>Ga0214472_10004723_pt1 | contig 14360 bp, 7 predicted proteins | sample RVTome_6_FD_207662 | JGI IMG/M metagenome (GOLD analysis project Ga0214472, IMG submission 207662) | Soil microbial communities from uranium-contaminated site in the Upper Colorado River Basin, Wyoming, United States - RVT140D175 | ecosystem: Environmental > Terrestrial > Soil > Contaminated >... | reverse complement strand
ATTGGTGGTTCACGCCGACCTGCCGAACAACAGCGACACGCTTTTGCACCGCAGCGGACGCACCGGCCGCGCCGGGCGCAAGGGCGTCAGCGTCCTGGTCGTCCCGTTCAACCAGCGCCGGCGCACCGAACGGCTGCTGCAGAACGCCAATATCCACGCCACCTGGGCGCGGCCTCCCTCCGTCGATGACGTCCTGCGCCGGGACGACGAGCGCATACTGGGGGATCCCGCCTTGAGCGAGCCCGTGACGGAGGATGAACAGACTTTCGTCGCCGAACTTTTGGCCCGGCATTCCGCTGAGCAGGTCGCCGCCGCCTATGTGCGCCTGTCCCGGGTGGGCCGATCCGCGCCGGAGGAATTGCGGGATATGGGGCCGCCCGAACCAAGGGCGTCGGAACCCCGCTCGATGGAGCCCAGGCCGTCTTCCAGGCCAACCCGCGACGATTTCAAGGACGGCGTCTGGTTCTCGCTTTCGGTCGGGCGCAAACAGAAGGCTGAGGCGCGCTGGCTCCTGCCCATGTTGTGCAGGGCGGGCCAGATCACCAAGCACGATATCGGCGCGATCCGCATCCACGAAAACGAAACCCATATCGAGCTTGCGCCGGGATGTATCGATCTCTTCCTCGAATCCATCGGCCCGAACCACACCGTGGAAAAGACGATTACCGTCACCCGGCACGACGGCAAGCCGCCGGTTCCGGGTGATCGCGTCGTCGCATCGCCTTCCGATGACCGGCCCGCCGCCGACAATGGGCCGCGGGCCTACGACCGGCCCCGCGCGGACCGACGGCCGGCCGCGCACGGCAAAGCCGGGCCGAAGGGCAAGTATTCACCTAAGCCTGATTCTGCGCCGGGCGCGCAAAACGATGCGGAGCCGGCCGCGCAAAAGCCCGTTTTCACGCCCCACCGGTCCGGCGAAAGCGGCAGGCCGACAACCTACGACCGGCCCCGGCCGGAATCCCGGCCCGCGGACCGCGGCAGGTTCGCGGACGATCGTAAACATTCGCCCAGACCCGGCGCGGCGCCGGGCGCTGAAAAGCCCTTTGCGAAATCCGCGAAGAAGCCCCGGCACAAGCCGGATCGTTCCGGCGCCCCGTCGGCCTTTGAGCCCTATGCCGATATTCCGCCGGCCGACGCCGTGAAGCCGGCGCCGAAACGCAAGTTCGAGCCGCGAACCGACGCCAGGCCGGGTACAGGCAAGTTTCAGGAAAAACCCCTGAAAAAACCCAAGCGCAAGAAAGCCAACGATTCCAAATCCGCCAAGCCCGCGGCCAGGGATGGCAGCACGCAAAAGCCGGGCTCCGCGCCGTTGCGGCGCAAGAAGCCGAGACCCGATTCCGATTGATTAGGCGACTCTGGGGCGGCTAAACCGCCACTGCGTCGCGGCGTCTCCTTCTCGCGCTCCACCAGGCGGAGACGTTTTCGCCGAGCAACAGCATGGCCGGCGTGAGGATCAGCGTGAGCAGGGTGGCGAACAGCAGGCCGCCGGCTATGGCGCTCGACAATTCGGTCCAGTATTGGGTCGAAGGCGCGCCGAAAACGATCCGTCTGGAAAAGAAATCCACATTCATGCCCAGCACCATGGGCAGGAGGCCGAGCACGGTCGTCAGCGAGGTGAGCAGCACCGGGCGCAGACGCTGCGCGCCGGTGCGCAACGCCGCCTCGATGGGCGCCTGGCCGGCCTTGCGCAGGTCGTTGAACGTGTCGATGAGCACGATATTGTTGTTGACGACGATGCCGGCCAGCGAAATCACACCGATCCCGCCCATGACGACACCGAAGGGCCGCCCGGTGATCAAAAGCCCGACCAGCACGCCCGCCAATGACAAGACGATCGCCGACAGCACCAGAAACGCCTGATAGAGCGAATTGAACTGGATCACCAGGATCAGGAGCATGAGGAAAATCGCTGTCGCGAAGGCTGCGGCGAGAAAGGTCATGGCGGCGGCCTGGTCCTCGGCCTCGCCGGCAAAGGCGAAGCTCACGCCGCCGGGCAGGGAGACGTGCTGCATGGCCTGTTTGATGGCCAGGACCTGATCGTTGGCAAGCACGCCTTCGTCCACGTCGGATTCAATGCGGGTAACGCGTTTGGCATCGACGCGCTTCAAGGTGCCGGTTCGCGGCGCCGGCGCGAAATTTACGAAATTCCGGATGGGAACCTGTCCCTGGGCGACCGGGATGCGCAGGCTTTCCAACTCTTCCAGCGTGCGTTCGTTTGCCGGAAACCGAACGCGGATATCGACGGTGCCTTCCGCGTCGTCCGGGCGGTATTCGGCGACTGCGATGCCGTTGGTGAGCAATTGCACCGCCTGGCCGAGCAGGGTCACGTCCGCGCCATAGCGCGCCGCTTCGACCCGGTTCACCTTCAATTGCCATTCGACGCCGGGCATCGGCCTGGTATCGGTCATGTCCTTGAAACCGCCGATTTTCTGCATTTCGGCGCGGATCATGTCCACTGCCGCGCTTGTCGCCTGCGGATCCTTGCCGACCACCTTGATGTTGATCGGCTTGCCGCTGGTCGGTCCGCCCGATTCCGACTGCACCTGGATATCAATGCCTGCGATGTCGCTTGTTCTGGCGCGGATGTCGTTGGCGATGACCGCCGCGGGCCGGCGCATTTCCCAATCCACATATTCCAACTGGATGGTGCCGATCACGTCCTCGCCCAATTGCCGCGCCTGGGTTTCGCTCATGGTGCGCGCATAGAGGCTTTCGACTTCGTCCATGTCCAAAAGCCGGTTTTCCACTTTGCGGACCAGGGCGTCGCGCTCCCAGATCGAAAAATTATCTCGGACCCGGATCTGGATCTGGGCGAATTCCGGCTCGACCGAGGGGAAGAAGGTAATTCCCCTGCCGAAGGCGCCATAGGCCTGAAACGCGCCGACCAGCAGCACCAGGGAGATCGCGAGCGTCAGGGAGGGACGGGTCACCGCCCATTTCAAGGCGCGCAGATACAGGCCGGTCAGACCCGAGATCTCGTCGAGATCGCCGGTTTCGGCCGCTTGCAATTGTTGCTTCTGTTTTGGCGTCTGGGCCTGGCTCTTGCCGATAAGGCCGCCGAGAACCGGAATGAAAATCAGCGCCATGAACAGGGAGGCCGACAGCGTGAACAGCACGGTGATCGGCAGGAATTTCATGAATTCGCCGACCGTTCCGGTCCAGAACAACAAGGGCAGGAATACGGCGAGCGTCGTCGCCGTCGAGGCGATGATCGGCCAGGCCATGCGCTTGGCGGCATAGGAATAGGCCTGCGGCGCGCTCTGCCCTTCGTTCAGTTTGCGTTCCGCCAGTTCGGTGGTCACGATGGCCCCGTCGACAAGCATGCCGACCACCAGGATGAGGCTGAACAGCACCACGATATTCAGCGTGTAACCGAGGAGCCACAGAATGGCGACACCGGCCAGGAAAGCACCGGGAATGGCCAGGCCGACAAGGATGGCGGAACGGATGCCGAGGGCGGCGACGATCACGATCATCACCAGTATGATGGCGGCAATGACATTGTTCTGCAGATCGCCGAGCATGGTTTTTACCTGGTCGGAGCCGTCCTGCAGATATTCGACGCGCACGCTTGCCGGCCAATCCTTCTGTTTTTCCGCGACGATGGCGCGGACCGCATCGACGGTCTCGATGATGTTGGCGCCGACGCGTTTCTTGACCTCCAGCGCCAGCGCCGGCTGGCCGTCGATCCGGGCGAAGCCTTCCGGGTCGCGAAACGTGCGGCGGATCGTGCCGATATCCTCGAATTTTATGACGGTGTTGCCGTCCACCTTGACCGGCATGTTCAGGACATCGTTCACGTCCTCGATCAATCCCGGCACTTTCAGCACGATGCGGCCGGCGCCGGTATCCAAGGCTCCGGCGGCGATCAGCCGGTTGTTGCGGCTTATCTGGCTGACGAGCTGTTCGAAGGAAATGTCGTAGGTCTCGAAGACCGTCGGCGCGATCAGGACTTCGAGCAATTCCTCCCGCTCGCCGCCGACATCGACTTCCAGCACGCCTTCGTTCGATTCCATGGCGTCCTGCAGGTCCTTGGCGAGATTGACCAGGGTGCGTTCAGGCACGGAACCCGTCAGGATGGCGGTCAGAATCGGAAACAGCGCCGTGTTGACCTCGGTCACTGTCGGCTCGTCGGCTTCCTGGGGCAGTTCCGGTTTTGCCTTGTCGACGGCTTCGCGGACCTTGTCGAGGGCTTCCTCGGAATCGAAGCCCGGTTCGAATTCCAGGGTGATGGAGGTGTAGCCTTCGCCGGCATCGGCCCGCATTTCCTTCAGGCCCTGCAGGGATCCGAGCTCGGTTTCCAGGGGTTCGGCCAAAAGGCGTTCTGAATCCTCCGGCGAAATGCCTTCCAGCGTCACCACCACATACATGGTCGGGATGGGAATTTCCGGCGCAGATTCCTTGGGAATCTGGACATAGGCGATGGTTCCCAGGGCCAGAATCATCAGGAGGACCAGCAGTACGGCGCGCGAGCGCGAAAAGGCGGCGTCGATAATCCCGTTCATCGTCTATTCTCGCTCCTTCGAAACGGTCTGGAGCAATTCCAACAGGTCGGCGTCGAGCGATCCGTCGGGTTCGACGTTGCGCGATGTCTGGAAAGCCTGGATGGCATCGCGGGTGGCGACGTTCAGAATTCCGTTGGCGGCGCCGTCGTAAAATCCCAGTGCGGCCAGTCCGCGTTGAACCCGCTCGACGGCGGCGGGTCCGTTGACGATCTCCGCGGTTCGGGGCGCAGACAGCGTTTCCGCCTGGGCTTCCCCAAGCACGCTCCCGCTATGGTTTGCCTCGGGGCTTTCCGGGTCCGACCCTAGGGCGTGTTGCGCAGCGGCGGGCGAGGCGACGGCTTCCGGCGTCTGCGGGTCGGCTTCCGATGTGATGACGGTTTCGCCGTCGGAAACGAAGCCCTGGCCGACCGAAATGATGCGCGCCGCATCCGGCAGGCCGGTGATCCAGATGCCCTTGGTTTCGGCCCGCACCAATTCGACGGGATAGAATTTGACGACGTCTTCGTTCTCCACGATCTTGACGCCGAGGGCGCCGTCGGATCCGAGAGAAAGCACGGCCGGCGACACGAAATGCGCCGGCGTCTGACCGATCGGGATGCGGGCCTGCGCGCTGATGCCGGCGGGGATGGTCCGGTCCGGATTGGGCACTTCGATTTCCGCCGCAAAGGTCCGTGTCGACGCGTTCGCGTTCGCCGAGACATAGCGGACGGTGCCGCCGCGCTTTTCTCCGGTAATGAACGAGATTTCCGCCTCCATCCCGGCTCGGACCTTGCTGACGGATTGTTGTGGAATCTGGATTTCGATGACAAGCGGGTCGACGTCGACGATGACGCCGATATCCTTCCCGCTGGCGACGAATTCACCTTTTTCGATCATCAAGTCATCGAGCACGCCGGAAAACGGCGCCTGGATGACGATGTCCTTGAGGCTCTCGCCTGCGGCCGCCACCTGCGCGTCCGCGGAGGCGAGCGCCGCGCGGGCTTCCTCCAACCGGGCCTTGGTTGCATATCCGCGTTCGGCCAGACTTTCCACGGCATCGAAATCCCGCCGCCGGCGCTCCAGTTCCGCTCGCGCCTGGTCGCGAATGGCCGCGCGGTCCTCAGGTTCGAGCCGCGCGATCACGGTGCCGGCCTCGACATAATCGCCTTTGCGCGCTTCGAGCGCCTCGACGCTGCCTTCCGCCGAAGCGCGGATCTGCGAAAGCCGAACGGGCAGAGCCTGACCTTCGCTCACCAGATATTGCCGGACAATCTCGGCTTGCGAGGATTGGACCGCAACGGTGACGCGCTTGGCGTCTTCCTGTCCTGTGCGGGCCGCGACGGGCGCCTTTGCCGGTTCGGAGGGCCAGATCAATCCGCTTCCCATCCAGCCGACAAGCCCGATCACCAGAAAGGCCGCCAGCCAGCCGGATCTGGACCCGCCATGCGCCGTGCCGACGGCGGCCGGCGTTTCCGACGGGCGTGGCGAAGCGGCGGGTTGAGCGGATGTCGAACCGACGATTTCGGGTCCGACCGGTGCCGAACCCTTGCCATCGTCCGTCTGAGGTGCAATCCGCACATTTTCGGAAATCTTGTCGGCCATGTTCGATATGCCTTTGCGCGATCGAAATCGTGTCGGTTTGTTCGCACCTGAATGAACAGATCAGCGGCTCGGTTGTTCCCTGCGGCATCCGGTCGGAGCGTGCGTGCGCCTGTCGATGATCGGTTCTGTCCCGTCAGGAATCGCGGCGGAGATCTGGTATTATTCCTTGACCTTTTCCGCCGCCTGCACGACGGCCTCGGTGAGGGCCTCGTAAAATCCGCTATAGTCTTGCAGGCGGTTCCTTATCGCCGCATTTCCCTGGGGCAGGGCATTGGTCGTCTTGCGAATGGACGCGCTCGCCTTGCGGGTGCGCTCGGCCACAATGCGCAGCACGGTCGCATAGGGATCCGCGGCCAGACGAAAATAATCCTGCCGGTCTCCGGGCATGGCGACGCGTTCCAGAACGCCGCGATCTTCGAGCAGGCGCGCGTTCGAACTGATGCTGCCGCGGCTGACTCGCAATTCCTCCGCCAATTCGCTGAAGGAAAAGGCGCGTCCGTCGAACACCATCAGCCCCATGATGCGGCCGGCGATGCGCGGCATGCCGTCGCCCTGCGAGATCAAGCCGATCTTCTCGATGAATTCGCTGCGCAGGGCGGCAAGTGTGGGTTCGGTTTCCATGCGGTCCTTGCACTGAGGGCGGCGTGGCGTCCGCGCCACATCGGTCCTATCCAGTTTATACAGTTCGTTCAGTCAAAAATGAAATATCTGTTGTCCTGATATGGGGAAGAATGTCGGGGTTGCAAGTCCGTGCGGGCGCCAAGCCCGTCAGGGCTGGAAGCGGTCCGCTGCGCTTTCGGCGCCCCGTCCTGGTTCCGGCGGAATCGCCGGCGCTCCGCTCCTTCGTGGCCGGTGGGCGGCGGACAAACAGCGTTTCCGAGGATTTTTTCGTTTGGGTTTTTCGGTTTGCGGCGTCTGCGGTTTTTCCCGGACAAAGGTTTGAACCATAAAGCAAATTCAATCTAACCTTGTGCGACAGGTCGGACTCGATCCTGCTGGATCGCATCGCGACGGACCCCGCTTTCCGTTCCTCGCCTTGCAACAATCAGTCGGGCTGGCATAAGTTGCTTGCGAGGAAACGTTTGCCTGCCACCTTTCCGGTTTGCGTACCGGGACGGTTTGCGTGGCCGATGAACAAACAAGGGGAGTCAAGGCGACCCATGCGGGGCAGCTATGAATAACAGACTTACTGCCGCCGCAATTTGGCTTAGAAGACGGCTGAATACCCTTTGTTCGGAAAGATTCGCCGCATGACCCCCTTCGCAATAGCCGGCATTCAAATGCATGTTTCGGCGCTTCACTCCAATGTGGATGCCATGCGGCACCGGTTGGACGTCCTGATGGCCCGGTTTCCCTGGACGCAGATGGTGTTGTTCAGCGAACTCGCGGCTTTCGGGCCGCTACCCAAATTCGCCCTGCCGTTCGAGAACGATGTGCTGGCGCTGTTTTGCGAGGATGCGCGCCGCCACAATATCTGGCTGATCCCGGGCTCCATGTTCGAGGCGACGCCGGACGGGCTGATTTACAACACCGCCGCGGTGATCAATCCGCGGGGCGAAGTGGTTGCGAAATACCGCAAGATGTTCCCCTTCCGGCCTTATGAAGCCGGAATCGAAGCCGGCAGCGAATTCTGCGTCTTCGACGTGCCGGGCGTCGGGCGCTTCGGCCTTTCGATCTGCTACGATATCTGGTTTCCCGAAACCACACGGCATCTGACCAGCCTCGGTGCGGAAGTGTTGTTGCATCCGGTGCTGACGGGCACCACGGACCGGGACGCGGAACTGGCCATTGCGCGGGCGACGGCAGCCCAGTTCCAGTGTTATGTTTTTGAAGTGAACGGGCTGGACACCGGCGGGGTCGGTCGGTCCTGCGTGGTCGATCCCACCTCCATGGTCCTGCACCAGTCGGGCGGGCAGGAGGACATGTTCCCGATCGAGATCGATCTCGATCAGGTCCGCCGCCAGCGCGAAACCGGCATGAAGGGGCTGGGCCAGGTCCTCAAGAGTTTTCGCGACCGTTCGGTGGACTTCCCCGTATATGACCGAGCTAGCGGCGCGGACGCGTTTCTCCATACGCTCGGGGCGTTGGAGATACAGAAACAAGGCGCTTCGACGGGCCTCGGAGCGGCGGATCCGCGCCTCGACGTCACCGAGACCGCCGATGCTTACAATCCCGCGAACGGCGTCGTGATGCCGATAACGGGCAAAATGGTGAGTGGCTGAAGCCGTTTAAAGCCGTCCATCGGACGGCGTATGACACTGCGCGCTGTCGGTCCTCGCCTTAATAAAAGGGAGACGACAGCCTATGCAGTCCATGAGCGACTATTACAGTGCGGTGCAATTGCGATCCGACCAGTGGATCGCCTTGCGCGAGGCGACCAACGCCCTTTCGCTCAAACCGACCGGAACAGCGTCGGTGGCGCTGCTGAAAACCGTGGACACGGTATTTGAATCGCTGGCGCCGATCGAAACCTATTGGGCCTTTCCCGGCGCCGCCGCCTTCGATCACCTGCGCCGCCAGTTCGAGCACCGCAATTTCGAAGATCTGGCCTTCTCGGTGCGCCGTATTCTGCGCGCCCTGACCTCCGGCGCCTATCGGCGCAGAACAATCCCGCTCGAACGCGACGATATCGAAAGCGACGACTTGGAGGACGAAGCGCTGCTTTCGCCGGAGGCGCGCGCGCTCACCAAACCCTATTTCGAAGTGCTGATCGTCGACGAATTGAGCGAACATCAGGAACGCTGGCTGTGCGGTTCCCTGCAGCGCATGCGCCGCGCCGACGACCAGTTCATTTATGAGTCCGTCGTCGTCCCCAGCCTGGAAGACGCGCTGATCGGCATTCTTTTCAATCACAACATTCAGGCAGTCGTCGTCCGGCCGGGCGTCACGCTCAAGTCGAAGAATGAATTGCCGATCCTGAAACGCTATCTCAACCGGGTCGGCGACGAGGAAAGCGTCGACGCCCTGCGCTCGGAAGATTACGGCGCCGAATTGTGCCGGCTGATCGCCAGGGTGCGGCCGGAACTGGATGCCTATCTGATCACCGACCGCTCCGTCGAAGCGATCGCCGGGCTCGATCTCGGCCTGTGCCGCCGGGTCTTCTACAATCAGGAAGATTTCCTGGAACTGCATCTCAACATTCTGCGCGGCGTTCAGGCCCGCTTCAAGACGCCGTTCTTCACGGCCTTGAAGGATTATTCGAAACAGCCGACCGGCGTGTTCCATGCCATGCCGATCAGCCGCGGCAAATCGATCTCGCGCTCCCATTGGATTCAGGACATGGGTGCGTTCTACGGCCCGAACATTTTCCTGGCGGAGACGTCGGCGACGTCCGGCGGACTCGACAGCCTGCTGGAGCCGCACGGGCCGATCAAGGAGGCGCAGGAACTCGCCGCCCGGGCGTTCGGCGCCAAGCAGACCTTCTTTTCCACCAACGGCACGTCGACCTGCAACAAGATCGTCGTGCAGGCCCTGGTCCGGCCGGGCGATATCGTGCTCGTCGACAGGGACTGCCACAAATCGCACCATTACGGCATGGTGCTGGCCGGCGCCCAGGTCGTCTATCTGGATTCCTATCCCCTCGATCAATATTCCATGTACGGCGCCGTGCCGCTGCGCGAGATCAAGCATCAGCTATTGAAATTGAAGGCCGCCGGCAAGCTTGAGCGCGTGCGCATGCTGCTTTTGACCAACTGCACCTTCGACGGCATCGTCTACAATGTCGAGCGGTTCATGGAGGAATGCCTGGCGATCAAGCCCGATCTGGTATTTCTGTGGGATGAGGCCTGGTTTGCCTTCGCCCGCTTCGGGCCGACCTATCGCCAGCGCACCGCCATGTACGCCGCCGAAGTGCTGCGCGACCGCCTGAAACGTCCCGACCACGGCGAAGCCTATGCCGCCCAGCGCAAGACCCTGGCGGATGCGGACGTCGAGACCCTGCTCGATACGCGGCTGCTGCCGCCTCCGGACGCGCGGGTGCGGGTCTACGCGACCCAGTCGACCCACAAGACCCTGACCTCCCTGCGCCAGGGCTCGATGATCCATGTCCGCGATCAGGATTTCAAGGGCGAGGTGGAGCAGGCCTTCCACGAGGCCTATATGACCCACACATCGACCTCGCCCAATTACCAGATAATCGCCAGCCTTGATGTCGGCCGCCGCCAGGTGGAACTGGAAGGCTTCGAATTCGTTCAGCGCCAGGTGGAAGCGGCCATGTCCATGCGCCGGGCGATCTCCACCCATCCGCTGTTGAAGAAATATTTCAAGGTGCTCACCGCCGGCGACATGATTCCGGAACAGCATCGCGAAAGCGGCATCACCTCCTATTACGACCCGCATCAGGGCTGGAACGATATCTGGGAGGCCTGGGCGAGCGATGAGTTCGTGCTCGACGCCACCCGCGTCACCTTGTCGGTGGGCGGCACCGGCTGGGACGGAGACACCTTCAAGACCGATATCCTGATGGATAAATACGGCATCCAGATCAACAAGACGTCGCGCAACACGGTCCTGTTCATGACCAATATCGGCACCACCCGCTCCTCGGTAGCCTATCTGATCGAAGTGCTGGTGCAGATCGCCCAGGAACTCGACGAACTCCTCGACGACGCCTCGAAAATGGAGAAGCTCGGTTTCGAGCGGCGCGTCAGGAACCTGATGGTGGATGTGCCGCCGCTGCCGGATTTCAGCCGCTTTCACGATGCCTTCCGGACCGATCGGACGACGCCCGAGGGCGATATCCGCGCCGCCTTCTTCCTCAGTTACGACGAGAACAATTGCGCCTATCTGGATTTGAACGGCACCGTCACAGGCGGCGACGACAGCGGCCGGGAACTGGTGTCGGCCTCCTTCATCATCCCCTATCCGCCGGGATTTCCGATCCTGGTGCCGGGTCAGGTGATCTCGTCGGAAATCCTCGCCTTCATGCGCGCGCTCGATGTCAATGAGATCCACGGCTACCGCCCGGATCTGGGCTTGCGCATCTTTACCGAGGAGGCCCTTGTCGAACATGCCGGGGGACGGAACCGCATCGCCGCTGAATAGGACGCGCCGGAAAAATCAATAAACAGGAGAGTGGAATGCCGAAGAAAAGCTTGAAAAACATTTCAGAGATCCGCCGATATTTTCATCGCAACGAGGATCCGGTCTATTTCGTCTCGGCGACGAATTTCAACCTGCTCGGCCTCGACGAGTGGTGCAAGAACTTCAAATATGTCTGTTACATCGACTGTTATGACGGCCGCCATCCGAACGTGTTCTGTCCCTCCGAACAGCCGCACGCGGAATTCCAGTCGATCGAGGACATCAACAATTACCTCCTGCAGCACAAGGAGGTGATCGATCTGGTCAAACGCCGCGGCGGCAGGCCGAAATTCGTCTTCCTGATGTTCGACGAGCAGACCGAAGCGCTGGTCAAGGAACTGGGCGGCGATCTGTGGTTTCCCAAAGCCAAACTGCGCGAGCGCTGCGACAACAAGATCGAGACCGTGCGCATCGGCAACAAGGCGGGCGTTCCCTCGGTCCCGAACACCCTGAGCGAAGTCAAGGATTACGCGGATCTGCGCAAGACCTGCGAAAAGGCCGGCATCGGCCACGATCTCGTCCTGCAATCCGCCTTCGGCGATTCCGGCCATACGACCTTCTTCATCAAGTCCGAAGCGGATTTCCGCCGCCACGAGCATGAAATCGTCGGCGAGGGCGAGATCAAGATCATGAAACGCATCGATTGCCGCGGCTCGGCGATCGAGGGCTGCGCCACCTCGCAGGGCACAATCGTCGGCCCGCTGATGACCGAACTGGTCGGATTCAAGGAACTCACGCCCTATCGCGGCGGCTGGTGCGGCAACGAGATCTTTGCCACCGCCTTCCCGCCGAAAGTACGGCAAAAGGCCCGCGAACTCACCTTCAAATTCGGCGAGCAATTGCGCAAGGAAGGCTATCGCGGCTATTTCGAACTGGATTTCCTGATCGACAAGAAGACCGGCGACATCTGGCTGGGCGAACTCAATCCGCGCATTACCGGCGCCTCTTCCATGACCAACCATGCAGCTTTCGCCCATGCGGACGCGCCCTTGTTCCTGTTCCATCTGCTGGAATTTTCCAAAAAGCCGTTCAAGATGGACACGGACGAGCTCAACGCCCGCTGGTCCGACCCGGAAATGATCGACAGCTGGTCGCAAATGGTCATCAAGCATACCGATGACAGTGTCGATATCCTGTCCTCGGCGCCGGAGACCGGCATCTACCGCATGCGCGACGACGGCAGCGTCGTCTTCGACCGCTTCGACTATCACCGGCGCGCCGTGGAGAGTGAAAACGAGGCGTTTTTCCTGCGCATCCTGAAGCCCGGCGACTACCGCTACGAAGGCGCCGATCTGGGCATCCTGGTGACCCGCGGCCGCTCGATGACGCCGGGCTTCAGACTCAACGAGCGCGCCAAGCGCTGGATCCACGGCATCAAATCGAGCTTTACCGCCCGGCCTCTGCCGACCGCCCATGCCCAGGGCGAACATGCCTTCAAGATCTTGTAGCGGGCAGAAGAATGCCCGTTTCGCGCAGGCGGCGCGAAGCGGGATGCCTTGACGGATCGTGAAGCGTAACGGCGTGTGTGATGGAAACCTACTGGCGTGCGATATCCGAAGCCGAGCCCGGTCCGAAATGGTCCGGGCTGTTCGCGGAATATTGGCCGGATTACCGGAAATGGTGGTTGCGCCAGGGCGCGGAATCCCGGCCGACCTATCTGGAAAGCCGTCGCGCGCTCGCCCGCCACATGCCGGAACTCGTGCCGCTTTACGACCAATTGTGCGAATGCGCCGGCGGCGGCGATCTGGCGGCCCGCTTCCTCAGCTTCTATTGCCCGCCGCCCTATCTGTCCGGCTGTTCCCAGGCCGTGTGGCCCGGCAAGGAACCGGTCCTGGTGCGCAATTACGATTACAGCCCGCAGGCTTTCGACAGCCTCATCCTGCATACGGCCTGGCAGGGCCGGCAGGTCATGGGCACCAGTGACGGATTGTGGGGTCTGGTCGACGGGGTCAACGATGCGGGTCTTGCGATCTCGCTGACCTTCGGCGGACGGCGCGAGGTCGGCATCGGTTTCGGCGTGCCGCTGATCCTGCGCTATGTGCTGCAGACCTGCAAGACCGCCGAGGAGGCCGGCGCGGCGCTCGCCCGTGTGCCCACCCATATGAGCTACAACGTCACCGTGCTCGACGCCAGGCGCCGCTATCTGACCGCCATGTTGGCGCCGGACCGGCCGGCCGTACTGACCCATGCCGCGGTCGCGACCAACCACCAGGAAAGCGTCGAATGGATCAGCCATGCGCGCTTCACCGCCACCGTGGAGCGCGAACGGTTCCTCTTGCAGCGCCTGACCCTGCATGTGGATCCGGAGGAAAAATTCATCGGCGCCTTCCTCAAACCGCCACTCTATTCCACCGCCTATTCCCTGGGCTTCGGCACCCTCTACACGGCCGTCTACCGCCCCCGCAAACGCCAGATGGACATCCGCTGGCCCGGCACGGTCTGGCCCTTCGCCCTCGGCGATTTCCAGGAAGGCTCACGATGCATCTATACGCCGGACGCCGCGTAGGGCGGGAGGCGTTCTCTCAAGGCCCGGTCCGAGCGACCGCGACAGCCACCTCGGAAATGCGTGTGCCTTCCTCATCGGCCTGTCCAAGGGTTCACTCGCGTTCGGTGCTGCGGTTCGCCTAAATCCTCTTCCCCACATGCCCTCGCGGCATCATCGTATTGCGCGCCTCCCGACAGACACGCTGCGTGCAGTTGGCTTCGGCTCACGGTTGCTGCCAACTCGCCCGGTAAAGGACTTTCACCTCCTATTCAGTGCCCATGCCCGGCACACCTGCGCCCTCCCTGCGCCGCTATCAAATGCACACCAAGCCGAGAAACGAAACCTGGCAGGAAACCACTTAACGGAGCAGCGAAGCTGTTCAGACAAACCCGGCCAGCTCTCTTGACCAATGATGTTAAAGAACTTACTCATAATTGAGAGTAAAAGTCAGGATTCGAAAACCTCCTGAAGCTTCGTTCGAAAATCGACGCGCATCCCGCAATATCTCAAAGGATCAAGTTGATGGAAGCCCTCAAGACATTTTTGAAGTTGATCCGCTTCAATCCACGGGGTGCGGGATAGATAATTTATGAATTTTAGTATTCTTTATATACCCCGAGTCGTTGAACATCCGGTTTTTTGTTGACGGCTCGGTTCATAGGGATTCTACGTTGGTCATGATTCGCCCGAACTTTCTTCCCCCCACC
>Ga0214472_10004722_pt1 | contig 14361 bp, 15 predicted proteins | sample RVTome_6_FD_207662 | JGI IMG/M metagenome (GOLD analysis project Ga0214472, IMG submission 207662) | Soil microbial communities from uranium-contaminated site in the Upper Colorado River Basin, Wyoming, United States - RVT140D175 | ecosystem: Environmental > Terrestrial > Soil > Contaminated >... | reverse complement strand
GTATCGGCGCCGGCGCGACGCCCACTGTTTTGTCCCCGACCCGCTCCTCTTTCCGGCTCTCCATCAATCGCGCCCGCCTTATATTTTTAGCCAAGCGGATATCTGTCGCTTGATTCAAGTCGCAGGTGAGCTCGACCCCACACCCGCGTCACCGCTGCGCGCGCAGGTGTATCGCCTGGCTATCGTATTGCTCTACACCACGGGACTCCGTCGAGGTGAACTCGTGCGTCTCACGCTCGGCGATTATGCCTCCCAAGAGCGAACTTTGCTGGTGCGCCAGTCGAAGTTTCATAAGTCGCGATACGTCCCACTGTCCAATGATACCGTGGGCGAGATGAACGTTTACCTCGACTTGCGTTGCCAGCATCAACTCCCGATGGCTCCAGAGACCCCGCTGATGTGGAACCGCTATCACCGGAGAAAAGCCTACACGGGGGCGGGGCTTGGCCAGGGTCTGCGACACTTATTTCGCCTCGCTGACATTCGGTCGCCAGATGGCCGACTGCCCCGCGTCCACGACTTACGTCACAGTTTTGCCGTTCATGCCTTATGGCGATGGTATCAGACGGGTGTCGACGTCCGATCCAAGTTGCCGTTACTGGCCACTTACATGGGCCATGTCTCCATCCATTCCACTGAATACTACCTGCCCTTCATTGAGGTGTTGGCTTCGGAGGCCAGCGAGCGCTTTGCGGCGCACTATAGCGCCCTCATCACCCCCTGGGCCGAACGAGAAGGAGAGACGTCATGAGCACTGCCTATCCCAATACCTTAGCGCGGTTGCTCCGCCAGTTCTTCAGCGATTATCTGCCCGCCATCCGCGGCGTGAGCCCCAACACGATTCAGAGTTATCGCGATACCATGGTCCTGTTGTTGCGCTTTGTGGCTCAAACCAAACAACTCGACCCGGTTCGCCTCGATCTGAGCGACCTTCTCCCCGAAGATGTGCTGGTGTTTCTCACGTATTTGGAGAGCGACCGCCACAACCTGCCCTCCACCCGCAATGTGCGCGTCGCCGCCATCCATGCCTTTTTTCGCCATGTGGCGACCCAGTGCCCCGAGCACCTCGAACAGGCTCAACGCATTCTGAGTATCCCCCTGAAACGGGCCGGGACGCGACCCATTGACTACTTGGAGTATCAAGAGCTCTGTGCGGTGTTCGAGGGTATCGATCGCTCTCAGGCCGATGGTCGTCGGGACTATGCCTTATTGGTGACCATGTTCAATACCGGCGCCCGCGTTCAGGAAGTCGTCGACTTGAAGGTGGGCGACCTCCAGCTGACCAAGCCCTTCCAGGTTCGCTTATATGGTAAGGGGCGCAAAGTGCGGTTTTGCCCCATCTGGCCCCAGACCGCCGACCTCCTACGTCACCTGTGTGACGAAACCGGTATCGTCGATCAGGCCAGTGCTGCGCTGTTCCGTAACCATCGGGGCGAGCCGATTACGCGCTATGGGATTCGCTACATCCTGGCTCGACACTGTGAGCGGGCCAAAGCGACGTGTCCATCTCTGGTCGGCAAGCGCTTGCACCCCCATAGTATGAGACACAGTACCGCCATCCATCTGCTCAAGTCCGGCGTGGATTTAGTCACGGTCAGTCACTGGCTGGGTCATGCCAGTATCAACACCACGAATCGCTATACGGCGATTGACTTAGAGATGAAACGAGAAGCGATTGCTCGCGCGGAGCCGCCTTACCAGCATCCCCAGATGCCCGGCGGTTGGCGACAGGATGCCTCGATCTTGGAATGGCTGGAGTCACTGTAACACAGCCGGAGGTAATGTGGAGTCAATCTTATCTAAGCGACTAAATTTACACGCTTTGAGGGGGATTACTTCACATTACCAAACACGCAATATTAGTCGAGTAATGTGGAGCTCCACATTACTCGACGAGCTTGGCTATCTCCCCATTGACAAGTCCGGAGCGGATTTGCTCTTCCAAGTAATCAGTCTGCGTTATGAACAGGGCTCGACCCTGATCACGTCCAATCGGGCGTTTAAGGAATGGCCCAAGATTTTTAACAACGACAGCACCTTGACGTCAGCGATTCTCGATCGGCTGCTCCATCACGCGGATACCGTGATCATTGAAGGGAAGAGTTTTCGCATGAAGGGGAAACTCGAACCGTAAAGCTTGACTCACAGGATGCCGCCAAAAGGGGCCAGTTTCGCCCCGGCGGCGTCCTCTCAGCCTTGTTTTGTCACCGGCATTTTCAAACTAACGGTTCTCATACAATTTCACGCAGTCGGTCACATCCAGCGGAATAATTCGGCCAGTGCGACGTTCTCCTCGGTAAGGAACGAGAATAGATCCGCTGCCCTGGAGACGGTCATGACGGATGGAGCGCCGACGCCGCAAGCGTTTGAGGCATTTATTGTACCCCATTTACCCATGTTATTCCGCCTGGCTCGTCGCCTGGTGCTGGAGCCTGCGGACGCCGAAGATCTCGTGCAGGAGACCTGCCTCAAGGCGTTTCGGTCGTTTCACCAGTTTTGCCCCGGGAGCGATGCCAAAGCCTGGTTGGTGACGATCCTCATGAATACGGGTCGCGACCGGGCGCGCAAGGTGTCTCGTATGCCGCTCGCCCTGTCGTTCGACGAGATTGCCGAGTTTGTCCAGCGGCGTCCTCCCGCCCGCACTCCTGAAACAAGGGCCATGCAGACGAATCTGGGACACCTGGTGCGGCTGGCCATCGACGATCTGCCGCCCGAATTTCGCCTCGTGGTGCTGTTGGCCGATGTGGAAGGCTTGACGTATCAGGAGATTGCCGACACCGTCGGGTGTCCGATGGGCACTGTCATGTCCCGCTTGCATCGCGGCCGGCGCCTCTTGCACACCACGTTGCACACTCTGATTGAGGAATGAGCTATGCCGTGTGAGTATACCCCAGAGCAGTTGTATTGGTATCTCGATGGGGAACTCGCCCCGAAAGAGGCACAGGCGGTCGAACGCCATCTGCAGGAGTGTGCGTCCTGTCAGCAGGAGGTGGCAGCCCACCGGCGTCTCCAGGCGATGTTACGGGCGGCGTTAGAGGAAGAAGAGATGCCCGTGCAGCTCTGGCCTGCCATCCAACAGCGACTGGCCCAAGAAGGGATGCCGATCCGTCCGGAGACGCGTCGGTCCACGCGGTGGCGGGTGTGGCTCGGTGCGGGCGCGATGGCCGCGCTCCTCCTCCTCGCCTGGATCGGACGGAGTTGGTTGACGGCGCCGATGCCGAGCGTGGTCCAGGAAATGGTGGATAGTCACATTCGGACGCGTCTGATGGTAGCGCCCTATACCCAGGTGCCAGCCCAGCCGGAGGCGATCCAGGCCTGGTTTCGCGGCCGCGTCGAGTTTGCCGTCCCCGTGCCGAACCTGCCTCCGGAGCCCTATCGGTTTCAAGGGGTGCGGGTGAACTATTTTCTCAACCGGCGCGTGGCGGAACTGTCGTATACCACCGGCACGCATCCGCTGTCCTTCTTTATCTTGGCCGAGCCGAGCCTGAGGCTCACCGCCCCCCACACGGTCCGTGCGGGCCATCGGACGTTCTATGTGCAGCACCGCAAAGGGTACACGGCTGTCCTCTGGAAGGACGGAGATATGGTGTGTGGCCTGGTGTCCGACCTCCAGGCCGCAAAGCTGGTCTCGCTCCTCCAGCAGTCCATGCCGGAGTCGTCCGCTTCTTGACGAAACCCGCCACAGCAGTACGACCGCCAGACCACATCGCGGGTTCGCGCATGAACTGCGGCGCCAGTTGGGCACTACCTGCCGGGGCAAAGCCCCTACGGTGTCCTGGACATGGCCGGGCAGGTTTTTGAGTGGACGGTGACGCGTTTGCCATCCACGCCACTGACCTACAGTGTCAAAGGTGGCGCCTGGGATGCCCTGCCAGGCGTGACGCGTGCTGCTGTCTGTCATGGCCGTCCGGCCTGAAACCTATCCTCATGGGTTTCCGCTGTGAGGCGGGACTGCCAACCGCAGACTGAGGGCCACGGAGGGTCTCCCCGCCTCTTATTCTGGCGTCTTGAGGGGGAGTGTCTGCTCAAAGACCGTAAAAGGCGACGTCTGGGCAAGACGTAAGGCCTCTTCGAGATGGGCACGGCCTGTGCCACCCCCGCCATCCTGCAAAGTGGCCGCAAAGAACCGCTGATAGAAATGGTCGGGGTGGACCACGATGCGAACACGGAGCGAGACGGCGTCTTCGGGCATCACTGCCGTATACGTGAAGGCGCGCGACGCTTTGGGAGGGATGCGGGTATCATAGAGTTCTTCGGACATGTCCAGGGCCACCTCTCGCCCGATCACGGCTTCCTGGGCACTGTCGGGGAGCACGTGGCCCTGGGCATCCAGCAAGTGTGCCCGCACCAAGATCTTTGGCGTGACATAGGTGGGAAGATCATGTCCTGCTCCCGCATTGGTGACGGTCGTCACAGCTTGGACCTGCTCCCCAGGTGTATACGGAGCCGCCATGGCCGAGAGGGTCACCTCCATGGCCTCTTTGACCATCTCGACATCATGAATGCCGCGCCAGAGATGGCGCCGGTCTGGCATGTGACAGGTCTGGCACTGGACGCCTTCTTGGGCATAGACGCTTTGACGCCACTCCTCATACGTATTTTCAATCAGTTTGCCATTCAGGGCAAAATCACCTGGGTTAAATTGGTGACAGCTTTTACAGAACTCGGCTCGTTGAAACGCCACGCTCTCGGTAAATCCCCCATGTGGCAAGACCGTTTCAGATGGCAGGGGCGGCAACTCTGCACGCCGTGGTGGGCCAAAGCGCTGGTGGTGTCGAACATGGCATGCCGCACAGACCAGGCCGGCTTGTTGCAACTGCGCATCAAACGCCGTATTCGCCTGATAAGTCCCACGGTGCTCAAGATGCGGCAGCTGCTCACTCAGTGGGGTATGGCACGTGGCACAGAGGGTGGAAGTGGCGGGGTCCATCTCCAGGATCTGGCCATAGACGCCGGGTCCCATACTGCGACTGTGGCGACTGCTTTGCCAGTCCTGAGGCAATTGAAGAATTATCCCACACCTCGCTAAAAGAACCCGGATAGTTGTGGGCGGGGCCGCTCATATATCGATCGACAATTGGTTGACCTCCTATACACATTTTTCAATGGGCCTTGATAATAAAGGGCTTAGAATTCTTCAATTGCCTCAGTCCTGATATTGTTGCGGATGACAGACGCCACAGTCTTTCGGATGGAGAGAGGCTTCTACGGCAGAGTAGGTAGCGGGGGGTGTGCCTTGTAGCGGTATCGGGACCCGCCAATGCCGCTGCAGAAACGCCGCACTCTTGTCGTTCTCTGCTGCCGCGCGAGGCTAGAGCTGCCAGATGCTGAGCATCACCCCAAGTCCAATCAGCACCACGGCGGTAATGTTCATCCCCCCATAATATGCCCGTGGCATCGTCAGAGTCCTTTCCTCCCTCAGCATCAGCACGCATGATCCCATCCTCACACGGTCCCTGCCCAAGCTGTTACACAACGGGACGTGTAGGCCAAGGCACGATGGAAATCTGCCATCGTGACCTGCAATACGCTGCTGTGCATGCTGAGGACAGGGACAGTGTCTGTCGAAGAGCACCGCCAGTCCACAAAACTGCGGTCAGTTTTTCTTCGCAGCGCAGGGATTCTGTTTTGCGGCACAGGGATTCTGTTTTGCGGTACAGGGGTTCTGTTTTGCGGCACAGGGGTTCTGCTTCATGGCGCAGGGGTTTTTCTTCGCAGCACAGGGGTTCTGTTTTACGGCACAGGGGTTCTGTTTTGCGGCACAGGGGTTCTGCGGCTTCGACTGTGCATACGACAGGTCTACGGACAGCGCCATCGTGCCCACAACTATTACTGCTGCTATCAATGCGATCAGACGCTGCATGGAACATCTCCTTCTTGTTGGTTGGGTATGTGGGCTCGGAAGCTACCGCATCTTCGATTGCTCTTCCAAGGCATGACCGGATACCCTCCTCTGTGGAGGATACATAGCGAAGAACGCATGTCCTAGGGAATTATTCCTGAGAAGTCAGGCTCTCAAAGCGGTAGGAGATCATAGTCGATAGGCGACCGCATGTCGCGGCGAACCCTGTCACCATGCCAGTGCCTTCTGACAGGGGCATGCAGTATCCAGTGGGTCGCTTGGTACGCCGCAGGAGACCACGCGTGTAGGTGCACTGGCTGACCGATAATCAAACGTCCTGCACGCGTTGCGCCCCGTCACTCGCTCGCCAGCTCAGATTTACACAGATGACGCAGCAGCCTCGTCAAATGCCATAAGGGTCAGCTCCCAGTACCCAAACCTGAGGATACGTTTGACCGCCTTCATCATCGCCACGTCTCGACAGCATGGGTCATGTGTCGCATGCTGCCTCCAGACGGCCCATCCCCTCACGAGCCGTTCACAGAGTACGATAGTCCGGCAGCTCGGCAAGATGCTGCTGGCACATGGCACAGCTGGTCACCTGACGCGCCTGCGCGGCAGGATCGAGCACTGTCGTCGCCCAGAGACGGAACTTTTGGTAGTTGTCGAAGAGCGTGCTGGCCTGAGTGGTCAGATCACCCAGTCGGAAGTGCGGAGCCGGATTTTCAATCGCAAACGGACAGGCGTGAAACTCGCCCGTCGCCTTGAGCACCGGAAAGCAGAGGAGGCAACCGGACTGCGCATGGTACGCGGGCTCACGGTCGCGGTCGAACCCCATCGCCGCACCCGCGCCGGCATGGTAGAGCACTTTGTACCCGGAGAAGAGCCTCTGGGGATGGGCTCGCGACCAGGCTTCGAGACGCGCTTTGGCATGTGCCGGGAGTGGGTCTGCGTCTCGTCCCAGGTAGATGGAATAATTCAGCACTGCCTCACTCTTGGGATCGCTCTCCAGCAGATGGATCAGCGTCTGGACCTTGACCCCATTCGAGTAGATCGTAAATAGGCCCTCAAAGCCACGGGTGCGTAGGAACCGCATGGCCTCTAGCAGACTGTCGCTATGCAGCGTGGGCTCACCGCCGTAGAACTTAATGTTGCCGTCGAGTGCGACCGCCGCCAGAGCGCCTTCGAGCACCTGGGTGGGGTGTGCCGTGTACCCTCCATGGGGGGAGCCGAACACCGTACACCAGGCACAGGCCCGGTTGCAGAAATTGCCATTGTAGAGGTAGAGTTCGCGCAGGATTCCATCCTGCGCATGGAAGGTCTCGACACTCTCGTGGAAGGTGATGGGCCGCAGCTGTGGATTGCGGTGCACATCGTTCAGGCCCCAATCGTAGATGTTGTAGACCAGCGCATACTCCGCGATCGACTCTAACGAGGTGCCCGTATGTTCGGCAATAAACCGGAGCACGCCCCGCCGATACTCAGCGGTCGTGTGCGCCTCGCCAGCAAAGTCTTCGGCATACATCCGGAAAAGGCGAGACACAAAGATCTTTTTCTGCGCCTCATCGATGCGACAGTTCCATTCACTCGCCAGGAACTGCCGGGTCGCGGCGTGCAACGTCTTCTGGATATCGTCGGGCGCAAACGCCTGCGGCCGCATCGGCGGACAACCATTCGAGGCACAGTTGAGGGCGAAATGGATGCGGGGCTCGCGGAAGCGCCCGCGCAGAATGCGGTGTTCGATATCATGGAGACTCAGAAGTCTGCCGCCGGCAAGATGGCGCGCCCGCATAAAGAACTGGCCATCCTGGACCTTCCATACCGAACGGATTGGATAGGCCTCGATCACAGCGGCGAGCACGAAGGCGTTATACGCGTTAATCCAGTAAGCGAGAGCGTCCTCAGGCCTGGGGAAGCGCTCCGGCGTCGTATCGGGACTGGCCGTGCCGAGCTGGACCACAAAATCGGTCAGGAGCGCACGGTGGCAGGCCAGGATCTCATAGTCCACCTTACCCTCTGCTGTGACAATAGTCTGCAAGAGTTCCGTCCACCGGGAATAATCAAATGGTACCGCGAGTGTCGCGGCAGATTCACACTCGGCCACTGTAGGTCTCCTCGGGGATTCGGGTCCATTCGTACGGGTTCCGTTATCCAGACGGTGCGCCACGTACACGATGGACATCTATGATGAGACAAGAGCAACAAAGACGTCCCTCTATTCGTGTGCTATCGGTCTCACCTCCTACACCTCCGTCTGTCTTCGGGTCGAAACCAGGCTTGTAGTACGATGCGGGTCACCCAAAATATTCCGCTGGGCTGAGTGGCAACGGCGAGCGATCACGGTGATCCCTGGCTGTGCCCTGCGGCAGGGACACAGCCAAGGCGCAGGACCAATCGGCCATTACTTGGGTTCAATAGGGAACTGGGCGCGATGCCACTCGTGGCATCCCCCCTGGAGTGCGTACAGATTGGTAAACCCCTTTTCCACTAGCTTTTGTGCCGCCCGGGCACTGGTAAATTCGTCGGGTCAAGCACAATAGAAGACCAGCGTCTTATCCTTTGGATATTGGTCGACCAGGGACAGAACCTGGGCTGGATCGACACGAATTGCCCCTTTGATTTTTGACTCACTCGCCTTCCAATCCTTGCCAAGGCGAACATCCACAATGACCACGTTCGGGTCATCGAGTGCGGGTTTGAGCTCTTCCTTGGTCATTTTGTCCACGGGGCTTGTCGCCTTGGCCAGTTGGGCACCCAGCCCGAAAAGGGCTACACTCACGCCTAATAGTAACGTGAGCACAATTCTTCGTACACTCATGCACGACCTCCCAGAAGTCAACATTCCCAAACCGGATACGCACCATGGTTATCCACCTGCCCGCCCTTCAGCCAGCGCCAGAGCGCGACAACCCCATCCGGACCTTGAACAGGCGCCAACCCATCCAACACAAGCTCAGACCGGAGACACTGGCGATCACCATGAGCATAAATCTGACGAGATGGCCAGCCTCGCTGTCGATCCACAGTAGCCCCACCATGCCCAGGACCATGACACTCATGCTGGCCACGGGCAGCCAGGTAGCATAGCGCCGGGACGACGGTTGGTGAGCACGACGCGCCAGCAAAAAGACAGCAAGATGGACGGCGCCATAATACATGAACCAGAAGACCAGACCCGCTCTAGCATACACTTCGGTCTCTGGTTCACCAGCCATCCCGAGATACATCATCAGCGCTGGACCGAGGGCCAACAGGATGAGGGCCACCGGTGCCCGCTGCGGCGACCAGGCCAGAAACGCCGGCAGCAGGTGTTGGCTGGCCATGCCAACCAACATGCGTGAAACGCCCATCAGCAGCGCGTTCACAGCACTACTCACGCCCGCCACCACCACCATCCCCATCACCACCCGGCCAGGCTGCCCCAAAAGTATACGGGCCGTCACCATGTGGGGAACCGTGCTGGTGGCCAGCTTCTCCGCCGGGACCACACTGACCGAGACCAGGCTCCAGATACAGAACGTCACCCCTCCCAACAGTATTCCGTGGGCCAGGTATTTCCCGACCGGGAGCGAGAGCGGCGCCTGGGAAGTTGGCATGAAAAGGGCCAGATCAAAACCCACAAAAAGTACTAGCCCCCCCCAGCGCGCCATGCAGGAGGGCCACCGGCGCCGGCCGAATGGTGGCGGGCGTCAGCGGGACGTGGGCGCTTCCCAGCAATGCCAGCGCTGACAACACCAGCAGACCACTCAACGCGATCATCACAAAGAGGAATTGCGCCGTCTTGGCAACTCTGGGACCCAACAGATTCAGCATGAGTAAGAGGCCCAGGAGACAAAACGAGAAACCCAGATTGGGAAACCAGTAGACAAAAACCTCATTGAAGACATAGCCGGCAATGGCAAGGATGCCGGTCGAGGCACAGACCAGCAGGACGAGACGAGCGCAGAGTGGCAACACCATGGCCGGTAGCGTCCCGAGCGCCATCTGAAGACCACGGCTCTCCCCGCCAGGTCCAGGAAATTGTGTCCACAGCACGGCGGTGCTGTATGCTGTCCCTAGGGCAATGAGCCCAGCGAAGAGGATCATGCCGAGAAAGGCAAGACCCATGCGACCCGTCTGGTTCCCCAGCAGAATGAGCGCATCGGGAGACACCAACAGCCCCATCGGGAGCGCTAGAAAATGCAGATACGGCATGCAATCCTTTCCCCAGCATGTCCAAAGCAAGTCAGATTTCACTCCCCTACGCCAGAACGACGATCCCGATGTTCCTATTCCCCATCACCTCCAGGGAAATGCCCAGGTCATGAACTTTTCCGCTTTTGGCAAGGGAGAAGGAATATGGATAGATTGCAGCCCGTTCTGCAGCCTAGCGATGCAGTATCTGCCCGCTACCCTATAACGCCGTGATAAGAACTAAGGAATCGAACATGCATGAGGACATTGCTCGCGGGAGGCATAATACCGCTGATCTGTCACCATATGATGCGCACAACGCACATCTACTGGCAAACGCCCATCCAAGCGACTGGCGCAATCCCAATCCCCAAAATTCCTACAACCTTGTCATTGTCGGAGCGGGCACCGCAGGGCTGGTAACCGCTATGGGGGCTGCGCCTCGGCTTGGGCCGATATGCGTGACGCTGGCGCCTACGGCCTGCAAGTTAACGGCGAGCCGGGCTTCGGTTTTAGCGCGGTGATGAGCCGCATGCGGCGTTTGCGAGCCGCGATTAGTCACCACGATTCGGCCCAGCGGTATACGGCAGCAGGCATAGATGTTTTCCTCGGTATCGGTCGATTTACTGGCCCGCAACGCCTGGAGGTCGAGGGACAAATCCTCGCGTTTGCCAAAGCCGTGATCGCGACAGGGTCACGCGCTTTTGTGCCCCCGGTCTGCGGTCTAGACGAAGCTGGCTTACACTACGAATGAAACCATCTTTGCTTTAACTGAGCGGCCCCGTCGCCTAGGGATTATTGGGGGTGGTCCTATTGGGTGCGAGCTGGCCCAAGCTTTTCAACGTCTGGGCTCTCAGGTGACCCTGCTACATACAGGCAGTCACCTCTTGAGGCCGCCGGGCGCGTATGATGCGAGACGGGACGGCAGAATAGGCCCAGATCGTGCGTATTGGCCAGGATGGGCTGCCATGTAGGGCGCCAGCCCGATCCATGCATAGACCTTTTTCGAAAAGACAAGCAGTCCCCAACCGAGGTTGCTTCACTCGGGTTTTCAATTCTTCAACGCGGACGCCAACTTTTAAGATTAAGATGCAAAATCGCCGAGTTCCTGCGACTGGGTAGTGAAGAGTTTCTTGAATGGCCTCAGCCGCACCTTCACATCTTCCCAGAAGGATCCAGCGTCCGGCGGCGTGGAATATTTTGCCGTCTCGGACGTTCTACGACGTATCATGCCCTGAGGTGTTCTCACGAGCAACGGGGCGCCTTGTAACCTGGCCCACTGTCGAGACCGGTCTCTGAGTGCCAGCGCCGAGCCAAGTGAGGGCAAGGGCGAGCCAGGGCCGTTTCATGGCATTCTCCTTGTCTCTTTCGTATCCTAACAGGTTGTTGCTGGAGGAAATGACAAACAAGAGGCACGGAGATATTCCCCTGCTATAATAGGCCATTGATGCCTGAGCCGTCGAGGCACCGGATTTCCCCGCAGGAGAAGGGAGCACACCATGCAAAAAGCAGAACGCGACCAACTGATGACCCGCTTGAGTCAGACGGAGCGCGATCAGTTTCGCCGCATTATCCAGGACATGCGGACCCGTGCGAACGCGGCCTTGGGTCACGGCGTCACGGCACGCCGGGTACTCGAGGCCCAGACAGGGACGCTCTCCCCGCGCTTGCGCCTGGCACTGGAAGCTGTGGTGGCACGCGATGAGATGGGGCCGCAGGTGGGCGACTACCCGCCGGATTTCTCGCTCAAGCGGCTGGATGCCGACACACGGGTGCACCTCTCCAGCTTTCGGGGCAAGCGGCCGGTGGCCCTCGTCTTTGGCAGTTACACCTGACCCCCCTTCCGGGCCCAGGTCGGGCGCATGGAAGCGATTTACCACCAATACCGGACGCAGGTCGAGTTCTTCGTGATCTACGTCCAAGAAGCGCATCCCACCGATGGGTGGCAGACGGACAGTAATGTGGCCGAAAGCATTCTCTTCCGACAACACCAGAGTTATGAGGAACGCGAGTCTGTGGCGGCCACATGCAGTCTGGACCTCCGCCTCTCGCTGCCGGTGCTGATCGAAGAGATGGACAACGCCATGGATGAAGCTTACGGCGCGGCACCCGAGCGTCTCTATCTCATGGGGGCAGACGGGCGCGTTGCCTATCGCGGCGGTGCTGGTCCACACTTCTTTGATCTGGACGAGTGGGAACGCGCCATTGCGGCGAGTGTGAGCCCGACCCCAGTTTGAAGGTGTGACACCAGAACACGACCGGAAAGGAAGACCCTTGCAGCCCGAGCCGGCCCCATCTCTCCAGGATCACTGGCGGACACGCCTGCGACGGGTCTGTACCCCCCCGGTGCTGCGCAAGGCCCTGCTGGCTGCAGGGGTCGTGGGGACCCTTCTGGTGGGGCTGAATCAGGGCGACCTGTTCTGGTCCGGGCAGGTGAGCGGGCGGGTGCTGGTGAACTCCCTCCTGACGCCTATCATTCCGTTTTGCGTCACCATGCTGGGCGCGTTCCTCAATACTGGCACGACAGTGCGTGCCGAAGCGCTACGTCCAGGGCGGGCAGCCGTGCGTCGGAGCATCGCGATTGCGCTAATTGTGGGAAGCGCGATTATTGCGCTGAATCAGGGCGATGTGCTCCTGGCAGGTGCGATTACCCCGTTAGTGCTGGTCAAAGTCCTGGTGACGCCCTGTGTGCCCTTCTGCGTGTCGCTCTTTGGCGCTTATGCGGCCTATCGCAGCGCGTTAAGTGACCAACAGAAAGCTGCAAGCATATCATAGGAGCTGCGGCGCATGTACCGCGACCCGATGCAGATACTGGGGGAATAATGCTGGCGTCTGGTCGTTCTCTTCTCCAGATAGAGGCGTGCTGCCCCGGCCATCTCTCGCACCCAATAGCCAACAGACACGGAACAGGAGGTCCGTATGCACGACATCTCTTACCGCGCTGCCCTCGTGCCCGTGCGCGACGACTTTGCGGCGGCTCACACCCGCTTCTGGAAGCGTCTCGCCTCGTCTGGGGCGTGGTGGACGGGCTCGGAGCGGGTTGCGATTGCGGCTGAAGCACGACAGACCCGGCATTGTACGCTCTGTCAGGCCCGTAAACAGGCCCTCACCCCGGCAGCGGTCACCGGCCAGCACGACCATCTTGGGGCACTTTCCACCGTGGCCGTGGATGTCATCCATCGAATCGTTACAGACCCCGGGCGGCTATCTCGGAAGTGGTTCCAAGAGACTCTGGATGCGGGTTTGTCTGCCGAGCAGTATGTAGAAATTCTGGGCACGCTGGTGGCCCTGGTCAGTATTGACAGCTTCTGTCGCGGCATTGGGGCGCCTCTCCATCCTCTCCCCGCCCCGCAGCCTGGGACACCGTCATACTATCGTCCGCCTGGGGCGGTGCAGGAAGAGGCATGGGTGCCGATGATTCCCGTCGAGAGTGCCACGGGGGCCGAGGCCGACCTGTACGACGGCCAGGCCGTGGGCAACGTGATTCGCGCGATGAGCCTGGTACCAGATGAAGTCCGCACGCTGCGCGATTTGAGTGCCGTACACTACTTACCAATGGGGCAGGTGCGTGACCCGAGTGCCGCTGCGGGCGCACTGAACCGCAGGCAAATGGAGCTGATTGCCGGCCGCGTCTCCGCGTTGCGCCAGTGCTTTTATTGAACCAGTGCGCACGCGTATCTGCTCCGTGCGAGCAGCGAACACGCGGGCCACGCCCTGAATTTGGCCGCCTTGACCGAGCAGGAAGCTGCCGCCACCAGCGGGATCGAGTACGGCACTGAGCTGCTCGCCTTTGCTGATGCCATGGTGGGCGAGGATGACGAGGCCTTGACCCACGTTCGCCATGCGGTGATCGAGGCCCTGAGTCCCGGCGCCATGGTGGATGCCGCAGGGGTGGCGTCCAATTTCGAACGCATGGTGCGGATCGCTGATGCGACCGGCATCCCGTTAGATGCGCGCATGCAGACCCTGTCCCAGGAGGTGCAGGATACCCTCTATCTCGAGCGCTTCACGGTAGATAAAGAGAGGGCATGATGCCGGGAGACTGCCTGGCCAGTCACTCGCTGACCGGTAAGCGCCTGGTTTGACCAGAGAGACGCTCAAGGCTTGGCTTACAGATGGAGGGTTGTAGAGTGGGGACGACCTGTAGACATTAGTACTTCCAAGGCGGCATCGAGCACCGCCAACACCTGGGCGGGGCGGATCTCGTCCGCCGTATTGACAGCTATGGCGAGATACCATACGATGGCCCCTCACAATCGAGATCCGGACCTTCCTGGAGCACTTGTCAGTCGCACGAATTCTCAAGCCAGTACACGCAATATCCGGGTCTACGCAAGGCGTTGTAT
>Ga0214472_10004721_pt1 | contig 14364 bp, 13 predicted proteins | sample RVTome_6_FD_207662 | JGI IMG/M metagenome (GOLD analysis project Ga0214472, IMG submission 207662) | Soil microbial communities from uranium-contaminated site in the Upper Colorado River Basin, Wyoming, United States - RVT140D175 | ecosystem: Environmental > Terrestrial > Soil > Contaminated >... | reverse complement strand
CGACGCTAATTCTGACGCTGGCGCTGTCGATAGCCAGTCCTATTGGTTGGGCGCAGCAGGAGCATCATCCGGATGCGGATGCCCAAAGTGGTTCGGTAGCCGCGACGGCAGACACGACACTGCAGTCGTCGATGCAGGAGCGGCTGGAGCGGATGCAGGCACTTGCCGACCAGTTGGCGGCCACCGAGGACCCGGCACAACGACGTGAATTGACAGAGGAGCATCGCAAGACGATGACTGATATTCGCGGCATGATGGGGGGCATGCAGCAGGGTGGCGGTATGGGCATGATGGATGGCATGGGCATGATGGGCAGCCAGATGGGGTGTGTGGGCATGATGGAGGCGTATCGTCAGATGGATAAGCGTCTTGATCTGATGCAGCAACTGCTGGAGCAGCGACTGGATAAGTAGAGGGGCGATTGTAACGACAGGGTTCCCTAAACGGGACAGGTGCACAACGCATGGGTGTCTGTCCCAATAAAGCAGGTTGTAAAAGAAGAGGAATACCCATGCCGGTGAGTACATTATCAAAATTCCGCTCCGGCCTGTTGGTGCTCATGTTGCTTTCGGCGAATACCGCCTTGGCGGATCATCGCGAGGGGCATGTAGATGTCACCGTACCTGCTCTCAGCAAGATGGGGGCAACCGGTCAGAGCGCGTTTAATCAAACCTGTGCAGAATGTCACGGTGAGAACGGCGCGGGTACACTGAAGGGGCCGCCGCTGGTCCATCAGATCTATAATCCGGGCCACCACAACGATAAATCGATCTACAACGCGATGCGCAATGGCGTACGCCAGCATCATTGGCCCTACGGCGATATGCCGAAACAAACGAGTGTCGGCTTCATGGAGTCCACCGCTATCGTGAAATTTATCCGCGAAATGCAGGAAGCCAACGGCATCGTTTACCAGCAGCACCGCTGATGGTCGAAGTATGAACGGTTGTTCCCCGGATCACCCGTCGCCGCGGCCGCGGCAGATCATCCCGGCCATGAGTACGCCGCTGGCCTCCATATTCGGCAGCGGTTTTCTCGTAATCGTTCCCGTGTTGGGTAGAGGCGGGTTGATGTCAGGGCGGCGAGACTGGGGCGTCAGACAGGCGGAACAACTGTACTTGACGCCCCATTAGCTTTACCTCAGAACCAGGCGCTGATACCCAGCACGAACGCGGTTGACTCGATATCCTCGCCCTCGTCCCGGGCATAGTCGGCGGTGTTGCCGAATTTCCTCTCCCATTGCACGCCGAGATAGGGGGCGAACTTGCGAGTTAACTCATAGCGCAGGCGCATCCCCAACTCGGCCGAACTCAAGCCGGAACCGACGCCGATCGCCTCGTCGTCGCTGAAGGCGACATTGAGCTCGGCCGCCGGCTGCAGGATCAGCCGCTGGGTCAGCAGCAGGTCGTATTCGGCCTCGAGTCGGACCGACGTGTCGCCTTCATCGCTGAGGAACAGGTTGGCATCGACCTCGAAGAAGTAGGGCGCAAGACCCTGTACTCCGGCGACCGCATAGGTTCTGGAGGGGCCCGGCTGATTGTCGTAGCGGATACCGAACTGGGCGTCGAAAAAGTCCGAAATCAGTCGTTGATAGAGCAGCTGATATTCGGCGCTTTCGGTGGGGCCGCCTTCGGGGCGCTCGCCGCTGGTCTTGAATGCCAGACCCTGATAGTCGGTGCGAACGTTGATCTGGCCCTCCCAGAAGAGCACCTCTTCGCCGCCATCCTGGTTGCGCATTTCGAAGCGATCCAGCAGGAATCGGGTCATGATGGCATCGTCTGTCTCGGCGGCAGTTGCGATGCTCGAGAACCCAAATACCAGCAGCGTCAAAGCGATCCGTGCCGGTGCGCGGTAATTCATTCGTACAGTCATATTTTATCCCTCCTCAGCGTGCCGCAGACTGGACAGCAGGCGGTTCCACTATCACCTTTCGGAACATGCCCGACGCCATGTGGTACATCAGATGGCAGTGAAAGGCCCACTCCCCGAGTGCATCGACCGGCACATCCACCGTCAGGGTGGTATTGGGCGCGACATTGACCACGTGTTTGAGCGGATTGAATTGACCGTTGCCCTTGTCGAGCTGCATCCACATGCCGTGCAGGTGCATCGGGTGGCTCATCATGGTGTCGTTGATGAATTTGATCCGCACCCGTTCGCCCTGGGTGAGCCTGATCGGCTCGGCCTCTGAGTATTTGAGCCCGTTGATCGACCAGAAATAGCGCTCCATATTGCCGGTCAGGCGCAGCTCGATCTCGCGGTCCGGTTCGCGATAGTCGGCGTAGGGTGTCATCGCCTTGAGATCGCCATAGACCAGGAACCTGCCGCCATTGGCGGCAGAGGGGACCAGACCGCTGCCCGGGGCATAGTCGTTGTTCGGCACGGCGGCGCTCATCTGCGAGTGATCCATGCCCGCCATATTGGAATGGTCCATGCCCGCCATCTGTGAGTGGTCCATACCGGCCATATTGGAGTGATCCATCCCCTGCATCCGGGAATGGTCCATCCCGGCCATGTCACCATGGCCCATGGATCCATGATCCATGCCGCCCATGCTCGCCATGCTCATATCGGACATGGTCAGCAGCGGGCGTTCGCGCAGTTCGGGAATCTCGCCGGCCAGGCCTTCACGCGGCGCCAGGGTGCCCCGGGCAAATCCCGAGCGGTCGATCGACTCGGCCAGAATCGAATAGGCGCGATCCTCCTTTGGCTGCACGATCACATCGTAGGTTTCGGCGACCGCGATGCGGAACTCGTCGACGCTGACCGGTTGCACGTTGTTGCCGTCGGCCTGTACCACCGTCATCTTCAGGCCGGGAATGCGGATATCGAAGTAGCTCATCGCCGAGCCATTGACGAAGCGTAGCCGCACCCGCTCACCCGGCCGGAACAGCCCGGTCCAGTTGTCGTCGGTCGACTTGCCGTTGACCAGGAAACTGTAACCGGACACGTCGGTGATGTCGGTCGGCATCATGCGCATGCCGCCCCAGGCCAGGCGGTCCTTCAGGGTCGCGCTGAAGCCCTTGTCTTTCGCATCTTTGATAAAGCTGCCGACCGTCTGCTGGTTGTAGTTGTAGTAGTCGCTCTGGCCCTTGAGGTTGGAGAAGATCCGCTCGCCGGTCTCGGCAGACCAGTCCGACAGCATCACCACGTATTCCCGGTCGAACTTGAACGGCTCGCGGTTGGCCGGCTCGATGACGATCGGCCCGTAGACCCCCTCCTGTTCCTGGAAACCGGAGTGGCTGTGGTACCAATAGGTGCCGGTCTGCTTGATCGGAAAGCGGTAGGTGAAGGTTTCGCCCGGTTTGATACCGGGAAAGCTGATGCCCGGCACGCCGTCCTGGGTGTAGGGCAACAGCAGGCCATGCCAGTGGATCGACGTGTCGACATCGAGCCTGTTGGTCACGTTAAGGGTGACCTCTTCGCCCTCCTTGAAGCGTAGCGTGGGGCCGGGGATGCCGCCGTTGATGGTCATCGCGGTCTTGGCCTTGCCGTCGATCGTTATCGGTTGTCGGTCGATCACCAGGTCGTATGTACCGGCCAGGGCACCGAGCGGTACCAGAGCCGCGAGGGCGAGCAGCCATCGGGTCATATTACTGAGTCGCATGTGGTTCTCCTCGAACTGTAATTAATCCGGCACTTTCATACTGGGTTAAAGATACGCGGACTTCAGGCATCGTGCTTGAACTCACCGACCATCCCGGCCTGGTAGTGGCCCGGCATATTGCAGGCGAACTCCAGTTCGGCATCGCCCGAGAAGGTCCAGGTCAGCTCCTTGGTCTCGCCGGGATTGATCAGTACGCTGTTCGGATCGTTGTGCGCCATGCCATCCATATCGGGCATCGAACCATGATCCATGCCGGCCATATCCTGGTTCATGCCGGTCATTGTCATCATGCCGTGCTGCATCATCTTGAGCATTTCGGTCTGATGTCCTTCGTGCATATGCGATGTGCCGATATTGAATTCGTGCAGCAGGGCACCCTCGTTTTTCAGCACGAAATGGATGGTCTCACCGGCCTTCACAGTGACCGCCTCGGTGTCGAAATAGTTGTCCTTCAGGGTTACCTCGACGGTGCGGGCGGCCTTGGCTGCAATACCGGCTTGGCCGATATTTGGCTCTGCGCCACCCTGGCCGCTGTTGTGGGTCTCATTTGCAAATACCAATGTGGAACCCGTCGACAGGCACAGGGCCAACACAGAATGCTTGATGAACGTCATGGCTACTTCTCCGTTTATAATGTTGAGTCATCCAGTGTAATGACGCCCTCTATCGCTAGACTGACGCCGAGATGACATTTCTGTCAGGTAGTCTGTCGCGCACTTTGCTCCGGCTTGATGGTGCTTGATTACAAAAATGTAATCCGCAGGTCAGTCACATATCGGTCCTGATCATCCATACTGTTCATCAGGAAATAGGGGTGTAGCGACCAGTGGAGTTCAAGCCATGCATGAAGCGAAACATCACACAGAGCATTGCCATCACCAGGCTGCTGATTCGGCCTCAGGCGCATCCGGTAGCACCCATGAGCTGCTGATCGAGGGCGCGGGCTGTGCCAGTTGTGTCGGCAAGATCGAATCTGCGCTGCAGAAAGTGCCGGGCGTGACGCAGGCATCAATGAATTTTGCCCAGCGCACGGTAAGCGTCAGCGGCAACGTCTCCGACCAGTCGCTGATCGCTGCGGTGGAGGCGGCGGGCTACGGCGCCAAGGTGGCGGCGAGCGAGTCGACGGCAGACCTGCTCGACGAGAAGGAGCAGGCGGATTTCGCGTATTACAAGCGCCTGATGCGGGAGATGACGATCGCGCTCGGTCTCGGCGTGCCGCTGATGCTCTACGGCCTGTTTATCGGCGAGATGACGGTGAACACCACCGGAGAGCGGATCGGTTGGCTGCTGGTTGGCCTGGCGACGTTGGCGGTAATGCTGTTCTCGGGACGCCACTTCTATGTCGGTGCCTGGAAGTCCTTGGTCAATCACAATGCCAACATGGACACGTTGATCGCACTTGGCACCGGCACCGCCTGGCTCTATTCGATGGTGGTGGTGTTCTTCCCGCAGGTCGTGCCGGAGATGGCGCGGCACGTCTACTTCGAGGCAACCGCGATGATCATCGGCCTGATCAATCTCGGTCTGGCGCTGGAGATCCGCGCCCGCGGGCGTACCTCCGAAGCGATCAAACGCCTGATCGGGCTGCAGCCCAAGACCGCGCGGGTGCTACGCGACGGTCAGGAGGTCGATATCCCGATCGAACAGGTGATGCAGGGCGACCAGGTGCGCGTGCGCCCGGGCGAGAAGATCCCGGTCGATGGACGTGTCGTGGAGGGCCATTCATCGGTGGACGAATCGATGCTGACCGGCGAACCGATGCCGGTGGAAAAGACAGCGGATGATGAGGTGGTCGGTGGTACCCTGAACAGATCGGGCACGCTGCTGTTCAAGGCGACACGGGTCGGCAAGGATACCGCGCTGGCCAGGATCATCTCGATGGTGAAGCAGGCGCAGAACTCCAAGCCGCCGATCGGCCGCCTGGCCGATGTGATCTCCGGTTACTTCGTGCCGGCGATCATGATCATCGCCGTGGTCGGCGCCCTGGTCTGGCTTAACGTCGGCCCCGAGCCGACCGTCGCCTTTGCCGTCGTCTCGGCCACCACGGTGCTGATCATCGCCTGCCCCTGCGCATTGGGGCTGGCCACCCCGATGTCGGTGATGGTCGGCGTCGGCAAGGCCGCCGAGGCGGGAGTGCTGATCCGTAATGGCGAGGCGCTGCAGACCGCGTCCAGGATCACGGCGATGATTCTGGACAAGACCGGCACCATCACCGAGGGCACCCCCAAGGTGACCGAAATCGTTCCCGTCGACAGTACCGATGAAGCCGAGGTGTTGCGCTTGGCGGCGACGCTGGAACAGGGTTCGGAACACCCGCTGGCGCAATCGATCGTCGAGTCCGCCAAGGAGCGAGAGCTGAGCCTGGGGAGCGTCGAGCGTTTCAACGCCATCGCCGGTCACGGCGTCGAAGGCAGCGTGGAGGGCAGGGCGCTGCTGTTCGGCAACGAAAAGCTGATGCACGATCGCGGGATAACGATCGACTCATACCTGGAGCGGGCACAGTCGATGGCAGCCCAGGCACAGACACCGATGTATCTGGCCGCGGACAATCGACTGTTGGCATTGATCGCCGTCGCCGACCCGATCAAGCAGGACTCCGTGGCGGCGATCAAGCGACTGCAGAAAGACGGCATCCGCGTGGTGATGCTCACCGGCGACAACCGGGAGACGGCGAAGGCCGTTGCCGAGCAGGTCGGGATCAAGGAGGTCTTCGCCGAGGTATTGCCGGAAGACAAGTCCAAAAAGGTCGCCGAACTGCAGCAGCAGGGCGAGATCGTCGGCATGACCGGCGACGGCATCAACGACGCTCCGGCCCTGGCGCTGGCCGATGTGGGGTTCGCCATCGGTACCGGTACCGATGTGGCGATCGAAAGCGCCGATGTCACGCTGATGCGCGGCTCGCTGCACGGACTCGCGGACGCGATCGCGGTCAGCCGCGCCACGCTGCGCAACATCCGCCAGAATCTGTTCGGCGCCTTCATCTACAACGCTGCCGGTGTACCGGTGGCGGCCGGCCTGCTGTACCCCTTCGTCGGGGTGCTGTTGAGCCCCGTGATTGCCGGTGCCGCCATGGCATTCTCTTCGCTGACGGTGGTGAGCAACGCCAACCGCCTGCGCCTGTTCAAACCTCAGGAGCACTGACCGGAAGGAGCGCACAATGCTGATTATCAACCTGTTGGGCCTGCTCCTGATCGCACTGATCGTCTGGTGGTTCTGGCTCTATAAGAGCCCGACGGCGCAGCTTGATTCCGGGCAGATTACGATCAACGTCAACGACGGCGTCTACGATCCGGCGCATATCCGCGTTCCGGCCGGCCAACCCGCTCGACTCGGCTTCCTGCGCAAGGATCCGTCTCCCTGCGCCAGTGTGGTGGTGTTCAAGGATTTCGATATCAGCGAGGAGCTGCCGCTGAACCAGATCAAGGAGGTGGCGCTGCAACCGATGCAGCCCGGCCGTTACTCCTTTACCTGCCAGATGCAGATGTATCGGGGCGAATTGATCGTTGAATAGAACAACGCAAAAGGAAAGGGCGACTAACGAAGCGATGAGACGGTATCCGGGAGATGTTGCTTTTAACCCTTCATGAGCTATGGTTTTAGCAACCGCTCCGGTAATCAGAATACAAGGATGGAATTCGATGCAATCCGAACTGATACTGCTGGCCCACCCCTCCTTTGGTGTCCTCGCAATCCTTGCGGCGCTCTGGGTGTTTACCGAGGCCATCAACAATAGCGACACCAGCCGTGGACGCCTGAGAACGATGAGCCTGGTCAGTGCCGGGTTGATGTGGTTGAGCTATCTGGTGGGCGGATACTGGTATGTGGTCTATTACGCGGCCGACAAGGCCTTGATCAATGCCGGTCCCTGGCCGTTCGCCCACGGCTTCTTCATGGAGGTAAAAGAGCACATCTTTTTCAGCCTGTTGCTGCTGTCGACCTATCTACCGATAGCCGTTTTCAGCCTGACCTCAGGCAAGCTCGCCCTTAAACCGGTGGTACTTTGGGTCTCGGCCTGGATCGTTGTGTTGGGGCTGGCCATGGAGGGTGCGGGCGCCGTTATCAGCATGGGCGCCAAGATGGCTCTGCTGGCCACTCAATCGATGGGAACAACGCCATGAACGATACCGGAATCGACAACTACAACCGCGCCTTCGCCTTGTCGTTCGCCATCAGCAGCCTGTTAAGCGCGCTGCTGGTTGTGCTCAAGGAGCAGAATGCGGACACGTTGCTCGCCTGGATGAAAGCCGCAACAGGCCATCACTGGATCACCCACGGCATTCTGGTCGTGGCTGTATTTGTCCTGCTTGGGTGGTTATTGGCGCAGACGACGCTGGGAACCCGTCTGACCGGCAGCGGGCTCAGTGCGGTCATCTCCGGCAGCCTGGTGGTCAGCGGGCTGATTATCGCGGGCTATTTCATCTGAGCCACGGCCTCGGCGCGCACTCCCTGGACCAACCGCCTCAGTTATTGCGAAAGAAGGGAAGCATCATCGCAGCCCAAGGCATCATCAACGCCTGCGCCATCGATTGCATCTGCTGCTGCAACCGCTCCGCCGCCTCGAAATAGAGTTCGGCGGGGAGGGTGGCATCAACACGCTCTTCGAACAGTTCGCCGTTACGCAGAGATTTTCTCTCGCCATGCAGATGTGCCGCACCGTCACCCACACGGATCTCGACACTGAGATACTCAAACCGGATAAAAGGCATCAAGTTAAACCAGGGCATAAGCGGGTTGACGATGGATAGTGGCTGCAGTTGCTGCTGTGTTTGTGAAACAGGTACGGGTAACGAGGCCGTTTCCGACGGATCCGTGTGCTTAAGCATAACTACCTCCGGCTGTTCGATTTTCATGCCTGCGGCGAAGGCGATCACCAGCGCCGCCTCTTTTGATAGTAGCGCGTTCAGATGACGTATATCTGTACAATTTTTGAAGAGGGATTTAAAGCCGAGGTGCCCGACACTCAGCAGGCTCCAAGTGCCGGGTAAGCTCGAAGAGGGTATTTAAACCGCCACCAACACCTGTCTGGCGCCGGCACATCTCACCGTTTCCCAAAGCCTGCTTGATCGTGAACTGCTGTTTCGGGATCGATCAGGGGTATTCGCAGGCGACTGCCGGCACGCTTAACCCTGATGACCGGCGAAGTGGCGCGTGAGCAGATGATCGAGGTCGAGGGCAAACCCGGTCCACGTCGCGATATCGCGCTCTGGTCACGGATCGAGAACAACGAGCGTCCCGAACACGTCAAGGTGCAGGAGTTGATCAGCGACAAGACGATTGACCGGAAGTCTCCAACCTTTGGGATCGAGCTTTGATTGGCCTGGCCGAACTTGACGGTTTCGTTTCCGGATAACCCTCGAGAGGATTGCAGCATCGGGGCAGCACAGAACGTGGACGTGCGTGCTGCCGGGCGGCTGAATTCGAGCCTGAGCATCCAAGATCGATTATCAAGTTAGTGGGCTCTTGCTTACGTTGAAGCCGCCTTCAATCCTAATTTATACACTTCGTATAATGTATATTATGTTAAATATGATATCTGGGTATGCAAACTTTTGATGATGCCATGCTCCAGATATCTCCTCTCTGAAGCTTTGGGCTGATCTTGTCTCGAATGGTGTCGTTCGATCGGTTTAGCATTCGACTATACGCTGAGTCGAACCGTGCGGAGAGCTTCGAAGATTTGAGATTCGCGGGCTGAGTGTCGTTCTTTGCGGCGTACGAACGATTCTGCGCTTGAGGTGTTCTTTCCGAACTCTGCCTAGTGAATCGCCTCGTCCGAGTCAGGCAGTTGCTCCAGCAGCGTGCGCATCTCTTTGGCCGGCCACAGGCATTCGGCTTGCTTCATGCCTTTAACGCTGCACGGCCGCTCGCACAGCCTCGCCGATAACGTATACGGCCCGAATGAAATGCACTGCCGGCGCTGGATCGTGGTGATGTTGGCGTGCCAGTCGCCCAGTACGGATGACTTCTGCTCAGCGGGCTCGGAGATTTCAAAGCCCGCATTCTTGAGTTTATCGGCCAGCTTTTTGGTAACGTGGATTCTCATATATGCTCTATAAATATATAATATTTATTGGCTTTATTTATTCAAAAGAAGATCAAACACCACCCGCGCAAAACCCTGTGCCACCTGCGGATTGCTCAGAATCTGCATCATCTGGTTCTGATGCGCTTCCGAACTGCCCATTACCGCATCATCGACGGCTTGCGGGAAATCACCGAGGAATGCTTGGTCAGGGGTGTTGTTCCTGATCTGGTGCATCACCCGTTCATTCTCCCCTACTTTGTCCGCCACCGTGCGGGCGTAGTTAAGCATGTCGTCGTCGGTCAGGTTGTCGGTGATGAATAGCTCGTTGAGGCGCTTCAGGATGACGGAGAGGAACTCCTCCTTCTTGTCCCTGGCTTTTGCCGAGCCGATCTCGTCGCCGGGGTCCAGTGTGTATTTGCCGTCGTCGTCCTTGAGCTTCAGATCCTGCTGTTTGATCTTCGATAGTCGGTAGTGGCTGAGTGTGACGTTGCTCAGGTCGACATCGTCGTCCTCGTCGATCTTTTCGCGCAGCATCGGTTGTAGATGCCGGGCGTAGAGGCTGAGTTTCTCCAGCGCCTTATCGTCGTAGTCGACGATCTGAGACATGAACTCGTAGAAGCGCACAAAGCTGCCGAGATCCTTCTTGAAGATCTCCAGTGCGTCTTTTGCCTGTTTGCACTCCTTGAGACTGTTCTCGGCGTTGGCGATCAGTACCGCATCGCCTGCCGCCTTGCAGCGCTCGAACATCTCTTTTGCGGTTTTATAGGCGTCCACCGCAAGTGCATAGCGCTTTTGCCAGCGCTCGACAGCAGGCTTGCAGATGTTGCTGATCGCCGCGTTGCTCTTGTTCGGCACGAAGAACGCGGTACAGAACTGCTCGACCTCGTTCCAGTGGAAAATACCCTGAGCATTCAACTTCTCGAACAGGTCGTGGATCTTGTTCGGGTCGGATACGTCGGTCAGTTCCGCCGTCTGGTAATAGGGTTGGAAGGCGTCGAGAATCTCCTGCGGGTCGTTGAAGAAATCCAGCACGTAGGTGCCCGACTCAGCCTTGCCGGGATAGGTACGGTTCAGACGCGACAGGGTCTGTACGCACTCGACGCCTGCCAGTTTCTTGTCCACGTACATGGCGCAGAGCTTGGGCTGGTCGAACCCGGTCTGGAACTTGTTGGCGACCAGCATTACCTGATAGTCGTCGGTGTCGAACGCCTCACGCATATCGCGCCCCTTCAGGTTGGGGTTCATGTTGGTTTCGGTGAACTTCTCGCCCAACAGGCCCGACACATTCGGATCGTTATCGCCGAACTCCACCTCGCCCGAGAATGCGACCATGGCGTGGATCTCCCGGTACTTGCGCTCGGCGACGTATCTGTCGAACGCCAGCTTGTAACGCACAGCCTCCTTGCGGGAGCTGGTAGCGACCATCGCCTTGGCCTGCCCGCCCAGCAGGCCCATGACGTTTTCCCTGAAGTGCTCGACGATCACTTGCACCTTCTGGGCGATGTTGTAGTCGTGCAGGCGTACCCACTGATTCAGTTTGACCTTTGCCCTGCCGGAATCGACCTCTTTGTCCTGTTCCCTCACCTTCTGCGCAAGCTGATACGCCACCTTGTAGCTGGTGTAGTTCTTCAGGACATCGAGGATAAAGCCCTCTTCTATCGCCTGACGCATGCTGTAGACATGCCAGGCTTCGGGCTTGTTTGTGCTCGACGGTGGAGTGTTGGGATCAGGAAGGCGCCCGAACAGCTCCAAAGTCTTTGGCTTGGGCGTGGCGGTGAAGGCGAAGAAGCTCAGGTTCCTCGAGCCTTGGCGGGCTTCCATGGTGGCATCGAGCAGATCCTCGGCGGTCAGTTCCTCCTGATCTTCGCCGGGCTCCAGCATCAGCACCTCTTTGAGCTGACGGGCGGTGGAGCCTGACTGAGACGAGTGCGCCTCATCGGCGATGATGGCGTAGTTGCGCTCTTTCAGGCTTATGCTGTTCTCGATCGCCTTGAGTACGAACGGGAAGGTCTGGATGGTGACGATGATGATCGGCTGGGCATTTTCCAACGCGGAAGCCAGCTTCTCCGATTTGGAGCCGCCACCCTCCTTGTTGTTGATCCGCCCCACCACACCATCGGCATGCTCGAACTGGTAGATGGTGTCCTGTAGCTGGTCGTCCAGTACCGTACGGTCGGTGACGACGATCACCGAGTGGAAACGCTTGCTACCCTGTTCGTCATAGAGCGAGGCAAGTTGGTGGGCGGTCCAGGCGATGGAGTTGGATTTGCCCGACCCCGCGCTGTGCTGGATCAGGTATTTGTGACCTGGCCCGTTGACGCGAGCATCGCCGACCAGCCGGGTGACCACATCCCACTGGTGGTAACGGGGGAAGATCAGCGACTCTTTCTTGTACTTCTTGCCCTGCCAGTCCTCTTTCTCATCGATCTGCAGATGAACGAAGCGGGCCAGAATGCGCAGGATATTATCGGGAGCCAGCACCTCCTGCCAGAGATAGGCGGTGGCGTATTCGTCGGGGTTCTCGGGCACATCGTTGCCCGCACCGCCCTCCTTCGTACCCTTGTTGAACGGCAGGAAGAAGGTGTCGCTGCCCTCCAGCCGTGTGGTCATGTAGACCTCGTACTGGCTGACGGCAAAGTGAACCAGCGCACCGCGCTTGAAGGTCAGCAGCGGTTCGAGCTTGTTGGTGGCGGGGTCTTTCGGCAGACGGGTCTGCTTGTACTGCTTGATTGCCCTTTCCACCGCCTGCTTGAACTCCGATTTCAACTCCAGCGTGGCGATGGGCAGACCGTTCAGGAACAGCACCAGATCGATTCGCCAAGCCTTGGCCTGCTTACCCGTCAACGCCAGATGTTCAGCCGTGGCATAGGGGCTGTAGACCAGCTCGGGCACCACCCGAAGGCGGTTCTGCCGATAGCGGGCCAGCGTATCGGGGTTCAGATCGTGATCGGGTTTGAACTGACAGAGGCGAAAACGGGCACTACGATCTTTCAACTCGCGACGCAACACGCCCAGCGTACCGAAGGTGCGCCGCTTGTCGTCGTCCGCGTTGGGATCAGCCTTGCTGAGCTGATGGGTGACTCGCTCCAGCAACGCCTTTTCAGGATCATTGGGATAGAGCTTGCAGTACTTCTGCCACTGTTCAGGCTGGGTCTCCTGCACAAAACCGAGCAGATCGGACTCATAGAGCGCCCGTTCGCGGTTGTAGCCGGCGGGCTCGCCCAGCAGCCAGCCGTTGGCGAGCAACTGCTCGATAATGTCGTTCTGGAAGTGTACCTCTTTCGCGCTGCTCATCGCTTAGCGTCCCTACTCCGTGTTTATTCCGCTAGTTAGCCTGATAGCTTTTCTGGATCAGTGTAAAGGCTTTTTCCAACTCCGATTCGTTACGCACGTTCAACTCCAGGTTACCCGTACCCCAATGGCCGATCTTGGTGACATCACGACTGAAGTTTTCTTCCAGCTCATGCTCAGGGAGGTTTAGCTTGAGGTAGAGCTGAAGTCGCGGGTCTTTATGCTGGGGTTGCACAACGATACTGAGGAAGTTTTTGATGCGCTTGAACGCGGTATAGAGCTTCAGGTCTTTTCTCTGCACTTCGTCACCCAGGGCGCCGGCATACTCACAAACCTGGTTATAGAGCGTCAGCAGTTCGGGCGAGGATTCCGCCAGCCGCTCTTCATGCGTTTTGTCGGTGGGCTTGCTCTTGTTGTTGCCGGCAGCCGCTTTCGCGTCGTTGCTTTGTGTTGGCTGGGTCTTGGTGGCTGAGGAGTCAGCGGTTTGTACGTTAACCAACTCCAGCAACAGCAGGTCTTCGCCGAAATAGCGATAGCGCATCAGCTCAATATTGCGATTGATCTGCTGCACGGCATGTTCATCGTAGCGGTTGAAGTCAGCAGCGATGCAGATCAGGCGCGTACCGCTCCACTCGATCGCTTCGGTCAGATCTTTATCCAACTCTTTCATCACCAACAACTGGAACTCAGCCTGATGGTCCAGCAGCCAGTCGAGATAGAACAGCCCCTGATTGATCACGTTCTCGTTGCTGTGGCGCTTGTACTCGATTATGACTGGGCAGTTATTCTCATCCAGCCCCAATGAGTCAATGCGCCCTTTATGGGTCTTGCCCGTGCTGTATTCACTGGCAAGAAAGCGAACACCGAGAAAGGTCTCCATCTGGTTTTCGATCAAGTTTTGCAGCTCTTTTTCCAGCAGTGCGCTGCTGCCTGTCAGTTCGGTTGCGGTATCCGAGGCGATGGAGAAAAGTTTGATATCGCTCATACGGCTTCCTTGCGAAGTTCGGGTTGTTCAGTCTGCGCAATTGCGCACATCGATTTTGCCTGTGACGGCAGCGGAGATTAGGGCTGTTCGGCGTTCTTGGAGTAGCTCTAAGGACTTTGATGCTTTAGAAATCAAAGAATCGAGCTTTATGCATTTTGCATCAATTACTTCAAGGACTCTCCTTTGTTCACCTAATGATGGAAAGGCAAGCGTTAAATTTCCTAAGATAGTCATATTAAGGCCATCCATAGTAGACCCTTGAGCGGCTTGCATGAGATAGCTTTGATAAGCAGTAGACTGAATCTGTGCTTGAATAAATTCAGGGAGTACACGATTATTATCAAATTTAGGCTCTTCGTCACAGAGAGTGGATTTCCGTCCTTCCCTGATGAACACTATCAGCACTCTTCGGTAGCAGGAAGCATAAGTGAACGACCACCAGATTTTGGCACTGGG
>Ga0214472_10004719_pt1 | contig 14371 bp, 12 predicted proteins | sample RVTome_6_FD_207662 | JGI IMG/M metagenome (GOLD analysis project Ga0214472, IMG submission 207662) | Soil microbial communities from uranium-contaminated site in the Upper Colorado River Basin, Wyoming, United States - RVT140D175 | ecosystem: Environmental > Terrestrial > Soil > Contaminated >... | reverse complement strand
CGGTCGTTTTGGAACGGGCTACGACATTTCCCCCTGCTCGGTTGGCTGGTCCTGGTGGGCGGGCTGGTTGGCCTCATTTTGAGCCTCCCAACGCGTTTTCGATTCCTGTTCGTCGCCTATTTGGGCCACCTCATTCCCTTCGCCTACATTCAGAATTTTCCTTCCGGCCGGGCGCCGCGCTTTGTCATGCCGGCCTTTTTCTTCCTGGTGTTGGCCGCGGTGTGGCTGGCCCGGCGCCTTTGGCGTTATCGACAATCCATCTGAGGTGCTGATAGAATGTGAGCACGTCGCTGGGGGGGTTCCTAGGGAACCCCTGGCGCCGGTTGCCCACCAACAGAAACGTGGGCAGGCTTCATACCAATCAAATAGCGGGCGGCGGGTCCCCCCCCAACCACCTTCCCCCCGTGGAGGGGAGCTGCCATGTCTAGCCCCGTTCTCACGGAAAAGGTGCCGTCTCGGCTTCCTCGTCGTGCCGGTTCGGCGAGAGGATTGACCTTTGTCGAAGTCATGGTCTCCATGGCGATCACAGTCATCGTCATGGCATCGGTGTTCGCTTTGCTGGCGCGAGGTTTTCGAACGACGGAGGCGGAGTTCGAGCGGTCGGATCTACAAGCGCAAGCGCGTCACGCCTTGGATCAGATCAGCCGCGATCTCCTCACCGCGGGCTCCGGTCTGCCGCCCGAGTTTCCCGCCTTCACACCGCCTCATGTGAACCCCGAGCTCGATGCCTCCGGCGGTGGTCCGGAAGCCATCGAGATCGTCGGTTATTTCGATTCGAGCGCGGCGGGAGCGGAGCCATGGCCGATCATGAGCTTCGATGGTGAAAAAGCGAGGGCCAAGATGGTCCCGCCGCACATCCGCCCAGGTGGGCTCGTCTTGTTATACGACGACCAGCCGACCCATGGGAGGTGGGTCTTCGGGTTGGTGTCGGCGATCGACGAGATTTCGATCCCTCACGTGGGAGAGCTTCGCGAGCTGACCATCAAGACCGCCCCCGGAGACACCGAAGGAGATACGACCCTGCCCGCGTTCATCGATCACTACAACCGCCCCTCTCCGGTGTCGGGGTTCATCACGCCGGTGACGGTTGTTTCCTACAAGACCGGTCCCCAAGAGTCCGGATCCGAGGGAAGCCCCGCTCTCTGGCGGCAGGTCAACTGGGGCGAGCCGGTCCAGGTCGCGTTCGTGGAAGATCTTCAGTTCCGATATTTCATCGGGACCACGGTGGCGGAAACGGAGAGCCCGCCCGTCATCCCGCCGCCGCGCATTCAGGGCGTGCCTCCGCCCCTACTGAACAGTTCCGACATGGACGAGGGGCTGGAGTTTCCCACTGTCCCACAGCCCGATCCCGCAGAGCGCCTCCTTGCGGGTGAACTGGTGTGGGGAGTCGGGGTCAGTGTGACCAGCCGATCCGATCGCGCCAACCGCGAGGGCAGCACCGTGCGGAGCGACCAGCCGGGAGAGCATGAGGGTTTTCTACGGGTCACCTTCTCGTCGAGAGTGGCGGCCCGGAACGTCATGTTTCGGTTGAGCGCTCGAGAGAATCAGGATGGCTTCAACTGAGCGATCACGACCCGGCGCCGACGAGCACGAAAGGCGCCCAATAGTAGGGATGGCGAAAGGCCGCCCTTTCGGAGTCGAGCAGCGCTAGCTTCGCCGCGCGGAGTGCCGCGGTTGGGCTCAGTCCCTGGCTCATCCCGGAGTAGAACGCCTCCATAAACTGAGCCGTCGAACGGTCGTTCACGCTCCATTGACTGGCCACGATCGCCGAAGAACCTGCGGACAAGAAGGCCCATATGAACCCCAGCGTACCCTCCGCCCGCAGGAGCTGTCCCACTCCCGTCTCACAGCCGGACAACACCACGAGCTCCGAGGAAAGGTCGAGCGCGAGGACTTCGTCCATTCGCAGGAGTCCGTCTTCCTGATCGGAGTCCGATCCCAGGAGGATCGCGGACCGCGCCGGGAACATCTCGTCCGTCATGGCGTGCGCTGCGAAATGAAGAATGCGAAAGCGGTCCAGGTCGATCGTCTTGATGGAGGACTCGTTGGCTTCCGATCCGACGTACGTGCGACGCCTTGGCTCGGGAAACAAGCTGGCCACGCGCTCGACCTCGACGGACGCAAAGGGGATGGGAGTTAAGGCGGCCGCTTCGAGCTTGGTCGCCGTGGTGGCCACGAAATCGGTTCCACCGGGCTGTGCCACGCCGAGGAACTCGAGAGAGTGTGCGGTCGGCCGCGGACGCCGGCGAAGGTATCCGAGTACCGAGGCCGACGGGACGTAGGACACGACGGCCGTCTCGGCCAAATAGACGGGTCGAACGCCCGAGTTGTCGGCCGCGAGGGCTTCGAACGGCAGGTGGTGCAGTATGCCGTCGGCGACGATGATGACGTGTGGCTCATCGCTCAACAGATCGGTGACCGGACCGAGAAGCATCTCGAAGAGTGTCCGTGCGGGAGCGAGGTGTCGCGCGAAGGGATTTAGGGGTGCTCGCGGCGGCGAACGAAGGGTTTGCAGAAAGGAAGCCGCCAGAGTCTCGATGTCCCGCCGCGGAGGTAGCTCGAACGTCCGGAGATCGTCCCGAGTGAGCGCCCACAGGATGGACTTCGACTCGCCGAGCGTGTACTCGAGAAGAACCTCGCCGGGCTCGAGCACCCGTGACCGCACTTCGTGTGAGCCGAGCGTTGCGGGAGCGCCAGCGCTTGCGGCCAATGAACCCGTGTCCGCGGTCTCCTTGGAAAGCGAAAGAAGATCGAGCAGCGTGCGAGCCCGTGAGCGCTCCACGACCTCGAAGGCCCTCTCGCGGTAACCGCTCGTGGGATGCGCGGCGTGCTGTTGCAGGAGCGCGGAGGCGAGGCTGGCATAGATCTCGGAGCGGGTCTCGAGGTAGCTCATGCGTTCCGCGTGCGTGGGAATGTGATCGCGCATGGACTCGACCAGCCCCAGTGCTTCTTCGAAGTGGCGAGCGGCCCGCTCGAAGTCCGCCTCCCGGGCATGGCTCTGCCCCAGACCGTAAAGCGCTTGCACGCTGGTCAACGAGTCGTCGGCAACGCGAGCCAGCTCCCTCGCCCGTTCGAATCCGGCCAGGGCCTCGGCGGTATTCCCGCGCGCCAAAGTGACTCGTGACCAACCCGTAAGAATGGGCCCTTCGAGATCGGCCGAGGCGATGCGGGAGGCCACATCGAGAGCTCGGCGGTACACTTGTTCCGACTGTTCGAGGTGGCCCAATCCGGCGAGGGACGCCGCCAGTCCGTTGAGGAGACTCGCCTCCAGTCGAACGTCCTTGAGCTCGCGCGCCAGTTGCGTGGCGCGCGCCGAGTACAGAAGAGCTTGCGAAGGCTCATTGAGCCGAAAATAGACCAGGCCGACGTTGCCGAGTGCGATCGCCTCGGCGTGCCGGTCGCTGGCGCGATAAGCCAGCTCCATCGCCCGCAGGTAATACTCCAGGGCCCTTGCGAAGCTTCCCATTCGCTCGTACGACGCTCCGAGTCCGGACAACGCTCGTCCCTGGCCTCTTCCATCGTTCAGAGCAACGGCCTGGTCGTAGGAGGCATGAAAGAGGCTCGCGGCAGCGATCTCCCCGGAACCCAATTTCTGGCTGGCGATTTGGAGGCGCGCTTCGGATTCCATCAGCTTGTCGCCGTGAGCTTCGGCGAGCCTCAAACTCTCGGAGAGGAGGGCCATCGCGGGCTCGTTCTTGCCGAGACTTGCCAGCGCGACACCGAGTCGAATGAGGTAGCGGTTCCGGTCGGCGGGAAGCAACACGCGATCGTCCAGTACCTGTGCCTGAGTTAGGTAGGCCAGCGAGGCCTCCATCCGTCCTCGGGCGCCGGACAGGATGGAAAGCTCGACGAGGATGCGGGCCCCGAGCGCGAAAAGGTTGTTGTCCCGGGTCACGTCGAGGGCCTCTTGAAACACGCGATGGCTTTCCTCGCTTCGCCCCATCCAATCGAGGCTGACACCCTGGACGGTCAGTAGCGAGGCAAGCGGTCGCGGTTCGTGACGCGCTCGCGCCAGCCGCGCCCCGATTCGGCTGGCATGGGCGGCCCGCTCGAACTGGCCGGTATTGGCAAGAAGCAGGGCGTACTGGCGGTGCGTCGCCGCGAGGGGGGGAGCCGTCAGGATAGCTTCTTGGTAGCCGGCCAGCGCTCTGGCAGCTTCGCCGCGCAGATCCCACGAGTAGGCGCGAGCCATGAGAACACCGGGGTCATCGGTTCGCACCGCACGCAGTTGCTCGACCACGACCCCCGCTTCCGCGAGGCGACCCAGATTCTGACTGAGCTCGACGAAATCTCGATACGCCTCCTGGCAAGGCGCGCCGCGGTGAATCCCGGCGGCGAGAAGGTTTCGCGCTGGCCAGTCCTGCCGTTGCAGCCGCAGCGCAAGCGCTTGAGCAAGCAAGAGGATGTCATCCTCTGGCTCCCGGCTTCTCGCGTCTTGCAGCTCTCGGACTAGCTCCGGCAATTGTCCCCGACGCTCGGCGGCCTGAGTTGTGAGATCGGCGAGGACACAGGAGCGGGTTCCCGTTCTCAGGCGTCCTCTTCCTTGCTCCAGCACTTCCGCGAAACGCCCGAGTCCCGAGAGGCGAAGGAGCGCTTGATCGGCGCGTTGCACCGCTTCGTCCAGGGGGAGTGAGCCTGTACCGGTTGGAGGCTGGCGCTCGCGAACGGGAGCCGGAACGAGGACCAACGCCGGCACCAACAGCGCCGCGAACCATTTCACCGCCGCCTGGCTAGCTTCAGTCAAGGCAACCACCCAATTTGGCGGCCAACAGGTGACTGCTGGTCCGCCTGGCTAGCTTCAGTCAAGGCAACCACCCAATTTGGCGGCCGACAGGCGACTGCGCATCCGCCTAGGGGTGCGGCGGCTTCCCGATGGTTGTAGACTTAGCCGCGACACGGCCGATGGTCTCGCTTCGTTTCCTTGAGTGTACCGGATAGCCGTCATTATAGGATGGAGGCTTGAAGTCCAAGCAAGATGAATCCCTGATTCGGGAATACGTCAGTGGCCGACCCCAGGCCTACCAGGAGGTGCACCGTTGGATCGAGAAGGCGGTGGACAGCCGGCACTGGGGACTCTACCAGCACCGAGAGGACATCCTTCAGGACGTGCATCAACGGCTGTTCAGCAATCTGAGCGGGGGGCGGTTCCACGGCAAGTCGGCGCTCCGGACCTACGTTGTCCAGATCGCCAAGTACACGTGTATCGAGTTCCTGCGGAAGAAGATCCGGTATCAATCCGTCGATCTCGACTCCATCGACCTGGTGGATGCCAACCCGGGCCCAGAACAGGCCGTCGCCGCGTCCGAGAGAAGGGAGCGGGCGGCCGAGCTCCTGGCCCATCTTCCAGAAGGATGCCGCCAGCTATTCGAGATGATCTTCGACGACAAGGTCCCCTACCAGGAGATCAGCCGACGCCTGGGCGTGGCGGAGGGGACCGTCAAGTCGCGGGCCTGGCGCTGCCGTGAGGTGCTGAAGAAATGGCTTGGGACGAGCCGTTCCTAAAGAGTTGCATCAGTGCCGTGGGGCCGGGCTCCCTCCGGTCGCGCGGGCTGGCTTATCGCCAAGGACGTTGGGGGGGATAGCACGCACAAAAGCGCTGGGAAACGAAAAGAGTGGGAACTTTGCCCCGCCGGCTCCCACTATAGAACAAGAGCAAAGGGGCGCACGCTTCAAGGCGGGCGCAGTGCCCAGATCGAGGGGAGACGGGATCTAAGGGTTAAGGGTTCCAGGAAGATGGGAGATGCGGGATAAGACTCAGGTTTGTGGCGATGCCCCCCTGCTGCTTTGGTACGCCGCCGGAGCGCTGGAGGAAAAGGAAGCGGAGCTCGTGGCGCGGCACGTGGCAAGTTGCGCGAGCTGCCAGGCCTTGGTTCAGGAGAACAAGGAGCTGGCCCTAATCTACCTTTCGGCTTCGGCCCGCGAGTCGCAGCATTTGTCTCCGGAAACCTTGCTCCGGGTGGTGAGCGACGAGGTCGGGTTCGATGTGAGTGACGCCCGAAGGCATCTAACGGCGTGCGAGGAGTGCCGGGAGATCGTCTCCGTCTTGGAGAAGGTGCAAAGGGAGGAGAAAGGCGCTTCCGATGCGGAGCCCTTCGGCGAGCGGGTGCGCGGCGTGTGGGCGGGCCTCGAAAAACTCAAGCTCGTCGGGGCAGCCTGGATGAGGAGCCCTTTGCCGGCGTACATGCTGGCGTTGCTTCTTCTCTACCCCGCGTATCGCGGACTCGTCGGCGGGGGCGCGCAACAGACGCCGCGTTTGCTCCCGCCGCCCCTCCCCATCGCTTCGGAAACAGAGCGCGGCCCGGCCGGGACACCGATCAGGGTCGAGGCGGGAAGCGAGCAGACGGTCCTCACCGTGTTCGTCCCCATTGCACCGGATCGTTACCGCTACCAGCTCGAGCTCCGCACGCAGCAAGGGCACCGTCTTTTCTCTGTCGAAGACGCTCAGAGCTTCGACGGCGTGGGAACCTTTGTTTTGACGTTGCCGAAGGGATTCCTGGGCGCTGGCGCCTACGAGTTACGCGTCGGGGAATGGGAGAGCGACGGCACCGGGCCCGCGAACGAGTATGTTTTTCCGTTCTCGGTCGAATGACGATGAGCGGTCAGAATCTCTTGAGGGCACTTCATCGGGCGGGTGCGCTCCCCATCGTGTCGGCCGTGTCCACCGAGTGGAGGGGTCCCGACCGACGGCGCTCACTTCGAGTTCCTCTCGGTGAAGGACTGCCCGTGCGGATCGCAGGCATTGGCCCATGCCGTCTGAGAGACGTCAGTCTCGGCGGTGGCATGCTAGAAGTCGGCCGCAAGCTCCGCCGTGAGGAGCGCTATGTGCTTCACGTCGACTACCAGGGAGCCCAGGCTTCGTTGCCGGTCAGAGCCTACCAGAGCGATCTCTACGAGCTGTTCTACGACACCGGCGTGGACTCGCGGGTGTCGTTCCACACGCGCGTCGTATGCTGTGACGCGTCGATCGAAGATCTCAATATGCTCTATCGGATCATGCGCGACTATTGGTCTCCTTGGAGTGAGCCGTTCCGATAGGCCTCACGCCGTCGGTCGAGCGCTCTGCCGCTTCAAGGAGCCCCACCTCTCCCACCGATTCCGAGCTCTTCGGCATGGGGCTTCAGGGCGTCGATGATCATCTGAATGTGAGCGGAGAGCTCGACCCCCAGTAGCTCGACGCCGGCCGCGATCTCCGTCCGCTCCACTTTCGCCGCGAACGCCTTGTCCTTTAGCTTCTTGCGAACGCTCTTGGGCTCGATCGTGCTCACCCCGTCGGGCCGCACCAGGCAGCAGGCGATGATGAACCCGGTGAGCTCATCACACGCCAGGAGGCCGCGATCGAGCTGACTCTTGTGCGGGACGTTCCATTTCGTGTAGTGAGCGGAGATCGCGTAGGCCAGCTCGTCCTCGCCTCTCTCCTTCAACCAAGCCACGATGCGCTTCGGGTGTTCCTCCGGCCACCGCTCGTAGTCGGCATCGTGAAGGAGTCCCGCGAGCCCCCACCGTTCCTCGTCGGCGGAACCTTCACCGTATTGGTGGGCAGCTTGGTGCATGACGATCTCGACCGCCCGGGCGTGCTTGCGGAGCGAGTCGGTCTCGGTCCATTCACAAAGATGCTGCCAGGCTTCCTCGCGCGTCAGCGCCATTCTGTCTCCCGATACGAGAGCATGTTGGGGTCGAGGGTCTCCGCGGAATCGACGGGCGGGTAGTCGGGTCGGATGAAACGGGCGCGGACGTCACGGGCGAGCGCGAAACAGCCCCAGCCGATCCAACCGGCGAGCAGCGACCCCGCCATCGCTCGCCCCCAACGCTTTTGGTTCGCCGCGAGGTCGGTGATGCAGCCGAGCACGACGGCGGCAAGGGGCAAGAGAACCAAGTCATCCTTGGTGAACTGGAAGATGTGGGTCGCGCCCAGGCCGGAGCGGAGGACGTTGAGCCCGAGAAACGTGAACAGCGTGCCGCAGGCAAGAGGGAAAGTGAGCCGGTTCGTGAGTCGACGTCTCAGGAAGAACATTCCGGCGAAAACGAGTGTGCCGAATAGAGGGCCGTAGAAGAGTAAGAGTCGGTGGGCGCTCATTTGGAGGGCCGCCACGGGCGTCAACCGGAGATCGATGAGCGTTCCCGTGGAGGCGTTTGGGGGGGCCTCGCTCGTGAGACCGGGAAGTAGCTCCGGTACGTACTGACTGTAGAAGAGCGCGATCGCGGTCAAGGCGCCCACCAGGGCCCATCCGCTAACCCGGAGCGCGCGGCCGATCGTCTCCCGATCCCGATTACGTAGTCCCACAGCGAGCGCAAACGCGGGAACGAAGAGCCCCAGGACGAGCACGCTACCAGCATAGGAGAGAATGGAGAGTGCGACCAGGAGCGCTAGGCCTGCTCCGACACTGGGACGGGCCATCCGATCGAATCGGAAAATCAGATACAGTCCCACCAAGACGTCCCAGAAGTGGCCGAAGAGCGCCGCGTACGACGCCACCGTTAGGCGGAATGCGAGCAGAGGTGCCGCGGCATGGAACCATGTCGCCGCCGCGGCGGCACGCGGCGACGATCCCAACCGTAGCGCGATCACATAAACCACGAGACCCTCGATGCCGGCCAGCACCGTGGGGACGATTTTCATCCAGTCCTCGACGGGAAGGCGGATCAGACTCAACGGATAGATGGCAAGGTAGAGAAGCGGAGGGTAGGGAAAGGCGCGCCATTTTCCGCCCACTCGTTGCAGACCCAGCAAGTGGCGATGTTGGTTCGCGATGTGATCCCCGAAAAAACCGCCGAGCCCCTCGGTCCAGATGATGGAGACGAACTTGGAGTGGGTGCGGACGTCCGGATAGTAGAAGTCGGGATGAAAAAGCGCCAGCAAACGCAGGGTCGTTCCCAAGTAGAAGGCGAGCATGGCCAAACGGGCCGCGGGATGCGCGAACGCGGAGCTCGGATTGGCGCGCCTCATCACGAAAAAGGCGACGATGAGAAGTGAGAAGACGTGAGGACGGATCCCGAGTTGGCCGGCGGCTTGGAGCCATGCCATTTTGTGGAATGCGGTCCCGAGCGCCAGCGCCAGCGCCCCACCGGCCGAGATCGCGATAGCAGCGCGGGGCGAGAAGCCGATCAGGCGGGGGACCGCGTAGAGTCCGAGGACGATACCCAGCAGGTGGAGAAAAGCCGCGGGTTGCGGGATGACGACGCCGGAGGTCTCGATTCGCAGCCAGTCGAGGGCAAGGCCGAGCGGCCGGGGATCGGAGGATTGGGAGAGGAAGACGATCTCGAGCGGCGTCCAGGACCGCGCGTTCGTGGGAACGGTGAACGTGCGCACGACGAAATCCTGCTGAGGCGCGACGAATCGGTCGACTTGCTCGCCGGCGACGAAGACTCGTATCTCCGCGGGGAGGGCGATGTGTCGCTTGAACCGGAAAGAGACCTCAAAGGGACCGTTAGGGACCAGGAACGGAAGATCGATCCTGCCCCGCCGCAGGGACCAGTGAATGAGGGTCGGTTCGTCGATCTCGAAATCCTCGCGAAAGCCCGAGACGTAGGACGAGTCGTTGGGGCCGAGATCGAAAAAGATGTCCGTGGGCGCCTGGTACGCGAGGAGAAGGAGTGTCGACGCCGCGAGCAGCAGAAGCCCGGCCCGTCGGACCTCGGACGTCATGTAGCTTGCTGGGCGCGTGCGGCGGTGGCGGCGGGGGCCGTTGCCTGCTGTGCGGTCAGGGAGGCCATGTAGTAGTCACAGAAACCGCTGCGGAAGAACTGCTCGTCCTGCCTGTGCAGATACCCTTTCAGCAGGTCGCGGTACTCCTGAGCGGCGCGTATGAAGTGCCCATTCTCGATGTGGTGGAGCAGATGTCCGACGAGATTGAGACGCGATTCGGTCGGTATGTCCTCGATGATCAAGACACGACCGCCCGGTTTCAAGACCCGCGAGATTCCCGCGAGTACGGCGCGCGCATCGGCGTCGTTCAAGTGGTGTAAGAGACCGTAGACCAAGACGTCGTCGAACGTGTCGTCTTCGAAATCCAGCTTGCGGGCGTCCATAACCCGGAAAGTGCCGGGGTAGTGACGCTGGGCATAGCGGATGTATCGTTCGTTCATGTCCACGCCGACGTAGCCGTCCGCCGGAAAGAGCTCGGAGAACGCGCCGGGGCCGCACGCGACGTCCAGCACTCTCCGGTCGGCCCGAGCGGGGAGCTGCTCATGGATCGTGCGCCGAATGGCGCGGAAGTTTGCCTCGAAGACCCCGCGACAAAATAGAAAGAGCCCCGGATGGTTGGAAACTTTTTCGATGATGAAATGCAGCATAAGCGCACTCTCAAGTCTCGCCGCGCAATTCTATGATGCGCCTTCCGCCGTGGCAACAACGGGCCCCACTGCATGAGTTGCCACGCGCCATGTAGCCAGGGACGAGTGGCCCGGGGTATACTAATGGCGTTATCAAACCTCACAAGATTCTGATTGTCTTGACGGCCTGATGTCCAAGGAGCGCCCAACGTCTCAGCTCGTAGTCGTTTCTAATCGACGCCCTTTCACGGTGAAATCTGGCCCTGATGGACCAATCGTGGAGAAGAGTGCGGGCGGGCTGGTGGCGGCGGTGTCCCCGCTCCTCGAATCGATGGGTGGCACGTGGATCGCCTGGGACGGAGAAGATGTGGACCGGGGAAGAGAAGGCGTCGACTCGGCCCGGACGCGCGAGCCCGCGGAAGAGGTGGCTTTCTGTCGTCTCGTTCCGCTTCGGCTGACCCAGCGAGAAGTCGGCAACTACTACTACGGTTTTTCGAACCGCGCTCTATGGCCGCTGTGTCATCTCTTCATCGGCCGATCGCATTTCGACCCCGAACAGTTCCGTGACTATGTGCGGGTGAACGAGAAGTTCGCCCAGGCGACTCACGAAGTCGCGTCGCCGAAAGATCGCATCTGGATCCACGACTACCACCTCGCTCTGGTACCCGAGCTGTTGCGCGAGCGTGGATCCAGGCAGGGCCGGGTTGGGCTGTTCTGGCATATTCCGTTTCCGCCTTGGGATGTGTTTCGGGCGCTTCCCTGGAGCCGGCAAATCCTGCGGGGAATGTTGGGGGCCGATCTGGTCGGGTTCCACCTGGAAGACTACGCGGACCATTTTCGGACGTCGGTGCGTAAGGGACTGGGACTACGGCAGGACGGTAAAGACATCCTGATGGAGAGCGGCCGGCGCGTCAAAGTGGCCGACTTTCCAATCGGGATCGATGCCGAGAAGATCGAGGGCTTGGCCAGAAGCTCGTCCGTGGAGAAAAAGACCAGGCAAATACGGGATCGGCTGGGTGCACAGCATCTCGTACTGGGCGTGGATCGGCTCGACTACAGCAAGGGTATCCTCGAGCGGTTGCGGGCCCTTGAGCGTTTCTTCGAGCGCCACCCCGAACGCCGCGGTAGGGTGGTCTTCGTGCAAATCGCCGTGCCCAGCCGTGCCCGCGTCGAGGAGTACCGCGCCATCAAGCGGGAGATTGAGGAGGCGGTGGGACGCATCAATGGGCGCTTCACGGAGGACGGCTGGGTGCCGATCCGCTACCTCTATCGGTCGCTGCCCTTGAATGTGTTGATCGCGCACTACCGGGCGGCCGACGTCGCCATGGTCACGCCCCTGAGGGACGGCATGAACTTGGTCGCGATGGAGTACGTGGCGAGCCAAGTGGACGGAGACGGAGCTTTGATTCTGAGTGAGCTGGCGGGCGTGGCGGAGCTTCTTCCCGATGCCCTTCAGGTCAATCCGTTTGACGATGTTGCGGTGGCTGACATGATCGAGAAGGCTCTTTCGGAGCCCGTCGAAGCGAAAAGGCTGCGTATGGAAGCGATGCGGGAAGAGGTGAGAGATCATGACGTTTTCGGTTGGCACGAGCGCTTCTGGGGCGCCGTGGAGACCCTACCCGTGCAGCCGCAAGCGCGTAGTCGCCTCGATCTCCTTCGTCGCAAGTAAGCGGCCGCAGCGTCTACGATCACTCTCCGGCGGATTCGTTGGCCGGAGTCAGCGCGCTCTCCCGCTGCGGTCCTCCCAGAATGTCGATCCGGTAGATTCGAATCGCCGAGAGCATCAACGACAGAATCACCGGCCCTACCAGGAATCCGATCAGACCGAACGACAGGATGCCGCCCAGGATCGAGAAAAAGGCCAGCAGGGGGTGGATGTTGGCCGTTTCGTGAAGAAGCATCGGCTTGATGATGTTGTCGGACGTGCTGATCACGAGCGTTCCATAGAGGAGCATTCCGATGCCCTGCCACAAGGGAGCGGTGAACAACAGATAGATGGCAGCCGGCACCCAAACCAGGGGCGAGCCGATGCCGGGGATAACCGCAGCGAAGATGAGCATCGTTCCCCAGAAGACCGGAGAGGGAAGCCCGAATAGCCTGAAGCCGATCATGGCCAGGAATCCTTGTGCCAGCGGGACGACGACCATCGAGTAGAGAACCGCTTTGACGGTTCGGGTCAGGCGGTCGTAGATCTCCTCCGACTGCTCGTTCGAGACGGGAGCGATCTCACGGAGGGCAGTTGCCAGCGACTCCCCGTCTCGCAGGATGAAGAAGAGCGTGAGAAGAAACAGGATCAGATAGAGCAGGGCGGAGGTGAGGCCAGTGAGGGCTCTTTGGATGCCTTGGTTGGCGCCGGCGGCCAACTGGCTGAGGGCCGGCGAGACGATCGAAAGCAGCCTTTCTTGATCCAGACCTGCCGCCTGAAGTCTCTCCTTCAGCGATTCCATCCACGCATAGCGCGCCGGTAGCTCTTCGCTCCAAAGTCTACCCAGAGTCTCCGGCTCCAGACGGGGCCGGATCCATTCGTAGAAGCTGACCGCCTGGTTCTTGAGTAGGAAGGCGTAGGTCAAGAGCGGGATCAGGATCACCATCACCGTCACCGCCACCAGGATCGCTGCCGAGACCGAGCGACGCCCGCGGAGAGCCTTGGTCAAGCGATCGTAGATCGGACCCAACAACGCGGCGACGGATGCGGCGACCGCGGCGGTGATCAAAAAGTGTCGGAATACCAGGAAGGCAAGGAACAGAATGAAGCAGAGGATGACCAGGAAGGAATAGAACACCACCTTGGCGCGGCGTGCCTGGGCGGATGGTTCCGGTGTCACCATCGGTTGCATCAGCGTGCGCTCCGAAAATGCCTGCAGGCTTGCCTGCTCATCGTGTGCCGGCTATGGTTGTTTCGATGACGGTTCGGCTTCTCCATGGGTTCAGCAGCCCGCCAAGTATAGCCGGTCTCGCGAGGAGTGAGGAATGAAGCGGATGACGCTTTGGGGAGTTTCGCTATTGGAAACTTTGGAATCTAGCGACCGAAGCACACTCGTATCGCGGAGCTTCTCCTACTCCGCGAGGGACGAGGCAACGATCGCCGGCGGAGCGTTTTTCGAGCTCGGCGACGATGGGATCGACTTGAGCAGGGGGGTTGCCCTCCGAGTACGGGGTCGCGGGCCGACTGTTTATCTCTCGGTCAGCATTTTTTTCTGAGCGCCTCCTCAATTCGACGGGTCGTTCAGAAGCTTTCAACCTCTAAGGGTTGAATTTGACCTTTCAATCGCTTATAGTTGACTCATGACTCGGTCTATCAGACATTATGTCGTTGTCGACGGCGACCTTATCAGGTCGCGTCGCCTCACGGGTAGGGCAAGAGCGGAGCTGCAAACACAACTTAAGAAGACGTTTACGAGGATTAGCCATGTCTATGGCAAGACCGTAAGCGTCTCCTTCCAGTTCACTGGCGGCGACGAGTTTCAAGGTGTTCTACAGAGTGCCCAACCTGTTTTTGACCTGATAAACCTCATTCGCGATGCCATTCAACCCATGACCGTCCGTTTTGGAATCGGAATAGGCGAAATTGTTACTCCTATAGACGCTCGACCGCAAAGCATGGATGGGCCGGCCTTCCACAAGGCAAGGGATGCTCTTAGTTGGAGCACAGACTTTCTCTACCAGTCGTGCGTGATTTCCGGGAATCAAGAGCTCGATGCGGAAGCCAATGCGTGGTTGGAGTGCTTGAGTCATATCCGCTCGAGATGGAGTGCTAGGGCTCTGGAAGTCACCGGTTTGTATGCAAGACACGAGAAACTCGAGCCGGTAGCGAAGAGGCTCGGTATCAGCGTCCAAGCTGTTAGCAAGCACCTCAACGTAAGCGGCTACAAGGCGTTCGCAAGAGGTAAGAATGTGTTGGCCAAGACCCTCTCCGCATATGATCAACTCGTGCAGGTTGATAAGACAAAATCAACCAATTAAGGTTTAGAGGCGGCACAAGATGGATCCGTTGCGAATTCTCTTGGCCCTCGTTCTCGCTCTCATCCTCGCTGACTTCCCGTTCCAAAGCGACCGGATGTTCGCTAGAAAGCGGGAGAGCGCCCTTGGCTCGAAGGTCCGC
>Ga0214472_10004717_pt1 | contig 14372 bp, 14 predicted proteins | sample RVTome_6_FD_207662 | JGI IMG/M metagenome (GOLD analysis project Ga0214472, IMG submission 207662) | Soil microbial communities from uranium-contaminated site in the Upper Colorado River Basin, Wyoming, United States - RVT140D175 | ecosystem: Environmental > Terrestrial > Soil > Contaminated >... | reverse complement strand
TCCCTGACGTGGACGGTGGGAGTCTGGCGATCCTTCATCGCCCTCCTCCCCTCCTCGATGACGAGTGCCGCCCCCAGGCGGGCCACCGGCCACGCCGCCACCCGCGGCGTGCCGATCAGGATGCATGGCGAAGTGGCCCTGGCCCAGGCTCCGGTCACTGCACGATCGGGCATGTCGCCGTGTGCGATCACGCAGTGGCCGGGGGCGGTGGCCGACACCGACTCGAAGAGCGTCTCTGCCTCGGCGGTGGTGGCGCTCACGATCACCGTCGAGCGGCCCGCCGCCAGCAGTGTCGTCGCCGTGCCGGTGACCAGATCGAGCGGAGGGCGTCCGGCCAGGACGACGGTCGGGCGGGAGCGCCGCCCGGCCATGACGTCGGCGACGACGCCTTCGAGAGGCTTCCCGGTCGGTTGCGGCGACGGGATCGAGCGGTGAGGCGCCGCCCGTGGATTGTTGGGGGGGGCCGCTCGCTCGAGCATCGTGGAGAGGGGGCTGACGTAATGGTGAGCCGCCCACTGCAGCGTTTCGAGGAGACGCTCGTCGAAGACAGGGCGATCGCCCGACACCGAGGCGATGGGCTTGAGGGCGTGCTGATCGGTGTCGTCCGGTTCCATCGCGACGACGAAACCTCGAACCCGTCGCCCTCCGAGCGGAACACGCACCATCGACCCGAGCTCGACCGCGAGGTGCTCGGGGATCGAATACCGAAAGCCTCCGTCGACCGAGAATGACGGAACGGCCGGTACGACGAGCGCCCGGCGGAGACTCAGAGTCCGGCCGCCGCTGCCAGGCCGGCCGTGCGGTCGGTCTGTTCCCACGGAAAGTCGGAACGACCGAAGTGTCCGTAGGCGGTCGTGCGGCGGAAGATGGGCAGGCGCAGACCGAGGTTGGCGATGATGGCCGCCGGTCGGAAGTCGAACACCTCCTCCAGGGCCGCCTCGACCTTCTCGGGAGCGACGTGCTCGGTGCCGAAGGTGTTGACGTGGATCGAGAACGGGCGCGCTTGGCCGATGGCGTATGCCAGCTGCACCTCGCACCGGCGCGCCAGTCCGGCCGCCACGATGTTCTTGGCGGCGTGTCGGGCGGCGTATGCAGCCGATCGGTCCACCTTCGTCGCATCCTTCCCCGAGAAGGCGCCCCCGCCGTGGCGTGCATATCCGCCATAGGTGTCGACGATGATCTTGCGGCCGGTCAGGCCGGTGTCGGCTACCGGTCCGCCGATCTCGAATCGACCGGACGGGTTGACGAGGAGGGGAACCGACTCGCCCTCCAGATGTGCTGCGAGAACAGGCTTGGCCACCTCGGATTCCAGGTCTGCGGTCAGCTCCCCCAACGCGACATCGGGTGCGTGATGGGCGGAGATGAGGATGTTCGTGACCGCCACCGGGCGGTCTCCCTCGTACCGGACGCTCACCTGGGTCTTTCCGTCGGGACGCAGGTACGGGAGGATGCCCTCGCGTCTGACGAGACTGAGTCGTTCTGCCACGCGATGCGCCAACTGGATCGGCATCGGCATGAGCTCGGGGGTTTCGTCGCAGGCGTATCCGAACATGATCCCCTGATCGCCTGCCCCGAGAGAGTCGAGCTCGTCGACGCTTCCCGATCGCCGCTCGAGTGATCCTGTCACGCCGTCGGCGATGTCGGGGCTCTGGCGATGGAGGCGATTGTCCACGTCGATCGTGGACGCTGCGAAGTCGCGGTCGAAACCGTCGTATCCGATGTCGCCGACCACTCGCCGCACCAGCGCGTCGACATCGAGCTCCGAGTTGGTCGTGATCTCCCCTGCGACGATGGCGATGCCTTTGGTGACGAGTGTCTCGCACGCCACCCTCGACATCGCATCACCCGTCAGGGCGGCGTCGAGGACGGCATCGGAGATCGCATCGGCCACCTTGTCGGGATGACCCTCGGTGACCGACTCGGAGCTGAAGTACCAGGTGCGGGGCGACATGCGATCCACTCGATCGTGAGATGGCGAGATTAGACGGGCAGGTGGATCAACCCGGTCGAGCCTGGTGGAGGCGCTCACATCCCGTTGCGACGAGTGCCGATCAGGTCGAGAAGGCGGGCGGCGACCTCCTCCTTCGACATCTGCTCCCAGTGATCCATCGTCCCATCGGCGTTCACGATCGACACCCGATTGGTGTCGACCCCGAAGCCGGACCCCTCCTCGGTCACGTCGTTCGCCACGAGGAGATCCACACCCTTGCGGGCGGCCTTCTCCACCGCGCGCTCCAGCGAGCCGGTTTCGGCTGCGAAGCCGACCAGAAAGGGTCGCTGTGCCCGTCGTGCGACTGACATGAGAATGTCGGGAGTGGGCTCGAGGTGGATCTCGGGCGGGCCGTCGGTGCGTGCGAGCTTCGTCGTCGCCTGATCGGCCGGCCGAAAGTCGGCGACGGCGGCCGCCATGATGGCGACGTCAGGCGTGACGGCATCCACGGCCGCCTGCATGTCGGCGGCCGACTCGACCTGGCGCCGATCGATGCCCGGCGACGTGGGGAGCGGACTCGTCGTGACGAGCACGACCTTGGCGCCACGGCGGTGGGCCTCCTCCGCCACTGCGTGTCCCATCCTCCCCGACGAGCGGTTGCCGACGTAGCGGACGGGGTCGATCGCCTCCCGGGTCCCGCCGGCGGTGACGAGCACGGTCACGCCATCCAGCGGTCCGCTGAACAGGTCGTCGATGGCGCGCATGATCTCCTCGGGTTCCGCCATGCGCCCGGGGCCGATGTCGCCGCCCGCCAGATCGCCGTCGGCGGGCCCGACGACATGGATACCTGCGGCGGCCAGGCTGGCGACGTTGCGTTGTGTGGCGGGGTAGTCCCACATCTCGGTGTGCATGGCCGGAGCGACGAAGACCGGGCAACGGGCGGCGATGACCGTCGCAGACAGCGCATCCTCGCTCAGCCCTGTGGCCAATCGGGCCAGCGTCGCCGTCGTCGCCGGCGCCACCACGATGACGTCGGCCCATGCCGCCAGCTCCGTGTGTGGCGACACCGACCCGGGATGACCGGTGAATGACGTGACGACGTCGTGACCGCTGAGCCCGGCGAGGGTGGCCGGCCCGATGAACTCGGTGGCCGCCTCCGTCATGACACAGCGGATGTCGGCCCCCCTCTCGAGGAGCCGCCGAACGAGGTAGGCGGACTTGTAGGCGGCGATCCCCCCGCTGACGCCGACGACGATGCGCCGACCGTCGAGGGACATCAGGATTCCTCGGTCTCCACGGTCACCTTGCCCGCCGCGATCTCCTCCATGGCGAGTGTGAGCGGCTTGCGGCTCAGCGAGTACACCTGTGGGGGTACGTAATGCCCGATCCCGCCACCGAGTTGGTGGAAGTAGGCGTTGATCTGGCGGGCTCTGCGAGCGGAGACGATGACGGCTGCGAACCGGTTGCCGACTTCGTCGACCACGTTTTCGATCTTCATGGGGACGAGTCTAGAGCGGGGGCGGGTTCGGTCCCACCCCGGAGTGCCGCCCGTCCGGCTTTGCGATCTCGATGAGCTCCGCGACCGCGGTCTCGACGTCCCCGTTCACCACGATCCTGTCGTACAGGGACGGGGCGAGTTCCATGTCACTGCGGGCACGTGCCAGCCTTCCTTCGATGGCGGTCTCGTCGGTGTCACCCCGTTGCCGCAGTCGTCGCTCCAGCTCCTCGAACGATGGCGGCGCGATCCAGACCAGGGTGGCGTCCGGAAAGGCGGACCGCACCTGCTTGGCGCCTTCCAGCTCGATGTCCAGAATCACCACGTCCGATGCGTCACGGGCCTCCTTCACCGAGTCGAAGGGCGTGCCGTACAGATGGCCGCCGTATTCGGCCCACTCCACCAGTTCGTTGTCGTCGATGAGCCGCAGGAACCGATCCCGACTGATGAAGCGATAGTGCACTCCGTCGATCTCGCTGGGCCGCGGATCACGGGTCGTGACGGAGACGCTGAAGCCGAAGTCGAGCACCCGGCGCAGAGACCGGAGGACGGTGGACTTCCCGACCCCGCTGGGTCCGGAGACCACGACGAGGCGGCCCTCAGGAGAATTCGGCGAGGAGTTTGGCTCGCTGCTTGTCACCCAGACCCCGGAGTCGGCGATTGTCGGCGATGCCCAGCTCTTCCATGATCCGCTTCGCCTTGACCTTGCCGGTTCCCGGCATCGAGGACAGCACTGCGGCGATCTTGATGCCTCCGATGAGCTCGTCCTCTTCGGCTCTGGCGAGAAGACCGGAGAAGTCGAGCGATCCCGACTTCAACAGTTCCTTGACCTCGGCCCTGACACGACGGGCATCCGCCGCACGGGCGAGGGCGGCGGCTCTCTGCTCCTCGGACATCTGCGGTGGTTGTACCGGTGGCATCCACCGACTCTACCGATGCTCGCTCGCCGAAGCCACGATCGAACGGCCGATCGCTTCGGCGGCAGCCGCCGGATCGGGTGCAGCCGTGATGGGACGTCCGATCACGAGGAGGTCCGCTCCCCGCGCCAGCGCCTCGTGCGGCGTGCCGGTGCGGGCCTGATCGCCCGCCCCGCTTCCGTCCGGTCTGATACCGGGCGTCACCCGGAGGAGGCCCGGGGCGACCTGGGCGACGTCACCCAGCTCTCGCACGCCGCACACCACGCCCTCTGCACCGCCGTCGCGCGCCAACCGGGCCATACGGCTCACCTGCCTGCCCACGCTGTCGACCATGCCCACGAGGGCGAGGTCCGACGCCGACAGACTCGTCAGCACGGTGACGCACAGGATGCCTGTGTCCGCCGAACCGTGGCCTGCCCCCCGGATCGCCGCCTCCACCATCGCCGGGCCACCGCCGGCGTGGACGGTGATCCAGCGGGCTCCGGCTCTCGCCAGGTTGGCGGCGGCACGCTCCACCGTGTTGGGGATGTCGTGCAACTTGGCGTCGCAGAACACCGGTTTGCCGAGCTCGGCCAGCGCAGACACCAACACCGGCCCCGGACCCGAGAGCAACTCCAGACCGATCTTGAATGCTCCGACATGGGGTCCGACCGCCTTCGCCAGGCGCAGCGCCTCCTCGCCGCTCGAAACGTCGAGCGCGACCACTATCGGATTCCCGTTCATCGTGTGCTTCCTCTCACGATCCGACTCCTTGCCCGACGAGATCCGAGAGGCGCGACTCGCCCATCCTGCCGAGGAGACGACGCGTCTCACGTAGGATGCGACCGGCGGCACGCGGTTCGGCGAAGTGCACGGTGCCGATCCCCACGGCTGATGCGCCGGCCAGTGTGTACTCGATGACGTCGGCACCCGACACGACGCCACCGAGGCCGAGAATGGGAAGGTCGGGCATGGCCCGATGAACCTCGAGGACGCAGCGCAGCGCGATCGGCTTGAGCGGGATTCCCGAATAGCCGCCGACGACGCCGCTCAGGACGGGTCTGCGACGTTCGATGTCGATCGCCGCCCCCCACACCGTGTTGGTCAGCACCACCCAGTCGGCGCCGGCGTCGCGGCATGCCCCGGCGACGGCGACGATGTCAGCGGCGTTGGGCGACAGCTTGGCGCCTATCGGGACCGTCACCGCCTCCCGGATCGCCGAGATCACCTCGGTCGACGCCGCCGGGTCGAGCGCGAAGAGATGGCCTTCCAGGTTCGGGCACGACAGGTTGACCTCGAGCACTCGGACGCCCGCCGTCTCCATCGCCCTGGCCACCGTCACGAAAGCTGCGACGGACTTTCCGACAACCGAGCCCCACACGGGCACGTCGACGGTGTCGAGAGCGGGCATCACCGTCCGGACCCAGGATTCCACTCCGGGATTCTGGATCCCGATCCCGTTCAGCATGCCGATCCCGGCAGCTGCCACCCTCGGAGCCTCCCGACCCTGCCACGGAACGTCGGACACCGATTTCGCCACCGCCGCCCCGTAGTGCGAGAAGTCCGTCACCCCGACGAACTCGATCACGCTGCCGACGGTTCCCGACGCCGCCACCAGGGGACTGCGCAGCACGACCGGTCCGAGGCGGGCGGTGACGTCGACCCCCCTCACGCGTGCCAGTCCTGCAGGCTGCGTGGTTCGTTCAGTGCGGCGTCGCCCGCCCGGAGGCTGCGGGCCACAGACAGAGCACCTGCGATCGTCGTCACGCAGGGCACGCCGACGGAGCGGGCGGCGTGACGGATGATGCGGCCGTCGGAGCGGGAGCGCCCGCCCTGCGGCGTGTTGACGATCAGCTGCACCCGTCCCGACTCGATCCATTCCCTGGTGTCGTCGGGACCCTGACCGACCTTGTTGATGGCGACGGCGGGCACGGCGTGGTGGTCGAGGAAGCGGGCGGTGCCGCTGGTGGCGACGAGGCTGAAGCCCAGCATGTGGAATGCCTGGGCGACGGCCAGGCCCATCGGCTTGTCGCGGTCGGCCAGCGAGACGAAGACGGTGCCCTCGGTCGGCAGGACGTGTCCGGCTGCGAGGAGCGCCTTGGCATACGCAACACCGGCATCGGCGCCGATTCCCATGACCTCACCGGTGGCACGCATCTCCGGCCCCAGAACGGAATCCTCCTCCGGGAATCGATCCCAGGGAAGAACGGCCTCCTTGACCGCGGTGAAGTCGACCCGGCGCTGCACCGGGATCAAGCCCTCCTCGCGCAGTTGGGCGATCGTCGCTCCCATCATCACCCGGGCGGCCGCCTTCGCCAGCGGTAGACCCGAGGCCTTCGAGATGAACGGCACCGTCCTCGATGCCCGCGGATTCGCTTCCAGGATGAAGACGTCGTCACCCTTGACGGCGAACTGGATGTTGATGAGGCCCCTGACGGACAGCTCTCTGGCCAGATCCTCGGTGTGGAGGAGGATCGTCTTGTGGGCGGCCTCGGACAACGTCGGCGGAGGGACCACGCATGCGGAGTCGCCGGAGTGCACGCCCGCCTCCTCGACATGTTCCATCACGCCGCCCACCAACAACTCGGTGCCGTCGAAGAGAGCATCGACGTCGACCTCGGTCGCCGCTTCCAGAAAACGATCGATGAGGAGTGGCACCTGACTCATCTCCCGCTCGGTCACGTCCCCGTAGAGGTCGTCGAGGTAGTCGGTGAGCTCGTCATAGCTGGAGACCACCCGCATCTTGCGACCGCCGAGGACGTATGACGGTCTGACGACGACGGGGAGACCGACCAGGTCGACGACCTCGAGCGCCTCGAGACGATCCATGGCGAGTCCGTGTGGCGCCTGCTTGATGCCGAGCCGGCGGCACACGACGGAGAACTGCTCGCGATCCTCGGCGAGGTCGATGGAGGCCGGGGAGGTTCCTGCGATCGGAACGTTGGCCGCTTCCAGCTCCGCCGCCAGGTTGAGTGGGGTCTGGCCGCCGAGCTGGACGATGACCGCCTCGGGGCGCTCCGCCTCCACCACCGCCAGGACGTCCTCGGCCGTCAGCGGCTCGAAGTAGAGCCGGTTCGAGGTGTCATAGTCGGTGGAGACGGTCTCAGGGTTGCAGTTGACCATCACCGTCTCGTAGCCGGCGTCGCGGAGGGCGAAGGCGGCGTGGACGCAGGCATAGTCGAACTCGATCCCCTGCCCGATCCGATTCGGTCCAGACCCGAGCACCACGACGCGGGGGCGGTCGGTCGGAGGCACCTCGTCCTCGTCTTCGAACGTGCCGTACATGTACGGCGTGTGAGCTTCGAACTCGGCGGCGCAGGTATCCACGGTCTTGTACGTTCGGCGTATTCCCGCCCCCAGTCGCATCGCCCGGATCTCACCCTCGGTGGCTCCCCACAGGTGGGCGAGTTGCCGGTCGGAGAATCCGTGGCGCTTCGCCTCGGCGATGCGCCGGACATCGAGCCGGTTCTGTTCGAGCTCGAGCCTGATCTCGACGATCTCGGACATCTGGTCGACGAACCACGGGTCGTAGCCCGATCGATCGGCGACCTCGTCGACCCCGAAGCCGCGACGAAGTCCCTCGGCGATCGCGAAGATGCGGTCGGGTGTGGGGATGTCGATCTCGGCCCAGAGCGTCTCGTCGTCGAGACCGTCGTAACGGGCCTCGGAGGCATCCGCTCCGAAACCGAAGTGACCGCTCTCGAGACTGCGGAGCGCCTTCTGCAGCGCCTCGGGGAACGTACGGCCGATGGCCATGGCCTCGCCCACCGAACGCATCGAAGTTCCCAGACGCCGCGGCGCCATCGGGAACTTGGCGAAGTCGAAACGGGGCGCCTTCACGACCACGTAGTCGAGGGCCGGCTCGAAGCTGGCGGGTGTGGCGCCGGTGATGTCGTTGGCGATCTCGTCGAGCGTGAACCCGACGGCCAGCAAGGCGGCGATCTTGGCGATGGGAAAGCCGGTCGCCTTGGAGGCGAGGGCGGAGGAGCGGGACACCCGGGGGTTCATCTCGATCACGAGACGACGGCCGGTGGAAGGATCGACCGCGAACTGGACGTTGGAGCCGCCCGTTTCGACACCGATGACCCTGAGCACCTCTATCGCCTCGTCCCGCATCTCCTGGTACTCGCGATCCGACAGGGTCTGGATGGGTGCAACGGTGATCGAGTCGCCCGTGTGGACGCCCATCGGGTCGAGGTTCTCGATCGAGCACACGATCACGGCGTTGTCGTGGCCGTCCCGCATGACCTCCAGTTCGTATTCCTTCCAACCGAGCACCGACTCCTCGACGAGGATCTCGTGGACGGGCGAGGACTCGAAGCCGTAACGGGCGCGCTCACCGAACTCCTCGGCATTCACCGCGATCCCGGTCCCGCCCCCGCCGAGGATGTACGAGGGGCGGATCATCACCGGATACCCGATGTCGTCCACGATCCCGAGAGCCTCCTTCATGGAGCGGGCATATCCCGCCCGGGGGACGGCGATTCCCGCCCCTTCCATCACCTCCTTGAAGCGTCCCCTGTCCTCTGCCTTCTCGATCGCCTCGATCCCGGCCCCGATCAGTTCGACGCCGTGGCGGGCGAAGGCGCCGCGTCTGGCCAGTTCGGTGGTCACGTTGAGGGCGGTCTGTCCACCCAATGTCGGAAGGAGGGCGTCGGGGTGCTCTTTCGCCATGATCGCTTCGACGATCTCGGGTGTGATCGGCTCGATATAGGTGGCGTCGGCGAACTCGGGGTCGGTCATGATCGTCGCCGGGTTCGAGTTCACGAGGACCACCCGGTACCCGTGGGTGCGCAGCACCTTCGCCGCCTGGGTCCCCGAGTAGTCGAATTCGCAGGCCTGGCCGATCACGATCGGCCCGGAGCCGATGAGCAGGATCGAGCGAATATCGGTGCGGGCCGGCATCTAGTGCTCCGCCTCGTACGTACGGTGGATGGATCGTCGAGGCGGCGGCGTCATCTGGCAAGGACCTCCGACGCAGTCGCACTTGGCTCGTTCGGCGAGGAGGAGGACGCAGCCAGGGGCGTCGACGGCCGGCGAGACGCCGCCAGGACTTGCGGGGCGGTGCACTAGATGTCTCCCAACCCCATGAGGAGCAGGAACTCGTCGAAGAGGTACTCGGCGTCTCTCGGTCCGGGAGCCGCCTCCGGGTGGTACTGGACGCCGAACGCCGGCACGTCGAGGCAGCGCAGACCCTCCAGCGTCCCGTCGTTCAGGTTCTGGTGAGTCGGCGCCACCGCACCCACGAGGCTGTCGACCCTGCCCGGGAGAAGGTCCGCAGAAACGAGACCGTGACGACTCGGCGACACGCCACCGCTCAGGGACCACAGGTCGACGGCGAAACCGTGGTTTTGTGCGGTTATCTCCACCTTTCCGTCCGACATCCTCCTGACCGGATGGTTTCCCCCGTGATGGCCGAAGGGGAGCTTGTAGGTGCGCGCACCCAGGGCCAGACCCAGGACCTGGTGGCCGAGGCAGATGCCGAAGAGGGGCACCTGGCCGAGCAGGGTCCGTACCGTGGCGGTCGTGGCCTCGAGCGGCTCCGGATCGCCCGGACCGTTGGAGAGGAACACACCCGTCGGATCGAGGGCGAGGATCTCTTCGGCCGACGTCTGCGCCGGGACCACGATCACGGACAACCCGCGTTTGGCGAGCTGGCGGGTGATGTCGCGTTTCATGCCGAGGTCCACCGCCACGACCGTCCCGCGCTCCTCGCCGACCGCATCCACCCGATACCGGTTCGGAGTCGTCACCACCGAGACCAGGTCCTGGCCGGCCATCGAAGGCGCCGAGGCCGCCAATTGCCGCAGTTCGGACTCGTCCGTCCCTGCGCCCAATGCGACCGGCTGTGCTCCGTGCTCGCGGATGTGTCGGGTGAGCCGGCGGGTGTCGACATCGGCGAGAGCCACGACGCCGTGCGACACGAGATACGAGGCGAAGGAGCTCTCGGCACGCCAGTTGGAGTGGCGTCGACTGAGGGAGCGCATCACGAAGCCGGACGCCGCCGGCCCCGTCGACTGTTCGTCGAAAGCGGCCTCGCCGTAGTTCCCGATGTGCGGGACGGTCATCACCACGACCTGACCGGCATAGGAGGGATCGGTGACGATCTCCTGGTATCCGGTCATCGACGTGTTGAACACCGCCTCGCCGATGCTGATCCCCTGGCCGCCGACGGATCGTCCGGCGAAGACGGCCCCGTCGGCGGTCACCAGCAATCCCCGGTCAGTCACGTTGCTCTCCCTCGAACACGACCGCACCACCGGCGATCGTCAGCCGCACGGCTCCCCGCATCTCCATGCCCTTCCACGGCGAGTTCTCGCTCCGAGACCGGAAGGTCGTCGCCGTCCAGACCGCAACCGGGTCGAAGACGACCACGTCGGCAGGAGCGCCGGCCACGACCCGGTGCGGATCGCGCCCGAGCAGGCGGCGCGGGGCGTCCGCCATCCGATCGAAGAAGTCCTGCGGCGGGAGATCGAGGGCGGCATGAACCGCCGAGGCGGCGGTTTCGAGGCCGATGACGCCCCGCGGGGCATCCTCGAAGGGGACATCCTTCTCGTGCGCCGAATGCGGGGCGTGATCGGTGGCCACACAGTCGATGATGCCCTCCGCCAGGGCGGCGCGCAGCGCCGCCACGTCCTCGGGGGTCCGCAACGGGGGATACATCTTGAACACCGGGTCCATCGACTCGACGGATCGGTGGTCGAACACCAGGTGGTGGGGCGCGACCTCGGCGGATACGGGAAGACCCGCCCCCTTCGCCTGCCTGACGAGCTCGACGGTGCCCGCCGTCGACACGTGCTGGACGTGATACCTGCAGCCCGTGAACTCGACCAGCCGCAGATCGCGGGCGACGATCACCTCTTCGGCCACCGCCGGCAGTCCGGTGATGCCCAGCCGGGAGGACACAGCGCCCTCGTGCATGTGCCCACCCCGGGCCAGACCTGGATCCTCGGCGTGCTGGGCCACCATGCCTCCGAGCTGGGCGAGATACTCCATCGCCCTTCTCAGCAATCCGGCGTCGGCCACGGTGTCGCCGTCGTCGGTGAAGACGCGGACCCCGCTCTCCCACAAGTCGTCGAGGTGGGCGAGCCGCCCGCCCTCCCGCCGAAGCGTGAGACAACCTGCCGGTACGACTTCGACGCCGTCGCTGCGCCTCACATGGTCGGCGACGTGACCCGAATCGATCGGCGGATCGGTGTTGGGCATCGCCACGACGGTCGTGAAACCACCTGCCGCCGCCGCCTCCTGGCCCGAGCGGATGTCCTCTTTCCATTCCTGGCCCGGTTCGCGCAGATGGGCGTGGAGATCGACGAAGCCCGGGCCGACCCAGCACCCGGCGGCCTCGAACCGCTCCCCTCCCTCCAGCGCCACGCCGACCTCGACGATCCGGCCGCCCTCGATGCGAACGTCAGTCTCGACCACGCCGCCCTCGGTCACCACCGAGCCACCCGAGATGATCACGGCGCCACCCGCCCCGCCAGCAGACGGAAGAGGACGGCCATGCGGACGGCGATTCCGTTCGCGACCTGTTGGGTGACGAGGGCTCTCGACCCGTCCGCCACGGCGGGGTCGATCTCGACGCCACGATTCATGGGGCCGGGATGCATGACCACCGCATCGGGACGGAGCCTGGCCGCCCTCGCCCGCGTCAGTCCGAAGCGTCCGACGTATTCGGCGATCGAAGGGAACACGTCACCGCCGCCGCGCTCCTGCTGGATCCGGAGGAGATACACGACGTCGAGATCCTCCAGCACCTCGTCCAGCGAGTCGGCGGTGGAGACGCCCCACCCGGACAGATCCACCGGCAGCAGTGTGCGGGGCGCCACGAGCGTGACGGACGCGCCCAGGGCGACCAGTGCCCCGGCAGTGGACCTGGCGACCCGGGAGTGGCGAATGTCGCCGACGATGGCGGCCCGTATCCCTGCCACGTTCCCGAAGTGCCGGCGCACGGTCAGAACGTCGAGCAACGCCTGTGTCGGATGCTGATGGGCGCCATCACCGGCGTTGACGACAGGGAGCCCGGTCCACTCCGCCACCCGCCAGGGTGCGCCGGCCGCACCGTGGCGCACGACCATGAGGTCGGGTCCCATGGCCTGGAGGGTGAGGGCGGTGTCCTTCAGGCTCTCGCCCTTCGACACCGACGAGCCGCCTGTCGTGAACGTCAGTACGTCTGCCGACAGCGCCTTGGCGGCGCGGTCGAAGGAGAGACGGGTGCGGGTCGAGTTCTCGTAGAAGAGAAGCGCAATGGTCCTGCCTCGCAGTGTGGGAACCTTCGGGACGTCGCGGCCGAGGACCTCCACGAAACCCTCGGCGAGGTCGAGAAGGGACCGGATCTCGTCGGCATCGACATCGTCGATCGACAACAGATGCTTCACTCGTCCTCGATCCAGACGCCCGCCTCGCCATCCACGGCGTCGACTCTCACCGAGACCCGCTGGTTCGGGGCGGTGGGGAGGTTCTTGCCGACATAGTCGGGACGGATCGGCAGTTGGCGATGCCCGCGATCGACGAGTACCGCGAGCTCGATCCGATCAGGCCGCCCGAGATCGCTGACGGCATCGAGTGCCGCCCGGATGGTGCGGCCGGTGAAGAGCACGTCGTCGACGAGAATGGCGGTGCGGCCGGCGAGATCGGTCGGCACGTGCGTGCGGGCGAGGCGAGGGGTGGGCCGCGTCGACAGGTCGTCGCGGTAGAGACCGATGTCGAGCTCGCCCACGGGTACCGCGGTGCCTTCGATCGAGGTGATGGCGGCGGCGATGCGACGGGCGAGAGGAACCCCACGAGTGTGAATGCCGACCAGCACCACGTCGTCGGCGCCGGCGTGTCTCTCGACGATCTCGTGACCGATACGCCGGACTGCCCGCTCGACGTACTCGGCGTCCATCACCCTGGGCACGTAGCGCCCCGCGACGTACTCTCCAACACCTGGTCTCCTTCCCGGCCTCACGGGACCGGCTTAAAGGTCGAAGGAGGACTGTAGCCCGGTCGCCACCGGATCCGGCCGGCGTCCCCTCTCAGGCTTCGGCGACGGAACCGGGCCGCTCCGAGCGGGCAAGCGAGGCGAGGACGCCGTTGACGAATCTCCCGGAGTTCTCGGTGGAGAACTTCTTCACGATGCGAACGGCTTCGTTGAGGATCACCGCCGTCGGCACTTCCGGCTCGTGTCGCAGCTCGTACAGCGCCATCCGCAGAACCGCCCGGTCGATGACGGGCATCCGGTCGATCCGCCATCGGTCGGCGAACCTGGTGATGGCCTCGTCGAGCTCTGCTCGGTGTTCGAGAACCCCGAGCGTGAGACGCCGTGCCCGGCCCTGCAGGTCGTCGGGCGCCGTCCAGTGCTCGAGCTGGTCCGCTTCGTAGAGTTCCTGGACGGCGCGTTCGCGTGGCTCGGTCACGCCCGTGTCAGATATTCGCCGGTACGCGTGTCGACCTTGACCCGATCGCCCTGCTCGACGAAGAGCGGGACCTGGACCTCGATTCCCGTCTCGAGCTTCACGTTCTTGGTGGCCCCGGAGACGGTGTTGCCCTTGACGGCCGGTTCGGCGTACGTGACCTCGAGCTCCACCGCCGTCGGCAGTTCCACGCCGATCGGATTGCCCCGATACATGGCGAGTACGACGGTCATTCCCTCGAGGAGATAGTCGGCGGCGTCGGCGACGTCCCTCGGGTCGAGAGCGAACTGGGAGTAGTCCTCCAAGTTCATGAAGTGGTAGCCGAGATCGTCGGAATAGAGGAACTGGTGCTCGCGCCGGTCGATGAAGGCCTGGGGAACGTCCTCGTCGGCGCGGAAGGTCCGGTCGAGGACCTGGCCGGTCTCCACGTTCTTGAGCTTCATGCGGACGAACGCTCTCCCCTTGCCGGGCTTCACGTGCTCGTACTGCACGATCGAGAACAACCCGTCCGGTAGGTCGAGGGCCATGCCGGGACGTACGTCGTTGGTCGAGATCATCTGCGTTGTTTCGTGTCGAGGGAGGCGGCATCGTACCCGCCCCGGGCCCAGGTCAAGAAAGCCCGACCGCCCGCAGTGCGATCTCGAGCTCATCACGCGTCA
>Ga0214472_10004715_pt1 | contig 14375 bp, 12 predicted proteins | sample RVTome_6_FD_207662 | JGI IMG/M metagenome (GOLD analysis project Ga0214472, IMG submission 207662) | Soil microbial communities from uranium-contaminated site in the Upper Colorado River Basin, Wyoming, United States - RVT140D175 | ecosystem: Environmental > Terrestrial > Soil > Contaminated >... | reverse complement strand
TGCGCCAGGCGTTGATCCAGTTCGAGCAGGACCTGCAGCGCGCCGCCGCTTCGCGGGCGCGGAACGTCACGAGTAGCGAAGATGCGCAGTCACTGAAGGCCGAGGCCGAGGCGCAGGCCTCGATCCTGGCGCGGCTCAAGCGCCTCGAGCCCACCGGGCGGATCGTGCTCGAGCTGCCGGAGGAGCCGACCCTCGCGAGCCTGCCCGAGATTCCGCTCGAGGACGGCGACCGGGTCGTCATCCCCCCGAGGCCCGCGATGGTCAGCGTCTTCGGCTCGGTCTATAACGAGTCGGCTTTCGTGCACAAGCCGGACAAGACGGTTACGGATTACCTGGCGCAGGCGGGCGGCGCGCGGCGCGAGGCGGATGCGGGAAGCATGTTCGTGCTGCGGGCGGACGGGTCGGTGGTGAGCAATGGCGGGGGCGGGTGGTTCTCGGCCAACCGGCTGACCGGGTTCAGGCCGCTGCCCGGGGATGCGATCGTGGTGCCGGAGGATTTGCAGAGGACCACGCTGACGAAGGATCTGAAGGATTGGACGCAGATTTTCTATCAGTTCGGGTTGGGGGCGGCGGCGTTGAAGGTGATTAGGGATTAGGCGTGGGGGAGATTCCGGCCGCTCCTGCAAATCCGGACGACGATGAGATCAGCCTGCTGGATCTCGCGCTTGTCTTAGCGGAGAACTGGCGGACGCTAGTCTTCGCGCCGCTCGGCGCGGGACTTGTGGCCCTCGGCATCAGCTTTCTGATCAAGCCGACCTTTACGGCGACGACGCGCATTCTTCCGCCCGCACAGCAGCAGAGCACTTCCGCAGCATTGGCAGCGCAGCTAGGAACTCTCGCCGGGCTCGTAGGCGGCGCAGCCGGACTGAAGAATCCGGCGGACCAATACGTCTCGCTGTTGAAGAGCCGCAGCGTCTACGATGCCATCATTCAGCAATTCAAACTGAAGGAACTGTACGAGGCGACCTACCTCGAGGATGCACGCAAGGAACTCGAACAACGAACCAGGGTGTCCGCCGGTGTGAAAGACGGCATCATCGCGATCGAGGTCGAGGATCATGACCCGAACCGGGCTGCCGCGATGGCAAACGCCTTCGTCGATGAACTGCGCAACCTCACCAAGACACTGGCCATCACCGAAGCGGCCCAGCGGCGACTGTTTTTCGAGGAGCAGCTTACACAGGCGAAGGACAACCTCACCAAGTCCGAAATCGCACTGCAGGGGAGCGGCGTCAGCGAGGCGACCCTGAGAACCGTTCCGCAGTCCGCGCTCGAAGCGCTTGCTCGGCTCAAGGCCCAGAGCACCGCCCAGGAAATAAAGCTGGCATCGATGCGCACTTTCATGACCGATGCCAATCCCGAGTTCAGGTTGGCCATCCGGGAACTTGCGGCGTTGCGGGATGAGTTATCGAAGGCGGAGCAGAGCAGCCCCGCGAAGGCGGTGGGCAACGGTGCCGAGTACATCGCCAAGTACCGCGACTTCAAGTACCACGAGACGCTTTTCGAGCTGATGGCGAAACAGTACGAACTTGCCCGGCTCGACGAAGCGCGCGAGGGTGCCGTAATTCAGGTGGTGGACACAGCACAGCCGCCGGAGCGGAAGTCAAAACCCAGGAAGAGGCAAATTGCGGTGCTTACAACCTTCGGCGTGTTCTTCCTGGCACTGCTCGCGGTGTTCGCGCGGCATGCACTGCGCAATGCAGCGACTGCCCCTGAAACGGCCGGCAAGCTCGGACGGCTACGCCAGCTTCTGCGTATGCGCAGGGCCTAGTCTCGCGCTGCTCAGCAGTAACTCGGTGATTGCTGCGAACACTCGACCTCTTTCAAGAGCGAATGAATAGCACATGCCCATCCCGAATCAACTGACCGATTTGTAAAATCGAACCTTATTTTGATCTATGGACGAAGTCATCCCTGCTCTATGTTGAGCCGTATGTCGCCGAGTCCATTCCTAGAACACGGGCTCAGCACTCTTAATAAAATGGCCGAGAATTGCGTCTTAACAGCACTTGCTTCGAAGATAAATTGCAGAATGAAACGCTAGGACCAAAACACAGAATGTTTTACCCCCTGCCAGTCGCCAAGGTAGTAAATAGAGAACGCTTCCTCATTAGCCTTTGTAGCGGGAAAGACGTCGTTCATATGGGCGCCGCACAAGCGAATGACGATAACGACTTGGGAGTTTATGGGTCAACAATTGACCCAAAGACCTTTCTTCATTCGCAGATATCGGCTGTTGCCAAGCAATGCATTGGGATTGATTACAACAAAGAAAGCATTAATTTTCTCCACGAAGCTTTCGGGATACAGAACATCCATTTCGCAAATATCGAAGACAAGGACTCATTAAGCTGTGTGGATTTCGTCCCAGAGATTATTTTAATGGGCGAAATAATTGAGCACCTTCCGAATCCTGGCTTCGCGCTAGAGAACGTTAGGAATCACTTGATGTCCGACAAGAGCATATTAGTGGTCACAATGCCAAACGCTCTCGACTCGAGTAATTTTCTATATGGACTTCTACGACGAGAGGCCCACGACCCTGACCACGTGGCGTTCTATTCTCCACGACTGTTTGAACGGCTTTGCGAAAAAGTCGGCTTACGAGTAATCGACGTCAAGTACTATCAGTCAACGATGTCCGCAAGCGGGCGCAACTACTACCAGATTGACCGCTTAGTTCCACGTAAGTTGTTCTTGTTCCTTTATTACAATCTCTTGCTCCGTATAAATCCCGGTTTCAGCAATGGAATAGTCGTGACAGCGAAGAGGGCCTAAGCGTGCACCTGATGTGATGAGATCTAGAAACATCTTCACAGTATACGGGTGGCAGCTTGTAAGCCGTATATTGCCGCAGGTCCTGTCTTTTGGTGTTTCTGTTGCGACAGTCCGGTTTGCTGGCGTGGATGCGGTTGGCATGTATGCAATCTCAGTAGCGGTTGCATTACTGTCTAGCGGCCTGTTTGCAGCGGCATTAGATACACACCTGCTTCGTCGACAGGAAAATGCTTCTGCAGGTTTGGTTGTTGCGGCCAAGTTATTGGTCTGGGTTTGTGTCACACCTATTGCTGCGGCTTCCTTACGGGTACTCGACGTCCCACTCATTGGCGGACTCGCCATTTACGCGGCATTGTTCTTTGCACAGGCTGCGGAAACCACTGCGGTGGCAGCCCGCTTGGAAAATAAAGACGTTGGCGCAGTCACCCCAAGAGTAGTTCCGCTAGCAACGTTTCTTATCGCGATGATCGTGATTAAGCCGGTTAGCTTCGAGAACGTTGCTGGTTTATTCCTATTATCGTGGGCTGTAGTCCTTTTTATTCCGAATGTAAGGCGTCACGTCTTCACATTAGCCAGCCAACGAGAGATTCGTGGGTTGCTTTGGGCGGCGAGGGGTATTGTCGGGATGCTGTTCTTTACTCAAGTTTATGGGAACGTAGATCTCATCTTGGTAAAGGTTTTCCTAAACCACACCGCAGCCGGCGAATATAGGATTGCACAGTCGTTCGCGGCCGTTCTTATGCCATCGATCGCAGTGCTAACGTTTGTTTACTTGTCACAACTTCGCCCCGTAATAGCCCGGAAAGATGCAGTCAGACTGCAACGGATGCTCCTACAGCAGATTATCTTGCATGTTACGGTTGGGTTGATGGTTGTTCTAGCTATGAGTGTATTCTTGCCGTGGGGAATTTCTTTCTTCTATGGGATTGGCGCGAAACCGGCAGTCGCGCCGGCATTGGTTTTGTGCGGAGCGGCCGCATTAAACGCTGTTGGTATGGTGCTTGTTTACACGTTACTTGGTCTCGAAAAGGATCAATCTGTACTAAAAGCCACGGGTGTGGCAGCAGTCGCCAGTATCGCCTTTAGCATCTTTATGGTCCCGATATACGGAACAAGCGGCGCGGCGTGGGCCATGGTGTTGACATTCATAACAATGACTGCGGCACTTTCCATAATGACGCGTCGTGCTCTTCGCATTTTTGCTGAACCTCTTCAGGGAAATGGACGGCTGGTGGATAAAGCAATCTAAGTTTTGGGAACACCTTACATTGGCGTTCGCGGGCGTAATACGATGGCCAGTCCCCACATTCTGAGGGAGGTCATACGAATGGGCGGCCCCACAAAGAACATGGCGATTGTAATTGCCCTTCTTGCTGCGATCCCGTGCCAAGAGAACGCTTTAGACCCCCTGGTCAGGTTTTAGGCAATGTGCGGTATCTACGGCCGCCTGTCGAGCACGCCCGTATCCGTGGCGGAGGTATGTCAGTCGCGGGATCGGCTTGCTCACCGCGGGCCCGATGATTCCGGCCTATGGGTAAGCGCCGACGAGCGCGTTGCACTCGCCCATCGCAGGCTCTCTATCCTCGACCTCACGCCGGGCGGGCACCAGCCGATGGTGAGCACCTGCGGAAGATATTTGATTGTCTTCAACGGCGAGATTTACAACTATCTCGAGCTACGGCAGGAATTGGTCAACGTCGGTGTTTCATTCCGTTCCAACTCCGACACCGAGGTTCTCCTTGCCGCATTCAAAGAGTGGGGGGTCGAGTGTTTGACCCGCCTAAACGGCATGTTCGCCTTCGCAATTCTTGACACTACGAGCAGGTCTCTCTTTTTTGCACGCGACCGTGCCGGCAAGAAGCCCTTCTATTACCGAAAGGATTGCGACGGCTTCTCTTTCGCTTCCGAGCTCAAGGCGCTCGGCAAAGCGCCGTTCAGCTTGCGGGCGTTGAATTACTACCTCAGCCTCGGCTACGTGCCCAGTCATCTTTGCATCGCTGAAGGTGTGAGCAAACTGCCACCGGCATACGCCGGCACCTTCGACATCGTGTCGGGCACGCTGAAGACTTGGCCTTATTGGGTTCTGCCTGTAGATGAACCGACAGGCAGGTTCACACTTGAAAACCTAGTAGACGAGGCGGACAGCTTGTTTAGGGATTCAGTGCGAATCCGGATGAGGAGCGATGTCCCCGTGGGGGTGCTCCTCTCCGGAGGACTGGACTCCAGCCTTGTGGTGGCGGCTGCGGCGCAGGCTACCCCACAGCCTGTGAAGACATTCACCATCTCCATTCCCGGCACGTCATTGGATGAGTCGCGCCACGCAATGCTGGTCGCCCGACATTTTGGCACCCAGCACCAAGTGCTCGAATTGTCGCGGCCCTCGTTGGACACGATCAACGAAATGGCGAGGTTGATCGATGAGCCTCTCGCGGACTCGTCCCTGATCCCCGCGTACCTGGTCTCCAAGCTCACGGTGGGGCACGTGAAGGTAGCACTAGGGGGCGACGGGGGAGATGAACTGTTCGGTGGGTATTCCGACTACCCGACCGCGCTGAAGGACAGTTCGCGCCTTGGCTGGATTCCGGTGCCGGTGCTCTCCCGCGTCGCGCGGCTAGCCGGTCGCCTCCCGGCTGGCGTGAAGGGTAGGAACCGCCTCTTCGCGCTGCAGGGCGGTGCGTATCAGTCCATGATCTGGGGGTCCCCCTACTTCGATTGGGCCTTGCGTACGCGTGTGTTTTCGGAGGACGCCTTGCAGGAGCTCGGGCCGGCCCTCGACGAGCCCGAGCGCTGGCTGCTTTCCTTGTTCAACTCAGGCCGGGACCCGGTGGATGCGATGTCCCGGACTCACTTCGGCAGCATCCTGTCAGACGACTTCCTGGTCAAAGTAGACCGCGCGAGCATGGCTGTTAGCCTCGAAATGCGCTCGCCGTTCCTTGACTACCGACTGATCGAATTCGCGTTCGGGCGCGTGCCGAGCCGCTGGAAGGTTTCGCAAGGCCAAACACGCATCCTGGAGAAAAAGCTCGCCGAGCGCTGGCTGCCGGCGCATCTCAATCTGAACCGCAAACAAGGCTTCTCTATTCCGCTGGATTCTTGGCTTCGCAGCAGCCGTTGCCGTGACCTGGAAGAACTGCGCTCCTGCCTGCCCGATGCAATCTCCAGTTCGGTCGTCGACGATCTCATCCGGGGCGAAATGCGCGGACGCGCTAACGGCTCGCGGATATTTTCGCTAATTATGCTTTGCCTCGCCCGCCGGAACACGGAGTTCAGTGCTTGATCTCCGTATGCATCCCCTCATACAACCGCGCGGCCTTGTTGTCGCCGTTGCTCGATTCCATCCTTAGCCAGTCCTTCGGTAACTACGAGATCGTTGTCGCAGAAGACAAATCGCCGGAGCGCGACGAGATCCGCGCCGTCGTGGAGCGCTATTTGCGCAGCTGGCCGGACCGGGTTCGCTATCACGAAAACGCCTCGAATCTCGGCTATGACGCCAACCTGCGAAGGTTGATCGAGCTCTCGAGAGGCGAATACTGCTTCTTCATGGGCAACGATGACCTAATGTGCCCTGAAGCTCTGGCGAAGGTTTCCGCAGCTGTGAAAAAGCACAAAGATGTCGGCGTCGTACTAAGAAGCTACGCCGCGTTTGATGGAACGCCGGACAACATCGTCCAGACCTTCCGGTACTTCGACGAGGAACTGTTCTTCCCCGCCGGGACACAAAGCATCGCCACGATCTATCGTCGCTCGGTGGTAATCCCTGGCATGGTGATCCACCGCGAAGCCGCGCTGCGGCGCGCGACGGACCGATTTGACGGCACGCTACTGTACCAACTCTATCTTGTGGCGGACATCCTCATCGACATGAACGCCGTTTATCTACCCGACATCACTGTCCTTTACCGCACCGGCGGTGTGCCGGATTTTGGCAACAGCCTAGTCGAGAAGGGCAAGTTCAGCCCGAAGCAGCAAACGCCGGAGTCTTCGCTCCATTTCATCGCTGGAATGCTCGCCATCGCGAAGCACGTAGAGTCGAGCCGGTCCGTCGCCATCTACCAGCATGTTCTTCGTGACATGGGTAATTACTCCTACCCCATGCTTGCCATCCAAGCAGGGCAACCGCTGAAGGTGTTCCTGCGCTATGCAACTGCGCTAGCGCAGCTAGGATTGGGCCGGCAGCCGATGTTCTACGCTTACCTCGCTGCAATCCTCCTTATTGGTACGCGGCGCGTCGACGCATGTATCTCCTGGATCAAGCGCAGACTTGGTCGTACACCAATGTTGGGAAAGGTGTACAGGGGCAAATGCGGTTAAAGATTCTGATCGCTGGCGACTGGCACTCAGAGTTGCACGAGGAACCGGTCTTCCGTGCTTTCGAGCAGCTCGGTCACCGGTCGATTTGCTTCCCGTGGCACAGCTACTTCATACCTTCGGGACCTCTTAGCCTGCCGTTCTGCAAATTGCAGAATAAATATATGATAGGTCCACTCATTGGAAAGATTAATCGCGATCTGGTGCAGCGCGCGACCGCAGAGCGGCCCGACGCGCTGTTCGTCTATCGTGGCACGCATATTCTTCCAGATACGCTGCACTCCATTCGCCGATCGAGCCCTGGGACTGTACTCGTTGGTTACAACAACGACGATCCGTTTTCCAACCTATATCCGAGATGGAAATGGCGGCATTTCCTGCGGGCGGTGCCGGAATACGACCTCATATTGGCTTACCGCAAGCACAATCTAGGAGAGTTCAAGGCTGCCGGTGCGCGACGGGTGGAACTGCTGCGCTCGTGGTTCGTTCCCGACCGCAATCGCCCTGTCGAACTCAGCTCAGACGATCAAGCGCGCTACGGGTGCGATGTCGTTTTCGTCGGCCACTATGAAGACGACGGCCGCGTCGAGCACCTTCGCGAGGTAGTCCGCCTCGGACTCAAACTGCGGCTATGGGGCCCCGGCTATGATTGGGATCCAGTTCTCAGAAAGGTGCGCGAACTTAAGGATCTCGTGCCCGTGCGGCTTGTTTCGGGCGACGAGTACAACAAGGCGCTCTGTGGCGCCAAGGTCGCGCTTTGTTTTATGTCGAAGCTTAATCGAGACACTTATACACGGCGCTGCTTCGAGATTCCTGCATCCCGTGTCTTGATGCTCTCCTACTTCACGGAAGACCTCGCCGGGTTGTTCGTGCCAGGTATCGAAGCGGATTACTTCAGGTCGGTGGAGGAAATGAAGCAAAAGCTCCTCTATTATCTACACGACTCGGCGGCTCGGCTGCGACTAGCGCAGGCTGGATACGAGAAAGTGTTTCGAGGGGGACATGACGTCGTCTCACGTATGCAGTCCGTCATCAAGTGGCTATCCGAAATACAGGCAAGAGGATTAGGTGCGCAGCCTGATTGAGCTTGTGACTTGGGTCTCTGCGTGGTCGCGGAGGCTCTTCAGGCTGCGCGTACGTTCCAGCGACTCAAAACCGCTAAAGCTGAATCTAGGCTGTGGACTCGCGGTGCATCGGGGATGGATCAATATTGATGGCAGTCTGAACGCAATGATTGCCGGGTGGCCTCGCATCGTGCATTCCATCGCGTATCGCCTGAGTGGCGCGAACCGGTATTACGGCTTCCCGGAGTATGACCGCCTGCTTTCGGAGTGCCTGTTCTTTCATGCCGACCTAACTCACGGCATACCGGCGCCTGACGGCTCGGCGGATTTTATCTACTCCTCCCATTTCCTCGAACATCTTTACTACAAGGATGCCGAGAAGCTGCTGTCCGAGTGTCATCGTGTCCTAAAACCGGGCGGCGTGCTAAGAATCTGCGTACCGGACTTAGAACATGCGTGCAGGCTGATCGCCGAAGGTAGAAAGCACGAAGCACTGACCAGCTACTTCTTTGTAGAAGATAAAGCAAGTTCATTTGCCCGGCATAGGTATATGTACGACTTCGAACTACTGAGCCATGTTCTAGAGAAACTTGGCTTTACTGCTATCAGCAGACAGTCCTACCAGAGAGGGGTAACTCCCGATATACGCTTCCTCGACAACCGGCCGGAAGAAACCTTGTTCGTAGAGGCAGTGAGGTGACCAAAGTGCACGAATATTCCGTGTCAATGCGTATCCTCGCCCAACTCGGCTTCCACGGTCTGGCGTGGTCGTTACGCAGGCTGCATTGTCCGGTAAGCGCGCCGGCGCTCGTACTTGATGTTGGCTCCGGAGGCAATCCGTACCCGAGGGCGAATGTATTGTTGGATGCATACGAAGAATCCCCCGAGCGGTATCACAGCGCCTTGGTGAGTGATAGGCCGATGGTCTTCGGCATCATCGAGAAGATGCCGTTCAAGGATAAAGCCTTTGATTTCGTTATCGCATCACATGTTCTCGAACACACATCCGATCCGGACGCATTTTTGGGCGAACTGATGAGGGTCGGTAAAGCAGGTTACATTGAGACACCGGATGCATTTTTTGAGCGCATCAATCCGTTTCGTTTTCACCGCCTCGAGGTTTCAAAGAAAGATGACAGCTTGGAGATATTCAAGAAACGCTCGTGGCGGCACGACGCGAACGTCGTCGATCTTTACGAACGTCAGCTAAAGGACGAGCCGTTCCTTCGATTCACCTCCAAGTTTCCTTGGCCCTTCTACACGCGGCTATATTGGAGCGAAAAGATCACGTACAAAGTGGTGAATCCGGACATAGATGCAAGCTGGAGTCTCCCTAAGGATGACTCCTACGCGGCCCAGCCGCTCAGTCCCACTCGACGATTTTCGGTTCGATTTGCCCGCTGGCTGTACTCCCAACGCGGGCGAAACGCGAAATTGAACATCCGCGAACTTATTGTTTGTCCAACATGCGGGTCGGGGGGCTTGTCTTGGTCAGAGAACAATGTGCGTTGCCTCGATTGCAAGATCTCCTATCCGATTAGGCGTGGAATCCCAGTGATGTATCCGGCGGCGTGACTGGAGTCTAGGCCTTGATGGTACAAGTGCCCCTTCGCGTTTTGCATTTTCTCCTCGACCACCGACCCGGCGGACCACACGCATATGTAAGGACTTTGCGAGCCGGATTGGAGGATCGGGTTGCGAGCAAAATCGTCACGACCGGCACCGGGCCGGAGACGGACCTAGCGCTTCTCAATCTCCGGCATATCTGGACACCCCTCTATGCCGTCGAGGTTTCGCTCAACGTGCTGTGGATCGTCTGGAAAATTCTCTATATCGACTTACCGCGAAGCAATTTGATCTTCAATGTTCACGGCAGCGCTAATATTGCACCCATCGCTGCTGCCCGAGTGCTCGGGGTCCCGATCGTCTGGCATTTTCACGAAACACTCACTTCCTTTCGGCGCTTGGTCAAGCTCGGGCAGTGGCTTCTGAACGGACACCCTCATCGACTGGTTTCCGTATCGGAGTCGGGCAGGACGCTTCTTGATCTGAGAGGGGCGGCCCTCATTCCTGCGTCAGTGGACACTGAATTCTGGTCTCGCGAGCGCGTATCGACTGAAGACAGAGCGCGTTACGCGTGGGATAGGACTTCCAGTATGGAGGAAACACAGCCTCTGCGCATACTGATGGTTGGTAATCTCAATCCGCTCAAGGGGGCCGATATTCTTCTTGACGCACTCGCCGAGGTCGAAACACCCTGGCACCTGAAGATCGCGGGAGCTGAATTGGATACCCACCGTGAGTATATCAGCGCGCTTAGACGGCGCGCGGTCGAAGCCACAGCAAACGATCACGCAAAGAGAGTCGACTTTATAGGCTGGCAAGAGACACGCAGCGTACGGTCACTGATGGCGGACTGCGATGTTTTTGTTCTGCCCTCTCGCAGCGAAGCTTGCCCGATTGCGTTGCTCGAAGCGATGTCGATGGGCACGCCCTGCATCGCAAGCAAGGTGGGTGACACGGCGGCTATACTGAGCGAAGGTCAGCTGGGAACTCTGTTTGCTCCAGAAGACGTAGGCGCGCTGTCCTCCGCGTTAAGAAATCTAAGGGAGTTGTCTGACGAAACGCTGAGGTCCCGGTGCAGTGCGGCGAGGCAGCGCGTTATTGGCGACTTCTCGATCCAAAAAATCGCCGCAGAGATGTTCAGCATTTATCAGAGCCTAGTCCGTGCCACTTGACGTAGCAATACCGGTGTTGTTCGGGACAGCGAAGTCCCAGGCCTCCGTGCGGGGAATCTTGGTGTCGGTCTTTGTTCTTCTCCTAAGCGCAATCGGATACCTCTGGGCCAATATGTCGCCGTGGTTTCCTTTCCACTGGCTAATGGTGGCTGGTCTTCTCGTCCACGCCATGGTCGCTCTAACCAGCACTGGTGGTAATTTTCTTTACATCTTCCGCTACTTTTTGGTGTGGTTACTGATCTTCGGTACCGCAGTAGTTTGGGCGTTGTTCGACGGCGTCGTTCTAGTTGCCCCCTTCGGCGTTGAGTACCAGACGCCAGAAGCCACGCGCCTTGTCGTGCTCGCCGGCGTCTGGTCTCTTTGCGGCTCGTTAATCGGCTGGCATTTAGCCATGCTCAATTCTCCGCGCGGAACGGCGACGTCTGCTCTCGGCGACGTACTGTACTGGTACCGCCGCCGGCTGCTACGAGGTGGCGCAATTCTAGCCGTCGGATTTTCGGTCCTATACGTAATCAAGGCAGGCGGCCTCCTCGGGGAAGGCAGTGCATATGGGTCCAATGTGGCTGACCTCGGCTTCGAGTTCGGCGTCTTCAATATCTTTCATTTCACTGGAATTGCACTGCTCTTATTGGCCGGTCTTGCCGGTGACCGAGTCTCGCCCACTCTTGTCTGGCTTGCGATTGCGTCCCTGATCCCGGGTATCCTCACCGGAAGTCGCGCCGATTTTCTGCCCCAACCGTTCGTTCTACTGTTGGTCCTTGCTAATGGCCGCGTCCGACAGTTGATCTCGCATCCGCGTTTAGCAAAATGGATCGCGTACGTGGTTGGAGCAGGTGCGTTGCTGTTCTTAGGATATGTGCTTGCCTTTGTTGTCGCATTCTGGCGGCAAGGAATAGGCTTAACCGCAGCCATTCAAGCAATGCAGAGTGACGGAAAGGGGCTACTGATTAACGAGATTTTCGGCCACCCAATGCTTTACCTGGAAACCGGAAACATGATGCTTGGTGGCCTCTATTCTGTAATCGTCAACACGATGGCCGGTTGGGACAACTACTTGTATGGTCGTAGCTACCTAGACTACTTTCTCATCGCGCCGCCAGCCTTCCTGGGGCTGCCGCGCCCGCTTGGGCTCGAGTGGTCTATGAATATAGGCGACGAGGTCATGGCGATCGGCGGGGTGTTCGAGGTCGCCGAGGCTTATTTCAACTTTGGCCTAGCCGGCTGCCTGCTGGTGTCGCTTTTCATCTCTTATGTATTCGGGCGGGTGCTCAAGTATGGGCTTGCCCGGGGCAACCTACTCGTCCTTACCTGGTACTTGGTAGCCGGTTTCATGAGCTTTCGTGCCATTTGGTACCAGAACTTCGGCTATTTCCGGATTGCGACTGTCATGCTCGTTCTCTATGGGCTGTCGCTCTTCTTCTTCCGCTGGTTTTCGAGGAATCACGCCCGACCGATAGATCACACCTACTCGATGTTTGGTACTGCTCCGCAATGATCACTGCCATGAGCATCAATGGTTACCACGGCGATTCTGCGTTGACATACGCGTAGCAGTATGTGTTTTCATGGTTGAAGAGAAACCGTCCAGACAGCGGGTATGCGCCGTATATCAACCAGCGGTTGAAATGCAATCGAACGCGTGATTCCACCGTCCTCGGGAATTAGAGGAACTGAGGGCGAGCCATGACTGCAATCCTTGGTATGAACGCGTACCACGGAGATTCGGCCGCCGCAGTGGTGATTGATGGCCGGCTAGTCGCCGCTGCGGAAGAAGAGCGCTTTCGCCGTATTAAGCACTGGGCAGGCTTTCCCTCTGAAGCAGTCCGGTACTGTTTGCGTGAATCCGGCCTCAAGCTTGGTGACGTTGCTCACCTTGCGCTAAATCAAAACACCCGCGCGAACTTCGGTCGGAAGCTGAGGTATCTGATTGGTACGCGCCCGTCGCCAAAGCTGGTGCTGCAAAAGCTACGCTCTCGGTCTCGGCGCAGCGGCGTCGAGGACCTTCTCGCGCAAGCTTTCCCGGGCGAGCGCCTTACAGGCCAGCAACACCGTGTCGAGCATCATCTCGCGCACCTTGCCTCCGCCTTCCTTGTCTCGCCGTTCAACGAAGCCTCCGCAGTCTCAGTGGATGGGTTCGGCGACTTTGCCAGCGCAGCCTGGGGTCTGGGCAACGGTTTGAGCATAGGCGTGGAAGAAAAGGTCTACTTTCCCCACTCGCTTGGCGTTTTCTACCAGGCGCTCACGCAATACCTGGGGTTCCCCCACTATGGTGATGAATACAAGGTGATGGGGCTTGCTCCCTACGGGGAACCGAATCAGGTAGAGGCGCTGCGCAAGCTTGTCCATCTACAGAAGGACGGCGGCTACCAGCTTAATCTCGAGTACTTTCGCCATGCGACTGAGCGTGTAGATTTCTCATGGGAAGGGGGAGAGCCCACAATTGGAACTCTTTACGCACCCGCGCTCGAGACCCTGCTCGGCCCGGCGCGCGGCCCTGACAAAGAGCTGACTCGCCGGCATCGGGACATCGCCCGCTCAGTACAGGCCGTCTACGAAGAGGCTTTCTTCAATCTGCTGGCGCACGTCCATAAGCGCCACGGCTCCGACCGGCTGGTGCTTGCGGGAGGCTGTGCAATGAATTCCGTTGCTAACGGCAAGGTCACCACCCGCTCGCCCTTCAAGGAGGTGTACGTCCAGTCCGCTGCCGGGGATGCGGGCGGCGCCATAGGCGCCGCTTTCGCAGTGTGGAGCCGCCTGTCCGGAGAGAAGCGTCGATTCGTAATGGATCACGCTTACTACGGACCGCAGTACTCCGCTGAGGAGATCGGTGCGCTGCTTGCCTCCAACGCTCGCCAGCTCGAAGGCGCAAGCTGTCGGGTCCAGGAGATCCCAGCGAGCCCAGAGCTCTGCAAGCGTACGGCGCAAGCTATCGCCGACGGCCGCGTGATCGGCTGGTTCCAGGGCCGCATGGAATGGGGGCCGCGGGCGCTTGGCAATCGCTCCATCGTGTGCGACCCGCGCAGGGCGGACATGAAGGAAATCCTTAACCGCAAGATCAAGCGGCGCGAGTCCTTCCGGCCGTTCGCTCCCTCGATCCTGCGCGAAGCAGTAAGCGAGTGGTTCGAGCAGGACGGCGACGTTCCCTTCATGATGCAGGTCTTCCCGATCCGTCCGGAGAAGCGCCCCCTCATCCCCGCCGTCACCCACGTCGACGGCTCGGGCCGGCTGCAGACCGTGACGCGCGAAGCCAATCCTCTTTACTACAGCCTGATCGAGGCCTTCCGCGACCTCACCGGGGTGCCCATGGTCCTGAACACCTCCTTCAACGAGAACGAGCCCGTGGTCTGCAAGCCAGAAGAAGCGCTGGACTGTTTTCTGCGCACGCGCATGGACGTGCTGGTCATGGGCAGGTACTACGTCGAGCGCATGCAGGGCCAGTGAAGGACCTGGTTTTCCTCTGTGACTGGCTCCCCCCGGAATTCGGCGC
>Ga0214472_10004714_pt1 | contig 14375 bp, 16 predicted proteins | sample RVTome_6_FD_207662 | JGI IMG/M metagenome (GOLD analysis project Ga0214472, IMG submission 207662) | Soil microbial communities from uranium-contaminated site in the Upper Colorado River Basin, Wyoming, United States - RVT140D175 | ecosystem: Environmental > Terrestrial > Soil > Contaminated >... | reverse complement strand
AACAATAAAAAGAAGTTCTAACACCGGGCTTTTTATTTACCTAAATCTTTAGTTAGTTTACCTGAATATTTTTGATATTACTTTACCTATTTCAGAATTGCCTTAAATCTGTCCGTAACCACGATTTATGTATCTTGAAGATCCACACCACTTACCTTGCACCACTCTACAGCTGCAATTAAAGTTATGCCAAGAATTTACACCAAATTCAACATAGAAATAATGATGATCTAGTCAAAAAATTTAAGGGAGTTTAATGTATTTAACCTCTTCACCTTGGGTAAATATTAATTGAAATAATAGTGAATACTGAATAATTTCATGGTACAAAGGTTTTTCAGGTTATCCTTTGGTGCAGATTAAATACCAAGGATTTTCCAGTTTCCCTTTGGTTTTATATCCGCATTGGTATTTTTGCATTCCAAAGCACAATCATCAATGGTTAAGGTCGGCAGCCGGAATATTTCAATAACAGATTTTCAGAACATCCTTTTTGATCAGGAACTCGTGGAACTTGATCAAAAGGCGGTGCAGAATGTTCAGGCTAATTTTGATTTCCTTCAAAGCTACAGCAAGGACAAAGTAATATATGGCATTAATACAGGCTTTGGCCCAATGGCCCAATACCGGGTTGATGATGAGCACTTACAAAAGCTTCAGTACAACCTGATTAGAAGCCATAGTTCCGGATCCGGTGCACCATTTACCGAAGAACTTGCTCTGTCCACCATGTTGTGCAGATTAATTAGTCTGATGCGCGGTTATTCCGGAATCAATCCACAATTGGTACAGCTCCTGACTGATTTGATCAATAAAAGGATTGGCGCTTGTATTTTCGAACATGGCGGTGTGGGTGCCAGCGGCGACCTGGTTCAATTGGCGCACCTTGCATTGAACCTGATCGGTGAAGGCGAAATGCTTTACAAGGGTAATATTATAACCACTAAAGACGTTTTTGAAATTGAAGGGTTGCAGCCGATCGATGTTCATATCCGCGAAGGACTTGCCTTGCTTAATGGTACTTCCGCTATGACTGGCGTTGGAGTGGTGAATTTGATTTATGCCCAACGATTGCTGAGCAGGGCAATTATGATGTCTGTTATTACCAATGAATTAATGCAATCTTACGATGATCATTTTTCAAAGGAACTCAACCAGGTAAAGAATCATGAAGGGCAAGCAAAAGTTGCTGAAATTATGCGCAACCTGCTTTCTGATAGCAAACTAATCCGGAAACGCCCTGACCATTTATACAACCGGAAGATCAATGAATCGGTATTCAAAGAGAAAGTCCAGGAGTATTATTCATTACGGTGCGTACCGCAAATATTAGGTCCCGTGTACGATACTCTCATACAGGCTCAGCGAGTTTTGGAGAATGAAATTAATTCTGTGAATGACAATCCGATCGTTGATCACAAGTCAGGCAATGTATTTCACGGTGGAAATTTTCATGGTGATTACATTTCCTTTGAAATGGATAAAATCAAAATAGCTGTTGCCAAACTTTCAATGCTGGCCGAACGGCAATTGAACTATCTGCTCAATAATAATTTAAATCAAAAACTTACTCCGTTTGTAAACCTTGGCGCCTTAGGATTAAATTTTGGGATCCAGGGAATGCAATTTACGGCCACTTCAAACGCGGCTGAGAATCAGACTCTTTCCTACCCCATGTATTTACATAGCATTTCTACAAACAATGACAATCAGGATATTGTTAGTATGGGGTGCAATGCGGCACTATTAACAAGAAAAGTAATTGACAACAGCTTTGAAATTCTTTCTGTTCAGATCGTTGCCCTTGTGCAGGCCATCGACTTACTTCAATGTCATAAATCAATTTCTTCTTTTACAAAAGCTATTTATGATGATATCCGTGCCATTATCCCGACTTTTGTTGAAGATGAAGCAAGGTATAAAGAATTGAAAGCCGTTAAAGAATATTTAATGAATAGAAAATCTCTAAAATTTTAAGCATGAAATATGCATTAGTTACCGGTGGTTCAAGAGGAATTGGCAAAGCCATTTGCGTGAAACTTGCTGAAGAAGGATTTCTGATCCTGATTAATTACAAAAGCAATGAGACTGAAGCAAAGAAGACGCTGAACTTGGTGAAGGAAAAAGGAGCGGATGGAGAATTACTTCAATTCGATGTTTCAAAAAAAGAAGAAGTAGACGAAAAACTAGGCGGTTGGATCGAAGCAAATCCCGGCAAAGAAATTGAAGTGCTGGTTAATAACGCCGGCATCAGGCAGGATACCCTCTTAATGTGGATGAAAGAAGAACAATGGAACGATGTCCTGGGAAGCAGTCTCAACGGATTCTATTACATAACTCATCACATTATTAAAGGCATGCTCTCGCGCAAGAGCGGAAGGATAATAAATATTGTCAGCTTATCGGGTATCAGTGGCATGGCGGGACAGGTAAACTACTCAGCTGCCAAAGCAGGAGTTATAGGAGCTACTAAAGCTCTAGCCCAGGAATGCGGCCGACGAGGTATAACCGTTAATGCGGTTGCCCCGGGGTTTATAAAAACTGACATGACAAAAGATCTCAATGAAGAAGAATTAAAGCGTTTGATTCCAATGAAAAGGTTTGGAGAACCGGACGAAGTGGCTGATTTAGTGGTATTTTTGGCTTCTAAAAAGGCCGCTTACATTACAGGCACAGTAATTTCAGTGAATGGAGGCCTTTATACTTGATTTACAATTATTGGGAAGTTAGTTTTGCCGGAATATTGAAGGTTTAGAACTTCGATTTAAACCCCTTTTTATCTTAATATCTACAAACACCGGATCTTTAATGTATGCATCGAGTTGTTATCACCGGTTTGGGAATCTATTCCACCATTGGTCTAAACAGATCCGAGGTAAGAGATTCTTTGTGTAATGGTAAATCAGGAATTGTATTGGACCAGGGAAGAAAGGAAACCGGTTACCGGTCTGGACTAACGGGCAAGGTTGAGAAACCGGTATTGAAAGGGATATTAGATCGGAGAGCCAGAATCATGTTGCCGGAACAAGGAGAATATGCCTATGTTGCCACACTGGAAGCTATGCAGCAGGCGGGTTTAGAACAGGAGTATTTCAACAAAAATGAAGTCGGCATTCTGTACGGTAATGATAGTTCAGCCAAGGCTGTTATTGAAGCAATAGACATAATAAGAACCAAAAAGGACACCATGATGGTTGGTTCCGGCTCTGTTTTTCAATCTCTTAATTCAACTGTGAACATGAACCTTGCCACCATATTCAAACTGAAGGGGATTAATTTCACCGTCAGTGCGGCATGTGCCAGCAGTTCACACGCCATTGGCATTGGATTTTTGTATATCAAAAATGGTTTGCAGGACATGATAATTTGCGGCGGTGCTCAGGAAACAAATATTTATTCCATGGGTAACTTCGATGGATTAGGAGTATTTTCAATAAGGGAAGACAATCCGGCGGCAGCCTCAAGGCCTTTTGATAAAGATCGGGATGGCCTTGTTCCAAGTGGGGGCGCTGCCACTGTAATCATAGAAAGTCTTGATTCCGCAAAAAGAAGAGGAGCTAATATTTTAGGTGAAATTATCGGATATGGCTTTTCTTCCAATGGAGATCATATATCCAATCCGAATGTGGAAGGCCCCAGCAGGTCTTTGCAAAGGGCTTTGAAAGATGCAAACATCAACCCGTCGGAGATTGATTATATAAATGCACATGCAACTTCCACACCCGTTGGCGACGCAAATGAAGCGAGAGCCATTGATAATGTTTTCGGGCAGCACAAACCCTGGGTAAGTTCAACAAAATCTATGACCGGACACGAATGTTGGATGGCCGGAGCAAGTGAAATAGTTTATAGCATGATAATGATGGAAAATGATTTCATCGCTCCTAACATCAATCTGGAAACTCCTGATGAATTCTCAGCTAAACTCAAAATAGCGGACAAGCGAATTAATCAAAATATTAATGTATTTTTGTCGAACTCTTTTGGGTTTGGCGGTACTAACTCAAGTTTAATTGTGAAAAAAATTCTTAATTAGATGGATAAGAATAGCATTGTTGAAAAGATAAATGATTTTCTGGCAGAAGAATTTGAAATTGAGGTTTCTTCAATAACCCCGGATGGAAGCCTCGCAGAAACTCTTGATCTGGATAGTCTTGATTATATAGACCTGGTAGTGGCTATTGAAAATAACTTTGGATTCAAAGTTAAACCTGAAGATTTTACTTCAATCAGAACATTTCAGGACTTATACGATTACATCTTTTCCCGCATTGATTCCAAAGTGGATGCATAATTATGCCTCAATGGCAGGGTAAATCCAAAGGCAATAAATCAGGGTATAAAATTTTCGTTTTCATTTGCCGCAAGTTCGGCCTGTTTCCGGCCTATTTTGTCTTATTGTTTGTCGCCTTTTATTATTTCCTGTTTAGTTGGGAGTCCTCTAAGCATATCTATCGTCATTTTCGAAATCGATTTAAATTCTCAGTAGCGAAATCGATTCTGGCTATCTACCGGAACTATTACATTTTTGGCCAGGTACTTATTGACAAATTCGTCGTTATGGGGGATATTAAGAACAACCTGACTTTCACTTTCGACGGCGAACAAAACCTGCATGAAATTGTCTCCTTGGGAAGAGGTGGAATTTTGCTTAGCGGGCATGTCGGCAATTGGGAAATTGCCGGAGACCTGCTCAAGAGGTTGAAGGCTAAAATTAATATTGTGGTATTTGATGCAGAGCATCGGTGGATTAAAGAGTATGCAAACCAGATCCTCTTTGCAAATTACAACCTGATTGTAATGAAAGAAGATTTGTCACATGTTTATGAAATTGGAGAAGCCCTGCTTCGCAATGAATTGATATGCCTCCATGCGGACAGGTTTGTGGATGAAGCAAAAACCCTGGAAATGAATTTCTTCAATCAAAAAGCGCTTTTCCCGGTTGGTCCTTTTGCTCTGGCAGCTACTTTTAAGGTTCCTGTTTCCTTTGTTTTTTCCTTTAAAGAAACCCTGCGGCATTACCATTTTTATGGCTCACCAATAATTGATTATGACTCTTCATTGGCAAAATCAGATTATATTAAATATATGGCAACACAATTTGCTGAACTTTTTGAGAAAATGGTGAAAAAGTATCCTTTTCAGTGGTTTAATTATTATAAGTTTGAGAAATAATCCCATGTTGCCCAAAACGGACGATATTCTCAGCTTAATTCCGCAAAGAGAGCCAATGGTTATGATTTCAAGACTTATTGACGCCAATGAGTCTTGCGCCACAACGGAATTTGATATTCAGCCAGACAATATTTTTGTTGTTGAAAATCAACTTACAGAACCCGGAATCATTGAAAATATGGCCCAAACTGCTGCTGTCCAGGCAGGCTACTATTTTTCTCTGAATAATATTCCTGTCCCTATTGGATATATTGCTATGGTTAAAAACTTAGAAATCACTAACTTGCCATTAATAAACACTCACATTACTACAACCATAAATATCCGTAGTCGAGTTTTGGATATAACAATGGTTGATGCCGTTGTTAAAATTGGTAATGAAGAAGTAGCCAAGTGTGAGATGAGAATTTTTATCAAAAAATAGTCAAATTAAAACCTAATTCTAAGATGAAAAAGTACAGCAGTATAGCAATGGTTGCAATGTTGGTAGTGCTAACCTATACCGCTACCATGGCACAATCTTCAGCAGATAAGCCTCCTCCATCTTCACGGGGCGGCGCTACGACCAGTAGTAAGCCTGAATTAAAACTCACCAAGAGAGATATCTTAAACTCAAGCAAGATAACTTTTCTTGGCATCGATCTCACCGAAACACTTTTTGTGGGAGGTTATGAGGAGTGGAAGAGTGAAGACGAATTGAAAAGGCTGAACCCTCAGTGGAATCAACTTATGGTTTCGGAAGCTGATAAGTACAACCTCCGAAGAGCATTACGTAACAACAACATCGATTACCAGGTAGGTATATGTATTGACCACAATGACAATGTAAACTTTAAAGAAAAGATTACATTCACAGATCCTGGCAAACCGCTAACTTCCGAACAAATTCAAAACATCATGAGCAGCTATGACTTTAAAGATTTGACCGGGCTTGGGATGATGTTTGTAATTGAATCTTTCAACAAGAATAAAGCGGAAGGCACAATGGCACTCACTTTTGTTAACCTGAACAATAAGGAAATCATTTATGAAGAAAGACTTTCCGGACCTTCCGCTGGATTTGGACTTCGTAACCATTGGGCCAGATCAATCCTCGAGGCAATAATTCAGATTGATAAGAAAAGATATAAGACTTGGGAGAAAACATTCTGAAGCAAGTCTCCCGGGAAGAATCCGAAACTTTATCGGACAAGGTCTCTTTGTTAAAGCACACTACTCAGGTCAGAGTGCGCTTCAATGAAGCTGACCCGCTTGGTATTGTGTGGCACGGTCATTATATCCGGTTTATGGAGGATGGCCGTGAAGAGTTTGGCCGGAAATACGGAGTCTCCTATCTCGACTTCTACAATAATGGACTTGTGGTTCCTGTCGTCTCGGTTAATTGCGATTTCAAAAGCCCGCTTCGGTATGGAGATATTATGGATGTTGAAGTCACTTACCATAATACTCAGAGCGCCAAGATTTATTTTGAATATCTAATCCGGCATTCAAAAAAAGGAAATATTGTTGCAAAGGGTTCATCAACCCAGGTTTTTGTTAACCATAAAACTTTCGACCTTCATCTAACAGTTCCCGCATTTTTTGAGGAATGGAAAAAAAAGATGAATCTGATTTGATTTATTGAATGGAAAGGATCTGGGTAGACGCGCACAACATCATTTCTCCATTGGGTAAAACTACCTATGAAAACTATTCATCTGTTATTGATGGAAAAAGCGGAGTTGCCCCTGTTCAGATTGGAATCAATACCGTTTATGGCGGAAAAATACTTCAAAGAGAAAATTTTTTGGTTGACAATTTCGGAGTCTTTGAATCATTAATGATTCAATCCATTCAAGCGGCCCTTTCGCAAACTTCAGCTGCCCCTTCTGATAAAGATACAATCTTCATTATCAGCAGCACAAAAGGAGAAATTGATTCCCTTAGCAAACCAAATGATCTTAAAAAGGTAAATCTTTTTGAAAGCAGCCGGAAAGTTTCATCATATTTTAATAATCCAAATCAACCGGTTGTGATCTCGAATGCCTGCATCAGTGGATCATTGGCGATTCTCACCGCTAAACGATTAATTGAGGCCGGCTTATACAGAAATGCAGTGGTTTGCGGATGTGATTTGATTTCAGATTTTATTACTTCAGGCTTCAACAGTTTGCAAGCTATAAGCTCTGAACCCTGTAAACCATTTGATGCAAATCGAAAAGGCATCAATATGGGGGAAGCTGCCGCTACCATCATCATTACTAAAGAAAAAGGAGAGATTCCGGTTTGCATAACTTCCGGAGCGACCTCCAACGATGCTAACCATATTTCCGGACCAAGCAGAACCGGCGAAGAGTTAGGTGTTGCCATAAGAAAAGCTATGCAAGCTTCAAAAGTTACGGTTAGCGAAATTGATTTTATCAATGCTCACGGAACCGGTACGTTGTTTAATGATGAAATGGAGGCAAATGCCTTCAGTCTTACCGACTTCAGCAATGTCCCGCTCAATAGTTTGAAAGGATATTATGGTCACACTTTGGGAGCAGCAGGGGTGCTTGAATCTGCAATCAGTGTTATGTCTTTGCTAAATAACGAATTAATCCCTTCCATGGGATACGAAACACCCGGGGTCACCAAACCTATTAATGTGATTAGGAAAAAAGAAATGAAACCGCTAAAGCGATTCTTAAAAACTGCATCAGGCTTTGGTGGATGTAACGCAACCTTAATCTTCGAAAAAACAGAATAATTGATGGAATTCTTTAGTAAAGATGGCAAGAATGGAATAACTGCGATGCGTGATGCCCAATGGATAGCACTGGCTCCATTTGTTTTCCAGGCTGCAAGGGTAATCAGGGACAGTGGAATTCTGGACATCCTGGAGGATAATAGTGATACCGGACTTTCTGTGGAAGAAGTTTCACAAAAATCCAAATACAACAAATACCAGGTGCAGATGTTGATGGAGTCATGCCTTGCTTCTGGAATTCTAATAAAGAAAGATGAGAAATATTTCGTCACTAAAGTTGGCTGGTTTATTCTTAAGGATGAAATGACCAGGATTAACATGGACTTCACCCAGCACGTCTGTTATAATGGAATTTTCGATTTGGAGAAAAGTCTGGAAAATGCAAAGCCGGAGGGATTAAGATTTCTGGGACCCTGGAAAACAATTTATGAAGGCCTTTCTATCCTCCCGGGAAAAGCACTTAAGAGCTGGTTTGATTTTGATCACTTTTATTCTGATACCGCCTTTCCGGAAATTCTTCCCCTCGTATTTGCCAATAAACCCATTCGATTGCTTGACATCGGTGGTAATACGGGTAAGTGGGCAATACAATGCATTGAATTCGACAAGGACGTGGAAATAACTTTGATGGATTTGCAAATTCAATTAAACGAGGCCAGGAAAAATCTGGAATCCCATCAGGAAAAAAACAGAGTGAAGTTTTATCAAACTGATCTTTTGGAAAATAAACCATTCCCCGGAGGATTTGATGCAATTTGGATGAGTCAGTTCCTGGATTGCTTTTCTGAAGAACAGGTGATTTCTATCTTGACACGTTGCAAGGATGCTCTAAATCCTGATGGCAGAGTTTTCATTGTGGAACCCATGTGGGATCAACAAAAATTTGAAGGTGGCGCCTTTAGCCTTATGCAGACATCGCTCTACTTTACCACGATTGCAAATGGAAACAGCAAATTTTTCTATTCAAAAGACTTGTTCAATTATTTGAACGAAACCGGTTTTCAAATTATTAAAGAAACTCGGGATTTAGGCGTGTGTCAATCGTTAATAGAATGTAAATTGGCGTGAAGATGAATTCATTAAAGACAGATGTATTGGTAATTGGGGCGGGCCCTGCCGGAAGTGTAGCCGCTGCAATGCTTCACAAAAAAGGTCTTAAGGTAAAAGTTGTGGAGAAGCAACAATTTCCAAGGTTTGTAATTGGTGAAAGTCTGCTGCCTCGTTGCATGGATGCTTTCGAGGAGGCTGATTTGCTTGATGCCATCAAAGCATGCGGGTTTCAGGAAAAATTCGGGGCCAAATTCATGAAAGATGACGCTATTTGTGATTTCAATTTTTCACAGGGTTTTACTCCGGGATATAGCTGGACGTGGCAGGTTACCAGAGCGGATTTTGATAAAGCTTTGACAGATTCCCTGCAGCAGCGGGGAATTGAAATTGATTTTCAAACCGGAGTAGAAAAAATTGAATTTGCAGAAGATGGTTACAGCAAAACCACAGTTGTTGATAAAGGCGGAAACTCATCGGTTATTACCGCCAGGTATATAATTGATGCCAGTGGCTATGGCAGAGTGATTCCAAGAATGTTTGACCTGGATAAACCTTCAGGACTGGATCCAAGGAAAGCTGTCTTTGTTCATATACAAGACAACAGGAGATTGCACTTTGAAGAACCCAGCAGAATTTTAATTATCGTTTACGCACCGGGAACCTGGGTTTGGGTAATCCCATTTTCCAATGGAACTACCTCACTCGGATTTGTTGGCTCCATGGATTACTTTGAAAAACTTGACGGAGATATCAATCAGCAGTTTAAAACTCTGGTGGAAGGAAACAAGTATCTCCGTGAAAGATTCCAGGATCAGGAGCTTGTGTTCGAGCCCCGAAAACTGGAAGCCTGGTCAATAAAGACAAAGAAGTTTCATGGAAACGGATTTGTTCTGGCAGGAAATGCCACCGAATTCCTGGATCCTGTTTTTTCCTCCGGTGTTATGTTTGCGGCAGTATCAGGTCATCTCGCGGCTAACCTGGTGGTGAAGAAATTGCAAGGTGCAGAAGTGGATTGGGAAACTGAATATACCGATGTGATGCAACAGGGTGTGGACACATTCCGATCCTATGTGAATGGCTGGTACGATGGAACTCTAGAAAAGATATTTTTTCATAGTCAACCAAATGAAGAAATAAAGAAAAAAATCTGCAGTGTTTTAGCAGGATATGTTTGGGATATGAATAATCCTTTTGTTCAGAATCATTCCATTTCATTACGAAACGTATCGAAGTTCATTGACTTCCAAATAAAAATGGCAGAGCTCTCCCGGTAATGAATGATGAAATACTTTGTTAATGGATTTTGCAGGATTAACAACAGGAAAGTCACTGTAAATGATATTCTTATTTACGAGGATCATCAATCTTCCTTTTATGATTTCCTTTTGAAGATTTATCCGTTGGGCGAAATATATCCTAAATATTATAAAATGGATAATCTAAGCAAAGCGGGCGTGATTGCATCTGAACTGCTCCTTCAAAATGAAAACCCTAACCAAAAATATAAGCCGGAAGATATTGCCGTTGTATTATCTAATCATAGCTCAAGCCTCGATACCGATTTAAGATATCAGAAATCAACTGAGAAAATTCCAAGCCCTGCCCTTTTTGTTTATACCCTTCCCAACATAGTAATCGGTGAAATATGTATTCGAAATAAATTCAAAGGCGAAAACGCGTTTTTCATTCACGAGGCCTTTAACCCAGAATATATGGTGAAATATGTAGATTTGTTATTGCAAAACAATCAAACTGAGGCATGTTTGTCAGGTTGGGTCGAAGTTTTAGGTGAGAACCACGATGTTTTTTTATATTTGGTGGAGAAAAAAAAATCAGACTATTCTTTCAACCATTCTATGGAAGATTTGTTGAAAAAATATAACAACTACTAATGGAACAGTTAATGCAAACACTGAAGGTTCAGATAATCGAAGCTTTAAACTTAAGGCATCTGAAACCTGAAGATATTAAGGATGATGAACCGCTTTTTGTTGAAGGTGTCGGACTTGATTCAATTGATGCCTTGGAATTGATTGTACTGCTGCAGCAACACTACGGTGTAAAGGTGGAGGATCCCTCTCAGGGTCCCCAGATCTTTCGCTCAGTTAAATCTATGGCAGAATATATTGAGAATAATAAAAAGCCTCAGTCTGCTTGAAAAGTAAAGCTTATGCCGCCGGATTAGGAGTGATTTCGGCAATTGGAAAGGATCTTGCCGAAAATCTGGAAGCTTTAAAAAATCATCAGGCGGGAATAGGGCCAATTACCTTGTTCGAGAGTATTCACAAAAACAAACTGCCGGTAGGAGAAGTTAAAGTCACCAATGAAAAACTTGCTTCTTCTTTAAAGCTCCCTACCACATTAACCCGGACCGCACTTCTTGGAATTCATGCGGTTAAAGAAGCAATTCAGAGTTCAGGAATTCCGGAATTAAGAAAATGGCGCTGCGGAATCATCTCCGGAACCACAGTTGGTGGGATGGACAAGAGTGAGCAGTATTATGAAACATTTATGCGTAATGAAGATTCTGCGCCATTGCATCAAATAAAGAACCACGAGTGCGGCAAAATAACCGAACTAATTGCCAGCCATTTTCAGATACAGGATTTCATCTCAACCATAAATACCGCTTGTTCATCTTCAGCAAATTCTATTATGCTGGGATCGAAACTTATCGCGAACGATCAACTTGACATTGTGATAGCCGGCGGCACGGATGCTTTAACAAGATTCACTCTGAACGGCTTCAATAGTTTGATGATTCTTGATTCAGAACCCTGCCGTCCATTTGATGAAACCAGAAAAGGACTGAACCTGGGCGAGGGTGCAGGATATATAGTACTAGTTTCAGAAAAAGTTCTTGAACAAGAAAAGGTTAGACCCCTTGCTATCGTTTCCGGATACGCCAACACCAATGATGCCTTTCATCAAACTGCATCTTCTCCTGAAGGCCGCGGTTCATTTTCTGCAATGAAGTCTGCTTTGGAGATGGCAAATCTTATGCCCACCGATATTGATTATATCAATTTGCATGGAACCGGAACTCAGAACAATGATTCCTCCGAAGGAATTGCCGTTGAACGTTTGTTTGGAGAAAATGTACCGAAAGCCAGTTCAACAAAATCCTTTACCGGACATACCCTGGGTGCAAGCGGTGGAATTGAAGCGGTATATTCCATTGCATCTATTCAAAGTAAAGTTGTTTATCCAAATCTTCGCTTTAATCACCAAATGTCTGAAATAAAATTTGCACCCCTAAAGTCATTTCAAAAAGGAGTTGAGGTGAATCACGTGATGAGCAACAGTTTCGGTTTTGGAGGTAATTGTTCGTCATTAACTTTTTCATCCTGCTGATATGAGCGTGTTTATAAAAGGCATGGCAGCAATTTCACCACAAAAGACTTTTGAGAACAATTCCTTTTTATCAGAGATTCAGGAATTTATTGGAAACCAGCTAAATGCTGTTGAACCCTCTTATGAAGGGATCATAGACTTGCGCGCAATCCGGAGGATGAGCAAAATAATACGGATTAGTGTAGCGGCTTCAAACAAAGCACTGGAAGAAGCCGGAGTAGAAATACCTGATGGAATAATAACCGGTACTTCTTATGGCTGTATGGCGGATACTGAGAATTTTCTGCGTAAAATGATTGACAGTAAGGAGGTAGCGCTTAACCCAACACCATTTATTCAATCTACGCATAATACGATGTCAGGACAGATTGCATTGCTACAGCATTGTAATGGATACAATTCGACGTATACTCAAGGAGGGTTTTCATTTGAAAATTGTCTGGTGGATGCGTCTCTCCTGCTTGCTGACAACCCTGGTTGGAATTTGCTGGTAGGCGGAGTTGATGAAATCATTGAGGTTAGCCATAAGATCCTGAACAGATTTGATTTGTACCGAAAAGAAAACGTTTCCAATTTGAGTCTTCTGAATCTGCCTGCAGAAGGCACCATGGATGGAGAAGGATGCACTTATTTTGTTCTTTCAGGAAACAAGCAAAACGCGTTGGCTGAAATTAAGTCAATAAAAACCATTTACAAACCCGCAAATGCTTCTCACGTCATAGAAAGTCTGTTGAAGTTTCTCAACGAAAATAATCTTAATCCAACTGAGATAGACGTTCTCTTAACCGGCAGATCCGGAGATACACGGTATGATGGGATTTATGAAAAAGTGGAAAATATTTTTCCTGAATCCTCTTTACTTTTCTTTAAGCATCTTTCCGGAGAATATCCCACAGCATCAGCATTTGCGACCTGGGTAGGCACAAATGCCCTGGAACACAATCAAACTCCTGAAATTCTGGCAAGAAAGCTGTCTGGTAAAACATCAATTCGTAATGTTTTAATTTATAATAATTATTTTGGTGTTTACCATTCCCTTATTTTATTGCAGAAGTGATCTATAGAAGAATTAATATCACTTTCCTATTTATCTTTTCCATCAGTTTTCTGATCGATTGGTTCTATTTCCCATTGCCCTGGTGGATTTATTTTGGAGCAACTCTGGTTTATCTTGGAATAGTTACTTATGGGGTTGTAAAAATCGATTCCCAATTCTTTATCCCCGTAATTTTCAAAGCCGGCATTCTAAAAAGTGAAGTTGCGATCACTTTTGATGATGGTCCTCACCCCCAACGGACTCCATATATCCTGGATATCCTGAAGGAGTATGATGCCAAGGCTGCATTTTTTTGTATAGGAAAAAATGTGGATGAAAATCCGGACATTGTCAGAAGAATTCACAAAGAAGGCCATTTGCTTGGCAACCACAGTTTTTTCCACAGTGATTTTTTTGATTTCCAATCAACAAAAAAAATGGAAGAGGAGTTATCTATGACTGACGATGCTATTAAAGAAGTCTCCGGCAGAAAACCCCGGTTTTTTCGTCCCCCTTATGGAGTAACCAATCCTCGTTTGGCCAAAGTCGTGAAAAATCGTAATTATGTTTCAGTAGGCTGGAGTCTTCGTTCTCTCGATACCATAATAAAGAATGAAAAAAGGCTTTTCAATAAAATCAAAAAGAGAATTAAGCCCGGAGATATTATCCTGTTTCACGACCATAGTGTCGTTTTAACAGACATCTTACCGGAAATTCTGGAATATATCCGGAATATTGGTTTGAAGATTGTTAGAGTTGATGAATTGATTGAGGAAAAACCTTATGCGTAGTTTGATATTATTTTTATGGCTGGCACCGTTAAACCTTCTTGCTCAGTATAATAACTTTACTGAAATTTCTGATATCTCCGGATTCAAGAAGAAATTCAATGATGAGTCGGCAAAGATCAAATCTATTTCAAGCAATTTTGAACAGGAGAAAGAACTGACCATACTTTCAGAAAAAATAATTTCTAAGGGAGAATTTCGGTTCAAAAGAGAAAACAAAATCAGAATTGAATACCTTGATCCT
>Ga0214472_10004713_pt1 | contig 14378 bp, 11 predicted proteins | sample RVTome_6_FD_207662 | JGI IMG/M metagenome (GOLD analysis project Ga0214472, IMG submission 207662) | Soil microbial communities from uranium-contaminated site in the Upper Colorado River Basin, Wyoming, United States - RVT140D175 | ecosystem: Environmental > Terrestrial > Soil > Contaminated >... | reverse complement strand
GATCTGCCCGACGGCCACGGCTACGAAGTCTTCGAATCGGCTCTCTACGACATCGTGGGAAAAGCGGTTGGCTGGCCGGTGTATCGCCTGCTGGGCGGACTCGCGCAACGAAAAGTGCTGGTCGGCTACTGGTGCGGCCGAAAGAACGCCGAGGACATGCGCCGCGTGGCCCAGCGCGCCAAGGAAGGCAACTTCACCACGATCAAGATCAAATGCATCCTCGAAGATCCGGTCGCCGACGTGATTCAGGCCATTGCCGACGAGGCCCCGGGCATCAAGGCCATCGTCGATCCCAATGAACGGTTCTACACCTATGAGCAGTGTTTGCCGCTCGCGAAGAAACTGGACGAGATCGGCAACATGATGGTCCTCGAAGACCCCTTCCCCAAGAAGGATCACGAAGGCTATCGCAAGCTCAAGGACCAGGTCAGCTATATGGTCTGCCATCACCAGAGCAATCCGCTGGAGATGATCAAGGCGTACTCAGCGGACGCCGTCGATATGTTCAATACGTCGCCGGCGAGCATGCCGCGGTTTGTGTCGAACTGCTACATCGCGAAAGCCATGGGATACGACGTGTGGCATGGCTCGTCGCATGACATGGGCATCCGGGACGCGACGTACCTTCATGCGTGCGCGGCGGCCGCTAATTGCACTTACCCCAGCGACATTCTGAGTTACCAGCGTGTCGACGACCTGATTGTCGAGCCGATTGAAATCAAGGATAGCTACGCGATTGTTTCCGATAAGCCGGGCTTGGGTGTTGAACTGGATGACGACGCGGTGAAGAAGTACGCGGTAGCAGGTTGTTAGGTATCCGGTAACCGATCGATACTCCTGCCCCAAATCCATCGCTAAGCATCGGCCGGCACGTTGCTCCACGGTTAGCTTGATGCTCCCGCGAAAGAGCTTCCCATCCTGAGCCTAAACCCGGCGAAAAGAAAACGGAGCAGGTGGCTTAGCGGGTCCAGCGATCGACGTTGACGGGAAGTTCGCCGAGCCTTTTCATGCGAGCCAGCGGAGAGTACGAATCAAACTCTTCGCCTCGTGTCGGTCCCGTCAAAACAGCCGCGAACGGCATCTCGGCGCGCCGCGCCGCCTCCGCGTCCGTCACGCTGTCTCCCACATAGAGCAGTTCATCCGGTCGCAGACCCAGCCGTGAGGCAGCCATCACCAGTCCACTCGGATCGGGCTTGTACTCCATCACATCATCGCCGCCCACGATGGTTTCGAAATACGAGGCCAAGCCGTCGCGGAGCAGTGTTGCTTCGATGCGAAAGCGGTATTTCGTCGAAACGATCCCCAGCTTGAGCGGCCGTTGAGCCAGTTCTTCCACGACACCGGCGGTCCCCGGAAGGAACTCGGTCCAGTCAACCATGATTTCGTTGGATCTGCTTCTAAAGTGCGACCGGAACTCGTCGACACGCGCATCGCCGTCCTGACTGGAGAGCACGCGAAAAGTCTCCGGCAGCGAAAGGCCGATCGTGCGCCGGATGGCGTCCGCGGACGGTTGCGGAAGCGCCATGTTGCCGAACGCAACCCGCACACACTCGATCACCGCCCGCGATGAATCCGCCAGCGTGTAGTCAAAATCGAAAAGGATGCCCTGCAACCCCGCCATCTCTCATCGTAGGGCTCCAGGCGCGCTATGCCTCCAAGAGCGTCCTCTATAATGACGGTTTCCTCATGTCAAAACCCGCTCTCGTTGCCCTCATTTTCGGCGTGGTGTTCCTCGGGGTGCTGATCTACTCAACCCTGGGGCTGGGTCAATATAGCTGCACAGTCTGTGTTACCTACGGAGGCCGGCAGAACTGCGCAACCTCGTCCGCGCCAACCGAAGAGGAGGCAACGCGCACCGCGACCGATGTCGCCTGCGCGCCGATCTCATCCGGGATGACCGAGAGCATTCAATGCTCCAACACACCGCCCGACAGCATCGAGTGCTCCAGAAAGTAGCCGCCTGTTTCAAAGCAACGGCGTCGTAGCTGAACGCAGGGCCACGGCATGACGTGCGCGCGGCCTCGAAGCGCTCGAAGAACGCTCACAATCCCGAAACGATCTTGCGGTATTCTTCCTCGTTGAATGCCCTCATCGACCGACTGCGAACCGATCCACCCGAGCTGATCTGTAACATCGCATGCGCAAAGGCCGCGTCGTCCGGCGCTTCGGTGATAACGACTAAATCGTATTCCCCGATCGTCAGGTAAGCGGCTTTCAACTTGCCGCCGGCGGCCTTGATGGCCCCCTTAGCCTTATCGAGACGGGCCGCACTGTCCTTAACGTTCTCGATTCCCTTCTGAGTCCAGTTCACAAGACTAATATAGGTGGGCATGGTGAATCCTCCTGGTAAGTATTTGGCGACCGAATACTATCACATCAGAAGCCATAGCGAAGTTGAAACTCGATCACGCGCGCTCCAACCAGCGTGCTCGAGATGCGCCCGAACTGCGTCGAATCCAGGAAGTGGCTTCCCGAAAAGAAAACCGGGTGGTTCAGGGCGTTGGCAACCTTCGCGCCGAAGAGCACCGAGTGACGCTCGCGGAAGCGGAACGTCTTGTCGACGGCCATGTCGAGCGAAAACGCCGAAGGTCCGTTGAAGAGCCGGCGCTGGAGCACTCCGATCTCGCCGGGCTCTGGGTGCGAGAAGATCTGTCCGGTAAAGGGCGCCGCGCCATCCGGCGAGACGCCGGTGTTGTCTCGGGGGCTGATGGCGCTCCCGGCGATCAGGAACGGACCGTCGCCGGTCATGCGGAAACGCACAATGTCATCGAGCTCTGGCTTCGTGAGCGACGTCATTGCAGTGTTCTCCGTCGAACGCGAGCGCCGATTGATCGTGCCCCGGCCTGAGAGAAGCGACAGCGGCGCACCGCCTTGCCACGAGACGATCGATGACAGCGTCCAGCCGTTGACGAGCGGCCCCAGACCGCCCCGCCTCTCGAAAGGCAGCGGCCAGACAGCGTTGAAATTGAAAACGTGATTCAGATCGAAATCAGCCCGCGCGCGTTCAATCTCCGGGCTGTCATTATCCAGAAAGGGATGGAACCGAACAAGGCTTCCGCTCGAATCCGTCAGGACTTTGCTGAAGCTGTAGTTCCCCTGGAGCTGGACGCCGGCAACCGCCCTCCGGCGCACTTCGACCTGCAGGGCGTTGTAGCTGCTGCTTGAGTAGTTCGTGATGAAATCGGCGACGAACGTGTTCTCATTCGGCACGAACTTTACGTCCGTGCCGTCGGCGAACCCGAGCCCGTAGTACGTTGAGCCCAACTCCGCCGCCTCGCCGCGCTCAATGAGCGAGCGGACCACCGTGTTCGTAAGCAGCCCGCCCAGAGCTAATCGCGGAAAGACCGACAGAGGCTGGCTGCCCGGTATGCCTGGATTGAAAGCGGGATTAAAGCTCCCGTTCCGCTGCAGCGCCAGAAAACCATTGGCGCGCGCGCGCAGAAAATCATCGAGAAAACCGTTCTCGTCGAGAACAACCTGATTGAGGTCGAATCCCCGCCACAGCTTCGTACCCTTATTGCCGACATAGCGAACCTCCAGAACCGTACTCGGCAGCACTTCGTGCTGAATCCCTACGTTCCATTGCTGAACGTAAGGCGAGCGGAGATCGGGGTCCATCGTGAAGATGGCCGCAAACGGATCGATCAGCAGGTTATCACGGGCCGTCCGCGGCACCTGGAAGACAGGAGTATCGAACGCGGGCAGCCCGGCGCTGAGCCTCTCGTCAAGGTCGGGGAAGCTCGCGTCGACCTGGAGTCCTGAGTTGGCGGTACCGGCGTTTTCAGCCGTCAGCATGGCTTCATCGTTGACGTAGTTGATGCTGTACCCGAGCCGCAACGCCGTCTTGCCGTTTCCGAAAATGTCGTAAGCAAGTCCGACGTTCGGCGCGAAGTTGTTCAGGTCCCGGCGATAGAGAGGCCGCCCGACGGCGCTTCCCGCGAAGTCGAGTGTCGCATTCGAGAGCAGCGTTTCGCGGAAGCCGCCCGGACCAATGACCGGACTGAGCAACAGACCATCCCTTTCATCGACACGCCCCGTGTATTCCCACCGCAGCCCGTACGAGAACGTCATCCCCGGGCGAACACGCCATGAATCCTGCCCATAGAAGGCATAACTATTGAGCAAATAATGGCGTCGAAACTCCTCACCCGGAACAAATCCTGAGCTGCGGTCGGCTACGTTGAAAAGCTGCGAGCCGCTGCCGATGATGCCGCCCAGCGTGGCCATCAGTCCCTCGGCCGCATCGAGGTCGGTCCCCGAGATGCCGCCGGGAAACTGCGTCGAATCGAGAAAAAGAGGGCTAATGAAACTGATGCCGATGCCATAGCGTGCCGTCGTCCCGCCCGAGTAAAAGTTCTCGACGTCAACACGCTGCGCCGAACCGCCGAACCGCAACGAGTGTGTTCCGGCTTGCCAGGCGGCGTTATCCATGAAATTGAACGTGTCTGTGTAGCGGCCTTGCGGCTCGAAGTTCACGGCCGGGTTGGTGAAACTGAAACCGCCGATGATCTGGGAGCCGATCTTTTCGGTCGTGCGGAACTCGCCCGGCGCCAGGTTAAAGCCGCCGCGGAGTTCATTGGTCCAATTCGGATTCGGCGTCCAACTCCACCCCAATGACACGAGCTGCGTATGGCTGAACTCCTGAACAGGCGGAAGAGCGCTGTAACCGGTTCCCGCGTCGGGGCGGTCCGGCCGATCGCGCGTGAACTGATACGTGCCGCTCAGGAAGTGATGATCGGAAAGAACGGAGTCCAAGCGGCTCGTGACAGCGTCGCGGTCGTTGTTATCCCGCACATTGAACTGATAGCCGGCCGTGTTGCGGAGCAAGTCGCGGCCGCTATCGCCGACGTCGAAGTTATTGATGCTCACGGGGCCCGGCACTTCCTCGAGAATTTCACTCACCGCCGGGTCCATCGGCAGGCCGCCCAGCGCGAGCACATTCACCTTGCGAACCACGTTCTGCGCGTCGCGGTACGTGAAGATGCCCTTGCGGGCGTCCGCTGTCGGGATCACCGTGTTCGTGAAAGCCTCGGCCCGCTTCCGGTAAGCCTCATAGTTCGTATAAAACAGCAGCCGATTCTTGACGATCGGCCCGCCCAGCGAGCCTCCCACCTGGTTCAGATTGAGAAACGGCTGCGGCGTTCCGATACGGTTGGCGAACCATTGATTCGCCGAAAATTCGCGGTTGCGGTTATGCCAGTACGCGTTCCCGTGAAACTCATTCGTGCCTCCGGGGGTGGTAAAGTTCACCTGGGAAGCCCCGCCGCCGAAGGCCGCGTTCCCATTCTGCGTCGTGATTGTAAATTCCGAAACTTGATCGACGAGCAAGCGATTTGGGATGAAGTTCAACCCGTTGTCCCGGATATAGTTGTCTTGAATATTGATGCCGTCGAGTGTGACGTTGCTGAACGACGTGCGCTGGCCGTTGATGACGCTGGGCGTACGGCCCTGGAACACCACGCCCGCTTCGAGATGGATCAGGCCCAGCGGTCCACGGCCGATCAGGGGCAGGTGCTGAATCTGGTCCATCGTAACGGTCGAGCTGATCTCCGCCGTCGTTGTTTGCACCTGCGAGACGCCGCCCTCCACTTCGACTGTCTCGACCAGCGAACCGATCTCGAGGCGAATCGGCGGCACCGAGGTTGCCCGGGCGACATCGACCTTGACGCCGCGCACGACATACCGCTGGAAGCCGTCGGCCTTCGCTTCGACGCTGTAGTCGCCCGCCGGCAGCGCCAGGGCCTCGAAGCCGCCGGAGCCGTCCGTCAGCAGTTCGGTCGCGGCCCCGGTAGCCTCGCTCTCAACGCGAATCGACGCGTTCCGAATCACGGCCCCGGTCGCATCGAGCACCGTACCCGAAAGCCGGCCCGTCGCGGTCTGCCCCCAAAGGGAACCGCTCTGCGTGGCGACAAGCAAAACAGCAAGGGCGGTAACGGTTCTCGGCATTCCCTTCATTAGGACATGATCCGATACGGTCTTGCACTCGGTATTTCCGCCGAGTCGGCCCGCCCTGGCTGCTTGTCCGGCGTCGCTTGCAATGCAAAGCCGCCGGCCGGCGGGCCCTTTCTACTTCTCGGTAATGCCGCGGATCACACGCAGCCAGTTCGCGCCGAGAATTTTCTTGATGCGCGAATCGGAATACCCCTTGCGCTTCAGCGCCTTGGTCATCTCGGGGTAGTCGCTGACGTCCTTGATCTCACGCGGCAGCGGCGGGCCGCCGTCGAAATCAGATCCCAGCGCGACGTGATCCTCGCCCACCAACCCCACGGCATAGTCGATCACGTTCGCCAACTGATCGACATACATCCAGTATTCGTCAGGTAGCGGCTTGCGGAGTCCGCCTTGCCCCTTGGTGAGACGCGCATCGATCTCCGCCAGCGATAACCCCTGCCACGAGTCGAGGCGCATCGGCGCATTTGGTTCGCGCGCCGGCCGGCCTTCGTTTCTCCACGCGTAATATTTCGGATTATTGAACGTACTGCCCCATTGCAGGCCGATCACGCCGCCCTTCGCGGCGACAGCCTTCGCCGCCTTGTCGCTGATACAGCGCGGAATGTCGACAAAGTGCCGGAACCCGCCATGGGAGAAAATCACCGGGTCCTCACTCAGCTCAACCGTCTGCAGGATCGTCTCTTCCGACGCATGCGCGACGTTGATCACGATGCCGAGACGATTCATTTCCTTGACAACCGCGCGCCCTTGATCATTGAGACCGCCCCACTTACGGGTATCGCAGCACGAGTCGGCGAAGTTGTTCGTATAGTTGTGAGCCGTTAGCTGAACCGAGCGCAGGCCCAGCGCGTACAGTCCGCGCAACACATTCAGGTCGCCGTCGAGATCAAACCCGCCTTCGAGATCAATGAACGCCGCCATCTTGCCCGCGCGATTGATCCGCTCGATATCCGAAGCGTTGAGAGCAAGCTCGATCACATCGGCGTTTTGAGCAATCTGATCCCGCGCCAGCGAGAGCACCCGCAGTGTGTGCTTTGTTTCGAAGCGGCCCGGATAGTAGGGTTCCGGCGTGTAAATCGAGAAGAACATGGCGTCGAGGCCGCCTTCTCGCGCCCGTGGAAGATCGACATCACCGTCCGGATAGCGGTCGCCGATGTCCAAGCCCTGCAGCAGTTGCCGCATCATCACGTGGATGTGGCCGTCCATGACGAAGGCCTCGTCATGCAATTGCGCGACGTCTTGAGCCGGCAGAACGGCCGCAAGGCAAAACAGCAGGATTGAGATTCGGCGCGGAAGAAGCATCACGGCTATCTTAGCCCACGGGTCTTCCCGGGCGAAAGGCGGCCTGACGCCGCCTGTCAGTGGTTGTCTTCCGCCTCCCTCAGCAGCGCGGCGATCTCTTTGTAGCCTTTATCCTTCGCCCATTGGAGCGCCGTCCAGCCTTGGCCGTCTTCGAGAGTGGGGTCGGCGTCATGGTCAAGAAGGGTTTGCACGACGTCAAGCGAACCCTGATCGGCGGCACAGATGAGGGCCGTTCCGCCTTCGTTATCGGTGGCATCGATTTCCGCCCCGCGCAGCAGCAGTATTTCAGCGATGTCAGCCTGGCCTTCAAGGGCAGCCCACATCAGCGCGGTACGGCCGTCCGGATCGGTCGCCTCCAGGTCGGCGCCGATATCGATCAGCGCTTCCACCAGCTTCTCATCACCCTCCGCGGCGGCCGCCATCAGCGGGTCGCGGCCCGTGTCATCGGTCGCATCGGACTCGTCTCCATGATCCCGCTGCTCTTTGTACTTCAGAAGCCCGGCGATGCGCGTGTAGCCCATGTGCTCAGCAATTTGAAACGCCGTCTTGCCGGCGTCGTTCTTCACGCCCGTGTCGGCGTCGTGGGCGAGCAGCAGACGAACCACATCGAAGTGTCCTTTCTCCGCGGCGAGCATGAGCGCGGTCGATCCCCCGTTGTGCCGCGCGTTCACGTCCGCGCGCTGCTTCAGCAGAAGTTCGACGATGGATGCGCGCGCCTTGCGCGCGGCGAGCAGCAGGGCGGTGGCGCCCGCGGGGTCCTTGGCGTCGACATCCGCCCCCGCCGAGATGAAGTCCTCGACCATCGCTTCGTCCCCGGCATCCGCGGCCACCATCAGGGGTGTCTGCCCCTCCTCGTTTCTCTGGTTGACGTCAACCCCCCGTTCCAGCAGCTTCTCCACAGCCTGCGAGTGGCCGGCCCTCGCTGCCGCGACAAGAGAAGCTTTCTCGTCGCCTTCGAGAAAGCCGCTGAGGCTCTCTTCGTGGGACGTCTTGAGAAGTTCAACATCCTCGTCCGACAGCGAGTAGCGCTCCATCAAGTCCCGCAAGCACTCGTTGGCCGCAGCTTCGTCGGCCGTCCGCACACTGAGCCCGACGGGATCTTCCGGCGAAGCGTCAACTTCCGCCGGGTCGACGAAGAACTCGATCTTCTCGGCCCGCAAGACAGCCTTTGCCTGATCGAGGAACTCCGCGTCTTCGGTGACAAACAGGACCGTTGCTCCCTTCGGCGCTTCGGATTCCGACTCCTCGGCAAGTTCTTCCACCAGCGCCACGCGGCAGTCCGAGCACTCCGTAAAGCCCTCGCGGTACTCAACCTGACATTCGGGACAGAACATCTTCAAAGCCCTCAATAGGATTTTACAAACTCAGAATGGCTGGCGAGGCTGAATCGCGGCCAACTTTTTCCACCAGGCACGCTGCTCCTCCACGGAGGTGGTCAGCGGCGAACCCGGCGCCGCCTGAAGTTACGGCCGGAGCGTCGCGGCGGCCCGCTCCCACACACTTTCCTTCGCGCCCCCCGCTTGGCCGGCGGCAACCGGCCGGTCATCGTTCTCACACTACGACTGGGGCCTCTTCACCGCAAGCGGCGGCTGAAACTTTACAAACTCCCGTTCGCGGCTCCAAGTCCATCCAGCGGATACAGAGCCTTCTGGTGCTAAGATTCATGCAGGGGGGACCGACTTTAGACTTTGCGAAACCATATGCCACGGTCCCTTCGTAACAACCCTCTGGCTCGCGTATCCTAAGACTTGCGTCCGTCCTTGACGCCGCTCGGACCTCGTCGGTCGCGAAGGCGGCACGGCGCGTCCCGGCTGCGCAGGGCCGGCAAATCACCTGAAATCCGGAGTTCGGAACACCGCACATGCTACTGAGACGATTCTCGTTCCCCCAAGTACGTAAGTATGCCCGTCTAACCCCGTATTTGACGGCGTTGTGCCTGCTGGCGGCCTCGGCGGCGAGCGGGCAGCAGCCCGACGAACCGGAGGAAGAGAACCTCGGCCCCATCTACGTCCGGCGCTTCTCGGCGGGAGCCAAGTTCCTCTATCTGCCTCTCAAAGGCTTGACAAGCCAGGACGTTTCAACGAGCGTGACCGATACCGTCTTGTACAACGCCTTCAGCAACACCAACACCGATAACGTCGCCTATGGGCTCACCACGCAGGTCGCCGTGAACAACAAATGGGCGGCCGTGGTCGAAGCTTTCACCTTCAAAGTGAACTACATGGAGTTCAGGGACACCACCACATTTATCGTCGACCCATTCGAAATGATTTTGCTGGAGACACGACTCGAAACCGAGGAAGAGACAACCAGCGCGAGAGTCTGGGACATTCCGGTTCTGCTTCGCTACTACACCAAAGGCCGCCGCGACCGGGGCCCGCGTGTTTTTTTCGAGGGGGGAGCCGTTCTTCGGAACGTCACCAGCATCAAGTCTTCGGTCAAAACGACGTTTTCAACCACCGATCCGGACGTGGAAGACCGCGAAGAATGCTGTGACACCACCCCCATCAAGCCGGCGAACTCACCGGCCTTGGGCGGTACTGTCGGTATCGGCTTCCAAGTGATCGATGACGTCGGCATCCGCGTGGTTCCGGGCTTTCGCTATACGCGCTGGTTCAACAACGCCTTCGATAACCCGCCGACTCGCTCCGAGAAGCAGCAACTGGAAGTGTCGCTCTCCTTGACGTTCTGAGTTTTTTGCTCGGCGCGCAGCCGGGTCAACTCAAACGTTACGAGTTGGGCCGCGATTCCCGGCTTCCGTTGCATCGGAAGAACCCCCTCCCCAGCAACGCCACGTCGCCACACATGCGGCGGCTGCCTCCCCTACAATGAGGCGCAAGGGGTTACCCCGCGGATGGATTCCAAAGCGCACTTCTCGATCGGCCAGACCATCCACCACCGGCTCTTCGATTACCGGGGAGTCATCGTTGATGTCGACGCTTGCTTCTCGGGAACCGAAGATTGGTATCGAACCGTAACGAAGACCCGTCCTCCGAAACAGCAGCCTTGGTACCGTGTCCTCGTCGATGGCGCCGATCACTGGACGTACGTGGCTCAGCGCAACCTTGAAGACGACAGCACCGGACGGCCGATCCGGCACCCGGCGCTCGACCACTTCTTTCAGGGCTTTCAGGATGGCGTCTACATCCCCAACAAACCAACCAACTGAAAGACCCGTCGCTCGCAGATCCTTTGAATGGCCAAGACGCTCGCTCTCATCCACACCGCGCCGGTTTTGATTCCGGTCTTCCAGAAGCTCTGCCAAGAACACCTCGACGGAACTGAAGTCTTCAACATCGTCGATGAAAGCCTGCTCAAGAACACCATTCGTGATGGTGAACTCAGCCCCCTGACCGTCCAAAGGCTCGTGGGCTACGTCCAGTCCGCTAAACAAGCCGGCGCGGACGTCGTGCTCATTACCTGTTCATCGATCGGACCCGGCGTCGAAGCAGCGCGCGCCGCGGTGGACCTCCCCGTACTCCGCATCGACGAGGCCATGGCCGACGAGGCCGTCCAAATCGGGCTCCGGATTGGAGTCGCGGCGACGCTCAGCAGCACCTTGAATCCAACGATCGACTTGATCAAAACGCGCGCGATTCGCGCCAATCGGCAGTGCGAAGTCGTTCCCCGTCTGTGCGAGGGAGCGTTCGAGGCGGTGTCGTCCGGCGACGCCGCGACGCATGACCGAATCGTTCAGGAAAACCTGATTGCCCTGATGAGCGAGGTGGACGTGGTGGTGCTCGCGCAGGCTTCGATGGCCCGTGTTGTGGCCGCGATGGACCCCGCCAGCTTGCGTGTTCCGGTTCTCGCGAGCCCTCGAAGAGCGATCGAACAGGCAAGCCAGGTTCTGCGGCAACTCCGCTAGCGGACTGCCTCGACTTCGGCTCGATTGGGACGACTCGGACGCCGCTGGTAATAAAGAACGACAGCGTCTTCCAGGTTGCTCACACCGAGCTTAACGATCACCTGATAGATGTGATCCTTCACGCGGTAGACGTTCGTCGACATCCGGTCGGCGATATCGCAGGGCCGGTATCCGTCCGCAGCGAGCGAAAGCACTCGCAGTTCACTCGGCGTAAGCACGTTCCGCCCATGTGAGTAGCTATTCATCTCTGTTCCCAGCTTCTCTCGTGAGCCCGCGACACGGCAATAGAACGATCTTCCCATTCTGTGCCGGGAACCTTCGTACCACTACGAGCCCGCGCGGCTGATCTGAGCTTCAATTCTCCCGCCGAAGTTTTCCGCCCCCGCCCGCACTCATTCCAGCCGAACCGCGCTAAGCCAATAGCGGGTCCGACACGCCACCGAATCCGAAAACGCAAAGTTGTTCCCCCGAACGTCCGCCCCCCGGCCGGCATCCCGCCTTGATTTCAGTATGCTCTTTCGTTTAACCTGGACGAGGCGAACAAAAGGAGAATTATCCTGTCCCCCACGAATCTCTCTCTGGAACTTGTTGACGTTGCTCCGCCGACTCCGCGCAATCCCTTAATCCGGCAGGACCGCTCCCTCGAAAAGGCCGTCCAGCAACTTGAGACCTGGGCCGAGCAGCCTGATTCCCCCATCACCGCTCTCCGGCGGCAGCCGGCCCGTGAGGCCGACTTCCGCGAGATCCCTTCCAGCGTTGCGCCGCCGCTGCGCGAGGTCCTGTCGAAGCGGGACATCCATCGTCTCTACTCCCATCAGTTCGAATCGTGGGAAAAGATCGAGCGCGGCGAAAGCATCGTGATCCCGACGCCCACCGCCAGCGGCAAAACACTCTGCTACAACTTGCCCGTCCTCAACTCCCTCTGCCGCAATGCCGATATCTGCGCACTCTATCTGTTCCCAACCAAGGCGCTCGCCGAAGACCAACTCGACGAACTGCAGGGCCTCATCAGCGGCATGGGGAGCGACATCCGCGCCTTCACCTACGACGGCGACACACCACAGGACGCCCGTAAGTCCATCCGGCAGCGCGCCAACATCGTTCTCACCAACCCCGACATGCTGCACAGCGGCGTCCTGCCGCATCACACCCGCTGGGCGCGCTTCTTCGAACACCTCGAATACATCGTCATTGACGAGCTCCACACCTATCGCGGCGTCTTCGGAAGCCACGTCGCGAACCTGTTCCGCCGCCTCAAGCGGATCTGCGCTTTCTATGGCTCAAAGCCGCGTTTCATCTGCTGCTCGGCGACCATCGCCAATCCCAAAGAACTGGCCGAAAAGCTCATCGAACAGCCCGTATCCCAAATCGAATCGAACGGCGCGCCCCAAGGCGAGCGCTTCTTCGCTTTCTACAACCCCCCGGTCGTCAATCAACAGTTGGGGATTCGCCGCAGCTATATCGCCGAGACACGCCGCCTCGCTCTCAGCTTCCTGGATCGCGGCCTGCAAACCCTCGTCTTCGCTAACAGCCGCCTCGCCACCGAGATCCTCGTCCGCTATCTGAAGGACGCCGCCGAGCGCGGTTCCCTGCCCCCATCCTCGATTCGAGGCTACCGCGGCGGATATTTGCCCCGCGAGCGCCGCGAAATCGAAAGGCAACTCCGCGACGGCGAGATCCTCGGCGTCGTCGCCACCAACGCGCTCGAACTCGGCATCGACATTGGTTCACTCGATACCGTCGTCATGGCCGGCTACCCCGGCACGGTCGCCTCGACCTGGCAGCGTGCCGGACGCGCCGGACGCCGCCAATCGCTTTCGCTTACCGTACTCGTCGGATCCAGCGCGCCACTCGATCAGTTCATCCTGCAGCACCCGTCGTACTTCTTCGACGCCTCACCCGAGCACGCCCAGATCAACCCGGACAATCTCGAGATTCTCATCAGCCACGTGCGGTGCGCCGCTTTCGAGCTGCCCATCCAGGACGGCGAAACCTTCGGCCCGCATCCCACAGCCGATCTGTGCGAATTTTTGAAAGACGACGGCGTCCTGCATCACGCCGGCAGCTCCTGGCATTGGACCTCGGAATCCTATCCCGCCAACGCCATCAGCCTGCGCACCATCACCAGCGACAACTTTGTCATCGTAGACATCAGCGGCGAGACCAACGTCATCGGCGAAGTCGATTTCAACTCCGCGCTCACAACCCTCTACGAGAAAGCGATCTACCTGCACGAAGGCCGCCTGTTCCACGTTGAACGCTTCGACTACGGCGAGCGCAAGGCCTACGTCAAGAACGTAGAGTGCAACTACTACACTGACGCCATCGACTACACGCAGGTCAAGGTTATCGAAACCTTCGAGAGCGCCCCGCTGGGGCCGGCCCATCGCCGCCACGGCGAAGTCCGCATCAACCGCCAGATCGTCGGCTTCAAAAAACTCAAGTTCTACACCATGGAAAACGTCGGGGCGGGCAATCTCTCGATGCCCGAGCAGGAACTGCACACAACAGCGTTTTGGCTGCACTTCCCCAGCGATTTCCTGCCAAGCCTGACCGACTGCAGCCCAGCCGAAAAGCAAGGCGGCCTTGCGGGACTCGGCAATGTCCTGCGGACCGTCGGCTCGCTGCTCCTGATGTGCGATCCGCGCGACCTCGGCGTCGCCATGAGCAGCGACGGCGACCGTACCGGCCCTGATTCGGAGCCCGAACTCTACCTCTACGACAACTTCTCCGGCGGCATCGGCCAGAGCGAACCGCTCTACCGCATGCACCGCGATCTGCTGCAGCGCTCTCGGGAATTGCTCGCGGCTTGTCCCTGCGACGCCGGCTGCCCCTCGTGCGTCGGCCCGCTCGGCGAAGTTGGCGAAAAGGCCAAAGAAGTAGCCGCCCGAATACTCAAGGAACTGACTACAGCCGCCGTGAAAGATTCGTCAGTCCGCGCCGAACCGGAACCGACTCAGCCGCAATGAAGCCCATCCAGAAAACCGACCTCGACCGCCTGCGCGCGCAAATCCGCCGCGTCAAGGGCGGCCGCATGGACCCCGGCGCGCCCTGCTCACCCCAGCCCGCCGGCGAAACCGGCACGCCCGGTGACAACATCCCCCACTTCAAGCAACGACAACCCGAACACTACGACGCCGAGCAATACCTCGACGGCGAAGTCATGGAAAACCAGTGGGGACGCTACTTCCTCTCCGAGCGCTTCTACGCCGGCGACAAACGCCACGGCAACTTTGACGTATCCACGCTAACCAGCCTG
>Ga0214472_10004712_pt1 | contig 14378 bp, 11 predicted proteins | sample RVTome_6_FD_207662 | JGI IMG/M metagenome (GOLD analysis project Ga0214472, IMG submission 207662) | Soil microbial communities from uranium-contaminated site in the Upper Colorado River Basin, Wyoming, United States - RVT140D175 | ecosystem: Environmental > Terrestrial > Soil > Contaminated >... | reverse complement strand
TGGTCCACCCGCAGCCGGGCCAGCGTCCACCGCAGCCACATCATGACGAAGATCAGGAAGTAGCACTTCCCCAGGAACCAGAACAGCCCGAACAGGCCGTGGGCCACGTCGCGGGGGAGCCCCGGCAGCGGGATCCAGGGCCCTTGCCATCCCCCCAGGAACATGGTGGTGGCGATGGCCGAGACCGTGAACATGTTGGCGTACTCCGCCAGGAAGAAGATGGCAAAGCGCATGCCGCTGTACTCGACGTGAAATCCGGCGACCAGCTCCGACTCCGCCTCCGGGATGTCGAAGGGCAGGCGATTGCACTCCGCCAGGGCGCAGGTGAAGTAGATGAGGAAGGCCACGATCTGGGGGAAGACGAACCACCTCGGCAGGAACCCGAACCACGCCCCGCCCTGGGCCTCGACCAGCTTCCCCATGCTCATCGTTCCGGCGATCATCACCGGCCCCAGCAGCGACAGGATCAGGGGCACCTCGTAACTGACCGCCTGGGCCGCGGACCGCATGGCCCCGAGGACCGAGTACTTGTTGTTGGACGACCATCCGGCCATGATGATCCCCACCACCACCAGGGAGGAGATGGAGACCATGTACAGGATGCCGATGTTGAGGTCCCGGACGATCAGCCCCGGCGCCCAGGGGATCGTGACGTAGGCGGCCAGGGAGGCCGCGAACACCACCAGGGGCGCCAGGACGAACACCACCTTGTCGGCGCCCGTGGGGATGATGTCCTCTTTCAGGAGCAGCTTGATCCCGTCCGCGATGCTCTGCGCCCAGCCGTGCCAGCCCCCGACCCGCATCGGGCCGTAGCGCACCTGGATGTGGGCGCTGATCTTCCGCTCCCACCAGATCATGAACATGGCGGCCACGGAGATGTAGGCCAGGACCACGCTCACCACAATGGTCATCACCAGCAGCGTGGGAACGACCCAGGGAATCCCCCAGGCCGCCGTCAGGGCGTAGAGGCGTTCGACCAGGCTCGCAAATGTCATCATGGCCCGTCACACCGCTCCGGAATTCCACTGGGCCAGGCGGGCGGCCTCACCGGTCCACCTCGCCCAGCACGATGTCCACGCTGCCCAGCACCGCCACGCAGTCCGCGATGAGACACCCCCGCAGCATCTCCGGCAGGGCGCTCAGGTTCACGTAGGCGGGGGAGCGCACCTTGTACCGGTACGGCTTGGGGGACCCATCGCTGATGATGTAAAAGCCGATCTCGCCCCGGGGGCTCTCGTTCCGGGAGTAGATCTGGCCCGCGGGCGGCTTGATGGTCTTGGGCATCTTGGCCATGACCTCTCCGGGGGGGAGTTGGGCCATGGCCTGCTCCACGATCTTGACGCTCTCCTCCATCTCCTTCCGGCGGACCAGGTAGCGGGCCCAGACGTCGCAGGTGTCGTACACCGGGATGGCGAAGTCGAACCGGTCGTAGATGGAGTAGGGATCGTTCTTGCGGAGGTCCCACGTGATTCCCGAGCCCCGGAGCATGGGCCCGCTCACCGCGTAGTCCACCGCCATCTCCGGGGTCAGGATCCCGACCCCCTGCACCCGCTTCTGGAACAGCACGTTGTCCGTCATGATGGCGTCGTATTCGGGCAGGCGCTGCTTGAACCACGCGAGGAAGGCCTGGCAGTCGGTCAGGAAGGTGTCGGGGAAATCCATGGGCATCCCGCCGATTCGGAAGAAGGAGTAGTTCAGCCGCTGCCCCGTGACCGACTCGAACAGGTCCAGGACCATCTCCCGTTCGCGGAAGCAGTACATGAAGATGGTGAAATTCCCCAGGTCCAGCCCGAAGGTGCCCAGCCAGATCAGGTGGCTGGCGATGCGCTGAAGCTCCGCCAGGATGACCCGCATGTACTCCGCACGCTCGGGGATCTTCTGACCCATGAGCCGTTCGATCGCCAGGACGTAGCCGAAGTTCATGCTCATGGACGCCAGGTAATCCAGGCGATCCGTGTAGGGGATGACCTGGGTGTAGTTCCGGTTCTCCCCGATCTTCTCGTGGCACCGGTGCAGGTACCCGATGTAGGGGATGCAATCGATGATGTACTCGCCGTCCAGCTTCAGCATGAGGCGCAGCACCCCGTGGGTCGAAGGGTGCTGCGGCCCCATGTTGACGTACATCTCCTCCATGGTCTCGCCGGTCCGCTCCATCACGGCCGTCGTGCCGATGGGTATGGGCCTTTCCATCTCAGATCACCGTATTTCCCTCGGGCCCGCAAGCCCGCCTACTGTCCGATTTGAGGGTTCGTTCCTTCCGCTTTCTCGAACGACCGAACACCCAAACCCTCGAACGACCGAACGCCATCTTGCCGGTCCGCCCACCTCACTCCGCCGTCTCCGGATGCGGAGGCGTCGGCAGCTTGAGCGGCTTGGCCGCCTGGGCGGGGGCCTTTTCCCCCTCTGCCTTGGCGGCCTTCTCCTCGGCGCCGTAGTCCGTGTAGGGCACGAGCCGCTCGTCCGTATAGTCCTTGCGCAGGGGAAACCCCACCCAGTCCTCCGGGAGCAGGATGCGCCGGTGGTCCGGGTGCCCGTCGAACTGAACCCCGAACAGGTCGTAGCACTCCCGCTCGTGCCAGTTGGCCCCGCGCCAGATGTTGGCCACGGTCCGGATCACGGGAGTGTCCCGGCTCACCGGCACGCGGAGGTGGACCTTGTTGGGGTGTGTGAGCGACGACAGATCGTAGACCACCTCCAGGTGGGTCACCCAGTCTGCGCCGCTCACGCAGTCGCAGTAGTCGAAGCCGGTGTCCCGAAGGAGCCGACACACCTCCCAGCTCTTCTCCGGCGTGACCGTGAGCCGCACCTCGACGCCCTTCACCTCGCCCGCGGTGACCGCGTCGCCGAACTTCGCCTTGACCTGATTCAAAATCTCTTCCGGCGTCATCTCAACCCATGGCAATCCGGCAATCAGGCAATTGGGCAATCAGGCAGTTCCCAGTTGCCAGATTGCCAGGTTGCCTAGTTGCCACGCTTTGAGTCAGGCCCACTCCAGGGCCCCCTTCTTCCAGGCATAGGCCAGGCCGACCAGCAGGATCCCGATGAAGACCATCATCTCGATGAAGGCGATCAGGCCGAGCTCGCGGAAGACGACGGCCCAGGGGAACAGGAACACGGTCTCCACGGCGAACACGATGTACACCAGCGCATACAGGTAGTATCGGACGTGGAACCGGATCCAGCCCATGCCGATCGGCTCCTCCCCGCACTCGTAGGTAGCCAGCTTCTGCGGGTTGGGATTGTGGGGGCGGATGATCCTGGAGAGAATCTCGATGTTCAGGACGACGAACAGGACCCCGACGATCAGGAAAAAGCCGACGTAGGCATAATCCGCCGCCATGGGGCCTCCTCCCCTAGAACGCAGGATGAGCGGTGAGCGGATCGCGGAGGCGAGACAGGTCCAGAGAGGCTATGCGCTGCGAGCCTTTCCCATTCACAAAAAAAAGGCCCTGAAACAGGGCTGCATGAACCTCGTGAATCCCGCTACAAGGTCCGCGGGTTTCTAACACGGGGTCCCAGGCCTGTCAAGGGGGAAATCCGGGCAAGGATCATGGTTGAACGGCCAAATCCTTCAGTCCTTTCCAGGGGTTGAGAGCAAGGAGCCTCTCCGAGTGTCACCTCACCACTGCTACGCGCCGTCACTCTATCATCCCCCAGCCGAAAACGGAGAACCTGGGCCAGGGCTAACGTGTCTGGGAACGTTACCGTCCACGTCGGACAGTTTTCCAGGATGGGGGCACCGGCTTTATCCTTGACATTGTTTCCAGCGACTCGCTAAAGTCACGCGAATTCGATTGCGGGCAGCACATCTCACAAGGGAGGGGAAGATGACATCAAAAATCTCAAGGCAGGGTGCGGCTTGGTCCTGGTGGTTTCCCATCACGGCCCTGGTCACGATTCTCGCCTTCGGGGACCAGGTATGGACGGGTGGAGGGGTCCAGGCGGTTGCTGCCCAGAGCCCACAGCCCGGCGGCGAACTGACCTTCGCCGTGGGCGCGGAACCTCCATCCTTCGACGGGCACCGGGAGACCACGTTCGCCATGATCCACCCGGTCGCCCCCCACTACAGCCTCCTCTTGAAGTTCGACGCGGACAACTACCCGAAGATCGTGGGGGACCTGGCGGAGAGCTGGACCGTCTCCCGGGACGGCCTGACCTACACCTTCAAGATCCGGGACGGCGTGAAGTTTCACGACGGGAGCCTTTTGACGTCCAGGGACGTCAAGGCCACCTACGACAAGATCGTCTCTCCCCCGACCGGCGTGGTGAGCGTGCGCAAGGCCTCCTACGCCGTCGTGGACCGGATCGAGGCCCCGGACGGTCGCACCGTGGTCTTCCGGCTGAAGTGGCCCGAGGCCTCCATGCTGGCCAACCTGGCCTCGCCCTGGAACTTCATCTACAAGGCCGACATCCTGGCCAAGGATCCCCGCTGGTACGAGAAAAACATCATGGGCAGCGGGCCCTTCAAGTTTGTCGAGTACGTCTCCGGATCCCACTGGGTGGGCAAGCGGCACGAGGACTACTTCGTGAAGGGGCGGCCGTACCTCGACGGCTACCGGGCCCTCTTCATCAGGGACACCGCGGCCCGCCTGGCGGCCGTCCGCGGCGGCCGGGCTCAGGTGGAGTTTCGTGGAGACTCCCCCGCCGCCCGGGACGACCTGGTGCGAGCCCTGGGAGACAAGATCGTGGTCCAGGAAATCTCCTGGATCTGCGCCCTGACCGTGGTCCTCAACACCGAGAAGAAACCCTTCGACGATCCTCGCGTCCGACGCGCCTTGACGCTGGCGGTGGACCGGTGGGAGGCTTCCCGCGTCCTCTCCAAGATCGCCTTCCTGAAGGGGGTGGGCGGCCTGCTCCGGCCCGGCTCAGAGTACGGAATGCCCGAGTCGGATTTGACCAAGCTGGCCGGGTTCGGGAAGGATATCGAAGCATCCCGGACGGAGGCGCGGCGCCTTCTGCGCGAGGCCGGCGTCCCCGACGGGTTCAAGTTCACCTTCAAGAACCGCGACGTGGCCATGCCGTACCAGTCCATGGGCATCTACCTGATCGATCAGTGGCGGAAGGTGGGCCTGAATGTCACCCAGATCGTCCAGGAGACGGGCCCTTACACCGCCGACCTGCGGGCCGGCAACTACGAGACCAACCAGGACTTCGCCTGCGACTTCATGGACGAGCCGGACCTGCAGCTTTTCAAGTATCTGTCCACCGACAGGAGCCCGGCCAACTACGGCCGGTACAAGGACCCGGCGCTGGACGACCTGTATCTGAAGCAGGCGCGGGCCACCGATCCCGCGGAGCGGAAGAAGCTCGTCTGGGCCTTCGAGCGCCGGGTCCTGGACGAGATGGCCTATCAGTGGCCCACTCTGTGGTGGCAACGGATCATTCCCCACTGGGCGAAAGTCAAGGGATGGAAGATCACCCCCAGTCACTACCTGAACCAGGATCTGCGGGACGTCTGGCTGGCAAAGGACTGATCCCGTATAGCGGGACACAGCCAGGCGCCACGACAATACCGGAACCCTGGACAGTGGCCCGCCACCCCGAGTCCTGGCTCGATCCAGAGCGGGGACGGCGGGCCGTTGCCTTTCTTGCGGGCCGCGGAATCGCCCATGCGAAGATTCATCCTGGCGCGCCTCCTCGTGACCATCCCGACTCTGCTGGGGGTGGCGGTCCTGGTCTTCCTCCTCCTGCGAGTGGCGCCCGGTGACATCGTTCAACTCAAGTACGCCGGCGAGGGAGCCTTCGTCCCCAAGGAGACCCTCGATCTCGAACGCGCGCGCCTTGGCCTGGACAAGCCGCTGTGGCGCCAGTTCGCCGACTGGATGTGGGGGGTGGCCCGCTTCGACTTCGGCCTCTCCATGTGGACGGGCCGTCCCATCCGGACCGAGATCGCCCTCCGTCTGCAGCTCAGCCTCCAGCTCGCGATCATGGCCACGGTCATCGCCAGCCTGCTGGCCATTCCTTTGGGAACGCTCGCCGCGGTGAAGCAGGACACATGGGTGGACCACCTCGTCCGGATCTTCAGCATCGCCGGCCTGGCGACCCCCAGTTTCTGGCTGGGAATCCTGATGATCCTGTCGTTCCTCATCCTGTTCGGCTGGCTTCCACCCATGACCTTCACGCCGGTCTGGGTGGATCCCTGGGCCAACCTTTCCCAGCTCATCTGGCCGGCGCTCGCCGTGGGCTACCGTTATTCGGCCATGGCCACCCGGATGACACGCTCGGCCGTCCTGGAGGTCCTGCGGGAGGATTACGTCCGGACCGCCCGGGCCAAGGGCCTGTGGGAACCGGTGGTCATCGCCCGCCACGCCCTCCGGAACGCCCTGCTCCCCGTGACCGCCGTGATGGGGCTAGAGTTTGCCTTCCTCATCGGGGGCCTGGTCGTCACGGAGCAGGTCTTCAACCTGAACGGGATCGGGATGCTGTTCGTCGAGGCCATCTCGCGGCGGGACTACACCATGACCCAGGCCTTGGTCCTGCTGGTGGGGTTCACCTTCATCGGGGTGAACTTCGTGCTGGACCTGCTCTACGTGGTCCTGGATCCGCGGATTCGACTGGGCTAGCGGAGGAACAAGGGCAGCAATGGATGAGCGGGTTGCGGAATTGCGGAAGGACGCGGTGGGGGTATGGCCGCTGGCCCTGCATCCCCGCGGGGCACCGATCCTTCTGTGGTTCCTGCGGAAGAAGCCGCTGGGGGGCGCCGGGGGCCTCATCATCGCCGGCATGGCGGTGGTGGCCCTGGCGGCCGGATTGGTGGCGCCATACGATCCGCTGGAGACCGACTTCGGCGCCATGCTTGGCCCCCCCAGCCTGGCCCACTGGCTGGGCACCGACGCCTTCGGACGGGATGTCCTGAGCCGGCTCATCCACGGGGCCCGGACGGCCCTCCTGGTGGGCTTTGCGTCATCCTTTCTGGGGGCAACCGCGGGAGCGCTGATCGGCCTCACCTCCGGCTACCTGGGGGGGCGGATGGACCTCTACATCCAACGCGGCATGGACATCCTGATCTCCTTTCCCATCATCGTCCTGGCCCTCACCGTGGTCGCCATGCTGGGGAGCGGGACGGGTAATCTCATCGTGGCCATCACCATCCCCTTCATCCCCCGGGTTTCGCAGGTGATACGGGCCAGTGCGCTGTCCATCCGCGAGATGCCCTACATCGAGGCCGCCCGTGCCCTCGGGACGGGTCGGGCGCGGATCATCCTGCGCCACATGCTCCCCAACGTGATGGCCTCTTACCTGGTGATGCTCACCGCGTTCCTGGGGCAGGCCATCCTGCTGGAGGCGTCCCTCAGCTTTCTGGGCTTGGGCACGGCGGAGCCGACGCCATCCTGGGGCCTCATGCTCCGGGGCGCCGCCGTGGAGTTCGCCGAGCGCGCCCCCTGGATGGCCATCTTCCCCGGCCTGACCATCAGCGCCGCCGTCTTCGCCTTCAACGTGCTCGGCGACGCCCTCCGCGACGTCCTCGACCCGAAGCTCCGCATGGCCTGAACTCTGGGCCTCAGGCGTTCCTCCTCCTCCTCGCTCCACCGCCCGCCTCCTGCCTGCGTCCCTGCCCTCTCCCTGACATGCCTGCAGGCGGCGCCATGTCCCGGGTGGGGGCCGCCGCCTTGAGGATGACCATCTCGTGTCCTGCCAGCGGGATCCGGACGGCGTTCCTGAGGCCCCGTCGTTCCACGCTGACCTGCTTGGCCGGTGGGAGGAGGTTGACCATCACCATCCGCGCCGGGCTCAGATGGATGTCCACGGTGACATAGTCGTTCCGAGGGCTCGCGCTCAGGTTCAGTGCCACGAGGATCTCGGTGGTATCCAGGATCCGCGAGAAGGCCAGGGTGCAGTTGCCGTCGATGGGGTGGCCGAAGTCCACCCCGTTCCCCGAGATCTCCCGGAAGTACTGCCGGCCGTACCGCAGGGGCGCCTCCCGTCCCCGGACGACCGCGATCTCGGCGATGCCCCGGTAGATTGCGTGCCGGGGATTGAAAAAGTGCCGCCCGGTGGTCTCGAAGGCCCCCCACCGACCGCCGAACATGCACTCCCTGACGTAGCGATCGCTGTCCCCGCCGCCGTCGAAGCCCTGTTCCGTGCCGTAGTAGAGGCAGGGCACCCCCTGGCTGGTCAGGAGGTACCCCATCGCCAGGACGGCCTGCCGGGGAAACGGATTGCGATGCATGAAGCGGCGGTACGGCCGGGCCATCTGATCGTGGTTGTCCACGAAGGTCACGAAGTAGCGGCCGGCCTCGCCATGATCCGCGTAGAGGGTCTTGAACCGGTCGTAGCGTTCGCGCAGGTGCCAGGGATTGAGGAAGCCCTTGATGACCTCTTCTAAAACGAAGTACAAGGGGAAGTCCAGCCCCGCGTCCAGGGAGGGGAAGCGCTCGTCGGTCCCTTGGATCCGGCTGTTCCGCCCGATGTAGCGCTGGATGGTCAGGTCATCGGCCACGATCTCGCCGAAGAGGAAGAAGTTCTGCTTCCCGATCCGCGTGGCATACTCGCGGATGGCGTTGCAGAAGATGGCCGTTGCGCTGCTCTCCACGTGCTTGACCGTGTCCAGGCGGAAGCCGTCCACGTCCGCCTCGGCGATCCAGTACTTGTGGATCTGGATGAGGGTGTCCAGGACCTCCGACCGGGTGATGTCCAGCTCCTTCAGGCTGAGGAAGTCCCCGTGGATGGCCTCTTCGGGGTCGCCCCAGTCGCGGATCTGTCCCCGGCGCTTGTAACAGTCGGGCTGCTGGAGTTCCCTGGGCCAGACGGCATCGTCCGCCTGGAAGCCGGGGGCCGGATCGGCCTCACGCCAGAATCCGAAGGGGAATGGGCCCCGTGCGGCCTTCCAGAAGGAATACGGAAAATCGCTCGGATAGGCCCAGTTGTCCCCGCTGTGGTTGATGATGACATCCAGAATGACGTACAGGCCCAAGGCGTGCGCTTGCCTGACCAGTTCCCGCAGATCTTCCTTGGTGCCGAACCGGGGGTCCACCGCCAGGAAGTCCTGGATGCCGTAGCCGTGATAGGTGTCCTGCTTCTCCCGCCGGTTCTTGAAGATGGGGCTCAACCAGATGGCAGTGGCCCCGAGCCCCCGGATGTACTCCAGGCGACGGATGATCCCCTGGAGATTCCCCCCCTGGAACACCCCACCCTGCTCGGGATCGCGCCCCCTGGGCGCCGACGTGGGATCGTACGGGCGAGGACGCCGATCGTGGGTGTCGAAGCGGTCCACCAAGAGGAAGTAGATGACCATGTCCCGCCAGTCGCGTGGCGAGGGAAACACCTCCCCCCGTGGCGTAAAGTCCAGCTTTTTGGCTGAGGTGATGCGCTCTGTCATGGCTGAGTCCTCTCCCCCGGGAGGATGCGGTTGGTTGTGGCAGGCATGGGACGTCTCGGAAGGCAGCCCGGGCTGGAACTACCTGGGGGTGTGTCGTCGCCGTGGGCCAAGCCCGGGATGCTAGATATCACACCCCCGCGGCGGGGCGCAAGGAGAATGGATTCAGAAGGGGAAGGAGCCGGTGGGAAAATTGTTTGCCGAACGCCGGCCGCCGCGCTAGGGTACCCTCATCCGGAAGGCCGGGTGCCAGAACCGGCAACGGGAGGACGATGACTCTCCCCCAACCCCAGACGGCAGCCCTCCCTCTCTCGCCGCTGCTGTTCCTCGTCGTCATCTTTTACCTGAATTTCACGTCCCGGGTGGTCCTGGGACCGCTGCTCCCGGTGCTCGAGAACGAGCTGGGCCTGGGGCATGGGCAGGCGGGGTCCCTGTTCCTGGTCATCCAGCTCGGGTATTGCCTGGGGCTTCTCGGATCGGGCTTCATGGCCTCGCGGCTGAACTACCGGCGGACGATCCTGGCGTCCACCATCGCGGTGGGATCGGTACTCCTGGCGACGTCCCAGTCAGCCTCGCTGGCCGGACTGCGGGTGGGGCTGATCCTGCTGGGCGTCGCGGCGGGGCTCTACCTTCCCTCGGGAATCGCCCTGGTGACAGGCGAGACAGGCCAGGCCCAGTGGGGAAAGGCCCTGGCCATTCACGAGCTGGCGCCGAACCTGGGCTTTGTGACTGCGCCCCTGGTCGCCGAGGGATTGCTCAGGCTGCTCTCCTGGCGCGGGGTGTTTGCGGTCTTGGGACTCCTGGCGATCCTGGCGGGCGTCTGCTTCCGGTTGTTCGGGCGGGGTGGGGATCGAAAACCGGATCCTCCTCGTCTCAGGACGGTGACTCAACTCGCGGGCGAGGGGTCCTTCTGGGTCATGGCCCTGCTCTTCGCCATCTCGGTCGGAACCGGCCTGGGCGTGTATGCCATGACACCGCTTTTCCTGGTCACCGAGATCGGCATGGATCGGGGCACGGCCAACAGCGTCGCCGGGCTCTCCCGTGTGCTCGGGATCGTGACCATATTCTTCTCGGGGTTCCTGGGGGACCGGATTGGTCACAGGCGGGCACTGGCGCTCTTCATCACGACGACGGGGCTATTGACCGTGCTTCTGGGGCTCCTTCAAGGTCCGATCGCCACCCCGGTATTGGTATTTCTCCAATCCGCTTCCGTCGCGCTCTTCTTCCCGGTGGCGTTCTCGCTGATCTCCCTGATCTTCTCCCCGCGCGTTCGGGGCATGGCGGTCTCCATGATCACGGTGACGGGGTCCCTGGTGGGAGCCGGGGTGATTCCCTCCGCCCTCGGGCACTGGGCGGAGGCCTTCTCCTTCTCCTCGGGCTTCGTTCTGCTTGGGGTCGTGACCCTGGGGATGCTTCCCCTGCTGCGATATGGAGGGGCTCCGCCCGCTCGTCACGAGGGATCGATTCCTCCTGGGGTCCGGGGGTCTTGAACAGCAGAGGTTTCTTGGCGTCTTGGCGGTTTATGTGAGTCCGGCCTCATTTCCCGGGCGCCACGATCCAGTTGCGCAGGATGCCGATCCCCTCGACCTCGGCCTCGACGACGTCGCCCACCGCGAGCCATCGGGGCGGATCGGATCCGGCGGCGACCCCCGACGGAGTCCCGGTCGCGAGGATGTCGCCCGGCTCCAGGGTCATCCCGGCCGAGAGGACCTCGATCAGCTCATCGATCCGGAAAATCATGTCGGCCGTCGTGGCCGACTGCCGGGTCTCGCCATTCACCCGGAGGGTGATCCGCAGGCTGTGGGGATCCTTCAGCGCCGACTTGGGAACGATCCAGGGCCCCATGGGCGCGAACGAGTCGAGGCTCTTGCCCTTGAACCACTGCGTGTGCTTCTTCTGCAGGTCGCGGGCGGTGATGTCATTCAGGATCGTGTAGCCGAAGACATAATCGTAGGCCTTGGCCCGGGGGATGTCCCGGCCTCGCCGGCCGATGACGACCGCCAACTCCACCTCGTAATCCAGGTTCTGCGTGAGGGGCCAGTGGGTGACGAGTGCGTCATGGCCGGTGACTGCGGTCGGGGGCTTGGTGAAGAAGACGGGGACCGTGGGGACGTCGGCCCCTCGCTCCTTTGCGTGCTCCGCATAGTTCCGTCCCACGCAGAAGATATTCCGTGGCGGTCGGGGCACCGGAGCCAGGAAGCGAATCCGGTTGGACGCCCGCACCACCGGGTGTCGAAGCGCGCTCCGCCAGGATCCATCCGCGAGGTGGCGCGCCGCCCCGCTCAGGATCGCCTCCACCGCTCGGAGAGCCGAGGCGCCCCCACCGATCAGCTCGAGCACGTCCGCAGGAGCGGTGTCTGGCGCCCTCGTCCCCTTCCGGCCCCGACGCAGGACCCGTGCCGCCGACTGCAGGTGCACGACCGCCTCGCCCAGCACCCCCACGAGTACCGGCTGCCCATCCCAGACCACCGTCGCGAACCGCCACCCCATCTCCTGTGTGGCCAAGGCGTCCGCCTCCTTTTGAATGTCGAACCCGTCCAAGATTACCACACGGACGATCCCTTCCGTCAACCGGTCATCCGGCCGGACTGCTCTCATCCGGAGACCCGCGCTGGGATTGGCAACTCCCGAGGCCGGCCCTACGGCCGGTTGACGGGCGAGCTGGCCGGGTTATCGTACCAGGCGAAGTACTTCTGGGTGTTGACCCGTCCCGAATCCACCAGTGCCGTCTTCTTGTCGTCGCTCAGGTCGAACTCGGTCGTCCCCACCCCCAGGGTATCGATGTAGATCGTCCGCTGCCAGTCGTCGCTGTGCAGGTGATAATTGTTCTGGATGCTCAGAATCGTTTCCACCAGCGCCCAGGTGTAGGCAAAGAAATCCTCGATCTTCCGATGCTCCGGCTCCGCCTGATCGCGGAAGACCGCGACCTCCCGCGCCGAATCCAGCCGGAACCCCAGGGTCTCCTGGTTGTATACGTAGGGGGTGATGGTCTTTCCCGCCTGTCGGAGCGCCTGGTTGTGCTTGTCGTAGTACTCCGGCATGCGAGAGTGGGCCGCCACGTATTTCTGCCGGTCGAAGAGCTTGACCGGATAGTTGTCCACGACCCCCCCGTCCACGTACACGTCCCCGCGCATGCTGCGCTTGGCCGCGAAGAACAGCGGGATGGACATGGTGATGCGCACCGCGTCGGCCACGCACATGCGTGGGGTGTGCTCGAAGGAGAAGACCTCGCCGAAGCCCGTCGAGAGATTGGTCCCCATGAAATACAGGTCGCGGAACTGGCGCTCCGTCTTGAGGCCGTTCACCTCCAGGAAGGTGGACTCGCTGTTCCCGGTCTTGGCCTCGATGATCCCGCCGATCCACTCCCGGAAATAATCCCCCTTGTACCACCCGAACTCGGTGATGAGGCGGTTGGTGTCCCGGATGATCCCCCAAGAGTCATCCAAAAACCTTCGAAAGTTCAGCTTGCCTAGGATCTCCCTTGTCTCCGCCACGGAGTAGTTCAGGCCGAGAAGCACCGCGTTGATGGCGCCGGCCGAGGTGCCCCCGACCCGCTGGATCTCCTTCAGGATGCCCTTGGTATCCAGGACCTCCATGGCCCCCACATAGGCGATGCCCTTGACGCCCCCACCCTCGAAGACCAGGTTCTTGAAATGGTACGGCATGACGCGCTCTCCTCGTGTGCCTGCGCAGGAGCATGGTTGCGGGCAAAAAAACCGAACGTTCCAGCAAGGCGCGAATTCGGTCTACTGGACCCGAATCCTCCGACGGGAGCCAGGATGATACCAGAGAAAGCTCGCTCAGGCGACGGCCGCGAGGCCGGGGGCAGGGCACCCAGCCGGCTGAGAACGGGGTTGACGCGGGGGCGGCCCTGTGCGAGGTTCCTCTCTCTGGAGGGGACCGCCCCTCGGGGGGCGCCCCCGTCTTCGCCTGGGAGGAATCATGCGCATCGTGGTTCCGGATGACAACCCGCCTACCATGGCGGGCACGCCCGCTCTCGCCCGCCTCCGCCGGATCGGTGAGGTTCGGGTGCTCGACTCGGACGCGACGGATGCGACGGTGCTGGTGGATCGCTTGCGAGACGCGGACGTGGCCGTGAACATCCGGGGGCGAACCCGGTTCACGGCCGACGTCCTGCAGGCCTGTCCCAGGCTCCGCCTGATCTCCATCTGGGGCACGGGGACGGATAACGTGGACCTCAAGGCCGCGGCCGCCCGGGGCATCACCGTGACCAACACGCCAGGGGCCAATGCCGTCGCCGTCGCCGAGCACACCGTCGCTCTGATGCTGGCGGTGGTCAAGCAGCTCCCGCAGGCCGATCAGGCGATCCGGCAGGGCGGGTGGCCGCGCAACCTGGTGCCCCAGCTCCGCCGCAAGCGCCTCGGCATCGTCGGAACCGGCCTGATCGGTCGCGAGGTGGCGGCCATGGCCAGGGGCCTGGGGATGGAGGTGGTGGCTTGGACTTTCCACCCGGACCCTGGCTTGGCGGGAAGGCTAGGATTTCGTCACGTCGAACTCGAGGACCTCTTGCGGACCGCGGACGTCATCTCCCTCCACCTCCGGGCGACGCCGGAGACCCGCCACTTCCTGAACCGGGAGCGCCTGGCCCTTCTCAAGTCCGGGGCGATCCTGGTCAACACCGCGCGGGGGAGCCTGGTGGACGAGGTCGCGCTGGTGGAATCCCTCCGCGAGAAGCGGCTGGCCGGGGCCGGCCTGGACGTCTTCGAGGCAGAGCCCCTCCCCTCCGGGCATCCCCTGGCATCCCTGCCGAACGTCCTCCTCACCCCTCACGCGGCCGGGATGACCCCCGAGGTCATCCAGAACGGCCTGGCCATGGCCGTCGAGAACATCGAGAACTTCCTCAAGGGGACGCCCACCCACGTGGTTACACCAAGCTAGAACCAAAAGCGTTCGGTGGTTCGGTGGTTCGGTGGTTCAAAGCCCCCCGGCATCCGTGAACAACTGAACAATCGAATCCCGCAAGGCGGGAAACGACCGAACGCTTTCCGCCCCTTCGGGCGCGGCTCTCCGAAAAGCACATTCCCCTCGCTGGAAATCCTAC
>Ga0214472_10004711_pt1 | contig 14382 bp, 14 predicted proteins | sample RVTome_6_FD_207662 | JGI IMG/M metagenome (GOLD analysis project Ga0214472, IMG submission 207662) | Soil microbial communities from uranium-contaminated site in the Upper Colorado River Basin, Wyoming, United States - RVT140D175 | ecosystem: Environmental > Terrestrial > Soil > Contaminated >... | reverse complement strand
AGGAGCAAATCTTATCCATCAAATGGGTCATTTATTGTGAGGGTTGGTATTACGGAGCAGCGGTTTGATCGGACAAGTCCCGATAGACTTTGCAGCCGGCGCCTGTTAGGAGGATTTGTGTGGTTCCAACCCTGCGCCAGCGGGTGAGGATGCAAAAGGGAACACGGTACGGCCTGCCCCGTCGGGGACTGGAACCGTGGCTGCCCCCGCAACTGTAGACGGCGAGCAAAGCCCGAAACGCCACTGGCCAAACGAGCCCGAAGCGGGCGATCCTCCGCTTGCCACGGCATCGGCGGCCGGGAAGGCAAGGCGGCGCGACGACCCGTGAGCCAGGAGACCTGCCACCGCCCGGTTTTTCCTTGGGAAACCGGTATCCACCAGGCGCCGGGGTGAGCGTCATGGCCTGCGGTGTCGCCGGAAACGGTAAAACGATCCCGTAGCCTGTTCTCCCATGCGTCTCCTGAAGGACCGGGCCGTGTCCGGCCGCTTTGCATTTGGGAGACTGTCGATGAAGGCTTCGATTCTGGCGGCGAGCATTATCGCCGCGGCCGCCTGCCTGCCGGCAAAGGCGCATTTCCAATTGCTGTATACGCCGCAGGTCAATCCGGCGAAGGCCGGCGACGTGGTGTTCAAGCTTGTCTTCTGGCATCCCTTCGAAAACGGTCCCGTCATGGCCATGGAAATGCCGGAGCAGTTCTTCTACGTCCACAGGGGCAAACGCCGGGATCTGATGGACCGGCTGAAGCCGATCACCTTTCACGGCGCCGAAAACAGCGCGGCCGCCTATGAGGCGAGCGTGCCGATCCATCGTATCGGCGACTACATTTTCGTGCTTGCCTCAGCGCCCTATTACGAAAAAAGCGAAGATATCTATATCCAGCAGATCACCAAGAGCTACGTGAACCGGGGCGGCATCCCGACCGGCTGGAGCGAACCGGTCGGTCTGGACGCCGAAATCGTCCCGCTCAACAAGCCGACCAATATCCTTGCGGGCTCCACCTTTACCGGCCGCGTACTGTCCGCAGGCAAGCCGGTCGCCGGCGCCGAAGTCGAGGTCGAACACCTGGCCTCCATTCCGGACATGGCGACCGACAGGCCGATGCCGCCGACGGCGGCGCCCATGCCCGGAGGCGCGATCGTTGCGCTGACCGACGTCAACGGATATTTCACCTTCGGAATCCCGAAAGCCGGATTCTGGGGCTTCGCAGCCGTCGGCGTCGGACCGAAAAAGCAGCATGACGGCAAAACCCTGTACCAGGACGCGGTCTTGTGGGTGCGGGCCTATGCCGTCCAATGAATGGGCATGCGGCCCTGTCGCCTGGCGCGTCGAAGCGGCGGCCATTGAACGGAAGCGCCTTGCGCGACGAGGCTTCGAATGTTTGCTGCGTGAAGGGTTTTTTCACCCAGACCCCATGAGCGCCTGACGGGAGACGCAAATGCATATTGTCGACGGCGCTCTGTCCAATGACGTGGTGCTTGGCGGCGCCGTGTTGGCGGCCGCGGGGCTCGCCATGGGGCTGCGCCGCCTCACCGTTGAAAAGGTCCCGGTGGCCGGCATGTTGAGCGCCACCTTTTTCGTCGCCTCGCTGATCCACGTGCCGATCGGGCCGTCGAGCGTGCATTTGGTCATGAACGGGCTGACCGCGCTGGTGCTCGGCTGGGCGGCGTTCCCGGCCCTGTTTGTCGGCCTTTTGCTGCAGGCGGTGTTTTTCGGCTACGGCGGATTGACGGTGCTCGGCATCAACACGCTCAACATCGCTCTGCCCGCGGTTCTGTGTTTCCATCTCTGCCGGTCCGGTCTGGCCTCGCCGTCCGCATCCCGCGCCGCGCTCTGGGGTGCGCTTGGCGGCGGTCTGGCGATCGCCCTGACGACGGTTTTCGTGGCATTTTCCCTGGCGCTTTCCGGAGACGAATTCCTGCCGGCCGCCAAGCTGGTGTTTTTCGCCCATATGCCGATCATGGCGATTGAAGCCATTCTGTCGGGCGCTGCGGTCTGTCTTGCCCACAAGGTCAAGCCGGAGCTGTTTCAGACATTCAGCCAAATTGAGCAAAGGTCGACGCCATGAGAAACGCGTGCCTGACTGCGGGTCTTTTGATGATGATCCTCACCAGTCCTGCGGCCCATGCCCATAAGGTGATTGCGGCGGCATTCGCCAGCGGCGAGATCATCGAGGGGGAAATCGGTTTCTCCAATGGCGACATGGCCGCCGGCGCGCGCGTCGAAGTGTTCGATCTCCAGGGAACGAAATTGGGCGAAGCCCTGACCGACAGCGATGGGGTCTTCAGCTTTACCCCGACGAAAGCCGTGCCGCATGTTTTCCGCGCCGATCTTGGCGCCGGCCACACTGCCGAAACCGTTCTCGGCCTCGATGAATTGCCTGTCCTGGCTGGGACCGGCGATGCCCCGATCACCGCGACTGCCCCCGCGACTATCGTCCCCGCACGGGATGAACCGCACCCCCCGACAGGGGCTCAGGAGCTTCTGGACGCGCAACGCCTGATGATCGCCGAAATGATTCGCGCCGAATTGCGCCCGTTGCGCCGGGAAATCGCCGCCTACAAGGAGAAAAACGATTTTCAGACGATTCTCGGCGGCCTTGGCTATATTGCCGGTCTGTTCGGGCTTTGGTTCTATTTCGCCGCCCGCCGTCGGCAAAAGGCCGTCTGACAATGGTGCATGTGCTTGACGTGAACGCGACAAGCCTCAATTCCGGACAAGCGCCGGAAGTCGGCGCCGGCCTCTTCGGTCGCCTCGACCCTCGCACCCGAATCCTCGCCGCCTTCGCCTTCGCCGCCGTGATGGTGGCGCTGAACGGCTTCGCCGCGCTCGGCGCCGGGCTGGCCGCCGCGGCGGCGGCGATGGTTCTGGCGGGCTTGCCGGCCGGCCCGACCTTGCGCCGCGTGGCCGCCATGGACGGTTTCATTCTGCTCATGATCGCCATGCTGCCCTTCACGGTTCCCGGCGACGCCCTGTTCACGGTTTTCGGATTTCCCGCCAGCTGGCAGGGGCTCTTGCAGGCTTTGCGCATCGCGCTTACCGCGAACGCCATCGTGCTGATGCTGCTGACGCTTGTCGGCACGATGGAAGCGGTTACCCTCGGCCACGCGCTGCACCGCCTGAAGGCGCCGGCCAATCTGGTGCATCTGCTGCTTTTCACCGTGCGCTATATCGAAGTCCTCAATCAGGAATATATCCGCTTGCGCCGCGCCATGAAGACCCGCTGTTTCCGGGCCGCAAACGCGCTGCACACCTATCGGTCCTTCGGCTTTCTTGTCGGCATGATGCTGGTGCGCGCCCTGGAGCGCTCGGAACGGATTTTGCTGGCGATGAAGTGCCGTGGCTTTTCCGGACAGATTCCCATGCTCGCCGATCTGCGCTTCACCCGGCGCGATGGAGCGTTTTCCCTGCTGTTCGCCTTGCTGCTCGGCCTGTTGATCGCGCTGGAGGTCTTCCATGCCGGCGCTTATTGAACTGAGCGATATCCACTTTGCCTATCCGGCGCGGCCGCCAGTTCTGAACGGCGCCGGATTGACTCTGGAAAGCGGCGAACGCTTGTGCGTCACCGGCCCGAACGGCGCCGGCAAGAGCACCTTGCTGCACATCATTCTGGGATTGCTGCGCCCCTGGCGCGGCCGCATCCGGGCCTTCGGCGCCGACTGCGTCCGGGAAGCGGATTTTCGCGATGTCCGCCGCCGCGCCGGCCTGGTTTTCCAGGACCCGGACGACCAATTGTTCTGTCCCACCGTGGCGGAAGATATCGCCTTCGGGCCATTGAACCTCGGCTGCGACCGCGGGCAGGCCATGGAGGTCGTCGAACGGGTTCTGGCAGACATGCAACTTTCCGCCTTGCGCGACCGCATCACCCATAAATTGTCCGGCGGCGAAAAACGGCTGGTGACGCTGGCAACGGTATTGGCGATGCAACCGGACGTCCTGCTGCTCGACGAACCGACCAATGGGCTTGACGAGGAAAATGCCGGCCGGCTCACCGAAATCCTGCTGGCACTGCCCCAGGCCATGATCGTCGTTTCCCACGATCCGCATTTCCGCCGGAGGATAGCGACCCGCGGCCTGCGCATGCAGGACGGCATTCTGACGGCGCCGGAAGCGGCCTGCCGCGACGCCGACGCGCCGACGGATGACCGGTCCGCCGGCGGGATGGGCACATGATGCTCGCGCCGCTGCGCCATCCCGCGTTTCGGGCGCTGTTCGCCGCGCAGATCGTCGCGCTGGCCGGAACCGGCCTGACGACGGTGGCGCTGGGACTTCTGGCCTTCGAATTGGCCGGCGCCGATGCCGGCGCCGTGCTCGGAACGGCGCTGGCCATCAAGATGATCGCCTATGTCGGGGTCGCACCCTTTGCCCGCGCCTTTCTGGAACGCCTGCCGAGCCGCGGCGTGTTGATTGCACTTGATCTGATCCGCGCCGTCATCGCCGCGAGCCTGGTCTTCGTTGGCGAAATCTGGCAGATCTATGCGCTGATCTTCCTGCTTCAATCCGCCTCGGCCGCCTTCACCCCGACCTTTCAAGCGGTCATTCCCGAGATTTTGACCGACGAGCGCGACTATACCAGCGCCCTGTCCCTGTCCCGGCTCGCCTACGATCTGGAAAGCCTCGTCAGCCCGGTTCTGGTCGCTGTGCTTCTGACCGTGATTCCCTTTCATGGATTGTTTGCCGGAACGGCAATCGGTTTTCTCGGCTCCGCGGGCCTTGTCATGACCTGCCGGTTTCCACCGTCGGTGCGGATGCGCGCCGACGATCCGTTCTGGACGCGGGCGACGCGCGGATTGCGGATCTTCGTCGCGACGCCCAGACTGCGCGGTTTGCTGGCGCTCAATCTCACAATTGCCGCTTGCGGAAGCCTGGTTCTGGTCAACACGGTCGTGTTCGTGCGCGACCATTTCGCCCTCGGTTCCGACCAGGTGGCGATCGCCCTGGCTGCTTTCGGCGCCGGTTCCATGGTCAGCGCCCTGGCGCTGCCGCGCCTGCTCGACCGGGTCCGCGACCGCAGCGTCATGCTGGCCGGCGGCGGTCTCGGACCCGTCCTGGCGGCCGGTTTCGGCCTGTTCTGGATCCGCGACGCCGTCTCGTTCGCGGGATTTCTCGGCGTGTGGTTCGCGCTCGGATTGACCTATTCGGCGGTGATGACGCCCTCGGGACGGCTGTTGCGGCGCTCCGCCGACGCGGCCAACCGGCCATCCATCTTCGCGGCGCAATTCGCCCTGTCCCATGGCTGCTGGCTGATCGCCTATCCGCTTGCCGGCTTTACTGGCGCCGAATGGGGGCTGGCCGAATCCGCCTTCGCCCTGGCGTTTCTGGGCGCCGTCGGCTTCGGCCTGGCCCTGTGGCTGTGGCCGGCGAACCTGCCCCGCGAGCTGCCGCATCTGCATACGGATCTGGCGCCGGACCATCCCCATGTGCAAAACGCCGAACGCACCGAGCGGGGATTCCACCACAGCCATGTGTTTCTGGTCGATTCGCTGCATCGGCAATGGCCGACCCAGGGCTGAAGCGAACTGCATGCCGTATGAAATCATGCTCGCGCAACACGCGATCGCGTTTCCACACTTCGATAGTGCGCAGTTTACGCCGCCAGCGTTTCGATCTCGCCGCGCGCCGGATAGTCGTTCTTCAGGACGAAACCCAGTGAAGCAATCAGATCGGCGAAATGCGGCCGGGCAAACGGCATGGTCTGGACCGCGCCGAAATAGAGTGTGCCGTCCGGGCGGACCAGAAACAGGCCCGGCTCGGAGAACAGCGCCGGCTCCTCGACGCCGGTCGACGTCTTGCCGCGGCCGGAGGATACGTACAGGCCCCAGGCGCGCGCCGTCGCCAGATCCAGACTGTGGCCGATGCTGAGATCGCCAAGCTTCCAGGAATCTTTGGCTTCACCGGCGCGCGCTTCACCGTCGGACGAGATCGCCACGACATCCACGCCGCGTTCGGCAAATTTCGGCAAGGTGCGCTGCAATTCGCTGAGATAGGCTCTGCAGATCGGGCAATGCAGACCGCGGTAGAACACGACAAGCGTAAAATTCTGCGGCTTTGCATCGCCGAGCGACCAGTTGCCGCCGCCGACCAGCGGAACGGAAAGAGCCGGCACCGCTTGGCGCGGAATCAAAGGCGTGATGTCTGACATGGTTTTCCCCAGGGGTTGTGGATTTGGCGTTCATTGCATTTTTGGACTTATCGTTCCAGATATAAGTCGCCCATTCTTTCGGACAAGAGCCGGTCATCGCCCGACGATCAGAAAGTCGTGATGATCAGCAGGACCCATTGGCGGGGGTCCTTGCTGTCGCCGTGGGGTTGGTATTAGCCCTGACCCCCATGGATGACGGACAGGAATTTCTCGCCGTAATCCTTCAGCTTTTTTGGCCCGACGCCGTTCACCCCGGACAGGGCGTCCAGATCCAGCGGTTTTGCCGAAGCCATTTCGATCAGGGTGTTGTCGGGGAACACAACATAGGCAGGAACGTTGCGCGCGCGGGCGAGTTCCAGGCGCAGCGCCTTGAGTCTGGTCAAAAGTGCGCCGTCGGCATGGGAAAGATCGGCGGCCGGTCTTGCCGTCTTTTCGCGGCCGCGCGCGGCTTTCGTCGTCACGATCTCGCGAAATTCGAAGCTTTGTCTGCCGCCAAGGATGTCCCGCCCGGCGGCGGTGATTTCCAGGCAGCCGTATTTCTGGATATTGATCGACAGAAAGCCGCCGGCGACCATTTGCCGGATGAAGGCCTGCCAGAAGGCTTTCGGATGATCCTTGCCGACGCCGAAGGTCGGCAGCTTGTCATGGCCGCGCTCCAGGATTTTCTGATTCTGCGATCCGCGCACCACGTCGATGACATGGGCGGCACCGAAAACCTGACCGGTGCGGTGGATCGCCGACAGCAACATTTGCGCGTGTTCCGTGCCGTCGATCAGTTTCGGCGGATTGAAGCAATTGTCGCAATTGCCGCAGGCTTCGGTTTCCTCGTCGAAATAGGACAACAGGGTTCTGCGCCGGCATCTCGCGGCCTCGCAATAGGCCAGAAGCGAATCCAGGCGTTTGTGTTCGCGGAATTTATGCCCCTCGTCCTCGCCGTCGTCGTCGATGAACATGCGGCGCATGCGAATGTCGTCGAGGCCGTAAAGCATCAGGGTTTCCGCCGGCGCGCCGTCCCGCCCGGCCCGGCCGATTTCCTGATAATAGGCCTCCACGCTGGCCGGCAGGTTGAGATGGCAGACGAAGCGGATATCCGGTTTGTCGATGCCCATGCCGAAGGCAATGGTGGCGACCATGATGACCGCGCTTTCGCTCATGAATCGGTCCTGGTTGATTTTCCGCAGTTCCGAGTCCTGGCCGGCGTGATAGGTCAGCGCGGTGAAGCCGGCCTCGTTGAGAAAATCCGTCACCTCTTCGGTGTATTTTCGCGACAGGCAATAGATGATCCCGGACTCATCCGCCTTGTCTTCAAGAAACGCCGACAACTGGCGCCGCCAATTGTCCTTGGCGGCGACCGCGAGTTTCAGATTGGGCCGGTCGAATCCCTGGACGATGATCTTTCCCGCGCCGCCGAACAATTTGCCGGCGATATCCTCGCGGGTCGCCGAATCCGCCGTCGCGGTGAAGGCGCCGATCGTCGTGCCGGGAAAGCGCGCTTTCAAATTCGACAGCATTTCGTATTCGGGCCGGAAATTCGCACCCCATTTGGAAATGCAATGCGCTTCGTCGATGGTGAACATGCCCACCGAACGCGCGGCAAGCGCATCGAGCATGCGTTCGGTCATCAGCCGTTCCGGCGACATGTAGAGGATCTTGCTTTCGCCGGCGCGCACCGCCTGCCAGGCCCGCACCTGGTCCTGCCGGGACAGGCCGGAATGGATGCACCCCGCGTTCACGCCATTGGCGCGCAGCGCCGCCACCTGATCGTCCATCAGCGCCACCAGCGGCGAGACGACCACGGTGAGCTTTTCCGACAGGATGGCGGGAATCTGATAGCAAAGCGACTTGCCGGCTCCGGTGGGCATCACCGCCAGGACGCTTTCGCCGGCGACCAGACTGCCGATGATGGCTTCCTGCCCCGCCCGGAAATCGCTGTATCCGAAAATGTCGCTGAGCACGCTTTTCGCCGTCGGCATGGCCATGGCCGCCTCGTTCGCAATCGATCCAGATGATTCAGAGCGCCGACCAAGCTGTTCGCCGATCTCGAATCCGCCCACCGTCCCTTATAGATCGAGACCGTCGTTCCTGTCGCGGAAAAAGCCTCCCACGCCCCAGCGCACAGGTTTGGGCGCAAAGGGCGCGGCGGGCGTGTCTATTCCAGAACGGCCAGAGCGCCGTCGACCGCATTGCGCAGAAAGGCTTCGTCCCGCAGTCCGGCCCGGCTCAGAACCCGCAATCCCTGCGCGAAGGCGATGAGAAATTTCGCGGTATTTTCCGGGTCGACCGCCGCGGCGATGCTGCCGTCATCCCGGCCCCGTCGGATCGCGGCCAGAAGCACCCCCTCCAACCGGGCAAACATGCGGTCGAGCAAGGTTTCCAGGTCGCCGCCATTATGCTGCAGATGGGTCGCCGTATTGGTCAACAGGCAGCCGAGGCGCTTGCCCTTACCGCAGGAAAAGGCGATCAGGCATTCGAAATAGAACCGGAGAGCCTCGCCGCCGGAGCGCTCTCCGCCGCTCAAAGCCTCGATCAATTTGACCGATTCCGTCTCGATATAATGATCGATCACCGCCAGGAACAAATGTTCCTTGTCGCAAAACGCATTGTACAGGCTGGCCCGCGACAGCCCGGTCGCCTCAGTGAGATCCTGGATCGAGGTCCCCACATAGCCTTTTTGCCAAAACACATCCATCGCCGTCTTCAAGACGACGGCCTTTTCGAAAGACAAGGGTCTGCCACGCTGGTTCATAGGAGCAATGTAGGGTGTTTTGCGCCGGCGACAAAGCCCGCAGACGCATTCGTCCCGCCGTCGCCCCGGTCCACGCGCCGTTCTCTATCCCGCCGTCATCACCATGCGCACTTCCCCCGGTCCCGGCACGGCCAGGCCGTCATCGGAATATTGGTTGAGTTTGTTGCGCAGGGTGCGGATCGAAATGCCGAGAATTTTTGCCGCATGGGTCCGGTTGCCGAGACAATGGTCGAGCGTGTCCATGATCAGGTCGCGTTCCACGGTGGCGACAGTCCGTCCGACAAGTGTGCGCGCGACGGTTTCCGCCGTCATCGCGGCGCGGGCTTCCGGCGTCGTCGCTGCCAGGCCGATCATCGACCCGTCCGGCATGCGGATCGCGTCGAGGCCGATTTCCTCGCCAGTCGACAAAAGCACGGCGCGATGCAGGGTGTTTTCCAGTTCACGGACATTGCCGGGCCACGGACTTGCGATCAGATGCTGCTCGGCCTCCTTGGTGATGGTCTTGATCGGCAGGCCGTTGGCGACGCTGTAGCGGGCGACGAAATGCACCGCCAGGGCCAAAATGTCGGCCGGGCGTTCGCGCAAGGCCGGGATTTTCAGATTGACCACATTCAACCGGTAAAGCAGGTCCTCGCGAAACCGGCCGGCGCGCACTTCATCCGGCAGATTGCGGTTGGACGTGGCGATAATGCGGATATTGATGGAAACCGGCTTCGAACCGCCGACGCGGTCGATCATCCGCTCCTGGATCGCCCGCAGCAATTTCGCCTGCAGCCGAACGTCCATTTCCGAGATTTCGTCGAGCAGCAAGGTGCCGCCGTCGGCTTCCTCGAACTTGCCGATCCGCCGGGCAATGGCGCCGGTAAACGATCCCTTTTCGTGCCCGAAAAGCTCCGATTCCAGCAGATTCTCCGGGATTGCCGCGCAATTGATCGAAATAAAGGGTTTGCCAGCCCGATTGGAGCGGCGGTGGACGTGACGCGCCAGGACTTCCTTGCCGGTGCCGGATTCGCCGGTGATCAGGATCGACGCATCCGAAGGCGCGACCTGTTCGGCGAGTGCGACGACCGAGGTCATGGAATTGTCGCGCACGATGAATTCCAGGCTTTCCTCAGCGACCGCGGCCAGGACCGCACCGATGATTTCCGGATCCGGCGGCAGCGGCACATATTCCTTGGCGCCCGCCCGGATTGCCTTCACCGCCGCCGAGGCATCGGTCTTGGTGCCGCAGGCGACGATAGGAATATGAAACCGTTCGTCGTGCAATTGGCTCACCAGATCGGCGATGTCCAAAGCCACGTCGGCCATGATGAGGTCGGCGCCCCGTCCCGAGCGCAAAATCGACATGGCCATGGTGATCGATTTCGCATGGGTTACCGCGGCGCCGCGATCCATGGCGATCTTCGTTGCCGCCGTCAATTGTCCGTCCAGGACCCCAACGATGAGAAGTCGCATCGTCTATACTCCTGTTCCAAAGCGTTCTGAGAAAGGCGGCCGCACCGCGATCGACCGGCCTGGTGGCACCGCCCCCATGCCGTGTATCCCGGCCTTGCCGGCCGAGCCGTCTGCCTTAACGGTCATTTTTGATAATCTCCGTCATGGTCACGCCCAGCTTGTCTTCGACCAGCACGACTTCGCCGCGGGCGACGAGCCGGTTGTTCACATAGATGTCGATCGCCTCGCCCACCTTGCGATCAAGTTCGACCACGGTTCCCGTGCTCAATTTCAACAGCTCGGAGACCTGCATTTTGGAGCGCCCGAGAATTGCGGAAACGCGCACGGGAACATCGAACACCGCCTCCAGGTCGGCGGCGTTCTGCGTACCGACAACCGGGTCGTCATCCTCTTCGGGGGACGCGCGCCCCATATGGTGCTCGGACAATTCCAGATTGCGTCCCTGATCCGCCTGATCGGCGTCGGTGTCACTCATTGTTCAATTCCTCGAGGCCCCGCGGCCCGGTTTCGCTTGTCTGCGCCTCGTCGGGTTCAGCATCGTCCGCCGTCTCGCCGACCGCTTCCGGCATGCCGTCGGCACCCCAGTAATCGTTCATCGCCACGTCGAGCGCCTGCAAAACCGCTTCTTGTTCGAACAGGATGCCGCCGTCGGCCCATTCTATTTTGCAATCGCCGGGCTGGGTCTCCGGTTCGCCCAGGATCAGCAAACGGCCTTCGAAGCCGTTCTTTGCCGCAAGGCGTTCGATCGGCTCCTTCAATTTCTCCGCATCCGCGTCGTTGACCCGCACCGCCAGGTGCCGGACACTGCGCAAAGGCGCCAGACACTCCGAGATCAGCCCCAGAACCTGATCTTCCGGGAATCGCTGCAAGGCGAAGCCGGATATTTTCTTGGCGATCGCCGCGCTCAACGCCGCGGCTTCGCCTTCGATCCGTTTCATGTCCGCGTCGATCAGGCCGATCATGCGATCCGCGGCATCGGCCAGGCGTTGCGCCTCGCGCGCCAGATGGTCCTGCGCGATGGCCTCGGCGCTGCGCTGCCCGTCCTGCAGGCCGCGCTCATAGGCAGCGGCTTCGGCCTTTTTGACTTCTTCCAGATGGACCTCCAATTCCACATGCGGAACCTCGTCCTCCTCGGGCATTGTTTCCTCCGGCGGTTTCGCCGAAAAATCGGTGTCAAACAGAAATCTGACCGGTGCGCCCATAGTCTACCGCCTAATAAATCAGTTCGTCTTCGGTGTTGTTCTTGGCGATGGTGATATCGCCTTTGGCCGCCAGATCCTTTGCGGCATTGACCATGCCGCCCTGGGCCTCGTCGACATCGCGCAGGCGCACGGCGCCCATGGCTTCCATATCGTCCTGCATCATCTTTGCGGCGCGCGCCGACATGTTGGCGAAGAAGAATTCGCGAACCGATTCGTTCGCCCCCTTCAGCGCGGTTGCCAACTGGTCCTTTTCCACGCTGCGCAGCAAGGTCTGCACGCTCGCCGCGTCCAGCTTCGACAGATCGTCGAAGGTGAACATCAGATTCTTGATCTTTTCCGCGGATTCACGGTTCTCGTCCTCCAACGCGGTGATGAAGCGCGCCTCGGTCTGCCGGTCGAAATTGTTGAAAATGTCCGCCATCAATTCGTGCGAATCACGGCGGGTCGTATGCGACAGGTTCGACATGAACTCGACACGCAAGGTCTGTTCGACCTTTTCCAGCACATCCTTTTGCACGGCTTCCATGCGCAGCATGCGGTTGACGACCTCAAGCGCGAATTCTTCCGGCAGATTGCCGAGCACGCGGGCCGCATGGTCGGCCTTGATCTTCGACAGCACCAGCGCGACGGTCTGCGGATATTCATTCTTCAAATAGTTGGCCAGCACGTTTTCCTGAACGTTGGAAAGCTTTTCCCACATATTGCGTCCGGCCGGCCCGCGAATTTCCTCCATGATGCCGTTTACCCGGTCCGACGGCAGGAAGGATCCCAGAAGGCGTTCGGTCGAATCGAAATTGCCCAACAAGGCGCCCCGGGCGGAAAGCTTGTTGACGAAGTCGACGAACAATTCCTCCAGCATATCCGGGGAAACCGGTCCGAGCCGCGACATGGCGATCGAAATCTGCTTGATTTCGATATCGTCCATTTTCTCCCACAAAGCCTTGCCGTATTCGTTGCCGAGCGCCAGCAGCAGGACCGCGGCCCGTTCCGAGCCCGACAATTCGCGATGCTCTTCGTCCTTGTTGATCTGCAGCCCCTGGCCGTGTTTCGTACTCATGGCCTACGCCGCCTCCTGCAGCCAATTGCGCAGGATCGCCGCTGCTTCGTTCGGATATTCCTCGATCAGACCGGAAACATGCTGAATGGTTTTCAGCTGGACGGCGCCTTCGGCCTTGGCTTTTTCGATCCATTCGAATTGCGGTGTTCCGTCGTCGCCCATGACGACGCCGGCCAGCGCCAGGGGATTCGCGCCGCCCTCGCTATCGGGACCCTCCAGCGCCGCGGCGCCCGAGGCGCCTTGCGTGCCAAGCGCCGTCATCGGCGCTGTTTCGGTCGAGAAAACCCGTTTCAGCAGCGGACGCACGGCGAACAGCAGCACCAGGAGACCGAGCAGCAGCGTCACGCCCAGTTCGATCAGCGACATGATGTCGTTCTTGCTGAAGTCGAAAAGGCCCGGTTCGCTTGGCCCGTTCGCCAGCAGATCGGGCCGTTCCGCGAAGCGCAGATTGACGACTTCGACCAGGTCGCCGCGGTTCTGATCGAAACCCGCGGCCGAGCGGACGATGGCGGAAATGCGATCCAATTCCACTTGGGTGCGTGGCTGATAGGCCAGATTGCCCTGTGCGTCGGGGGCGTAGGTGCCGTCGATCAGCACCGCCACCGAAAGCCGTTTGATGCGCCCGGCTTCAAGCACCTGGGTTTTCGTGGTTTTGGAGACTTCGTAATTGACGATCTCTTCCGTCGAATTGCTGGATTCCTTGTTGCCGGCGGCTTCACCCTCGGGAGCCTGATCCGCGTTCGGCAATTGATTGCCGGCGGAGACACCCTGCTCCCGTTCCGAATTCAGCGAATTTTCCTCGCGTGTCTGCGTCGAACGGACGACCTGACCGTCCGGATCGAATTCCTCCGAGGTCTGGGTAATCCGGTTGAAATCCAGCTCTGCCGAAACCTCGACCCGCGCCCGTCCCGGACCGACGACGCTGACGACGATCTCCTCGATCTGCCGCTTCAGGCGGTTCTCGAACGCCAGATTGCGTTCCTCCGCCGACGTGGCGATCGATCCGGTATTGTCCGCATTGACGCCGCTGGCCAAAAGCCGCCCGGTTTCGTCGACGATCGACACGTGTTGCGGCGCCAGACCTTCGACGGCGGTGGAGACGAGGTGCTGGATGGCTTTGATCTGCTGGGCATCCAGGACGCCGCGCGATTTCAGCACAATCGAGGCAGAGGGCTCCTTGCGTTCGCGCTTGAACAATTCGCGCTCGGGAATCACCAGATGAACCCGCGCCGAAATCACCCGGTCGATGGCTCGGATGGTGCGCGTCAATTCCCCTTCGAGAGCGCGCAGATGATTGATGTTTTGAACGAAATTCGTCGCACCGAGCGTGTCCGACTTGTCGAAGATCTCGTAGCCGATCGATCCGCCGGTCGGAAGTCCTTGCTCGGCCAGTTGGAACCGTGTGCGCAACACCTTATCCTTGGCGACCAGGATCGAGGCGCCGTCATTGCGCAATTCGTAGGGAATGTTGCGGGCTTCCAGATCGTTGACGATGGCCGAGGAATCTTCAAATGTCAGATCCGTGTAAAGCGGCGCCATGGGTTCGTCGGAAAACCGGATCGTAATGACGGTCAGGAAACCGATCAGAATCGCGGTTACCGCACCCATGGCGCCCAAGCGGGCTGGGCCTAGAGATTTTAGGAATTCGAAGAACCCGTTCACAACACTTTGCCGCCGCTTTCCATTTACACTCAGTCGAAGCGCGCGGCCCGGGGGATTTGGCAGGGCAGGGTCGGACCGAAGCGCTTCGACTGGGCAGGAATTTCCCACTATTATGGTAAA
>Ga0214472_10004709_pt1 | contig 14384 bp, 13 predicted proteins | sample RVTome_6_FD_207662 | JGI IMG/M metagenome (GOLD analysis project Ga0214472, IMG submission 207662) | Soil microbial communities from uranium-contaminated site in the Upper Colorado River Basin, Wyoming, United States - RVT140D175 | ecosystem: Environmental > Terrestrial > Soil > Contaminated >... | reverse complement strand
GTCGATGCGCGGGCGGTGGTAGAAGCCCTCGGTGTACCCGATCGACGAGAGCTTGACCAGGTTCCGGTAGCCGACCCGGTCGCGCGCGAGGAGGACGAGGTGGTAGTAGGCGCGCTCGCCCTCGCCAGAGGTCGAGCGGTCCCTGCGGTCGCCGGGGGCGACGTACGCCTCCATGCCGACGATCGGCTTCACGCCCTCCCGCGTCGCCGTCTTGTGGAACGTCCAGGCTCCGTAGAGGCATCCGTGGTCCGTGAGCGCGAGGGCCGGCATCTCGTGCTCCTTGGCCTTCCGGACCAGGTCGCCGATGCGATTGGCGCCGTCGAGGAGCGAGTACTCGGAGTGGGTGTGGAGGTGTACGAAGCTCACTTCGGAACAGGCGGCAGATGCTGGGACGGTCGTCGAGACGACATTGTAGCGGGGGCGCGCGGGGGCGCCAATCGGAGGTTGGGGGGACGACGCCCCCGGATCCCGCGAAGGTCCGCCGAGGCCTTGATGGATGCTTGCGTTCGGACGACGATTGGCGCATGACATTCGCCAAAGCCGGCGCGCCGATGCCCAAGTCCGCAGCCATGACCCTGGCGGTGACGCTGGCTGCCGCTGCGGGAGCGCAGGCCCAGGAGCCGCCGCCGTTGAGCGCGGAGGTCGAGCTGGCCGACTTCGGCGTTTCCGAAGCGAGGGCCATCGTGCGCGGACGCGTGTCCGTGGTGGGCGCGCCGGAGGGCCCGCGGCTCGAAGTGCACTACCTGACGACCGAGCCCGCCCCGCCGCCTCCACCACGCCTCGACGGGGGGCCGGGCACCGGCGGACCCGACTCTGTCGGGGAGCCCCCGAGGGACCGGGCAGGGGGCGTCGCGGGGGGCGGGGTTGGGGCCGCGGCGCCGCGCACCGCGCCGCTCTCCGCGTTGTGGGTCTGGAGCACCGAGGCGATCCTGGCGGATGCCGCCGAGCACGCGGCCTTCAAGGACCTCGTCGCGGAGCAGCGGATCGACCGAGTCTTCCTGTACTTGCCGGCGGGCCGGGGATCGGCACCATCCGCGGGCTTCGTCCCCTTCGATGGCTCTGTCCTGGGGCCTCTCGTAGCAGAGCTTCGCGCGCTCGGCGCACTCGTCTATGCTCTCGACGGCGATCCCGACTACGTGCGCCCGGAGAACCACGCCGGTGTGGTGCGGACGGTCGAACGCGTGGTCGCGCACAACCAGAGCGTTCCGGCCGAGCAGCGCTTCCACGGTGTGCGCTACGACGTCGAGCCGTACCTCCTGCCGGGCTTCCAAGGCCCCGCGCGCGCGGACATCCTCGCTGGCTACGTGCGCCTGATCCGCGACATCTCGGTGGCCGCGCGCCGAGGAGGCCTGGTGGTCGGGGTCGACATCCCGTTCTGGCTCGACGCCGCCGACGAGGTGAGCGGCGACGGCTTCTACGCGATGCTCGACGGCCTCAACGCTCCGGTCCTGGAGCATGTGCTCGGCCTCGTGGACGATGTCGCCCTCATGGCGTACCGGACCTCCTCGTCGGGTCCGGACGGGGTCCTCACGCACGTCGAGGGAGAGCTGGTCCGTGCGGGGAGCACAGGAACGGACGTGTTCATCGGTGTCGAGACGACGCGCATCCACGACCAGGAGCTGCATACGTTCCGGGGCCCCGGGCGAGCCGGCCTTCCCCTCCGAACCGATGGGAGCTGGGTCGTGATCCAGGCCCTGGACGACGGGCGAGCTCGCGTGTGGCTGATCGACGGTGAACGGGCCAGGGAGGCCCTCTTGCAGGCCACCGGGGGCGACTCCCGCTCCCTGACCTATTGGTTCGCCGGCCTGCCGGTTCAGCTACCTGGCGAGCGGCTCTCCTACCACTCGCTCGGCCTCGACGCGATGCGTCAGACTGTCGGCGAAGTGCTCAGGGGAGTCGCGGACGCGCCCTCGTTTCGCGGCATGGCGTACCACGACTACCAGGGGCTGAGCGCGCTGCTGCAGGGACGCTAGACGCCCGGGGGTCGGTGACGTCGCGGAAGCCTGCCGGCCGGTGCTCCACCGTCCCCCACGGATCAGCCGCATTCGAACGTGTCGAGCAGCGTCTCGAGCTGGATCATGTACTCGTACTTGCCGTGGCCCGGAGCGTAGAGCCAGGCGTCGAGAAGGTACGTCCGGTCCTGGCTGTCGCACGTGACCACTCGAATCATCAGCGGACCACCGGCGGGCCATCCCCGGTCGGGAGGGTTCCGCCACTGCGCGCGGATCTCCATCGCCCTATGGCCGCCGAAGGTGACCGTGTCGACGGCCATCCCCTCGGTGACGAACTCCTGCGGCTCCGTGTAGTTGGACGTGGCGAGGTCGGCACGCCAGGCGAGCACGTCGTCCACGTCGAGCTCCGCGGGCGCGGGGCTTCGCCAAGTGACGCCGACCTGGCGGATGAGCTCCGACGGGTCGGGGTTGTCGTTGCGGAAGACGAACGTCGAGTCGCGGTGGATCCACACATACACCTTGGGGAGCAAGAGCGAAAAGCCCGCGTCGGTGGCGAGGGTGTCCGCGAGAGCCGAGTCGGCCCCCGACAGGTACATGCGGCTCCGCGCGTAGGTACGGTACTCCGCGTCCAGGGTCGCGTGGATCACAGGGAGCTGCTCCTCGAGCTCGGTGGCCGCACCTCCCTCGGGACCGATCACGAGCGTCACCGCCTGGTCGAGCGACCAGACGTTGCGGATGCGGTAAAGGCCCGGCGACGTGATGTCCTCGTCGGAGGCCTCGAGCGCTTCCCGGATCCATGGGTCGGACAGCGTGCCGACGAGCAGCATCTGGCGGAAGCGGCGGAGGTTCGGCCAGTGCTCCGCGTACGGCTCCTGGTACGTGACGGTGAACGACTTCTCGTCGCGCACGGTCACGATCGTCTGCTCGAGCTCGCCGTAGACGGTTTCGGAGACGTCCTCCCACAGCTCCGGCGACATCACCGCGATGACGCTGTTGGGGTCTCCGTAGCTCAGCCCGCGCGTGTCACAGGCCACGGCGAGCGCGGATCCGAGCACGAGGGCTGTCATGAGTCGCTTCGTGAGCATCGTGCCCTCCGCTTCCGAACAGGTGCGCACCCCCCATGGGCCTAATAGCCGCGACGGGCGCGGCGGTTCCCCCCCCTCTACGACCCTTGGTCGTCGTCGAGCGGCCCGAGGTTCCGCCGCAGGAGTGCGCTGGGGTCCGGCGGTCTGCCCATGAACTCCAGAAAGAGCTCGTCGGGATCGGCCGAGTCGCCCCGCGAGAGGATCGTGTCGACGTAGCTGCGGCCCGTCTCAGGGTTGAAGATCCCTTCCCGTTGGAAGCGGGTGAACACGTCTGCGTCGAGCACCTCGGACCAGAGGTAGCTGTAATACGCCGCCGCGTATCCGCCAGCGAAGAGGTGCGTGAACGACGTCAGCGTGTGCAGCTCGGCGAAGCGGGGCTGCGCCGCGAACGGCGCGAAGCGCTCCTCCCCGAACTGCATGACCTCCTCGCCCTGACCGGCGTCGACGTCTGCGGTGGGCCGCGTTTCCGCCTCCACGCGCAACCGCGGTGCGAGCTCCCCGTGGAGCGCGAGGTCGACGGTCCCGAGCGAGAGTTGCCGCATCTGCGCCCAACCCCCCATGTAGCGGCGGGCGGCCACCATCCTCCCGTAGATCTGTTCGGGCAGCCCGGCTCCCGTCTCGTGGTGGGCGGCGAAGAGGTCGAGCGCCTCGCGCTCCCACGTCCAGTTCTCCATGAGCTGGCTCGGCAGCTCAACCCAGTCCCAGGCCACGTTGATGCCGGCGCGGGAGGGAACAGGGACGCGGGACGTGCAGTGGTGCAGTAGGTGCCCGAACTCGTGGAAGGTGGTCTCGACCTCGCGGTGGGTGAGCAGCGCTGGACCGTCGCCGTCGGGGGGCGTGAAGTTGCCGCAGATGACGCCGAGGTGCGGCGCGAAGCCGTCCGAGCGCGGTCCACCGGTGATGAAGTGGTTCATCCACGCTCCCTGCCGCTTCTCCGGCCGGGGGAACCAGTCCGAATAGAAGGCGCCCACCATGGCGCCGTCCGCCTCGTCGAAGATCTCGAAGTAGCGCACGTCCGCGTGCCAGACCTCGTCAATTCTGCGCTCCTCGATGCGGAAGCCCAACGTCCGGCGGACGATCTCGAAAAGCCCATTCAGCACGTGGGGCAGGGGGAAGTAGGGACGGAGTGTCTCGTCGTCGATGTCGTACCGCTTCCGGCGCAGGTCCTCCATCACGTAGGAGGCGTCCCAGGGCTCCAGGTCGTCGATCCCCAACTCCGTCGCGTGCGCGCGGAGCAGCGCGACGTCGCGGGCCCAGTAGGGGCGGGTCCGCTCGACGAGGTCCGCCTCGAACTGCGCTGCGCGGGCGCCAGAGCCAGCCATGCGGTCCTCGAGGGTGAAGTCGGGGAAGCTCTCGTACCCGAGAGTCTCCGCCAGCTCGTCACGTAGGCGCAGGATACGCGCTAGTAAGGCACGGTTGTCGAACTCGCCGCCACGGCAGCGGTTGGCGTACGCCAGCAGGATCTCGCGGCGGAGCTCCCGATCGTGGCAGTATTTGAGGACAGGCTCGACGGCCGGATAGTCGAGCGTGAGAAGCCACCCCTTCGTCCCCTTCGCCTCGGCCCGCTCACGAGCCCGCCGCCGCGCCGCCATCGGCACCCCGGCCAGCCGCTCCTCGTCCGTGACGAGCAGCTCGTAGGCGGCGGTGGCGTCGAGCACGTTCTCGCTGAACGTCTGCTGGAGGCGGGCGAGCTCTATGCGCACCTCCTCGAGCCGCGCCTTGGCCGGCGGCGGTAGGTCCGCACCGGCATGCTGGAACTCACGAACGGTCTTCTCCAGGTGCCGCCCCCGGATGCCGTTGAGCCCGCGGGCGTCCTCCGAGGCCGCGTACGCCTTGATCCGGCGCCAGAGCGCCTCGTTCAGGGGGAGACGAGACCAGAACGCCGTGATCTCCGGCAGGACCGTGTTGTACGCTTCACGGAGCTCGCGCGTCTCCGCTACGGTCACGAGGTGGGTCACCGGGGCGATGCGCTCCGAGAGCGTCTCGACCGTGCGCTCGAGGGCCTCCATGGTGTTCGCCCACGTCGGCGGCGCCTCCTCGGCCGCGACGGCGTCGACCTGCGCCTGGGCCTGGGCGAGCGCCTCCCGGATGCCCGGCTCCACGTGCCGGGCCTCGATCCTGTGGAAGGGCAGGCGGAAGCCACCGGCCAGAAGGGGGTTCTTGGACGTTCTCACGGCGGCGTAGGTAGGGGACGCCCGGGGGGGCGCACAAAGTTATGCGGGCCGGCCGGCGCGTCGAGGGCGCCGGGTCGCCGCTCGTCCCGCTCGGCTCGCGTCGCGTTGAGCCGCCCGGCACGGCTGTCTATGTTCGGGCTCGTCGCCCGTGGCGTCCCCATCCACGTCAGTCCAGCCGCCCGTCCGCCCATGAGCACGCACGCGCACGTACACGATCATGGGCCCGACCCCGGCGGCCCCATGGGCCGCGGCGAGGTGAGCGGCCGCCTGAAGTGGGTCCTCGGCCTGACCGCGACGTTCATGGTCGCGGAGCTGGTGGGCGGCCTGCTCTCGAACTCCCTCGCGCTGCTGGCCGATGCGGGCCACATGCTCACCGACGTGGCCGCGCTCGGTCTCTCGGTGTTCGCGATCAGCCTCGCCCGCCGCCCCCCAAGCCGGAAGCGCACGTACGGATACGTGCGCTTCGAGATCCTCGCCGCACTCGTCAACGGCGCCGCCCTCCTGGGGATCTCCGGGCTCATCTTGTGGGAGGCGTGGGAGCGGCTCCGGCAACCCGCCGCCATCGACGGGACGATCATGCTCACGGTGGCTGGCGCGGGTCTGCTCGTGAACATCGTCGGGGCCACGCTGCTCCACAGCCACGCACACGACAACCTCAACGTGCGGGGCGCCTATCTCCATGTGATTGGCGACCTCCTGGGCTCCGTGGGGGCCCTCATGGCCGGAATCATCATCCTCACCACCGGCTGGACGCCCATCGATCCCATCGCATCGGTCGCGATCGCGCTCCTGATCCTCTTCAGCGCCTGGCATTTGGTGCGAGAGGCTGCGGACGTGCTTCTCGAGTCCGCCCCGTCGCACGTCGACATGCAGGCGATCCTCGACGACCTCGGGAACATCGGTGGACTCGAGGAGGTGCACGACGTCCATGTGTGGACACTCACGAGTGGCTTCATCGCGCTGTCCGCCCACGGAGTCATAGATGATGTAACGCAGCATAATCGCATTCTGGACGAAGTGAGGGAGAGAATGCGTGCGCGCGGGATCGAGCACGTGACGTTCCAAATCGAGCTACGCCCCCTCTACAATCTGCCGAGGCACGGAACCCCGGAGTTGTTCCGGTAAACGCTTTTTTCGTTGACAACCGAGGTGCCCTGTTTACTTTCGCGACAATGGAGCCCCGTCGGCGCCCGCACGGGTCGACCCGGACTGGTATGCCCCGCCATGGAGTCACGGAGATGAACCCTTCGAGTTGGTTCGAGGAAGAGGAAGCGCCCGGCCCCGTAGCCCTCGCATACGATGACGACGACGAGCGGGACGAGGGCTGGGAAGACGACTCGGACGACGACTGGGAAGACGACGACGAGGATGGCGAGGACGAGGAAGACGAAGACTACGAGGGGGACGAGGAGGAGGAGGAGGAGTGGTACGACGAAGACGACGAGGACCTCTGGTAACTCGATAGAAGGACTTGCATCGCAGTCCGGACCGCCTCGGCCGTGAGGGCCGGGGCGGTCTTCGTTTTCCGGAAACACTTCTCGGCCCACTCGGGGTAAGGCTCTCACATGTTTCCGATGACGCCCTGGGTGAAGCGCCTTCTGGTCGCGAACGTCGTGGTGTTTCTTCCCACCGTCGCGATCCAGGAGCTCTACGCGCTCCTCATGCTCTACCCGCCGGCGGTCCTGGTGCGACCGTGGACCGTCGTCACGTATATGTTCCTGCACGCCGGGGTCGCCCACCTGCTCTTCAACATGATCGGGCTCTTCTTCTTCGGCCCGCGGCTGGAGAGCCGGCTCGGTTCGAAGGGCTTCCTCTGGCTGTACTTCCTGTCAGGGCTCGGGGGGGCGATGTTCAGCCTGGTCTTCGCGCGAGACGCGGCCGTGGTGGGTGCGTCTGGTGCGGTCTACGGCGTGCTCCTCGGCTTCGCGCGCTTCTGGCCCCGCGAACGGATCTACATCTGGGGCATCCTGCCGGTGGAGGCGTGGCTCCTCGCGACCCTCCTCGTATTCGGATCGCTCTACGCGGGGGTGAACCCCGGCGCGGGCTCGCGCACGGCCCACTTCGCCCATCTCGGCGGGCTCGCCTTCGCGTTCGTCTTTCTCAAATGGTGGGAGTGGCGCAAGGTCGCGGCGAAGCGCTCGTTCCAGAAGCAGATGAATCCGGCCGCGACTCCGCGTGGACTCACGGGCGACCGCACGGCGTTGGCGAGGTGGAAGGGAATCTCGGTCCAGTCGCTGCACGAGCTCAACCGCGGAGAGGTCGAGCGCCTCATCGCCAAGGTGGAGCGCGACGGCGCCTCGAGCCTCACGCAATCGGAGCGGGACTTCCTCGACCGCATGTCGGTGAAGTGACGTTGCGCCTCGCCTGTGCCATAGCGCACCCCGACGACGAGTCGTTGGGATTCGGAGGGACGCTGGCCCGCTACGCAGCAGAGGGCGCGGAGGTCTCTCTGATCGTGGCGACGCGAGGGGAGCGCGGTCGTTACGGGGACGGCACCGCCCCGCACCCGGGGCCCGAGGAGCTGGGCAAGGTCCGCGAGGCCGAGCTCAGGGCCGCCGCCGAGGCGCTCGGTGTGCGTCACGTCCGCTTCCTGGGATACGTCGACGGCGCGCTCGACCAGGCCGATGCCGTTGAGGCCTCGGGACGCGTGGCCGCGTGCCTGCGCGAGCTGCGTCCCCACGTCGTGCTCACCTTCGACCCCTTCGGCGTGTACGGCCACCCAGACCACGTCGCGATCAGCCAGCTCACGCTCGCGGGGGTGCTGCGCGCCGCCTCGCCCGGTCCGGTGGCGGGCGGCCCCGACGAGCCGCACCAGGTTCAAAAGGCGTACTATCACGCGTGGACCGTCGCGGTGCGCGATCGCTACGAGAGCGTCTTCAAGCCCCTGAAGTCGACCGTGGACGGGGTCCTGCGGCCGTCCGTGACGTGGCCGGAGTGGTCCGTGACCACAGTGACGCCCGCGCACGAGCACTGGGAGAGGGTCTGGGATGCAGTCCGCTGTCACCGCACCCAGATCGCGCAATACGGCTCGCTCACGCGGCTCACGGACGACGACCAGCGCGCGCTCTGGGGCCCGCAGGAGTACTACCGCGTCTACAGCCTCGTGAACGGTGGGCGCACGAGGGAGACGGACCTGTTCGAGGGACTCAGGTGAGCGACGACCCCCTCGAATGGCGGCGCACCCCCGCCGAGCTCGAGCCGGAGGAATTCGCCCGCCTCGGCCACCGGCTCGTGGACGAGGTGGCCGAGCTACTGCGCGCGATGCGCGAGCGGCCGCTCGGACCAGGCGAAACGCCACAGGCAGTTCGCGCCGCGCTCGCCGCCGACCGACCCCTCCCCGCGAGCGCCTCCGATGCCGGTGACGTGCTGGCCGAGGCGACGCGGCTCCTTTTCGACCACTCGGTCTTCAACGGCCACCCCCGCTTCTTCGGCTATATCACCTCGGGGCCCGCGCCGCTCGGCATCCTGGGCGACATGCTCGCGGCAGCGGTGAACCCGAACGTCGGCGGGTGGACCCTCTCGCCGATGGCTTCGGAGATGGAGGCGCAGGCGGTGCGCTGGATCGCCGAGCTGGTCGGCTTCCCGGCGGGTGGCGGGGGCGTGCTCGTGAGCGGGGGCAACGTGGCCAACATGCTGGCGCTTTGGGCCGCGCGCGCGGCCCTCGACGGGTGGGACGTCCGCACGGAGGGCGTGCGCGGCGAAGGGAGCCGGAGCCTGCGCGTCTACGCGTCGGCCGGCACGCACACCTGGATCCAGAAGGCGGCCGACCTCGCTGGGCTCGGGACGTCGTCCATTCGCTGGATCGCGACGGACGCCGCCGGCGTGATCGACGTGGCCGCACTTCGCCGATCGATCGAGGCGGACGCGGCGGCAGGCGACATCCCCCTGTTGGTAGTTGGCACGGCCGGCTCGGTTGCGACGGGCGCGGTCGACCCACTCCCCGCGCTCCGCGGCGTTTGCGACCAGCACGGCGCCTGGTTCCACGTAGACGGCGCCTACGGTGCGTTCGCCGCGGCGGCCTCGAACGTCCCGGAACACCTCCGCGCGCTGGCGCTGGCGGACTCGGTCGCGCTCGATCCGCACAAGTGGCTCTACGCGCCGCTCGAGGCCGGATGCGTGCTGGTGCGCGATCCCGACGCGTTGCTCCGTGCGTTCTCGTACCGTCCGGAGTACTACCACTTCGAAGGCGAGGCGGGGAATTACTTCGAGCAAGGGCTCCAGAACTCGCGCGGCTTTCGCGCGCTCAAGGTGTGGCTCCTGCTCAGGCAGCTCGGGCGCGACGCCTACGCGCGCATGATCGGCGAGGACATCGAGCTGGCGCGCCGCTTCCATGAGGTCGCGGGCGACCACGCCGAGCTCGAGGCGTTCACGCACGGTCTGAGCATCACCACGTACCGCTACCTGCCGCCGGACCTGGCGGAGCGCGCGTCGGAATCGTCGGTGGCCGCGTACCTGAACGAGCTCAACGAGGCCATCCAGGACAGGATGGAGAGGAGCGGCCGTGCCTTCGTGTCGAACGCGGTGCTCGACGGCGTCTACGCGCTCCGCATGTGCGTGGTGAACTTCCGCACGACGCTCGAGGACGTGATCGAGCTCGCAGACATCACGGCGGAGCTCGGACGGGCGGTGGACCAGGAGCGTCGGCCGCCGACGCTCGCCTGAGTGGCGCGCGGGACGTGTCCGACGCCTCGCGCTATCCGGTCCCGACGGGCACCCACCGTGTCGAGAGCTCGGTGAAGCGGAGCCGCTTCATTGCCACGGCCGCGCGGGCGGTCGATCCGGACGCCGCGCACGCGCTCGTCGACCGCGTGCGAGCCGAGATGCCCGACGCGACGCATCACTGTTGGGCCTTCGTCGCCGGCGCTCCCGGAAGTACCGCGCAGCTGGGGATGAGCGACGACGGCGAGCCGCACGGCACCGCCGGGCGCCCGATGCTCAACGCGCTCCTCCACGGGGGCGTCGGTGAGATCGCCGTCGTGTGTACCCGCTACTTCGGCGGCGTGAAGCTCGGCACGGGCGGACTTTCCCGAGCGTACGCCGACGCGGTGAAGCTCGTGCTGGCATCGCTGCCGACCGTGGAGAGGGTCGAACGCGTGCGCGTCTCCGTGACCGTGGGATATCCGGAGATCGACGCGCTCAGGAGGCTCTTGGCCGAGCGGAGCGTCGTCGTCGAAGGGGAGGAGTACGGCGCGGAGGTGCGCTACCGGCTGGCCGTGCCCGCGCCCGACCTCGAGGCCTTCCGAGAGACCGTGGCCGAGCTGAGCCAGGGGCGCGCCGTCATCGACGGCCCCTGAGGAGGCCGACGCGCCTCAAGCCTCGTGCGTGTGGCGCCCGTCCGCGAGTTGCAGCACGCGCGGCACGAAGACACGCAGCCCGCTCCAGACCTCCGCGGGCGGGATGCCGAGCGAGTCGGCGATCCGGCGCGCGTGGATGGCGCCCAGAAGGCTCCGCACGTTCTCGGGAGCGGAGAGCTCCCGGGGGTCCATGCGATCGGCCTGCCATCTGTAGCACTCGATCAAATCGCTTCCAGCCATCTCCACGAAGCGCAGCGCGCGCTCCTCGCTGAAGCCGAACTGGCTCACGAAGATGCGCACGAAGTGCGGTGCCCTGCTGCCCAAGACCGTCTCGAGAGTCTCCATTCAGGCCCTCCCCGCCGAATGAACAGCCGGGGCCCGTTCGGCACCCCGACTACCTGCACACTCGCCGTCCGCTGGACGGGTCACTCGGTCCGTCCGGCGCGGCGACCGGACTCCCGCGACCCTTGCGGGACGTCGGCTCCTGTAAAAAGATCCGGGCGGGACTCGTGCACGATCCGCGCCATCCGCCGGATGGGGCTGGCTCAAATGCTGTAAGAGGAGGTACGTACGATGCGCGCCCAAGCACGCCGGACCCGAGGCTGCGACACGCTACGGGGGCTCCTCGCCCTCCCCATCGTCCTCGTCGCGATGGCGTGCGGAGGCGACGCCGAGCCCGGTGGGGAGTCGGCCGGCGCGGCCGCGACCGCCGCCGCCGCGGAGCCGACGCCTCCCGCGAGCGAGGCGGGTGCGCTCGCACAGTTGAACGCCTCGCCTCGCCACGGCGAGTGGGTCGACGTGCCCCTCCCGGGAAGCGACGTGCCGATTCGGTCGTGGGTGGTGCATCCCGAGCGCGCGGACGACGCGCCGGTCGTGATCGTGATCATGGAGATCTTCGGCCTCACCGATTGGATCCGGACGGTGGCGGACCAGATGGCCGCCGAGGGCTACATCGCGATCGCGCCCGATCTGCTCTCCGGGATGGGCCCGGGCAGCGGTGGCACCGAGGCGTTCGCGAGCCGCGACGACGTGGTCGCAGGCGTGCGAGGCCTCACGACCGACGAGGCCATGCAGCGGCTCGATGCCGTGCGAGCGTACGCGCTCACCATCCCGTCAGCCACGGGGGAGGTCGGCGTCATGGGCTTCTGCTGGGGCGGCGGCACGAGCTTCTCGTACGCGATCCACCAACCCGGGCTCGGCGCGGCCGTCGTGTACTACGGCTCCTCACCGGCCGAGGACGCGGCGTACGCGGACGTCACGGCACCCGTGCTCGGGCTCTACGGCGGCGACGACCAGCGCGTGAACGCGACCATCCCCATCGCGGAGGAGGCCCTGGCCGAGCTCGGGAAGACGTACGAGGTCGAGATCTACGACGGCGCGGGGCACGGCTTCCTGCGCGCGCAGGAAGACAGGGAGGGAGCCAACACGCGCGCATCCGAGCAGGCCTGGGATCGCACCATCGCGTTCTTCCGCGAGCACCTCAGAGGTTAGGAGCACGCCATGCCGTTATTCCAGACGCGATCCGTTGGGCTCGCTCTGGCGCTCGCGCTCGCCGCCTGCGGCGAGTTCGACGGGGAGCAGTCGGGCGGGCGCGAGGCGCTCATCGCGCGGGCGGCCGCGCTGGAGCTCGACACCGAGTACGTGCCTCCGCCCGGTGAGGCTCTCCACCACCACACCGCGGGATTCGCGAGCACACTCTGCTCCGCCGTCTTCCTCACGGGCCTCGACGCGGCCGATGCGGCGGCGAACATCGGGGGCTTCACGAGCCCGTTCGAGGAGCGCGGCCACGTGGTCGACACCATCGTCGACTACGAGCGTGAGATGGTGAGCCTGACGCTTCCCGATGGCGTGACACGCCGGGCGAAGCGGTACAAGAACCAAGGGTGTGTCTCGCTCCCGATCGGCGAGGACTCCGTCCACTTCACGCCGAGCGACGTGCCGAGACGCCTGCCCCCCGCCGAGACGACGCCGTGGCCCATGGGCGACGTCCTCCCCGACGACCCATGGCCGATGGAGGTGGACCGAGCGCTCGTCGAGGAGGCGATGGACGTCGGCTTCGGCCCGCCCGAGGCGCGCACGCTCGCGCTGCTCGTGACGTACCGGGGCCGCATCCTGGGCGAGCGGTACGGCGAGGGGATCGGAATCCGCACACCGCTCGAGAGTTGGTCCATGACCAAGAGCTTGACCGGCACGCTCATGGGCGTGCTCGTCGAGCAGGGCGAGTACGAGCTCTGGCAGCCGGCACCCGTTCCCGAGTGGCAGACGCCTGGCGACCCGCGCCAGCAGGTCCGAATCGGCGACATCATGCGCATGTCCAGCGGTATTCGGATCCGAGCGCCGCAGGACCCGGACTACGACGCCTCGATCGGATACCCCGACCACCTCTACCTGTATACCGCCCCGGTCGACGTCTACGAGTACGCCGCCACCCGCCCCCAGCAGTGGCCTCCCAACAGCGTCGGTCGCTACCGCAACACCGATCCGATTCTGACGAGCTATCTCATTCGGCTCGCGGTCGAGGCGCGGGGTGAGGACTACCACGCGTTCCCCCAGCGTAACCTCTTCGACAGGATCGGCATCCGGGACGCGGTCATCGAGACCGACGCGTACGGGAACTTCCTGGGTCAGGGCCGCGCGCTCATGCCGGCGCGTGACTGGGCACGCCTGGCGAACCTCTACTTGCAGGACGGCGTCTGGAACGGTGAAAGGCTCCTACCGGAGGGTTGGGTCGAGTACGCGTCGGAGACGGCACCCGCCTGGGTGGCGGACGGCCGCCTCCAGTACGGAGGGTCCTTCTTCTGGGTCAACGCCGACGGAGGGAGTCCGATTCCCGAGAGCGCCTTCCGGATGAGCGGCGCCGGCGGCCAGAGCGCGACGATCATCCCCACCCACGATCTCGTGGTCGTCCGTATCGGCAAGTACACGGGGGCGGGCCCCGGAGGACGGGCGCTCCGAAGCGCCTTCGAGCTGCTCATGCAGGCGGTGCCTCCGATAGGCGGCGGCTAAGAGGCGCCGGAACCCGGCGGGGCCCGTCGCTCGTAGGAGGAGGAGGCGAGCGACGAGGAGCACGGCCGGGAGATCGAGCGCGTGAGCCAGCTGAGAATCGACTACGCGGACCTGCGACGCGCCATGGCACGGGCGCGCAGTCTCCCGCAGCGCGAGGTCGCCCTCCATGCGGCCCGCGTCCTGGCGTTTTGGGCCGCGCTGGCCGGGCTCCCTTTCGTGCTGCTCCTGCGGGGCGGCGTGCTCGCGTACCGGGGCTGGGGCCTCGGTACGTGGCTGTCCCTCGCGCTCTCGGCGCTCGCCACCGCATGGCTGCTGGGGATGTACGCGTGGTGGGCGTCGCAGCGGCTTGGCGCGGGGCCCGCGGCGCGCAGGCTCGTGGCGCGCGGCGTCTTCGGTGTCGCGCTCGCCTACGTGGCCTACGCGCTCGTCTTCATCGCCTCGGCGAACGTGAAGTCGGACAGGGTGCGCACGGAGTACCGGTCCATGCACCCGATCCTGCGGGTGGCGTCGAGCGCGCTGATCCTTGTGGATCCCGCGGCGATCGTGACCGACGCCGGCCGCATGCCCCGGGACTACCGACGCATGGGGCTCGCTCCAGCCGAAGCGTCGCTCCACTTCGTCCAGGCCGACGGTTATGTGCACGCCCTCGACCTGCGCACGGAGGGACGCTCGGAGGTGAGGAACCGCGCGACCCAGCTCGCATTCTGGATGCTCGGCTTCCACACGCTCCGGCACGTTGGCACCGCCGATCACTTGCACGTGTCCCTCGGGATGCCCGACTGAGCGCTTCGCCGTCCCGCGCCCCGGGTCGCCCGGCTCAGGCCACGGCGGCCGCGCGCCCGGCGGGAGGGGTAGCCGGACGATGCTCACTAC
>Ga0214472_10004708_pt1 | contig 14384 bp, 15 predicted proteins | sample RVTome_6_FD_207662 | JGI IMG/M metagenome (GOLD analysis project Ga0214472, IMG submission 207662) | Soil microbial communities from uranium-contaminated site in the Upper Colorado River Basin, Wyoming, United States - RVT140D175 | ecosystem: Environmental > Terrestrial > Soil > Contaminated >... | reverse complement strand
TGGAGATGGCCGACGTCCGCGACTCCACCACGCTGGTGACGCTGGCCCGCACGGGCCGCGGCCTCGACCGGGAGGCCCTGCTGCGCGAGGCGGCCGCGGTCCGCGGGGCCGGTCCCGTCGAGCAGGGGGCGGCGGCGGGCCCCGATCCCGTCCTGCTGGCGGTGGCGGAGCTGCGGTCGGGGCAGCCGGACTCGGTGCGCAACGCGCTTCGGCGGCCCGAGGCCTCGGACCCCGCGCTGGTGGGGCACCTCATCCCCCTCCTGTCGAGCAACAGCGTCTTCCTGGAGGTGGTGCGCGCCCTGCGGCGATCCGGGCCGCGCGCCACGGGACAGCTCCTCGACGCGCTGCTGGACCCGCGCCAGGACGTGGCCGTCCGCCGGCGCGTGGCCCGGGTCCTGCGGGGGAGCCCGACGCAGCGGGCCGTCGACGGCTTGCTCCTGGGCCTGGCCGACCCGCGGTTCGAGGTGCGGCGGGAGTGCGCGCTCACCCTGGCCCGCATCATGGAGCGCGAGCCGTCGCTGCGCGTGCGCCGGGCCGACGTCTTCGGGGCCGTGGTGCGCGAGCTGGAGAAGGGGACCGCGGCCTGGGCCATGGAGGCGGAGGCGGCGGACGAGTCCGATGCCCTGGGCGACGAGGCGGAGCACCCCCGGACGCCCGGGGAGCGCGGCCTGGCGCACGTGTTCACGCTGCTCTCGACGGCCCTGGAGCGGGTGCCCGTCCAGACCGCCTACTGGGCCCTGCTCGGCGAGGACGCCGCCCTGCGCGGCACCGCGCTCGAGTACCTGGAGAACGTCCTGCCCGACGACGTGGCGCGGGCGTTGTGGCCCCACCTCGGGGTGCGCGCGCCCGCCGTCCACAGCGCGCGCCCGTCCCAGCAGCTCGCGCGGGAGCTGCTCCGCTCGAGCGACACGTCGGGCTTCAGCCGCGACGCGCTCAGGCGGATCCTGCCGCGCCGCTGATCAGGCCGCGCGGTTCAGGAAGTCCCGCAGCTCCAGCACCAGCTCCTCCGCCCCGGCGTGGCGCCGCTCGGCGTGCTTGTCGAGCAGGCGCAGGACGATCCGCTCCAGCTCCGGGGGCAGCTCCGGCCGCAGCCGCGACGGCGGCGGGGGGTCCTCGGTGAGGTGCTTGCGCAGGACCCCGAAGGGCGTGTCCGCGCTGAAGGGACGGCGCCCGGTGAGGGTCTCGTAGAAGATCACGCCCAGCGAGTAGAGGTCGCTGCGGGCGTCCGTGCCCTTGCCCTCGATGGCCTCGGGGGCCACGTACTCCGGGCTGCCCAGGAAGGAGCCGGTGACGGTGAGCCCGTCGAACCGGCGGGCCCGCGCGATCCCGTAGTCCATCACCTTGGCCGTGCCGTCCTCGAGGACCATGACGTTGCTGGGCTTGAGGTCGCGGTGCACGACGCCCTTGAGGTGGGCGTAGTCGAGGGCCTCCGCCACCTGCACCACGATGCCGGTCGCCAGCCGAGGGTCGAGCGCGCCCGCGTGCTGCAGGTGGGCCTGCAGGGTCTCCCCCGACACCAGCTCCATCGTGAAGTACGGCACGCGCTCGACCTCGCCCCGCTCGAGGATGCGGACGATGTTCGGGTGGTGCAGCGTGCGCCCGATCTCCGCCTCCCGCAGGAAGCGCGCCAGGAACTCCGGCTCGTCCAGGAAGGCGGGGAGCGGGCGCTTGAGCGCGCAGACCTCGCCGCGGCGCTCGGCCTTGTAGACCGAGGCCATGCCCCCGCGGCCCAGGGGCGCGAGCAGGCGGTACTCGCCGAAGTACTCGGCGCCGTCGGCGTCGCGGCGCACGCCGGGGCTGCCGAAGCCGGGCGGCGTGCCGTGCGCCGGGGTGGGCGACATGTCGAGGATGCGGGGGTGCAGCGGCGTGGCCATGGCGTCGCCGCGCCCGCGGAGCAGGGCCCACACCGTGAGGGCGAGCAGCACCGCGGCCAGGGCCCCGAAGAGCAGCGGCCGCCGGTCGGGGGCCGCCTCCAGGGGGGGCAGCCGCCGGCGGAAGTCGCGAAGGGTGCCGGCGCTGAGGTCGATCTCCTCGGTCACGTCGCGGTACCCGGCCAGGGCCAGGCGTACCCGGTGGCGGCCGGGCTCGATCCCGCTCCGCAGGAGGCGTCCCCACTCGGGGTCGGTGGTCCCGATCAGCTCGTCGTCGAGGTACACGCTGGCCCCGGGCGGCTGGGAGACGATGTCGAGGGTGCAGTTGGACGCCTCCGGCCCCGGCGCGGCGCCCGGGGTCTCCGTTGCGGCCACGACGGGCGGGGCCGGCGTCGCGGCCGTGGCCCGCGGCGACTCGGCCACGGGCGACGGACGCCGCGGGGGCGGCGTGGGACGCAGCTCGGGGGTCGCCCGCGCCGAGGGGATCGCGGGGAGGAGGATCGCGCGATCGCCGGGAGGCACCGCCTGGCCCGGTTCCCCGGCGCCCTCGTCCCGGGCCGCGACGGGAGCGGGCAGGGTCGTGGGCGGCGCGGGAGCCGCCGCGGGCGGCTGGCTCGGGACGGTGGGCGGCGGGGCCAGCCGCGCCGCGAGGTCCTCCACCCGGGCGGCCAGCCGCCGGCGATCCTCCGCCGGCTCCACGGCCCACTTCTCGGACCGGACGAGGGCGGAGCGCGCGCCCGCCAGGTCGCTGACCTGCAGGTACGCCTCGCCCAGGCGGAGATAGGGGAAGTACCTGGCCTCGACGTTCGTCCCGTAGGTGACGACGTTGCGTCCGGGCCGGGGCCGCTGGCTGGCGGCGAACTCGATCAGCGCGACCGCGCGCATGGGCTGGCCCCGGGCCAGCGCGTTGACGCCGTCGCGATAGGCCTCGTGCCATTCCGCGGCCCCCGCGGGGCCCGGCCCGGCCAGGACCGCCAGCAGCAGCCAGGGCAGCGCGGGGAGCCGGCGCCGGGAGGGGGAGCGCGCGCCGGGTCCGCGGACGGGCGCGGCCGGCAGGATGGCCATCGGTTACCGGTAGAACTCGTCGCGGTCGCCGGTCTCGACCTCGACCACGCGTATCGCGGACTCGCGCAGGATCTGGAGGCTCAGGGACTCGCCGGCGGACCTCCGCCACGTCGCGGCGTACAGCTCCCGCAGCGTGGACACCGCGGCGCCGTCCACGGAGAGCACGAGGTCTCCGCGGGCCAGGCCCGCGCGGTCGGCCGGTCCGCCGGGGACCACGCCGGTGACGACCACCCCGCCGTCGAAGCCCTGGGGGTAGAACCCGACCCACGCGCGGCGCCGGCCCGTGCGCGGGCCCTCCCCCCGCTCCATCTCATCGCGGTGGCGCAGGAACAGCTCCAGGGGGATGGCCAGGCTGTACCGTCCCGGGGCGGCCAGCCCGAGCGAGACCACGCCGATGAGCCGCGCGTCCGCGTCCAGCAGGGCCGCGCCCGCCAGGCCGGGATTGATGACGTTCGTCATGATGGCCCGGTCCAGCATGTACTCCCAGAAGGCCTCGAAGGGGCCCACCGCGGTGACGTGGCCCGTCGCCCCCTTGCGCTCCTGCCGGCCCGTGCAGGTCATGATGAAGACGGGCAGGCCGGGCGCGACGTCCTCCGCCGCCCCGAAGGCGGCGGGGTGGAGCGCGGCCCCCTCCAGGCAGAGGAGGGCCAGGCCCGTCTCGTGGTCCACCGCGGAGCGCCGCACGGTGCGCGCCTTGCCGTCGGGGCCCACCACCTCCACCTTGGCCGCCCCCAGAACCAGGTAGTGCGCGGTGAGCACGCGGTCGGGCGCCACCGCGACCCCGGCGCCCATGCGCTCCTCGCCCAGGACCGCCGCGGAGGGATGCCGCGCCGGGACCTCGCTGCGCAGGAACACCGTGGAGGGGACCGCGGTCCGGGGGATCACGACAGGCGAGTCCAGCGCTTCCTCTCCAACAGGCCCGCGGGATTATAGTCCGCGGGCCACGGGCCCATGCCCTCGGGCCGAGCGGCCAGCAGCTCCACCACCTCGCGCAGCCCGCGGACGCGCGGGCCACCGGTGTCCACGCCGGCGGGGACGCCGGAGCGGTCCACCCAGACGAAGGCCATCCCCGCCGCCCGCGCGGCGGCGCCGTCGATCCGCAGGTCGTCGCCCACGTACATCGCCTCGGAGGGGCCGACGCCCAGGGCCTCGAGCGCGACGCGCAGTATGCGCGGGTCGGGCTTGGCGAAGCCGCAGGACTCCGAGGTCACCACCACCTCGAAGTACGGCTCCAGACGGGCCACGCGGAGCCGCGAGCGCTGCACCCGCTCGAGCCCGTTGGTCACCAGCCCCAGCCGATAGCGCCGCTTCAGCCGCGCCAGGGCATCCCGGCAGCCGGGGAGGAGGTCGCCCCTTTGGGAGATGCCGTCGATGTAGGCCTCGGAGAGGGCGGCGCCTCTCTCCGCGTCCCCGTCCAGGTGCGCCAGCAGCCGGCGGAACCGCTCCCGGGAGAGCGAGCCGGCGTCGATCTCTCCGCGGCTGTAGCTGGCCCAGAGCTCGCCGTTGATCGCGCGGTAGGCGTGGAGCGTGGACGGAGGGCAGCGCAGCGACTGGCCCCGCAGGGCCGCGCGCAGCGCGCATCGCTCGGCCTTCGACGTGTCCAGCAGGGTATGGTCGGCGTCGAAGAGGACGGCGCGGACGGGGGACAGGCTACTTGGCGCGGTAGGTGATGAGGCCACGCTTGAGGTCGTAGGGGGACACCCCGACGGTCACGCGGTCGCCGGCGATCACGCGGATGCGGAACTGCCGCATCTTCCCGTTCAAGCGGGCCAGGACCTCGTGGTTCTCACCGCATTTCACCTTGTAGTTGCCCCCCGCGAGGACCTCCGTCACGACTCCCTGCAGCTCGATGAGGTCTTCCTTGCTCATTCACTCCTTCTGACGCGGATGCGGACGCGTCGCGGAAACCGGCATTATCGGTCGTCCGGCGGGGCCTGTCCACTTCGCCGCAGGAGCAGCGCGGCCGTCACGGCGAGCAGCGCCGCGCGGGCCACGATCGCCGCGGAGAAGGCGGCGGTCCACGGCCCGCCCGCGCGGGCGGCGAAGGGCGCGAAGCCCCCCATCTCCCCGTAGGCGTACGAGAACGCGAACGGGTAGACGAGGACGTTCAACAGGTCCACCGCCACGGCCAGGGGGACGATGCGCAGCAGGGCCGGCCGGGGCTCCGCCAGGAAGGCCAGGATCAGGAACGGGTAGAGCCAGAGGTGGAACTGCGTGGAATGGATGCGGTTGAACAGGATGGCCGCGATGCAGAGGAGGGCGCCCTTGCGCTCGAGCCCCAGGCGGGGCCTCACCACCAGCGCCGCCGCCACCAGGACGAGCGTCCACAGGCTGGCGTACCTCTCGAAGGGCAGCGGGCCCAGCCAGATCTGGCCCACGCCGAGGAGGGTGTCCCAATACAGCGGTCGCGTGGCGTGGAAGCGATACGGCCACAGCCAGTGCTCCAGGCTGCCGTGGCGGTGCCAGGCGAGGGCCATGAAGGGCAGGTTGACCGCGGCCGCCACCGCCAGGAAGAGGCCCGCGGCCTTCAGCCAGCGCCACCGGACCCCTTCCACGACGAGGGCCCGGTGTTCCTGGGCCGCGATGAAGAAGGAGGGAAACCACTTCAGCCAGCATCCCAGGGACCACCAGGCCACGGCGAGGAGAGGCCGGCCGCTGCGGTGGCGCGCGTAGCCCAGCAGGACCAGGGTCACGACCACGCCCTCGTAGCGCACGGGGCCCAGGACCAGGGAGGTGGGGTTGAGCGCGAAGAGGAGCGTGGCCGCGAGCGCCCGCCGGCCGTCGATCCCCGAGGCGATCCGGTAGAAGAGCCCCGCGTTGGCGACGTCCACCGCGGACATGACGAGCGCGTGCGCCAGCACCGTGCCCCGGGTGTCGGCGGGATCCACGAAGCTGCCCAGGATCCAGTAGAGGACGCCGCCGCCGACCGGGTACTCCTTGCTGAAGTCGACGTAGGGGACGAGGCCCTGCCGCGCCTGCTCCAGGAACCGCCGCCACGACACGATGTCCTGGACGAGGTGCGGCATCCAGGCGGAATGCCACCAGGCCGCGCCCAGGCCGATCATCGCCGCCTTGGCCGCCGCGGCGACGAGGAGGACGGCGGAAAGGCCGCGGCCACGCGAATCCATCGGGCGTAGCTTATGCTGTGGCCCCGGAGGTGCCGCCATGCCCGCTCTCGTCCTGTCGGTCCTGCTCTCCGCGGGGGCCGCCGCCGTGCGCCCCGTCCACACGTACTCGATCGTGGCCCGCGATCCCGCCACGGGCGAGATGGGAGTCGCGGTCCAGAGCCACTGGTTCTCGGTGGGCGCGGTGGTGCCGTGGGCGGAGGCGGGGGTGGGCGCGGTGGCCACGCAGTCGTTCGTGGACCCGTCGTACGGGCCCCTCGGCCTGGCCCTCATGAAGACGGGCCGCACCGCGCCCGAGGCCCTGGCCGCGCTCCTGGCGGGTGACGCCGGGCGCGACGTCCGGCAGGTCGGGATGGTGGACGCCAGGGGCAACGTGGCCACCCACACCGGCAAGATGGACATCCCCGCCGCCGGCGGCCAGGCGGGCGCGGGGTACGTGGTCCAGGCCAACCTGATGGAGAAGCCGACGGTGTGGCCGGCCATGGCGCGCGCCTACGAGTCGGCGAAGGGAGACCTGGCGGAGCGGATGCTGGCCGCCCTCGACGCGGCCGAGGCAGAGGGGGGCGACATCCGCGGCCGGCAGTCCGCGGCGCTCCTCGTCGTGAAGGCCGCGTCCACGGGCCGGCCCTGGGCGGACAAGGTCTTCGACCTGCGCGTGGAGGACCACCCGCAGCCGCTCCCGGAGCTGCGGCGGCTGGTCGGCGTCCAGCGCGCCTACAACCGCATGACCGCGGGCGACGACTGCGTCACGATCAAGGACTGGGCCTGCGCGGAGCGCGAGTACGGCGCGGCGGAGGCCATGCAGCCCGACAACGCCGAGATGGCGTTCTGGCACGCGGTGGCGCTGGCCACCAACGGAAGGCTCGACGCGGCGCGGCCGCTCTTCCGCAAGGCCTTCGCCGCGGACCCGCGCTGGCGCGAGCTGGCGCGGCGCCTGCCGGGCGTGGACCAGCTGCCCAAGGACCCGAAGGTCATGGCAGAGATCCTGGCCATCCGGTAGGGCGGGGAATAAGGGACCGGCCGGGCGCGTTGGAGTCCCCAGGAGGATGGCTCCCATGCCCCGATCGATCCTGGTCGTCGCCCTCGCGGTCCTGACGCTGTCGGCCTGCGGCGGAGGCGAGTCGCCGTTGGCGCCGAGCGCGCCGCCCTCGCCCTCGCCCACCCCGACTCCCGCCGCGACCGCGCGCTACCGGGTGACCTTCGACGCCTCGTGGAGCGCCGAGACGCACCCGACCGACATCCCGGGCAACCCGCACTTCTCCGGCCTGATCGGCGGCACCCACGGCTCCGCCGTGGCGTTCTGGCAGGAGGGAGGGCTGGCCAGCGAGGGGATCCGGCTCATGGCCGAGCGGGGCCGCCAGTCGCCGCTGGACCTCGAGGTCGGCGCCGCCATCGGCGCCGGCACCGCCCAGCACGTCCTCGCGGGCGAGGACGTCCCGCGGTCGCCGGGCTCGACGAGCCTGGACTTCGACATCGGCCGCGACTTCCCGCTCGTCACCCTCGTGACGATGGTGGCGCCCAGCCCGGACTGGTTCGTGGGCGTGTCCGGACTGAGCCTGATCGAGAACGGCGCCTGGGCGGAGGAGAAGGTGGTGTTCCTGCATCCCTACGACGCCGGCACCGACAGCGGGGCCACGTTCAGCTCGGCCGACGCCGTGACCGAGCCGCGCCAGCCGATCCACCGGATCGGCATGGGCCCGCTGGTGGAGGCCGCCACCGTCCCGCACCTGGGGACGTTCACCTTCCGGCGGATCGCTCCGTAGAGCTACCGGCCGGTCCGGGTCCAGTCCACGAGGCCAGCCCGGGTGGCGGGCTGGCACCGCGGGCAGAAATACGCGTCCATCCCGCGCACGCCGGCCTTGCGTATCTTCGACCCGCAGCGCGGGCACTCCTCCTTCAGGCGCACCTTGAGGAAGTCGCGCACCTTGACCTCGATGGGCTCGCCGCGGCGGGCCACCTCCGCCGCCGCCTCGCGCATCACGTCCACGACGGCCTTGTGCAGGCGCAGGGCCTCTTCATGGGAGAGCGACCGGCACCACGTCTTCGGGTGGATCCCCGCCTCGTACAGGACCTCGTCGGCGTAGGCGTTGCCCAGGCTGTCGAGCGCCGTCTTGTCGAGCAGGAACACCCGGACCTGGTCCCGCCGCCGCTTCAGCAGGCTCACGAACCGCTCCGCCGTGAACTGCGGGGAGAGGATATCGATGCCGCCGCCCTGCATCCCGGGGATGGCCTTCCAGTCGCCGGACGCGGTGAGGTAGGCCTTGCCCATCTTCTTGTCGTCGAGGTAGCGCAGCTCCACCGCGTCGTCGAAGGTCAGGGAGAACGCGAGCGACCCCTCGCGCTTCGCGCCGGGCGCGGCCAGCCGGAACCGCCCGGCCAGCATGGGGTTCACGCACAGGTCGAGCCCGTCGAACCGGAAGACGAGGAAGTGCGCGCGCCGGGAGATGTCCGCCAGGCGCCGCCCCATGAGCAGCGACAGGTTCCCGCGCACCAGGAAGCGGAGCACGATCGGCTCCGCCACCCGCTCCCCGGTCACGTGCCTGTCCAGCACTTGCTCCCGCAGCGTGGCCAGGACGTGGAGGAGGTCGGGCAGCTCGGGCACGGGTGGGGCGGGGGCTACTCCGCGAAGAAATAGCCCTGGTCGACGACGCGCCAGACGCCGGCGGTCCGCTTCACGTTCACGCCGCCCTTGATCTTCCTTCCCTCGTAGTCGATCCCCTCGATCTCGATGCGCGCGAGATCGCCCTTCACGAGGCCTCCGGTCACCTTCGCGGTCTTCGGGTAGTTGAGGGCCAGACCGTGGAAATAGTCCTTGGTCTCGGATGCTCCGGGTGATTGCTCCGGGATCTGCTCCGCCGGGAGGTGGCGGCGCGCGGTGGGGAAGTCGGCGGCCTGGATCGCCTTCACCAGCGAAAGGTAGGCCGCGCCGGGCTCGCCCCCGCCCGTGGCCAGCGCCGTCGGCCTGGGGATCGCGGTGACGGGCATGTCGTAGGTCAGGGCGAAATCGTAGGCGTCGTCGAACATCTTGCCCGGCTCGAGGGTGGCGCACTCCCCGGTGATGCGCGACGCGGTGGACGCCTTCGTCTTCGCGCTGAAGCCCTCGCCCAGGCCGACCGAGTGCGAGCCCCCCAGGAACGCGGAGACGCCGCACCGGCCCGCCGTGACCAGGTTCACGAACACCACGTTGCCGCCCTGCCGCGCGATCACCTGGCCGATCACCGCGCTCGTCGTCTCGATCGCCTCCATCACCGCGGGCCGGTCGATCTTGAAGTCGGTGAAGACCAGGACCGTCGTCGGCTTTCCCGGCTCCTTGCCCTCGGCCTGGTAGGCCAGGCCGTCGGCCAGGCTGAACCGGACATCCCCGAAATGGAAGGCACCCTTGACCTCGTCCGCCCCAGCGAGGCCGGGCCCGGCGCCGAGCCACACGACGGCCACTCCGGCCACGACGTCCAATCGCTTCATCGTCCGCCTTCTTCGCTCATTCGGCGATCATGGCCGACACCACCGGCTGACACTGCCGCGCGGCGTACTCCCGCGCTTCCTCCTGGTCCTGGATCCGGTTCCACACCACCTCCATCACCTTCCCCGTCAGGAAGCCCTCGAGCTGGGCTTCCGTGCCCCTGGCCATGAAGGCGTGGACGAGGGAGAACATCGCCATCTGGATCGCGGAGAGGCCCTTGGCCGTCGCCAGCCGGGCCGCGGGGTCGGTGTCGAGCCGGTTCATGTGCTTCAGGAGGAGGAAGCCGGCGCACAGATGATAGGGCGCGACCGCGTCGATGAGCGGGTCGCCGGACGCGGGCAGCTCCAGCCTGGCCAGGTCCGGCGCCCGCTCCTGTATGCCCTTCCGGCCCCACGTCTCCAGGCGCGCCCGCTGGCGCCGCACCTCCGTGCGCGCGCGCTCGACGAGCGGGCCTTCTTCGCCGGGCTTCCCGCCGGCGATCTCCTTCAGCCGCTCGGCGAGCTGCTGGACGACGACCTCCTCGCCTGCCGCAGGGAGCCATTCGGGTTCGGCCGCCTTCACGGGCACCGCGACCCGGAGCAGGGACAAGAGGACGATGGCGGCGCAGTGCTTCATCGGCGGATTCTATTCCTCCCCGGCCCGCCTCGCACCCGGGTCCAATCAGGCTCGCATCGCGCGCGAGCACACGGCCTGCGACCAGGCCCCCGCCTCGTCGATCATGGGGTAGTGTCCCCAGCCGGAGAACACGCGCAGCGGCCACTTCACGCCCAGGGCCTCCTCCGTCCAGGCCAGCTCCCGCGGCGACACGACCCGGTCGCGCCCGCCCCACCAGACCTCGATGTCCTGGACGGCCTCGGGCCTGTCTCGAAGGTGCCCTTCCAGCTCCCGCAGCAGTCGAGGCGTGAACCACGCGAACAGGTCGGGCAGCGCCGCGCAGCGCGCATATCCTTCGAAGAAAGCCGATCGCATCTCCGCCGACGGCGGCCGCGCGAAGTGCCTCCGCACGAATCGCCGCTGGAACATACGGGTTGCGAAGACACGCCCGACGAGCGCCTGGGCGACGCCCCTCCGCATCAACCGTGGCATGAGCCGCCGCTCGAGGCCCCACAGCACCGGCGCCTGGAGGAGCAGGGGGACGTCGAGCCACTCGCCCCGTGCCCGCAGACAGAGCGCGATGAGCCCCCCGATCCCGGTCGCGTAGACGAGACCCGCGTCAGCCACCGCCGCGATCTCGTCCGAAACGGACCGGAGGAGCGCCTCGAGGTCCGCGGCCCGCTCCCGGCCTTCGAACCCTGGGTACCGGACGTCCGCCAGCTCGATGCCGTCCTTCGCCAAGGCCGACCGCGAGGCCGCGACCCGCGCCGCGCAGTGGCCGTTGCCTCCCAGAAAGGCCACTCGGCGTTGGGACATGGCGTCTAGAATAGGGCCTCGCCACCGAGCTCCAACTGTGTGAAGCGATGCTCATACTGCACGGCACCTATTCCCGGGCGCGCAAGATCGTGTCCCCAGCGCGGAATCCGGCGTCGGGCGCTACCCCCGGCATGAGGAGGACCGCTTGACGCGGAGACCGTCGGCCCGAGGCGGAAGGGCAGCGGTGATGATTGCGGTCGCCCTGGTGGGCGGCTGCTACGAGTCCAATTTCCCGTTGGATCCGGCGCCGCAGGCCGACGTGGAAGAGGCGTGGCTGGGCACGTGGCGGTGTCTTCCATTCGACGCCGGCGCCGACGAGCCGCCCGCCACGGTCTGGGTCAAGCGCGCGAGCGACCGCCGATACGACGTCACCTGGCAGGAGGGCGGGGGAGACCCGGATCGCTACGAGGCCTTCGCGTCGTCGGTGGAGGGCCAGCGGTTCCTGAACGTTCAGGAGCGGAAGACCGATGGTGCCGGCGGCAAGTGGGTGTTCATGCGGCCCACGCTATTGCGGCCCAACGTCCTGCATGTGGACATCGTGGGTGCCGACGCCCTCAAGGGCGTGGAGGAGTCGGCGCCGGCGGTGCGGCGGGCGATCGCGCGGCAGCTCGCGAGCCCGAGCCTGGCCGTCGAGTTCTGCGTCTGCGCGAGGGCCAAGGAGACGGCCGAAGCCGCGCCCGCGCGCTGAGCCGGCATGATGAACGGAAATGTTCTGAGGCCCGTCAGCGAAGACCTTCGAAGCCACAAGCTGCTGGCTTGGATCCTGTTGGGGGGGTTCGTCTTCACCGCAAGCCTGGCGGAAGGGGTCTATGCCGCCCACGACGCGGAGCCATCCCAGAGATTCCGGTTCCTGACGATGCTCGGACTCATGGCGCTCCTCTGGTACTGGTTCGTCCAGGAGATGCGGTCCCATCGTCCCGCCCTGCCCATGGACATGGGGATCTTCCTTTTTGCGCTATGGTTCATCCTCGTCCCTTACTACTTCTGGCGCTATGAGCGCGGGCGCGGTCTGCTCAAGGTCGTCGGGCTGGTCGGCATGTGGGTCCTGACGTGGGCGCTGGGCGCCCTGGCCGCCTTCGTGCTGGCGTAGACCGCGACGGGCCCCTAGAAGACCGCCCGCAGCGCGGCGCGCGCCGCGTGGTACCCGCACATGCCGTGGACGCCGCCGCCGGGCGGCGTGGACGACGAGCAGATGTAGAGGCCAGGGACCGGCGTCGAGTAGGGGACGATGCGCGGGGCGGGCCTCGTGAAGAGCTGGCGGAGGTCCTGGGCGCCGCCGTTGATGTCGCCGCCGACGTAGTTGGCGTTGTGCTCCTGGAGGCGGGCGGGAGTCAGGACGCTCCGCGCGAGGACCACGTCGCGGAAGCCGGGGGCGAAGCGCTCGATCTGGGCCTCGATCCGCCCGCGCATGTCGAAGGTGGACCCGTTGGGCACGTGGCAATACGCCCAGGCCGTGTGCCTGCCCGCGGGGGCCCGCGAGGCGTCGAACAGGCTCGGCTGGGCGAGGAGCACGAAGGGGCGCTCGGGATGCTCGCCGCGCGCGACCGCGGCCTCTGAGGCGGCGATCTCCGCCAGGGTGCCTCCGAGGTGCACGGTGCCCGCCCGGGAGCAGCCGGCGGCCTTCCACGGGATGGGCCCCGACAGCGCGAAGTCGAGCTTGAAGGCGGCGGGGCCGTAGCGATAGCGCTCGAGCTGGCGGCGGTACCGGCCGCGGAGCCGGTCGCCCGCGAGCCCCAGGAGCTGGCGCGGCGTGACGTCGCAGAGGACGGCGCGGGCGGCCGGCAGGGCGTCGAGCGACTCCACGGGGGAGCCCGTCCGTATCTCTCCGCCGAGCGAGCGGAGGTGCGCGGCCAGCGCGTCCGCGATCCTCCGCGAGCCGCCGCGGGGCAGGGGCCAGCCCACGGCGTGGGCGGCCGTCCCCAGGACGAGGGCGATGGCGGCGGTGGCCGCCCGCTCGAGGGGCAGGATGGAATGGCCGGCCAGGCCCGCGAAGGCCGCCCGCGCGCCCTCCCCGCGGAACCGGGACTCCGCGAGGCCCCGGGCCGAACGGAGGGCCTTGAGCCCGAACCGCGCCATGGCCAGGGGATGGCGGGGCAGGTGCAGGGCGTCGAGCAGGTCCGGCGCCAGGGCGTCCCAGCCGGAGACGAGCGGGCCCATCAAGCGGCGGTATGCCCCGGCATCGGTCCCGAGGCCGCCCGCGGTCGCTTCCACCGAGCGCTCGATCATCACCGCGGTGCCGTCGTCGAGGGGATGCGCGACGGGGGCCGCGGGATGGACCCATTCCAGGCCGTGGTCGTCGAGGGGCAGCGTCCGGAAGAACGGCGAGCCCAGCCCCAGGGGATGTATGGCCGAGCACACGTCGTGAAGGAAGCCGCGGAGCGTCAGCTCCGCGGAGCGGCAGCCGCCGCCGATCGTGTCCCTGGCCTCGAGGACCAGGACGGACTTGCCCGCCTGCGCCATCGTGATCGCGGCGGCGAGGCCGTTCGGGCCCGACCCCACGACCACCGCGTCGTAGCCGGCCATCAGGCCTGCGGCGGCGCCTTGACGTCGTACTGCTCGGCGACGTGCAGGTCGAACGCGGCGTGGCCGGGGTTGCGGGCGAAGCCGCGGAAGTGCGCGTGGCAGCGGTAGCAGACCGTGATCTCCGGCAGCACCGCGTAGAGCGCGGCGTCGACCAGCGCGGCGGCGACGAGGCTGGAATAGAAGGGCGTGAAGGGCGCGAGCGCGGCGCCGATGACGACGACGCCGAGCCCCACCTTCTGGTTGAAGTCGCGCTGGACATAGAGCTGCCGCGAGCCGCAAGCGGGGCAGCTCTCGATGACCTTCTCCTGTCTCGTCCTCTCGGACAGCTGCAGGGTCGGCTCGGCCCGGCAGTGGGGGCAGCGCCCCTTGCCGTCGAGGCCCGCCACCGCCTCCTTGCCGCAGGTCGGGCAGGGGAAGGCGATCTCGGGCGCGCGGCTCACAGCGGAAAGCCCGCGGCCACCCGGAGGTACTTGGCCAACAGCTCGCCCGACAGCACCAGGAAGAGCTGAACGTACAGGATGCCGGTCGCGGACTGCGTGGACCGGATCTCGACCGTCTTCCAGATGAACCAGATGAGCGACAGCGGGCCCGCCAGGCCGAACAGGATCCGCATCCACACGAAGACGCCGTCGGGGCTCCACAGGCCGGTGGCGACCAGGCGCGCGTCCTCCAGGCCTTGCGGCGTGCCCGCCAGGGCCCAGGCCACGACCGCGGCCCGGAGGACGAGGCCGGCGATGAGCAGGACCGTGAGCCTGCGCAGCGCCGCGATCGGGAGGTCCAGGACCACGAGGTACCAGTGGCCGAGGATCATGGCCCCGGCCGCCGCGCCCAGGAGCAGGATCGAGGTCAGGTCGGTGGCGACCGCGAGCACGCGCGGCTGGTCCGGAGTGCCGAGCAGGACGGCGGCCAGGCCCGCGACCAGGGAACCGG
>Ga0214472_10004706_pt1 | contig 14391 bp, 16 predicted proteins | sample RVTome_6_FD_207662 | JGI IMG/M metagenome (GOLD analysis project Ga0214472, IMG submission 207662) | Soil microbial communities from uranium-contaminated site in the Upper Colorado River Basin, Wyoming, United States - RVT140D175 | ecosystem: Environmental > Terrestrial > Soil > Contaminated >... | reverse complement strand
CCGAGCCGCGGCCCGCGTGCCTGACGAAGTACCGCCCGCGGTGTGACGGCCGCGCTACTTCAGCTTGCCCGCCGCCTCGACCAGCTGGCGACCCAGATCGCCCGCGGATTCGAGGTAGATGTCGATCACGGGCTGGCTCGCCTTCTGCCAGGCGGCGATCTGCTGCGCGGATTGCTCGATCACGTTCATCTTCGTCTCTTTGCGCACCCACGCAATCACGTCGTCGTTTTTCTTCTGGATACTGTTCGCGAGCTCGGCCTCGACCTCCTTGCCGGCATCGTCGATCAGCTTGCGCTGCGCGTCCGTGAGCCCTTGCCACACCTTCTCGTTGACCAGCACCACGAACCACACCGACGCGTGATTGGTCAGCGTGACGTGGTCGAGCACCTCGTTCATCTTGCGCGACTTGATGGCTGCCGGCGTCGACATGCCGGCATCCACGGTCCCGCGCTGGTAGGCGATGAACTGCTCCGAGCCCGAGATCAGCGCCGGTGCGCCGCCCAGCACCTCGACGAACTTGCCCAGCGTCTTGCCGAACACGCGCACCTTCTTGCCCTTGACGTCGGCTGGCTTGCTGATCGGCTCCTTGCTCATGAACACCGAGTTGCCCAGCGACTGCCACCACAGCACGCGCGCGCCGGTGGCGAGGATCGCGTCGTCGAGCGGGCCGCGGATCGGCGAGCCTTTCGCCGCTGCCTTGAGCGCGATCTTCTCCGAAGGCAGCAGGAACGGCACGTAGAACAGGTCCACCGCGGGGATGGTGCCGGCGAATCGCGTCAACGACGCGGCGCCCATGTCGATGGCACCCGAGGCCACCGCCTGCGGTACCTCGCTGTCCTTGTAGAGCTGCGCCGAATGAAACACGTCGATCGTCAGATCGCCGCCCGAGGCCTTCTCCACCTTGTCCTTGAAGGCCATCAGGTTCGCGGTGATGGGATGGCTGGGCGGCAGCTGGCTGGTCACGCGCAGTGTCTTGGCGCTGGCGCCGCCGGCCAGGGCCAGGCCGGCGGCCAGGGCCAGCACGCGCACCAGCGTGCGCGGCACACGGTTCTGGGGGTTGTTGGATTCGTTCACGACACGGTCCTCCATTGGCAGGGAGCCGGTGCCGGGGAGCGCGCAGCGCGTGCCGGAACCGGACGGGGTCCTGGCTCTGCTCGCGCCTGTGAACAGGCGCATCGGTGACCGGCCAGGTGGCCACGAATCGTATGTTGATATACCTAAGTACGCAATAAGGAAGAAGGCGTCGAGCTCGCGACGCGCGGCACATGCCCGCGGGGTTGGAGCCCTACGGCCTGATCCCGGCCGACTGGCCGATGGGGCGCTGCGGCCCGGTCACCCGCCTGCCGGTGCAACGCATGCTGTCCGCGGACGACTGCGCGAACGAGGACACCGCGCAACGGCATCGGTCCGGCGGGTATCGCGACGCCCGGGCGGGACCGTGCGGCGATGGCGCGGGCCGGGGATCGGGTGCGCTGTCGCGGTCGCGCAGCGCGTCAGTCGGCGATGCGCTGGTGATCGGGGACGCACGCTGGGGGAGGTGAGAGTGTGTCACGTCCCGGGACCTGGCCCTGGGATCAGCCGCGAGCGCCGGTCGCGGCCTTCTCCACGAGATCGATCGCGCCGGCCTGGATCCACGGGAAGAAGCCGGTCATCACCACGCGCACGCCCAGGCGCGTGTAGCGCTCGACGTTGGCGGCGTTCACGAGTGTGCCGGCGACGCGGCCGGCGTTGACGATCGTCGCGATCGCGGCGTCGATGGTCTGCTGCACCTCGCGATGGCCCAGCTTGCCGATGTGGCCCATCGAGGTCGCCAGATCGCTGGGCGCGACGAAGAACGCGTCGATGTGATCGACCTTCAGGATCGCATCGAGGTTGCCGATCGCCGCGATGTCCTCAATGAGCACGATCAGCAGGCTCTGATCGTTCGCACGTTGCAGGTAATCGTCGACGCCGAAGCCCTGGCGGCTGGTGAACATGCCGCGCTTGCCCAGCGGCGCGAACTTCGCCGCCGCGACCGCCGCCTCGGCCTCGGCGCGCGTGTTCACGTGCGGCACGACGATACCCTGCGCGCCGCGGTCCAGCGTGCGGTAGATGGTGGCGTAGTCGTTGTCCATCACGCGCACGACCGAGGTCTTGCCCCACAGATCGCAGGCCCGCGTCAGGTTGCCCAGATCGGCGTAGTCGACACCGCCGTGCTCGCCCTCGAGCCAGATGCCGTCGATGTCCAGCGCGGCGAGCTGGTCGATGAGATCGGGATCGTTGCTGCCCGACAGGATGGTCGCCACCTGACCGGCGGCGAGCGTCGTCTTGATGCGATTCGCTCGGATGTCCACATCCCCACTCCCGTGCAACGCGGTGCGGATGATCCCGCCCGCTGCGCGCAGTCTAAGAGGGTGTTCCGCAGCCGGCCACCTGCTGCGACGCTCCCCGAGTGCGCCTGCCCGGCGCGCCGGCATCGGGCCAAAGCTGCACGAGGCGGCACGCAGCCGGCCACCCGGTGTGCGAAACTGCGCGACCCTCCCCACCGCATCCCAGGAGCACGCATGAAAAAGCAGCGCATCCGCTCGTCCCGCGTCGGCGAGCCGCCCGAGGGCACCTGGTCGAACTGCCTGGTGATCGGGGATCAGGTGTTTATCGCCGGCATGACCGCGCGCGGCGATGCCTTCGACGACATGCCCGATGCCGACGCCCATGCCCAGGCCATCGTCATCTTCGACAAGATCAAGGCGCTGATGGAAGCGGCCGGCGGCAGCATGGCCGATGTCGTCAAGGTGGTCATCTACCTGACCGACATCAGCGATCGCGACGCGATCTGGCGCGCCCGGCGCGAGTACTTCAGCGGCGACTTTCCGGTCTCCACCCTGATCGAGGTGAGCAAGCTGGTCAGGCCCGAGCTGACAGTGGAGATCGAGGCGGTGGGCATCCTGCGCTGCGGCGACGCCAGCCGCTGAGCCCCGGGCCCTTGCGCATCGTTCGCCAAACGCCGCACCCAGAACGGGTCCATGTCCTCGACCGCGTCCGCCGGCGCGCCGCGCACCGTCGTCTACCAGTCCTACCGCACGCGCGACGTACCGGCGTGGATCGCGACCTGCATGCACACGGTGCGGGCGTGGGCGGCCAGCCGCGGCTTCGACTACCGCTTCATCGACGGCCGGCTGTTCGATCGTGCCCTACCCGGAAGCTCTGCATCCATGAGGACGTCGGCCGCCAGCCTGCTGATGATCGCCTGACCTGGTCGCAGCTACCTCGCAGGCCAGCGCCGGAATTCAGTTGAGAAACACCGTCTCGCCAAGTCCCGAGACCACGGTGCGGAGGGGGCCAGCGAGCGCCGGGGCGAGCATCGCGGCGACCTGAGGCAGGCGGTGCAGCGCGCCCCGGGACAGGCCGTGCCGGTCGAGCCAGGCGTCCGTCGCAGAGGGACCAAACCGGTCTGATGCCGCGAACTCAGCTCGCGCGGTCCGCCTCCGCAAGCACCAGCAACCGCAACGGCCCGCCTGGCACGAGCGCGTCGAACGGCCAGCAGGTCACCAGCACCAGCGCATCCGGCCGGCCCGCGAGGATCTCGCCCGCCGCGCGGTAATCCACGACCCGCGTTGCGCGCACCCGATACTCGCGCGGCGCCTCACCGGCGCGTTCGAGCACCAGCCGCTCCCCCGGGCGCACATCGCGCAGGAACGCGAAATGCGAATCGCGGTGCGCGCTGAGCACCAGCGTCCCGTTCTCGCCGCGCACCAGCCCGGGTCCGAACGCGAGCGCCTGAGCGCTGAAGCCATCGAGCACGATGAGATCCACGTCAAGGCGCGGCGCAGTGAGTCTCGCAACCGGCGCGGTGTCGGCCCATGGCCACGGCCGGTGCGGCGCGTCGTCGCGCTGCGCCGGTGCCGACGCGCCGCGCTGTATAGGCGCCAGCGCGTCGCGTCCCGTACGCGCCGATACGTCGCGCTCGGTGCGCGCCCAGGCGTCACGCTTCGTGCGCGCCCAAGCACTGCGCAGCAACACCTGCGCAACGCCGGCTTTCACGTGGATCCACGCGCCGGCCGCAAGCTGCGAGGCTCCCGCGAATACCAGCAGCGCGACGAGGCCGGCGCGGATCCGCGCGCGCGTCACACCGCCCGCCTGCGGCGGCGATGCGCCGCGAGTGCCACCGCAATCAGCGCCACTCCCGCGAGCAGGTGAATCGGCGCCGCGGTCGCGGTGCCCGGCAGCGCGCCGAACACCATTTCGTATTCCCAGCCGGCCGGAAGCTGCGTCGGCACCGCGCGCGTTGTGCTGTCGGTACCGCGCGGGCGCGCCGGTGTCCTGTCGACCGCGACCAGGCTGGTCCAGCGCGTGACCAGGCCGTGGCGCAGCGCGAGTTTGGTGACGTCGCGGCGGATGGCCTCCTGCGGCGCGCCGTGCGCCTGCCGGGCTTGCAGTGCGGCGATCTGCTCGCGCGCCCACAGCGCATGGATGCCGCGCTCGCCGCGCCCGCCGTCCAGTGCAAGGCGTGTACGCCAGGGCTCATTCGCGCGCCGGCCGTCGACGACGAGTGCGCCGCCCGGCGCTGCGAACTGCGCGGTGACGACGAGGGGCTGGCCGGCGTACAGGTCCGGCAGGCGTCGCGGCCACATCTGCACCGCGCCGGCCGATTCGGGCCAGTGCACCGCGAGGTCGCGCATCAGCGGTTGCTCGAGCTGCGCGAACAGGGTTCCCATCCGCGCCTCGACCTGCGCCAGATCGCCGATGAACGTGAACGTACCGCGGCCGCTGCTCGCGGCCTCGCGCATGAAGTGCGCGTTCGGGGCCGAGCCGATCCCGACCGTGAACAGCCGCGCCTCGCCGAGACGGCGCGCGATGATCGCGAACAGCCTGGCCTCGTCGCCGACCGCGCCGTCGGTCAGGAACACCACCTGGCGCAGGTATCCGGTCTCGGCCGGCCCGGCCAGCGCGGCGAGCAGCGCCGGCGCCATCTCGGTGCCGCCACCGGCGCGCAGCGCGCGCGCCCATGCGCGCGCCTCGCGGCGCGTGTGCGCGCTGGCTTCGCGTGCGCCGGGGTAGAGCATTGCGGTGGACGACGCGAACGCGATCACGTTGAAGCGATCGCCGTCGTGCAGGCGTGCGAGCGCGAGATCGAGCGCGGCCTTGGCCTGGCGGATCGACGCCCCGCCCATCGAGCCGGACACGTCGATCACGTAAATCGCCTCGCGGCGAAGCCGCGCGTGTGCGCCGCCGGCCGCGGGCGGCATCACCATCAACAGCGCATAGCTCGCACCCTCGAAACGCTCGGTGAACAGCGCGGCGCGCGGTGCCTGACCGGCGTGCGGCGCCCATTCGAGCTGGAAGTCGCGATCGGCCGGCACCGGTGCGGCGGCGAGCGTGATCGTCGTGTGGCCGTCGCCGGAGGCTTGCGTGTCGAGCACGTGGCTCGCGCTGTGCAGGCGCGCGAGTTCGAAGCCGGCATCGAGGTCAACGCGGATCGTGACCGGGTTGCGGCCTTCGCTGCCGGGCGGCAGCACCGGCGGCGTGATCCGCGCTGCGTCCGGTACGACATCCGTCGCGGCGGCCCAGCCGGTGCCCGCTGCGCGCCACGCGACCTGCTCGTCGCCCAGCGGCGCGCCGGGGACTTCCCGCAGCGGCGCGCCGTCGACGTCGTGCGACGGCGCGCGCTCGGCATGCCCCAGCGGCACGCCGGCGATGTAGCGCGGGCCGACCACCATCGGGAAGCGCAGCGAGAAGGCGCCGGCCGCGTAGTGCACCTGCTGCTGATACTCGATCTCGACCGTGATCGCGCCGTGCGGCGCGATGTTCGCGACCGAGGTCGTGAACACGTTCGCGCGCTCCTGCTCGACGAGCAAGGCGCGCCGGCCGGCGTGTTTCGCCGCCTCGTAGCTGCGCCTGGCCTCGCCGCGCTCGCGCAGCACGCCCTCGACGATGCGCTCGCCGATGCGCAGGCGCAGGCGGTCGACCGCCGAGCGCTCCGGCAGCGGGAACACGTACACCCCTTCGACCCAGTCGCCGGTCGGGTTCGCAAAGCGCTGCACCACGCGCGTGCGCGCGACGAGCCCGGTCACGCGGATGCCGACCTCGGTCTCGAGCGCCGGCGCGCGCAGCATCTCGCGCGTCGACGGCATGCGCACGAGCAGCGTGCCGGAGCCGATCCCGGACAGGCTGACGCCGGGCATCGCCGTGGCGGGCGCTTCGGCCCCGGACGCGGGCGCGGACGAGGCGCCGGTGGCGAACAGGCACACGGCGAGCAGCACACCGGCAGCGGGTCGGGACAGGTCCATCGCAAGCAGCCCTCGTGATCAGGTCCGATGACGGGCTGATTGCACGCGGACCGGATGGCACCCACGGTGCGCACCGCGGGCGAATGCAGGCAATTCGGGGACAGTTCACTTATCTCGGGTCGTGTTCTCAGCGGCTCGCATGAACGAACCGGAGACCCGGCTCGGCCTGGTCGAACTGCTATTGTTTGAACAGGACCCGCGGCCGTGCGCGGAACTCGCGCTCGGCTGGCTCGCAAGCCGCTTCGGCGCCGAGCGCAGCCTGCTGCGGGTGACCGATGCGAAAATGGCGACCAGGCAAGGAGGTCGACACGGTGCGACTCGAAGGCTCCTGTCACTGCGGCGCGGTGCGGTTCTCGCTGCAATCCGCGCACCCGTACCCGTTCAACCTGTGCTACTGCGGGATCTGCCGCAAGACCGCCGGCGGCGGCGGTTTCGCGATCAACCTCGGCGGCGACCACGACACGCTGGAAGTCGACGGCCGCGACCACCTGCGTGTGTATCAGGCAAGACTTGGTGAATCCGCTGCCGAGCCGAGCCCGGCGCAGCGCCACTTCTGCGGCCGCTGCGGCACTCACCTGTGGCTGTGGGATCCGCGCTGGCCGGAGCTGGTCCACCCGCTGGCCTCGGCCATCGACACCCCGCTGCCGGTCCCGCCGCAGCGCACCCACCTGATGCTGGGGTCGAAGGCACCGTGGGTGCAGGTGCGCGCCGATCCGCAGGACCGGCAACACGCCGGCTACCCCGACGAGTCGATTGCCGAGTGGCACGAGCGGCTCGGGCTGGTCGAGTAGCCAGCGGGTCGGTCGCATCGGTGGGACTGCGCAGCGCGCGCAGCCGCATCTCGGCGCCGGTGCGCGTCTCGCCTTCCATCACCTGGTCGGCGAGCTCCCCGAAGATCCACAGGCAATCTTCCAGCACGCGATGCCGGACGGCGGCGCATTCATGCGACGAAGCCCGCCTGGATCTGCTTGATGCGGGCCTGCGCCTCGGCCGGCAATGGCCCCCGGTTCACGGCCGCGGCGGCGCGCTGCAACTCGTCAATCGTGGCGATCCCGATCTCGGTGGTGGGCAGCGTCGGATTGGAGATGACGTAGCGGATCGCGAGTTCCGGAAGATCCGCGGCATGACCCGCTTCGATCAGCGGCATGAAGCGCCGCGCGCGAGCCACGTCGGTCGCGTAGTCGGTGTCCGAGCCGATCGGCGCGACCGCGGCCATGCCGAGCGGGTGACGCGTCTCGCGGCCGGACAGCGCACCGCCGGCCAGCACGCGCACGCCGATGGCGCCGACGCCGTTGCGCGCAGCCGCAGCCAGCAGCTCGCGATAATCCTGCGCCGGGTAGTTCGCCGGCTGCGCTTCGCCCGCCGACGGCACGAGCAGGTTGTAGAACACCTGTGCGCTATCGAAGCGGCCGGATGCCGCCAGCTCGTGCAGTGCAGCGGTATCGCCCTTGGCCGTGAAGCCGAGGAAGCGCGTCTTGCCGGCGTCGCGCAGCTTCTCGAAGGCCGGGATCACGTCGCCCAGCACCTGCGCGGCGCTGAGCGTTGCGCCGCTGCCATCGCGGCTCACGGTGTTGTGCAGCTGGAACAGTTCGACCTGCTCCAGCTGCAAGCGTGTCAGGCTCGCATCCAGTGAGCGGCGCACCGCACCGGCAACGTCGGCCATGTCCTGCGCGCCCAGACCCACCTTGGTGCTGACCACGATGCCGTCGCGATTGCCGCCGAGCGCGCGGCCGAGGTTGGTCTCCGACACGCCGTTGCCGTAGCTTGCCGCCGTGTCGAAGAAGTTGATGCCGTTGTCCCGCGCCCAGGCGACCGCGCGATCCTGATCGACCGCCTCGCCCCTGACCATCAGGCCGCCGACGGCGCCGCAGCCGAAGGTCAGTCGCGAAACCTCGAGGCCGGTGCGGCCGAATACCTTCTTCTCCATCGGTGTCCCCCTGGCATCGTTGTCGGTGCGCCGCGCGAACCCCCGTGCGCCGCGGCGCGCCGGTTGCGGATCTACGCGGTCGCGGCATTCGCCGCCAGGAACATGCGGATGTGGCGCAGCGCGATGCGCACCTTGTGGTCGTCTTCCTTCCACGGATACAGGCTGACCTGCGAATTCGGTGCCAGCAGCGCCGATTCCATTGCCACCGCGTACGGGTGAGCCGGTACGTCGTCGGGCAGGATGAGTATCGGCGTGTGACAGCGGCGCACGAATTCGCGGCTGACGGTGAACACGAAGTCCGGATCCGAGCGGTACATCTTGTGCAGGAACGCGCTCACCTGCTCCATCGTGACGTCACTGCGCCGCGCGCACAGCGACGGGCCCCAGCCCTTGATGTTGTTCTGGTAGAAGATGTCCGGCCGGTCGGGGCGAAAGCCGCTGGGGTGGGTCAGCACCGCGGCGACGACGCGTTCGGGCGCGCGGCGCAGCAGGTTCCAGATGAACGGGCCGCCGATGCAAAAGCCCAGCACCATGCAGCGATCGATGCCGAGGTGATCGAGCAGCCCGAGCTGATCGTCGGCGTGGGCGTCCCACGGTCGGTCCACCTCCAGCGGACCGTGCGAGGCGCCGCCGTTGGCGTTGCGCAGATCCAGCGCGATGCAGCGGTAGCTGTCGCTGAACTCCTCCAGCGGATTGAAGGGGTGGTTCGCCAGTCCGGCGATGGTCGCATTCAGGCCGCCGCCAGGCAGGATCAGCAGCGGGAAGCCGGCGCCGGCCTCCTCGTAGTGAATGTGCACCGGGCCGTTCTCGTAGGTGGGCATGGCTTTGCTCCTGTGGTGGCGGCGCCGTGTGCACATCAGCCGGCGGCGTCGACCTCGCATTTTGCACGATTGCGCCCGGGCGGGGAGGGGTCCGGGGGTGGCTGATCGCGGTGCGCGCCGCCCGGGGTCCGCGCAACGCGCTGCCGGTACCGCCGCATCCGGGCCGGGGACGCGCCCGGGCACCAGGTGCCGGCGCGGGGAGGGAGCAATGCCCTCGATGACGGCGGCTCAGGCCTGCGGGCGATCTGTTCGCCACGCTGAGCGTGCAAGATTGTCGAACGGTGCGAGGCCGACCGTGCAAACGCCGTTCAACCTCGCGCGTCTGAGGACGGCCAGGTAGCTGAGCGCAGGAGACTGACCTTGATCCACGCATCGCGAATTTTCCAGAACCAGTTTGGTACCGCCAGCATGCGCGCGGTATGGACCGAGCCTGCCATGCTGCAAGCCTGGCTCGATGTCGAGGCCGCTGTTGCCCACGTGCAGGGCGAACTGAAGGTGCTTTCCAAAGCTGACGCCCGCGAGATCGTGCGCAACTGCAATACCCATGTCATCACGCCGGACGCCGTAGCCGCCATATACCGCGAGACCGGGCACGTGATCGTTTCGCTGATAAAGGCTTTTCGCGCGGCAGTTCCAAGAGCCGGCGAACGTTTCCATCTCGGTATGACGACGCAGGATGTCCTCGACACCGGGCTGACACTGCAGATTCGCGAGGCGCTGCGACTTCTGGTGCCCGCACTGTTCGGCCTCGAGGATGCGCTCGTCGACCTTGCCGTGCGCCATCGCAAGACGGTCATGGCCGGGCGCAGCGAAGGACAGCAGGGTGCGCCGATCACCTTCGGCCACAAGATTTGCGTATTCGCGTCCGAAATCGGCGCCCACGCGGATCGTTTGAGCGAGTGCGCGGACCGCATGATGATCCTCACGCTGTTCGGCGCGATGGGCGTGCAATCATCCTACTGCTTCGTCGTCGGCGACAAGAATATCGAGACCTTCACGCGTCGCGTCGCCGAACACCTCGAGCTGGCCGTGCCTGTCGTGTGTCCGCACCAGCGCACGGATCGGTTTGCCGAGCTGGGCCATGTACTCGCGCTCATCTGCTCGACTCTGGGCCGCCTGGGCATGGAAATCCGCGACCTGCAGCTCGTTTCCGGGCTGCAAGTTCACGCAGACCGCATGTTGGCAATCCTCATGATCGGCGGCGGCCTGACCATGGCGGAGTCCGTCATGCTCGGCCTTGCCGAGAAAAGCGGACGCAAGGTCTGGGCTCATCAACTGCTTCGGCGGCGCGGCCGTGCTCGAGCTGGCGCGCTCGGGCGCGGACCTGAAGGGCTTCGCGACCTTCCACGGCGGACTGAAGACGCCGCAGGGCCAGGACTACGGCCAGACGAAGGGCGCAATCCTCGTCATGCACGGCACCGCCGACCGCGCGATCACGATGGACCGGTTCGCCGCCCTCGCGCAGGAGCTGGAGCAGGCCCGCGTGCGGCACGAGATGATCACGTACAGCGGCGCGCCGCACGCGTTCACGGTGTTCGGCAGCGAGCGCTACCGCGCCGACGCCGACGCGAAGTCCTGGGCGCGCTTCGCGGACTTCCTGGCCGCCACCCTGCGCTGAACCCCGGGTGCGTGTCGCCCGGGGCCGCTCGGGACGCGCGCCAGTGAGAAATGAGTGAACTGTCCCCGATCTACATCGATCTACAGTGCGCGGTAGATGCGCGGCAACAGGCCGCCGGCAACAAAGCTGAGCACCTCGCTGCGGGTGTCCAGGCGCACGCGCACCGCGATGTCGACGGCCTCGCGCTGCGGCGCGCGGATGCGCACGCGCGCGTGCATGCCGGGGCTCGGCTCGCCGTCCAGATCCAGCAGGTCGAAGGTCTCGGCACCGCTCAGCCCCAGCGACTCGGCACTGGCGTCGGCGGGGAATTCGAGCGGCAGGATCCCCATGCCGACGAGGTTCGAGCGGTGGATGCGCTCGAAGCTGCGTGCCAGCACCGCGCGCACACCGATCAGCCACGGCCCCTTTGCCGCGGTGTCGCGCGACGAGCCGCAGCCGTACTCGTGACCCGCGATCACGAGCATGGACTCGCCGCGCTCGCGGTAGGCGGCGGCGGCCTGGAACACGCTGATGATCTCATCGTCGGGCATCAAGCGCGTGAGGCTGCCGGTGTGTCCGGGCACCATTGCATTGCGTAGCCGGCGGTTCGCGAAGGTCGCGCGCGCGACCACCTCGAAGTTACCGCGCCGCGTGCCGTAGGAGTTGAAGCCGGCCTCGTCGGTGCCGCGTTCGAGCAGGTAACGGCCCGCATCGCTGTCGGCGGCGATGGTGCCGGACGGCGAGATGTGATCGGTGGTGATCGAATCACCCAGGATCACCAGCGGCCGCAGCCCGGTGAGCGCGCTGCCCGAAGCGCGCGCATGTGAATCGTCGAAAAACGGCGGGCGCCGGATGTAAGTGCTGTTTGGCTGCCACGGATAGCGCATGCCGTCGCCGGCATCGAGCGCGCGCCACGCGTCGCTGCCGCGCAGGATATCGGCGTAGCGGCGCCGGTACATGTGCGGCGACACGCTGGCCGCGACTGCCGCGCGGATCGCATCGTCCGACGGCCACAGCTCCGAGAGGTACACCGGCTCGCCATGGGGGTCATGGCCCAGCGGCTCGCGCGTGAGATCGATCAGCAAGGTGCCGGCCAGCGCATAGGTCACGACCAGCGCCGGCGATGCGAGGTAGCTCGCCTTGCAGTGGGGGTGGATGCGGCCTTCGAAGTTGCGGTTACCCGAGAGCACTGCGGCGCAGACCAGGCCGTGCGCCTCGATGGCCTGGCCCAGCTCGGCAGCGATCGGCCCGGACATGCCGCCGCAGGTGGTGCAGCCGAAGCCTGCGACCTGAAAGCCCAGTGCGTCGAGGTACTGCTGCAGCCCGGCGGCCTCGAGGTAGTCTGCGACCACCTTCGATCCCGGCGCGAGCGAGGTCTTGACCCAGGGCTGCGGCATCAGGCCCCGCTCCACGGCACGCCGCGCAAGCAGCCCGGCGGCGACCAGGTTGGCCGGGTTCGAGGTGTTGGTGCAGCTCGTGATCGCGGCAATCACGATGTCGCCGTCGCCGAGCGCGTGGTGCATGCTCGCGAGTTGGTGGCGGGCACCGCGCTCGAGCTCGCTGCGCTGGAAATACCCGCCCAGCTCGGCGGCGAAGGACGCCGGCAATGCGTGCAGATCGACCCGATCCTGCGGGCGGCGCGGCCCGGCAAGGCACGGACGCACCGCGCCCAGATCGAACTCCAGCACCTGGTCGTACTCCGCATCCGGCGTGTGTTCGTCGCGCCATAAGCCCTGCGCGCGGCAGTAGCCCTCGACCGTCGACAGGTGCGCCGCGTCACGACCGGTCAGCGCGAGGTAGTCCAGGGTGTGGCGATCGACCGGGAAGTACACGCAGGTCGCGCCGTATTCGGGCGCCATGTTCGCAATCGTGCCGCGGTCCGCGACCCCCAGCACGTCCAGTCCGGTGCCGAAAAACTCGACGAACTTGCCGACCACACCCAGCTCGCGCAGCGTCTGCGTCACGGTCAGCACCAGATCGGTCGCAGTCACGCCGGCCGGCAGCATGCCGCGCAGGCGCACGCCGAGCACCTGCGGGTTCGCGTAGATCAGCGGCTGGCCCAGCATCGCGGCCTCGGCTTCCAGCCCGCCCACGCCCCAGCCGAGCACCCCCAGACCGTTGACCATGGTCGTGTGGCTGTCGGTGCCGATCATGGTGTCGGGGTACAGCAGCGGGGCCGCATCGCCAGCGCCGTCGTCCACCCACACCACGCGCGCCAGATACTCCAGGTTGATCTGGTGCATGATGCCGCTGTCGGGCGGGAACACGCGCAGGTTCTTGAATGCCTGCTGCGCCCAGCGCAGGAAGCGGAAGCGCTCGAGGTTCTCGGCGAAGGTTTGCGACTCGTTGCGCGCCCGCGCATCGGCGCTGCCCCAGTGCGAGACCTTCAGCGAGTGATCGATGATGAAGTCGGCCGGGATCGCCGGGTTGATCCGCGCCGGATCGCGTCCGTCGCGCACCGCCGCGTCGCGCATCGCAGCCAAGTCCACCAGCAGCGGGATCCCCAGCAGATCCTGCAGCAACACGCGCGCCGGCCGGTACGCGAAGCTGCCGGGTTCGCGTGCGACCAGCCGCGCGACGTCGGCGGCGCTCGCGCCGTCGTCGCCGGGGTTGCGCAGCATATTCTCGACCAGCACGCGCAAGCAGAACGGCAGCGTCGCCAGTCCAGGCAGTTCGCTGGCAGCGTGTGTCAGGCTGACAACGCGATAACGCCGCCCGGCGACCGCAATTCGGTCGAAATTCGCGAAATTCGGTGACAGTTCACTTATCTCCATGCCCGGGAACTCAGCGGAGAAATCGGTGATGCCTCACCCGTTTCTCGTCGCCGCCATTGCCGCTGACCTCGACCGCCTGCGTCCGCTTCGATTGATGGAAATAAGTGAACTGTCACCGATCTCGGGCCCGATCTCGGGCGGGGACGCACCGCGAGGATGCGTCCCCGCCATGCCGGTCAGCCCTTGAGTTCGGCGAGCTTTTCGAGCGTCTTCGCCGCGTCGGGCAGCGTGCCCTGGTGCAATTCGCCGTGGCGCACCACGCCTTCGGGGTCGATGATGAGCAGCGCGCGCATCGTGATGCCGCTGTCCTCGTTGAAGATCCCGAGCTTGCGCGAGACCTCGCCATGCGGCCAGAAGTCGGAGAGCAGCGGGTGGCGGATGCCGCCCATGCCCACCGCCCAGGTGCGCAGCGCGAACTGCGAGTCCACGCTCATGCCGAGCAACTGCGCACCGGCTTCCTCGAATTTGTTCAACGCACGGTTGAACGTCGAAGTCTGGTTGCTTCAGCCGCCGGTGAACGCGAGCGGGAAGGTGTGCAGCACCACCCACTTGCCGCGAAACTGCGACAGCGAGACGTCCTGCCCCTCGTGGCTCTTCAGCGTGAAATCGGGCGCCGTGGATCCTGCCTCGAGCATGTCGTCCTCCTCCTGCTGGTGAATCGGATCGCAATGATACGGTGACAGTTCACCAATTTCTCGCTATCACAATCCTTCATTGAATCAAACACTTGTGTCCCGCCTCGGCGCGGAAACAGGTGAACTGTCACCGAATCTCGCGGAAATTAAGTGAACTGTCACCGTATTTCAGCAGTTCAGGGTGGTGTCGCGCTCCCAGGCGGTGAGGTGGTGGGAGTAGGCGTTCCAGTCGTCCAGCTTGAGCTTGGCGTAGCCGCGCATGAACTCATCGCCCAGCGCCGCGGCCATGACCTTGGAGCGCTCGAACGCGCGCAGCGCGTCGAGCAGGTTCAGCGGCAGTTGCCGCACACCCTTCACCTTGTGGCCGTCGG
>Ga0214472_10004705_pt1 | contig 14392 bp, 10 predicted proteins | sample RVTome_6_FD_207662 | JGI IMG/M metagenome (GOLD analysis project Ga0214472, IMG submission 207662) | Soil microbial communities from uranium-contaminated site in the Upper Colorado River Basin, Wyoming, United States - RVT140D175 | ecosystem: Environmental > Terrestrial > Soil > Contaminated >... | reverse complement strand
CGCGGCCGTGGAGGCGGCGCGGGCCGGGGAGCAGGGGCGGGGGTTCGCGGTGGTGGCCGGGGAGGTGAAGTCGCTGGCGGAGCGGTCGAAGGGTGCGACTGTGGAGGTGCGGCGGATTCTGGGGGAGATCCAGCGGGCGACGGCGGCGGCGGTGATGGCCACCGAGCAGGGAACCAAGCAGGTGGCCGAGACCGCGGCGGAGGTGAACGACGTCGTCGGCGCGGCCGCGACGGTGGGTGCGCAGATCGTTGCGGCGGCCGGGCAGCAGGCCGCGGGCATGACGCAGATTCGGCAGGCGATGAGCAGCATCCAGCAGGCGACGCAGCAGAACCTCGCCTCCACGCGTCAGGTCGAGGAAGCGGCGCGTGTCCTCGACGGACAGGCCGCGCGCCTCGTGCGACTGGTGGGCGACGGCCGCAAGGGGCTCGCCCGAGGGACGACGGCGTGAGCCGGAAGGACCTCGCGGCGCGGCTCCTGGCGACCTTCATCGGCGAGCTCGGGGAGCAGGTCGAGACGATGAACCGCGAGCTGCTGGCGCTGGAGACCACCCCGGGCGACCGGGACCGTGTCCACGCGCTGTTTCGCGTCGCGCACACGCTGAAGGGTGCGGCGCGGGCGGCGGGTGTGCCGCTCGTCGAGCGCGTATGCCACGCGTTGGAGAGTCTGCTCGCCGACGCGCGCGAGGGAAAGCGGGCCCTCGGCGCTCAGGACTTCGAGCTGCTGTTCGGCGCGGCGGATGCGCTTCAGGACACCGCCGAGCGACTCGAGGCGGGAGCGGATCTGACCGATTCACCGCTCGCTGCGGTGCTGGAGACGCTCCGCGATGAACCGGGCGCGACGACGACGCGACGGCCGGGCGAAGGCCGTGAGCGCGAGAGCGGGCGTTCCCCCGCGCCGCGGGACGGGCAGGTGCGAGTACCGACGCAGAGGGTCGACGCGCTGCTAGCCACGGGAGCCGAGCTGCTGGTCGCCGGGGGGCGTCCCCGCGTGCGAGCCGGTGAGGTGGAGGAGCTGCGCGCCCGGCTGGCCCGGTGCGCGACCGACTGGAAGCGGGCTGGGCGGCGGCTGCGCATCGCGCTCGAGAGCGCAGAGGCGCCCGCGTCGGATCGCCGAGTGCTCGCCGACGTGGGCGGGGAGCTCGAGCGGCTCGCCGCGGACGCGGCGCGCGTCTCCCGGGCCGCGTCGACCGATGCGCATACGCTCGGCCGCACCGTGCAGGAGGTACTCGACCACGCCCGCGGACTGCGCATGCGGCCGTTCGCGGACGCGTGCGAGGTCCTTCCTCGCGCCGTGAGAGACCTGTCGGTCACGGCGGGTAAGCAGGTCGAGCTACGCATCGACGGAGCGGAGGTGCAGGCCGACCGGGTCGTCCTCGACGGCCTTCGAGAGGCGCTTCTGCAGATGGTCCGTAACGCGGTGGACCACGGCATCGAGGCGCCGGACGAGCGCGTCGCGGCGGGCAAGCCGCGGCACGGTACGGTCGCAGTGGCCGCGGGCGTCCGCGGCGATCGGCTGAGGGTGACCGTGACCGACGACGGCAGAGGCTTCGACGTGTCGGCGATCCGGGACGCGCTCCGGCGGCGTGGCATGCCGGTGCCGGCGGACGAGCGCGACCTGCCGCGGGCGCTCTTCGAGGCGGGCCTCTCGACGCGAGGACAGGTGACCGCCGTGTCGGGCCGGGGTGTCGGCCTGGATGTCGCGCGCTCGGCGGTGGAGCGGATCGACGGACGCATCGACGTGACGTGGGCGGCGGGTCGCCAGACCACCTTCCTGCTCGACTGCCCCCTCACGCTGGCGAGCCTGAAGGCGCTCCTGGTGTCCGTGGGCTCGCAGGTCGTCGCGCTGCCGCTGGGCTACGTCGAGCGGCTGCGGCGCGTGCGCACGGCCGACGTTCGGCAGGTCGAGGGGCGTCACGTCCTCCCCACGGCCGAGGGGCCGGTCCCACTCGTCGCGCTTGCCACTCTCCTGCCGCCGCTCGGCGAGATACCGCCCGGGGAGGGGCCGCTCTCCGTCGTCGTGATCCGCGTGGGTGCCCGTCGTCTGGCCGTGGTCGTGGATGAGATGCTGGAGGTTCGGGAGCTGTCGGCGCGGCCCATACGCGCGGGAGAGCCCAAGCCACGTGCCGTGCGCGGCGCGGCTCTGCTCGAGACCGGCCGGATCGCGCTCGTGACGGATCCCCTCGCGCTGGTCGACTCGGCGCTCGAGTCGGAGGCGGCCAGCGGCCCGGCCTTCCGGGATCGTGGGCCCACGGCGCCCGCGAAGCGGTGTGTCCTCGTGGTCGACGACTCCATCACCACGCGCACGCTCGAGAGTAGCATCGTCGAGGCGGCGGGCTACGAGGTGCTCACCGCCGTGGACGGGAGCGACGCGTGGCGCCTTCTCCAGGAGCACGCCTGCGATCTGGTCGTCGCCGACATCGAGATGCCGCGCATGGACGGGTTCGCCCTGTGCGAGGCGATCCGCGGCTCCCGCCGTCTCTCCGCTCTTCCCATCGTGCTCGTCACCGCGCTCGAGCGCCCGGAAGACCGGGCTCGCGGGCTCGAGGTGGGCGCCGATGCCTACATCGGCAAGTCGAGCTTCGATCAGCAACACCTGCTGGACACGATACGGCAGCTCCTCGAATGACCAAGGTGCCATGATACGAGTCCTCGTCGCGGAAGATTCCCTCACGGTGCGCGAGCTCCTCGTGGCCATTCTCGAGAGCGACCCCGAGTTCCGGGTGGTCGGACAGGCGAAGAACGGGCTCGAGGCGGTCGAGCTGGCGAAGGAGCTGCGGCCCGACCTCATCACGATGGACATCCACATGCCGATGATGGACGGATTCGCGGCCACGAAGGAGATCATGGTGGCCGCGCCGGCCCCGATCATCATCGTGTCCTCGAGCTCGAGCGGCCGCGAGGTCGAGCTGTCGCTCAACGCTCTGAGGGCCGGCGCCCTCATGGTGGTTCCCAAGCCCGACGATCCGGGTTCCCCGCTGTTCAACGGCCGTCAGGGGCAGTTCCTCGCGATGGCGAAGGCGATGGCGGACGTGAGGGTGGTGAGGCGTTGGGCCCGCTCCGTCGCGCGCGCCCACGGCCCGGCCTCCGAGCTCGGGCGCCGCCGGAAGGCCGGCGCGGTCCGCCTCGTGGCCGTCGCGGCCTCGACCGGCGGGCCGGCGGCGCTCCAGCGCCTGCTGTCCGACCTGCCGGCGGACTTCCCCTCGCCGATTCTCGTCGTCCAGCACATCGCCGAGGGCTTCGTCGACGGTCTCGCCGAGTGGCTCGGGTCCGGCTGTGGACTCCGGGTGAAGGTGGCCGCGGACGGGGACCCGTTGGCGCCCCGCACGGTCTTCCTGGCGCCGGACGGCCTGCACCTGGCCGTCGGAGTGGGCCGGCGGGTGGCCGTCGTCGACGCATCACCGGTCGGGGGCTTTCGGCCCTCGGCCTCGTTCCTCTTCGAGTCGGCCGCCGCGCGCTACGGGCCCGAGGCGGGAGCGGTCGTGCTCACGGGGATGGGGTGCGACGGTGCCGAGGGGCTTCGGGCCGTACGCGCGGCCGGGGGGTACGTCATCGCGCAGGACGCCGCCAGCTCCGTCGTAAATGGAATGCCGCAGGCGGCGGTCGACTCGGGCGTGGTGGACGCGGTCCTGCCGCTCGAGGGTATCGCGGAGCGTCTGGTGACGCTCGTACGGGCAGCGCCCACGCCCCCAGCCGACGAGGGCCCATGACCAAGCGCGTCCTGGTCGTCGAGGACAGTCCCACGCAGCGCGAGGCCGTACAGGCCGCCCTCGAGGAGGGCGGGTACGCGGTCACGTCGGTCGCCACGGGTGACGAGGCGCTGCGGGTGCTGGAGGCTGGCGCCGTGGACGTCGTCGTCAGCGACATCATGATGCCCGGCGGCGTGGACGGCTACGAGCTGTGCCGACGCATCAAGCGCGGCCCGCGCCCGGACCTGCCTGTCATCCTTCTCACGACGCTGTCGGACCCGCTCGACATCATCCGTGGCCTGGAGGTCGGCGCGGACAACTTCCTCACCAAGCCCTGCGAGCCGGCTCACCTCCTGGAGCGCCTCGAGCTGCTGCTCGCCACGCGCCAGCGCCGTGAACGGGGCCGGGTTCGCGCCGGCGTCACGGTGTACTTCATGGGGCGCGAGTTCACGATCACCGCCGAGCGCGAGCAGGTCCTGGACCTGCTCGTCACGACGTTCGAGGACGCCGTTCGACAGAATCGGGAGCTTCGCGAGCGTGAGGATGAGCTCTCTCGCTCACGCGAGACGCTCTCGGGCCTCTACGATATCGCGGCGGACCTCAACGCGCGGACCACCGAGCAGCAGGTCGTCGACGCCGCGCTCGACCATGCGCTGCGGCTGCCGCGCGTGCAGGCGGGTTGGATCTCGCTGCGCGAGGCCGACACCGACTTTCGCCTGGCGGGCGCGCGCAACCTGCCGCCGGCGCTCATGGACGCCAATGCGATGGATGGGGATTGTCTGTGCCGCCGTCAGCTCCTTGCCGGAGAGCTCGACAGTGTCACGAACATCGTGGAGTGCGAGCGCCTGCAGAGGCTCGCCGGGCGCGCGGACGTCCCGCGACATCACGCGAGCGTTCCGCTTCACAGCGGAGACCGCGCGCTCGGCGTGATGAACCTGCTCGGCCGGGGGGAGGCCCTGTTCAACAGGGACGATCTCGCCGTTCTCCACGCCGTCGGGAATCAGATTGCCGTCGCGCTCGAGCGAGCCCGACTCTTGAATCACCTCGAGCAGGTCGTCGAGGAGCGGACCGCGGAGCTCCGCGCGGAGATCGAGGAGCGCGAACGGGCCCAGGAGGCGCTCCGGCTCTCCGACAGCATCCTGCGGCAGATCGGCAACCTCGTGATCGTCACCGACGGGCAGGGTCGTGTCCGGTACGCGAGCCCGTCGGTTCAGGCCGTGCTCGGGTTCGATCCGGACGAGGTGCACGGCGAGGGCTGGTGGGCGCTGATACATCCCGACCCGGCGGAGCGAGCGGAGGAGCGCGATCGGGCGGGACGCGGTGCTCGGGGCGAGATCCCCGTGGAGCCGGATCCCTACGAGCAGGTGATCACCGGACTGGATGGGTCCGAGCGCTGCATCCTGTGGGCCGAGTCGCGCGGACCCGACGGACTCCTGATCGCGGTCGGATACGACATCACGGATCGCAAACGTCTGGAGGAGCAGTTCCACCAGGCGCAGAAGATGGAGGCGATCGGTCGGCTCGCCGGAGGGATCGCCCACGACTTCAACAACGTGCTGACGGTGATCATCAGCACCGCGGAGCTCGTCCTCCTGGATGCCGAGCCGGAGCACCCCTTGCGACGTGACATCGAGGAGATCCGCGACGCCGCGAGCCGCGCCTCCGCGCTGACGCGGCAGCTCCTGGCGCTCGGCCGCAAGCAGGTCCTCCAGCCGCGCGTGCTGAGCCTGAACGACGTCGTGCTCGAGGCCGAGCCGATGCTGCGACGACTCATCCGCGAGGACATCACGCTCGTCACGAGGCTTGCACCGGACCTCGACAGCGTCCACGTGGACGCGGGGCAGATGGAGCAGGTGATCCTGAACCTCATGGTGAACGCTCGCGACGCCATGCCCGCGGGGGGAACCCTCACGATCGAGACGCGCAACGTGGAGCTGGACCCCTCCTACGTCCGATCGCGGCCCGGCGTGGCCACGGGTCTCCACGTGCTGCTCGCCGTGAGCGACACGGGCGTCGGGATGGACGAGGACATCAGGGCGCATCTGTTCGAGCCGTTCTTCACGACCAAGGAGCCGGGCAAGGGGACCGGGCTGGGGCTGGCCACCGTGCACGGAATCGTGCGTCAGAGCGGCGGCCACGTCTGGGCGTACAGCGAGGTCGGCAAGGGCTCCTCGATCAAGATCTACATCCCCGCCGTGGGTGAGGCCGCAGAGCGCCTGCCCCGGAAGCTCCCGGAGACGGACGAGCTTCCCCGTGGCACCGAGACCATCCTCGTGGCCGAGGACGACGACTCGGTGAGGACCGTGACCGTGGACACCCTACGACGCGTGGGGTACCGGGTGCTGGCCGCGCGGAGCGGCGAGGAGGCGCTCGCTCTGGCCGGCTCGCACGACGGAGACGTGCGCCTTCTGATCACGGACGTCGTGATGCCGGGGCTTCGCGTCCGTGAGCTCGTCGCGCAGCTCGCCGCGCTCCAGCCCGCGGCGCGGGTGCTCTACATGTCCGGGTACACGGACGACGCCATCAACCACCAGGGGCTCCTCGAGCCCGCGGTCAACTACATCGAGAAGCCCTTCACGCCGATGCAGCTGGCCCGCCACGTGCGGCGTCTGCTCGACGGTCCGGAGTGAGGCACCCTGTGTCAACCGTTCGCCACGTCTGGCATCCGGGCGCGCCGAAGTGACGCCGCCGGTCGTTCCCTGCGTGGGCCACTAGGCCCGCGAGGGGCGCCCCTTCCCCTTGCCAGAGGCCTCGATCGGCCACTCATTGGGGCCTTCCCTCTGCGCCTGCTGGGTGAGATCGATGAGCGCGAGGTCCAGAGGAGCCTTCGCATCGCCTTGGACAGCTGCGCGCGACTCACGCGCGAGAGGATGAACGGATAGCGCATGAAGATCGCGGTCATCGGAACCGGATACGTGGGACTCGTTGCGGGCGCATGCCTCGCGGAGACGGGAAACGACGTGGTCTGCGCGGACATCCTGGAGGAGAAGATCGCCAGACTGAACCGCGGCGAGGTGCCGATCTACGAGCCGGGGCTCGAGCCGCTCATCGAGAGCAACCTGGCCGCCGGGCGGCTGACGTTCACCACGGACGTGCCCGCGTCCGTGCGCGCCGCCGACGTGATCTTCATTGCCGTGGGCACGCCTCCGGGCGAGGACGGCTCGGCAGACCTGAAGCACGTGCTCGACGTCGCGCGCACGATCGGCGAGTCGATGAACGGCGAGACGGTCGTGATCACCAAGAGCACGGTGCCGGTGGGCACCGCACGGCTCGTGCGTGAGGCGATCGAGTCCAAGACGAAGCACCGAGTGCACGTGTGCTCGAACCCGGAGTTCCTGAAGGAGGGGGCGGCGGTCGAGGACTTCATGAAACCGGACCGCGTGGTGCTCGGCGTCGACTCGGAGCACGCGGCCGGAGTGCTCCGCGACCTCTATGCGCCGTTCGTGCGCACGGGCGCCTCGATCCTGATCATGGACGTCCCGTCCGCCGAGATCACGAAGTACGCCGCCAACTCGATGCTCGCCACGCGCATCAGCTTCATGAACGCGATGGCCCGCCTCTGCGAGGTGGCGGGGGCCGACGTGGACGCGGTGCGGCGGGGCGTGGGGTCGGACGGCCGGATCGGGCCGAGCTTCCTCTTTCCGGGGATCGGCTACGGGGGGAGCTGCCTCCCGGGCGACGAGACGGTGCTGGTCCGACAGAGTGGTCGCACGAAGCTCTCGCGGTTCGACGAGCTTTTCCTCGACCGGCGCCCCGTGCCGAGGTCCGCGGCGGGCGATCTCGAGCCGGAGGTGGTTTGGACCGATGACCTCGAGGTCCTCTCGTGGAGTGACACCGGGGGCACTCAATGGCGCCCGGTGTGGCTCCTCACGAGGCGGTGGGTGGAGGAGGACGTGCTCGAGGTGCGTGCGAAGCTGGGACGCCGCGTGCGCTGCACTGGCGACCACCCGTTCGTAGTCTCGGACGGAAGGGGTACGACGCCGACGATTAAAGCGGGCGGGGAGCTGACGACGAACGATTGGCTGCCGCTCGCGTTCGACCAGCCGATGACCGCGCCGAGCGCGGAGGACGAGATGGCCCTCGCAGGGGCCCTCCGACGGCTTCGCATCCCCGAGGAGGAGGTCATCGTCCGTTTGTCGCCGGATGCCCACCAGGCCCTGGAGCGCTCGGAGGTTCGGGCGGCAGTCGCGGACCATCCGAGAGGGCGCCATAGGGCCTCGGACATCATGCGTGCCGGTGCGCTGCGCTTGCCGGAGCTCCGTAAGCTGGACCTGCCGTTAGACGGGACGGCCCTCGGCACGGCTCGAAACGGCACGTCTGTGCCTCCTGCCTTGGCGCTCGACGTCGCGTTCTGGCGCGTCGTTGGACTCTACCTCGCCGAAGGCCATGTGAGCCGCGACAGGCGTCGGATGCGACTCCATTGGTCCTTCCATCCGACCAACGAGCAGGAGCTGGTCGACGAAGTGGCGGCGTATTGGCGGTCGCGCGGCGTGCGCGCCGACGTGAGACGCGGATCCACGACGTGTGGCGTTGTCGTTTCTTCGCGCATTCTGGCGCGGTGGTGGCTGGACGAGCTGGGGATGGGAAAGGACTGCTACACGCAGCGCTTGCCCGATTCGATTTGGGAGCGCCCGGCGGAGGAGCAGATGGCGCTACTGGCAGGACTGTGGCTCGGCGATGGGTCGTGGTCCCTCGTAAACGGCGGACCAAGCGTCGTGCTGGAGTGGGGCACCGTGAGCCGAGAGTTGGCCGACGGCGTCGTGCGCCTGCTGGGCCTCCACGGTGTCGGATGCTCGATGAGGATCGGGCGTACTGCCAAGTCCACGGTCGACACTCATTGGGTCGAGGTCTCGGGTGCAGATCAGGTCGAGCGGCTCCTGGAGTTCGTGAAGCCTGCGGATCGCGAGGGCGTGGTAACGTCGATCGCGCGCCAGGCAAAGCGGATCGCACCCACGGGATACCGACCGATCGGGAGCGCAGCCTGGGTGCGTGTGGTGGACGTTGCCCGCCGTCCCTTCCGTGGTTGGGTCTACTCCATGGAGGTGCCTCATGCGCACACGTTCGTGACCACGGGTGGGCTGGTCGTCCACAACTGTTTCCCCAAGGACGTCAAAGCCCTCGTCAAGACGATGAGCGATCTGGGCGTCGACGCCTCGATCCTCCAAGCCGTCGAGGCCGTCAACGACCGCCAGAAGCAGACGCTCCTGGACCGCCTCACTCGTCGCCTCGGCGACGACCTCTCGGGGAAGGTGATCGCCGTCTGGGGCCTCGCCTTCAAGCCGAACACGGACGACATGCGTGAGGCGCCGAGCCTCGTCAGCATCGAGGGGTTGTTGCGGAAGGGTGCCGAGGTCGTGGCGCACGACCCGGTCGCCGTCGAGGAGGCTCGGCACCATTTGGGCGACCGAATCGCGTACGCGGCCACGAACTACGACGCCCTCGACGGCGCGAGCGCGCTCATGATCCACACGGAGTGGCTCCCCTATCGGAACCCGGACTTCAAGCGCATGGAGGCCGCCATGGCCGAGCCGCTCATCTTCGACGGGCGCAACCTCTACGACCCCGCAGACGTCGCGGCGGCGGGCTTCGAGTACCACAGCATCGGCCGGCAGACGGTGACCCCGAAGACCTCCAAGAGCGTCTAGCATGCGCGTCGTCCTCACGGGTGCCGCAGGCTTCCTCGGCTCCCACCTCGCGGAGCGCTTCCTCGAGGACGGCCACGAGGTCGTCGGGCTCGACAACTACATCACGGGCTCGAGGAGCAACGTCGAGGCCCTGGAGGGACACTCCGGCTTTCGGATGGTCGAGCACGACATCTCGAGGCCGTACTTCCCAGACGTCGATCTCGACGGCGTGCTGCACTTCGCGTCGCCGGCGAGCCCGGTGGACTACCTGGAGCTACCGATCCAGACGCTCAAGGTCGGGAGCCTGGGGACGCACAACGCGCTCGGGATCGCGCTCGCGAAGGGCGCGCGCTTCCTGCTCGCGTCGACCTCGGAGGTCTACGGCGACCCGCTCGTCCACCCGCAGCCCGAGACGTACTGGGGGAACGTGAACCCGGTGGGGCTCCGCGGCGTCTACGACGAGGCCAAGCGCTTCGCCGAGGCCATCACGATGGCGTATCACCGCTTCCACGGGGTGGATACGCGCATCGTTCGTATCTTCAACACCTACGGCCCGTCCATGAGACCCGGCGACGGCCGCGTCGTCTCGAACTTCATCATGCAGGCGCTCCGGGGCGACCCGCTCACGATCTACGGAGACGGGAGCCAGACGCGCTCGTTTTGCTACGTCGACGACGAGGTCGACGGGATCTACCGGCTCTTCCACTCGAACCGGATCGAGCCGACGAACATTGGCAACCCGAACGAGTTCACCATCCGGGAGCTGGCCGACATCGTGCTGGAGGAAACGGGGAGCTCGTCGAAGATCGAGGCACTACCGCTTCCGGCCGACGATCCGAAGGTGCGCAAGCCGGACATCACGATCGCGCGGTCGGTCCTGGGATGGGAGCCGAAGGTGAGCCTCCCCGAGGGGATCCGGCGGACGCTCCCGTACTTCCGCGCTCAGCTCGAGCGCCACGACGCCAGGGCACGCACGATCTGAGGCGGGGCGGTCCGGGCGAGCCCTTTACCGAGCCGGGCGCATCCCCCAACCTTCCCCTCATGACGACCGACTCGAAGCACGCTCGCATGATCGTTGCCCGGGGCATCAGCGCCTGGGAGAGGGACGACTACGAGTCGGCGCTCGAGACATTCCGAAGCGCGCTGGCGGACCACCCGGAGTTCGCCGACGTGCACAACAAGGCGGGGCTGTGCCTCGCGATGTTGGGCCGTCTCGAGGAAGCACTCGAGCACTTCGAGATGGCGGTCCAGCAGAACTCGTCGTACGCCGAGGCGCACCTCAACCGGGGGCTCGTTCTCAAGGACCTGGGCCGCGGGGACGAGGCCCAGGAGGCATTTTCGACGGTCGAGAAGCTCGACTCGAAGGACTCCCCGGTCTTCCCCTCCGAGTTGGGGAACCGAATCGCGGTCACGCATGCCCAGCTCGGCGACCTCTACCTCGTCGCTAACCATCCCAAGCGCGCGATCACACATTATAGAGGTGCGCTCGAGATCCGACCCCGCTTCATGGACATCCGCAGCAAGTACGCCGAGACGCTCATCGAGCTGGGTGAGCTCGAGCAGGCCAAGGACGAGCTGACTCTCATCCTCCAGTCCCGACCCTCGTTCGTGGGCGCCCGCGTGCGGCTGGGCGTGGTGCTGCACCGGCTGGGCGACGACGACGAGGCGGTTCGGGAGTGGCGGCAGTGCCTGGTGGATGATCACACGGACATGCGCGCGCGCGCCTACCTTGCCTCCGTCGGCGCGCATGTCGACCACCCCGCGGAGGGTGGCGATCCGGCGTGACGTCGTCGCACCCGGCGGAACGGTCCGAACCTCGCCGGTGTCCCAGAGGGCCATGAACCGACCGATGCTTCGCTCCGCCCTGCTCCTGACGGCCTTCCTCGCGGCCTGCACGCGTGGCGACGAGGAGAACGCCGTGCGCCGCGGCGATCAGGCGTTCGCGCAGGGGATCTTCGAGGAGGCGCTCGCCGAGTACCGTCTGGCGGTCCGGCAGGGGGCCGACGATCCGGAGACCGCCGCCCGGGTGGCCCACACTTACGCGCTCATGGGGCGCGTCGACGACGCAGGGGCCTACTACAAGGATGCAGTGGCGCGCGAGCCGCAGCTCGCCGACCAGGCCATCACGGACCTCATGCGCCTCGCGGAGTCCGCCCACGCTGCGGGTGACCGCTTCGCCATGGCCACTGCCGTCGAGACCGCGCTGGAGCTCCAGCCCGGGATCGGCGTGGGTGACATGGGGCTCGCGCTGGCCCGCCACTACTTCACGAACGGCGAGTACGGCCGGGCGCTCCCGTTCTACCAGTGGGCCCTCGCGGGCGCCAGGGATTCGCTGCCCGAGATCGTCTTCGAGGTCGGTCGGGCGCACGAGGAGATCGGGGACTGCGAGCACGCGCTCCTCTTCTTCGAGCGCTTTCGGCAGATGGTGCGCCCCTGGGAGCGCGGCGAGGTCGATTGGTACATCGGCACGTGCGCGTTCAACATGGCTCGTGACCTTCGAGGCGGCACGCTCGGACCGCAGCAGCTCGAGCGGGCGCTGGAGTTGATCGACCGCTCGCTCGAGGTGGGCGAGCCGCGCAACATTCAGGCGCAGGCATGGTTCGAGAAGGGCGAGATCCTCGCCGAGCTGGGCCGGTGTCAGGAGGCGATGGAGTCTTACGCGCAGGTTCGCTACGCGGACCAGGCCGGCTCGCTCGTCGACCGAGCCCAGTCGCGCTTCGACGAGATCCGCTTCGGGACGGGCCTGGAGCACCTTCGCGAGGGGCGTTGTCGATGACGGGTCGCGTGGGTCTCGCGGCCGGGTTCGCGGCCGCGCTCCTCGTCGGCTGCGGAGGGGGGGACCCCTACCAGGGGATGGATGCCGAGGCGCTGTTCCGCATCGCGGAGAACGAGTACGCGGAGGAGGACTACGGCAACGCGATCGAGGTGCTCCAGCGGCTGACGCTCAGCTTTCCAGAGTGGAGTCGCGTAGCCGATGCGCGTATCATGCTTGCCAACGCCCATTTCGAGGATGGCGAGTACCTCACGGCTCGCTCCGAGTACCAGCGCTTCCGCGATCGTCACGTAGGGCATGCGCTTGCTGCGGAGGCGGCGCTGGGGGAGTGCCGCTCCCTCGCCGCACTCTCTCCCCAGCCGCAACGGGACCAGACGCACACGAGGGACGCGGTCACGGTCTGCGGGAACGTGACCGTGGACTACGCCGGCGCTCCGCAGGCCGCCGAAGCCCGCCAGATCCGCGACTCCCTGCGCCTGAAGCTCGCCGAGAAGGAATACCTCAACGCGAACCACTACTTCCGGCGCAGACAGTACGATCCAGCGATCCTGTACTACCAGTTCGTCGTCAACCTCTATTCGGAGACCGAGTTCGCACCGCGTGCGCTCCTGGGTCTCTACCGCGCCAACATGGCGATCGGGTACGACGACCTCGCGGAGGAGGCGCACACGCGTCTGCTGCGGGACTTCCCGGACTCCGAGGCGGCGCAGGAGCTCCGGGCGGACGGAAACGGGTCCTGACGGGAGCCTGGGCGTCCGGTCGCCGGATCGGGCTCTTCGGCGGCACGTTCGATCCTCCTCACGTGGGCCACGTCGCCGTCGCCGAGGACGTCGCCGACGCGCTCGCGCTCGACCGGCTCTTCTGGATCCCTGCGAGGGAGCCGCCCCATAAGCGAGGGCAGGCCGTGACACCGGCCGACGTGAGGCTCGCCATGGTGCGTGAGGCTGCCGCAGCCGATCCGCGCTTCGGAGTGGCGACCCTCGAGCTGGAGCGGGAGGGCCCCTCCTACACGGTCGACACCGCGCGCGTGCTCGGCCGGGAGCATCCAGACTCGGAGCTCTTCCTCATCGTCGGCGTGGACCAGCTCGCCGTCTTCGACACGTGGCGCGATCCCGAGGGGATCGTCGAGCACGTCCGTCTCGCGGTGCTGGACCGCGGCGGGGAGTCGGCCGCGGCCGCTGCGCGCACGCTTCCCGCTGGAGCCGAAGCGGTCGTCGTGCCCGTGCGGCGCGTCGACGTGTCGTCGACCGACGTGCGCGAGCGCGTGCGGGACGGTCTCGACATCGACGACCTGGTGCCCCCGGGGGTACGGACGATCATCGAACGGGAGCGGTTATATTCCGCCGCATGACGCGGCGTATGGGGGTCCGCTCGTGAGGCTCGACCAGGCGGAGTTGGCGCGTTGGGGCGCTCGCATCGGGGAGACGATCACGGCTCCGGCGTTCGTTGGGCTCTCCGGGCCGCTCGGCGCCGGGAAGTCCGTCCTCGCGCGGGCCATCGGCGCGGGCGCGGGCGTGGAAGGGCCGATGCCGTCGCCGACGTTCACGCTGCTCCAGGGGTACCCCGCGAGCAGCGGACGCCGCGTGGTGCACCTCGACCTATTCCGGATCGACTCACCCGACGAGCTGTGGGAGCTGGGATGGAGCCAGCTCCCGGCCGACGCCGAGGTGGTGCTCGTCGAGTGGCCGGAAAAGGCCGGCTCGGCCCTGCCGGCGGACCGCTGGCTCATCGAGCTCACGGCGCCCGTGGGCGAGCCGCTCCTCCGCGACGTCGAGGTCACGCGTGTGGGGAGCCCCCCCGAATTGGCCGCCTTCCCCCTCTCGCTCTCGGAGCGCTGACGGTGTCGGGCCGCGCGACCGCCGAGGGAGCAGCCTATCTGGCGTTCGACACCTCGGGGGCGTTCGGGTCGGTCGCCGTGGGCTCGCTCGCGGGCGGCGCGAGGCCCGACATCTTCGCGCGGGTGCTCATCGAGGAGCGGCTCGAGCAGGCCGCGCGGCTCGTGCCGGCGATCGACGAGGCGCTGCGCGCGGCCGGGGTCGCGCTGACTTCCCTCGCCGGTGTCGTCGTGGGGGAGGGGCCGGGCTCGTTCACCGGCGTTCGCGTCGCGGCCGCCACGGCCAAGGGACTCGCGCACGCCCTCGAGCTGCCGCTCTGGGCGATCTCGAGCCTCGCGGCGGCCGCGCTCGCGCATGAGGCCGGGCCGATCCGCTACGTGCTCTTCGACGCACGCGGCGATCGCGTCTATGGTGCCTGCTATGGCGTGGCGAGCGCGGGCGTGCAGGAGCTCGTGCCGCCCCATCCTGGCACGCT
>Ga0214472_10004704_pt1 | contig 14393 bp, 8 predicted proteins | sample RVTome_6_FD_207662 | JGI IMG/M metagenome (GOLD analysis project Ga0214472, IMG submission 207662) | Soil microbial communities from uranium-contaminated site in the Upper Colorado River Basin, Wyoming, United States - RVT140D175 | ecosystem: Environmental > Terrestrial > Soil > Contaminated >... | reverse complement strand
CAATCAAGCGCGGATCAGATCGGCTCGGCGTGGCGAAGCCGCAAATCTTCGGTCGCCTCCGGCGGCCTGGAACGGTTTGTCGAGCAGATAGAGGTGGAATGGGCGAGTCCAACGAGATCATACTGCGATACGGACAACTGAGGCACACGCTTGCGTCCCTCGATGCCTCCGCGATGGATGATGGCTTTGACATTGTGGCGCGTCATCTGGTGGAATGCGGCTTTCAGGTCGTCGAGATGTGGCTGCCACGGCTCTCGGGGGGGACGCTCGTCAGGGTTTCGGAGCGAACGGATCGGGAGAGCCCCGGCGTCCGGCTCACGGGCACCCGGTCACCGGCACTCGGTCGATTGCGGGCCCTCGAGCGGGACGTGTGCTGGGAGCGGTGGCACGTCGACGGTTGCGAGGCCGGGGCGGACCGTCGCGCGCGGGTGGCCGAGTTGCGCCGCGCGTACGGGCACCTGGGTTGTGACGGGGGAGAAGGTCTGCGCTGCGCGGTGCACCTCCCGGACGGTCGGGTGGGCGAGCTTCGAGCGGTCGACGTCTCCGGACGGCGGCGGGCGGCGTTCACCGTCGATCTAGATCTGTTCACGGTGAACTGCCTCTCACGGCGCCTGGCGCGCTGCCACGGTCCGCAGGGACCGGACGCGCTGGTCCTGGAACGGCTGGTCGGAGGTGCGCCCCCGATGAGCCGCCTGCACCAGGCGATTCGTCAATTCAGTCGGGTCGACGGTCCCGCCCTGTTGGTGGGTGAGCGCGGAACGGGCAAGGGGCTCGCGGCGCGGTGTCTCCACATCCTGTGGGCCGGCAACAACGACGCGTTCTTCCCCGTGTCCTGCTCGGCCGTACCCGAGTCCCTCGCGGAGTCGGAGTTGTTCGGCCACCGGCGCGGGGCGTTCACGGGCGCGAGCCGTAACCGGGAGGGGCTGTTGCTGACGGCCTTCCGGCGCAATGGCGGCGTGCTGCTCGACGACATCGCCGAATGGCCGGCCGCCATCCAGCCGAAGCTCCTGAGTGCCCTCGAGGAACGCATCATCTCGCCGCTCGGCAGTGACGAGCTGGTGTCGATCGGAAACGGAGACGGCGGCAGGCTCCGCCTGTACGCCACGAGCCAGGTCGAGTCCCTCACTAGACTGCGCCCGGACCTGCGCGATCGCCTCGCGACCTGCGTTCTTGAGCTCGCGCCGCTTCGCGAGCGGAGGCCCGACGTGCTGCTGCTTGCCGACCGCTTTGTGAACGAGGCCGGCCGGGGGAGCACGCTCAAGTCCCTCGACGGCTGCAGCCAGGCGGTCCTTCTGCAGTACGACTGGCCCGGCAACGTGCGGCAGCTGCGGAACGTTCTCGAACGCGCCGCCGCGCTGGTACCCGAAGGCGAGGGAGCGCTCCCGGAGTACGCGCTTGTGCAGGCGATCGAACAGGAGGCCTTTCTGGAGCGCCACGGACAGAACACCACCCGCGCGGCGCCGCGCACCGCACCGCGCACAGACCACGAGCCGGACCGCGACCTTGGGGGCTCGTGGACCGAGCGAGCGCAGCTCGGGTTCCCCACGTTGGAGGAAGTGCAAGTCAAACTGATTCACCGCGCACTCGAGCACTCCGGCGGAAACATCACGCATGCAGCTGATTTGCTCGGGCTTAAGCGGGCCACCCTGCAATCGCGGCTCCGGGTGCTTCGGCGAAATGGGACTGACCAGCTCCCGCCGAAAGCTCAGCACTGACGGAGCGCTGGCCGCGGAGATTTCGGCATTGCTTGCCGGCTGCCGTCCGGCACACCCCCGACGCCGTAATCCCCTAACCTGAGTCCCGTCAGCCGGGTCGGGCGCCACTCCCGCTCCTGACCCGGCTGGCACGTCGCTTGCCTTCCCGCATCGGCAACGCAGCCATTGACCCAGAGGCGAGCACACCGTGACCGCCGGAAGCGTCGTCGCGCCGTCAGGCGTGCCTTCCACCGTAGCGACCGAAGGGACTCCCGCCTTTCGGAGCACCGCGCGCATCCGCGCAGACTTCGTTTGCCGGGTCTCCGGGCTTCCTGCGAACGCGATCGCCAGCCTCCGACCGGCCGGCGCCGTGCGGCTCGTGCGCGAGCTTATGGAGCTCGATCAGGAGCTCGTGACGCGGAAGGCATCGCTGGTTGACGCGCTGCACACGGCCGTCGGAGGGGAGGAGGACCGGACCCGTCGGCGCGCGCTTATCCGCGCCAAGCGCGACGTGTTCAACCTCCGTGCGGTTCCGGATCTCCAGCTCAGCGAGCTAGGCCTTCGGCCGGGGGTCACGCAATCCCTCGAAGCCTATCGGCGGTTGGCGACCCGGCGCGACCAGGTGGTGGGGCGGATCCAAGCTCGCCACGCCCTTCACGCCGCTCAGGGGCGGGAGGTGTTTAAGGAAGTTCTCAGCGATCCAGATTTCCGGCGCGGCCTCCTGCTGTCGAGCCCCGCGCTCCACGCGGCCCTCGATACTTATTTGCGCGGCGACAGCGAGAGGCCCAGCGGGAGAGAGCGGCAGGTGGAGCGAGGCCTCCTCCGGTACGCCACACGGGCCGCGGCGAAAGCCACGCCGTTCGGCACGTTGTGCGCGGTGATTCAGGGCCGCTTCGTCACGCCCGCCGCTGACGGGCCGGTCGCCCGCTTCGTGGGCCACCCGGGCCGCAAGCGGTCGTTCGCCCGCTTGAACAAGTCGCTCTACGGATTCCTGATGGAACATCTGAAGGGTCGGGCCGGCGTTCGCCGGGCGCTTCCGGTGGAGCTGAACCCCACGCTCGAGACCACGAACGGCCAGTACCGGTTTCTGACGGCGATCCGTGGCCGGGAGCTGTTCCAACGGATCGAGCGCAACGCGGTGGTCGAGTTCGTGAGCGCGAAGTTGGGGAATCGGGGCGCGGTCGGCATGGAGCAGCTGATCGCAAGCCTCGCCGCAGACGGCCGCATTGACGCGAGCGAAGGCGAGATCGCCGAGTACCTCGACCGGCTCGTGGAGATCGGATTCCTGCGATTCCGCCCAGGGATCCAGGAGCAGGACGCGGACTGGGACCTGCCCCTGCGCGCGCTCCTCGTATCCGTCGCCGACGAGCACGCGACCCTCGCGGCGGCACTCCTGGAGGAGCTACGGCGGTTAGCGGAAGGGTACGCTCGTGCAGACCTCGAAGAGCGCTCGGTGTCGCTCGACGAAATGCGGCGCCGGATCAACGAATCCCTCGAAGCGATGCAGGCGGGAGCGAGCCTTGGCCGGCAGCTCCCGATCTACGAAGACGCGACGGCCGACGCTCGGCTTGAGCTGGCGGTCGATCCCGAGCGGTCCCGAGCATTCCGGGAGCTGATCGAGTACGCGTCGATCACGCTGCCCACCGCGTGGCCCCGAAGCGATCAGGCCACCATGCGGCGCTTCTACGACACCCGGTACGGCCAGGCGTGCGACGGGGTGACGCTCCTCCGGTTCTACGAAGACTACTATCGCGAGCACCTCAAGGCGCACCTTGAGCGGGAGCGGAAGCGGCGCGGGCCCTCGTCCGTGCCGCCTGACGGCGCGCAGGCGAAGCACCACGACGACGGGGATTACGACCTCGCTAACCCCTTGGGGGTCGACCTGATCGACCGCCTGCGCGCCGCGCGCGCCCGTGTTCAAGAGCTGCTGGAACGCCGGTGCGCCGAGGCGGCGGACGCCGAGGAGATCGCGGTCGCGGCGCACGACATCGCCATGGCCCTCGACGTCCCGCGAGGGCCGCCGGTGTGCCGCTCGCTCTCGGCATTCGTGCAGCTCGTGCCGCGGCCGGAGGACGAGCCGTACATCGTCCTGCCTGGCGGACGCTATCTAGCGGGATTCGGGAAGTATTTCTCCCGCTTCCTGTACATGCTCCCCGGTGACTTCACACACCGGACGTACCGTGACAATCTGGACCTGACCGACGCGTACCTCGCGGAGATCTGCGGTGATGCGGCGTTCAACGCGAATCTCCATCCGCAGCTCCTCCCATGGGAAGTCAGCTACCCCACGGGCGAAGTGGGCAAAGGTGAGAACCAGGTCCCCACCGCCGAGCTCGACGTACATCCCGACCCGGCCGATCCGAACGCGCTCTGCTTGCGCCACCTGCACGCAGGTCATTCCGGTGGACTTGGGGTTTCTCAATCCGCGCAGGCGCCCCCCGCTGTATCAATTGCTCTCGCAGTTCGGTCCCCCGATGAACTTTGCGATGCCCCTCCCATGGCCTCGTCAGCGCCCAGGCGCCGGGTCATCGGAGACGACCCGCCGCAGCACGGAGCCGCGCGTAGCCTACCGCCCACGCATCGTCTTCGGACAGCGACTCGTGCTGGCGCGCCGCTCCTGGTTCGTCCCGGGGGTCTCGTTCCCGCGAAGCGAGCCCGGCGTGGACGCCGCAACACACTTCGTTGCAGCCAACCGATGGAGACATCGGCACCGCGTCCCGGAACAGGCGTACGTGCGCATATTTCCGGGTCGCGGCCCGCGCAATGCGCCATCGCGGGACTTCGTCAAGCCGCAGTTCATCGATTTCACTAGTCCGTTGCTGGTGAGTCTGTTCGGCCGGATGCCGGCCGGGCTGCGTCGCTACACAGCGGTGATCGAGGAATGTCTTCCGGCTGAAGACGCGCTGCTCCGGGCTGGCGACGACGCGTACGCGACGGAACTGATCCTGCAGCTGGACTTCCCCGCGCACGGCACTAACCGCCGGGAGCCGGGGGAGTGACCACGGTGTGCACGACCGTGGCAGGCCCCCGTGAGTGGCTGAGTGTGCACGTCTCCTTCGAGGGCAGCATCTACGGCGCGTCGGCGGACCGCGTGATCCTCAAGCTGCTCGGCCCGCTCGTGCGGGAGCTGCTGGAGCAGGGCTGGATGCACCGATACTTCTTCGTCCGGTACGGCGCTGGCGGCGCGCACGTGCGGTTTCGGGTTCTCGGATGGCGATCGGTGCTCCACGACAGGGTGCTGCCCCTCATTCTCGAGCGCGCCGGGGCTTGCCGTGCGTCCGATCGGCAGGACACCGGGGAGAGTGCGGGGCCGGTTCGTGTGGAGCCCGTCGTGTACGAGCCTGAATGGGATCGGTATGGCGGCCCCTCGGGGATCGCCCTCGCCGAATGGCACTTCCACGCGTCGAGCGAGGCGGCGATCCGCCTGTTGCGCGGCGTACCTCCCGGCGACGCCGCGGCCCGGCTGGCCAAGGCGCTGCTCGCGATGGTCGTACTGGCGCACGCGTTCTCCGACGATCGCGCCGGCGCGGTCCGCTTCCTCAGGCTCTACCGCACCCGGTACCTCCAGGGGATGGTGCAGGCCGAGGAACGGCGCGAGTCCTACCGGCGCGCGTTTGAGAACGGTTACACGCGTCAGGCCGACGGTCTCGCCCCCTACGTGGAGGAGACCTGGAGTCGACTGGAGCTGGGCGAGGCATTGAGCGTGGCGCTCGATGACTTCGTCTTACACGTTCGTGAGCTGCGACGACGCTTCGATCGACTGGCCGCGTCCGGCGGGCTTGCACACGGGGCCGCGGTCCTGTACGCACGAGTTCCGGCAATGCATCGAATCGTGCCCAGCTACGTCCACATGATGAGCAATCGGTTGGGCGTACCGATCATCCACGAGGCCTATCTGGCGAACCTGATCGCCCGTGCGCTCGGCACCCCCGCCGCGAGGGCGTCATGAGCGGCGCCGGGACGCCGTGGCTCTCGGGTGACGCATCCCTCCTCGAGGCTGCCTCCCGCATCGGCGCGCGCCTGGTCAAGCGGGCGGTGTGGAATGGGGACGCCTGTACGTGGCGTGTGATGGTGACCGATTGGAACCGTCCCCGAAGCCGGACAGCAGTTGAGGAAACCGCCGGGGGCGGGATCTACCAGGGGTCGGCCGGGATCGGACTGTTCCTCCTCGAGCTGTTCCGCCTGACGGGCGACCGGACCGCCGCACACGCGGCCTCCGGCGCCATCGCCCATGCAGTGGCACAGGCTCGGGAAAAGGATCTGCGACCGTTCAGCTTCCACTCCGGCCTGGTAGGAATCGCGTACGCCGCCGCCCGGGCCGGGGTCGTCCTGGAGCGACCGAACCTCCTGGACGTGGCCGGGTCCCTGGTTGTGCGCCTGGACGGGCGGGAACGGGAGGATCGTGCGTATGACGTGATCGGCGGGGCGGCGGGAGCGATTCCGGCGCTGCTGCACCTCTCGCGTCTGCTCGATCCACAGCGCACCGTGCGCATCGCGAGCCGCCTCAGCGAGCACCTGATCCGCAGCGCGCGATTCGAGCCGGTCGGGTGGTCGTGGCCCCCGGGAGGCAGCGTGGTGGTGCGCAACCTCACTGGGTTTGCGCACGGAGCGTCCGGGATGGCGTACGCATTGCTCGATATGTACGCAGCGACCGGGTGCCGGGAGTACCGGTACGCGGCCGAGCAGGCGCTTCTGTACGAGCGGCAGTTTTTTGACCCGGACGTTGGCAACTGGCCGGATTTCAGACACAAGGAACTGAGTCGGCTCGCGCAGGAGCGACGGATGGGAGAGCTCGTGGCACTTCTCCGCTCAGGCGCGCGCGTCCCGGCGTATGAACCCACCTGCATGGCCGCGTGGTGTCACGGGGCGCCGGGCATCGGTCTGGCGCGGCTCCGAGCCTACGAACTGATAGGACGGGACGTGGACCGCGCCGAGGCCCAGATGGCCATCGAAACGACGCGCCGCACCCTCGATCAGGTGGGCGGTTTTTCGCTGTGTCACGGGACCGCCGGCAACTGCGAGACGTTGCTCGTAGGCTCAGCCGTCCTGCGGGAGCGCGGCCTCCGCGACGCAGTGGCGGGCTGCGCGCTACGCGGGATCGAGCGCTACGAAGCGACGGGGAACCCATGGCCGTCGGGCGCGATGGGCGGGGTGCCCGACCCGAGTCTCATGCTAGGGGAGGCGGGCATCGGACACTCCTTCCTCAGGATCCACGATCCGGCGACGCCGTCCGTGCTCCTGCCAACTCCGGCGGTCGATAGGCCAGCCGACACCGGACACGAGGCGATGAAGCAACTACGGGCGCGCTACGTGGGGTCCTATTTCGGTACGACGCTGGGCTTGCTGGGTCGGTTCGGTCTGCTCCACGGCGCGCCCGCGCCAGCCGCGCCGGACGCGGCCCTCCCGGAGGAGGCGTCGGACGTGCTCGCTGCGCGCCGGATCATCCGATCGCACCTGGCGGCCGAGGGCAACCCGGAACGACGCCGGGGGCTCGAAGACGCGTTCGCCGTGGAGAGCGCAGCAACGGATTTCATGCTTGGGATCACCGACTTCACGGTTTCACTCCTCGAGGATCTGCTTTGTCGGGAGGATGCGTCGGGCCCCCCTCCGAACGCCGTCCTCGTGCTGACGCCGAACGCGCGGCTCCTGGAAGTGTCGCACGACTGGGTGGCAGAGGCGGCCAGCACCGAACCAGCGGCCCCGGGGAATCCGCCTTCCCGATCGGCCTTCCTGGTGCATCGCGACGGGAACCGCGTCGCCATTCGGCGGCTCGGCGCGTTTCCCGAGACGGTGCTCCGGTGCTTCCTGGAACCGGCGAGCGAGGCGGATGCCGTCGAATACGTCCTGGCCACCGCGGACGCCGCCGACCCACGGATGCGCCAGCACGTCACGCGCCTCGTCGCCGAACAGATCCGCGACGCCTGTCGGACGGGCATCTTGCGGATGTGGGACGCCGCCCGCCTCGCTCCATGCGCCCGCGGCGACAACGCTACAAACAGCGACGGTGAAGGCCGGCTGCGCCGCGCAGCGGCGGCCGGCACATGAAGCTCGACCTGCCCGGGGATCGCACCGCGCCCGTCCAACCATGTAAGGAGGAGTCATGCAAGGCAAGTTGAAACTCAACCTGGACGACCTGAAAGTCGAGTCGTTCGATACCATGCCCGCGGGCTACGCCGGCGGGAGAGGTACCGTGTTCGGACTGAGTGTCCAGCCCGATCCGTCGGATCCGTGCGAGGAGAACACCATCGACGATCCTTCGTGTGAGGGTGGGTGTACGAATGACTGTGAAGGGAGCGCTCTCACGCACGATCCGTGCATGTGCTGGTCCGGACCCACAGATGGCGGGTGCTGCGACCCCACGGCGGATCCGAACGATCCTCAGTGCGGTGCCACGGGGAACTGCACCGAACCGTACCAACCCTACACAGGCTGCTGGCAGTGCGGATAGCGTCACCGGTCACGCCACGGGCCTGATCGACACGACGGTGGCGGTGCGATCTCCGGCAGGTTTCCGACGAGCAGGGACCGCCTCCCGGCGTGCACAGCGTTGCGCGCCCTTCTGAAGAAGTTGTATTCTCAGACCGGGCCAGCAGAGGAGCAGGAATGCTGATCGCGCTGTTCGCTCTCCAAGCCTCCCTTCCTCCTGTACCCACCTGCGACGTGGGGTGGCAGCGCATCGCCACGTCGCGGGACTCCGCGGCTGGCCGCGTGCCGCTCAGGGCGGAGCTGCGCGAGGCCGCCCGCGCCGCCCCACGGGATGGCGAGCGCTGGCTGGCGTACGGCCTCTTCATGACGCTGACCGCGACCGAGGAAACCGGGGAGTGGCGACAGCGCGTGGAGGCAGAGCAGGCCCTGGAGCGCGCGTTCCGGCTGCTGCCGGGTGACCCCCGGCCCATGGCCGCTCTCGCGGTGTTGAAGCGGAAACAGGGCGCGCGGGTGGACGCGCGGCGCATGGTGAGGCGGGCGCTGAACATGGCCGCCCGCGGCGACGGCGATCTCGACTCCTGTTACGAAGCCGAGCTGTACTACCAGATGGCTCTCGTCCACCGTACGTCGTGGGAGGACTGGGAGGGCATGACGTTCATGGGCGGCCCCGCGGAGCCGCTGACCCCGTGTGCGCGCCGGGACCCGCCGTACCCCGGCGCACCGGAAGAGTTGGCCTGTCCCAGCCGGTTCTACCAGTCCCTGAGCCTGCGGACAGACATGACACCGATGCGCCATGACGATCGCGACGCGGTGATCGAGTACCTTCGGACGGCCCTCGAGGCCAACCCGTCGCATCGCGCAGCGCGGCGTGCGCTGCTGCTGGCCCTGTTCGAGCTGCAGGATTGGGACGCGTTCGATCACGTGGTGCACGACGGGGTGGCCGCCGACGCTCGCGATGCCTGGATTCCCCTCTGGGGAGCGACGGGCGCCTACGAGCGGCGGGACATGGCGGCCAGCGAACGGTTTGCGCGGGGCGCCCTCCGACTGCTCCCTCCTGCTGAACGCGAGGTCCTCCTCTCCCCGGCCCGGATCGTCACCCCGCAGGTCGCGGAGCGGTGGGATGCCGCGCACGACTCGACCTACTGGCGCGCGGCTGACCCGCTGTTCCTGACGGAGTTGAACGAACGACTGCTCGGGCACATGGCGCGGGTGACATATGCCGCGGCCAAGTTCGATGTCCCCCTGCTCGCCACGATCGGCCCGGACACCGACGCGGGCAATGTGCTGGTGCGATACGGACGCCCGTGGCGTCGCTGGATGCGGCACGCCCTGACCGATATCGGCGCTGACGGTCGTGAGCTGATCTGGGCGATGGATTCGACGAGTCCGCCGCTCAAGTTGTCCCGGGCGCTGACCATGCGGCGCTGGCGGTTCCGGGAGGAGAGCGAGCACGCCGTGTCGGTGTACGCGCGCGACGTGCCGCAACGCTGGGATGCCGGGGAGGCGTTCGAGTTCTTCGACTCGCTTCCCGTCCTGGCCGCGCGGTTCGAGGAGGACGGGCACATCGTGCTCGACGCCTACGCGCTCTGGCGGAATCCCTATGACGATCTCGTGCCCGACACCGTGCGCATCGCGTTCTTCGTGCATGACGGGGCGATGAACCGCCTGCTCGACCGGCAGCGCACGGTGATCCACCGGACGCAGCCGTTGACGCTCATGTTCCGGGCCCCCCTTGCCGAGGGGCTGTACTGGTACAGCGTCGAGAGTCTGGCCGGCCCCGGCCGGGCGGCGGGACGCGCACGCGGTGGGCTGCGGGTGGCGGCCCCGGATCCGGACTCGCTCCGGGTGAGCGATCTTCTGCTGGGGCGGCGCATGCGCGCGCCGGAGCCAGTGATCCGGCATCGTGACGCGCTCCGGATCGAGCCGCTGTACGATCTGGAACTCACGCCGGGCGACTCGCTGGTGGCGTATTGGGAAACCTACGGGCTCCGGCCGGATTCCGTCGGGACGGTGCGGTACCAGGTGGTACTGGACGTGCGGGAAGCGGACCGGGGAGCTATGGGGGACGTCGTGGCGTGGCTCGGCGGAGTCCTGGGCCTGGGCCGGCGGGACGGATTCACGCTGGAGTGGGAGGTCGAGGCGCCGGCTGGCGAGGGGGCGCAGCGGGACGTCGTTGTGATCGATCCAGGGGCGTGGCCTGCCGGAGCGTATACTCTGCGGGTGCGGATCGAGGAGCCTGCTACCGGGCGGCAAGCCGTGACCGAACGGCGTCTGCAGGTCGCGGAGCCGGCACCGGGCCCGCAGTAAGGCGGCGAACGCACCGACTGATCGCGGCCGCGACTCCAAGCCCCCGCGGATCTCGGCAGTAACCGCTGAAATCTCAGCGCCTGCACCCTTGGGCTTGGCCCCATTCGTTCGCCTTGGTAGCCGCATCCTTCGCCACCCCAACACGTTATGGCAGCGTTTTCGCTCCGGCCCGGGCCGGCGCACTTGTTGCCCTCCAGGCCGTTACCGGTAAAGGCCGTGTTCCAGCGCTCGCGCACCCTCGCCACCCCAGAGCAGGATCCGCCCTCGCTCCGCGAAGGGTGGCGGCTCCTCGTCCGCTTCGTCCGGCTCATCCGCGGCTACTGGGGCGCCCTCGCCACGGGCATTGCCCTCGGGCTTGCCGTCGGCCTGGTCGGGATTCTCGTCCCGTATGTCTCGAAGCTGCTGATCGACGAGGTCTATCCCACGCGCAACGTCACGCTTATGCACGTACTCGTGGGTGGCATCCTCGCCATGAGCCTCGCCTCAACCGCCGTGGGCGGGATCCGGACCTACTACGCCCAGACCGTCGGCGGCCAGCTGAACACCGCCGCCGGTCTAATGTTCTTCAACCACATCCAGCACCTTCCGATGCGGTTCTTCGAAACCCACCGCGTCGGCGAGATCATGAGCCGGTTCAATGACCTCTCGACCTCCCTGAGCGCGGTCAGCCGGATCTTCGAGACAGTGCTGCTCAGGGGTGTGTACCTGGTGCTTGTGCCGCCCCTGCTGTTCGTGCTGAACTGGAAGCTTGCCCTGCTGTCGGTCGTCACCCTGCCGGTCACGGCGACAATCGCTGCGGCGACGGCGCGGGTACTGCGCCGCTACTGGAAGCAGAGCGCCGAGGCGCAAGCGGAGCTCAACGCCTACCACATCGAGGTTCTGAGTCACGTCCGGACGCTCAAGACGATGGCGGCCGAGCACCGGACGTATGCCGGCGCGCGCACGCAGGTGCGCGAGGCGCTCACGATCCGCCTACGGGCCGCGGGCCTCGGCGTGATCGTCGGCTCGGTGAACGGTGCCATTCGGGCAGGAGGCACCGCGCTCTTCATGTGGTTCGGATGGACCCTCATCCTGCGCGGGGAGCTGACCCTCGGGGCCTACATTGCCTTCGTCGCCTACCAGGGCTACCTCGTGGGCCCGCTCAACCAGTTCGCGTCCCTCTTCGTCCGACTACAACAAACCGCCGTCACGCTCGGCCGCACGTTCGAGTATCTCGACGAGCCGACGGAGCAGGACGCGTCCCTCTCATTCGCGCCACCCACTGCGATCCGGCATCCGCTCCGAGGTGCCCTCCGCTTCGAGCACGTGTCCTTCGGCTACGACCCCCACTCCCTGGTCCTTCGGGACCTCGACATCCAGATCCCGGCGGGATCCGCGTTGGCGATCGTTGGCCCCAGCGGCGCGGGCAAATCGTCCGTGCTGCGCCTCATCTGTCGCCTCGAGCGGCCGAGCGCCGGCGTGATCAGCGCCGACGACGGGCCGCTGGATGCGGTTCCGCTGCGGGACCTCCGGCGTCAGATCGCCGTCGTCTGGCAGGAGGTCGCGCTCACGCGCGGCACGATCCGCGACAATCTCACGCTCGGCGTCGAGGACGTGTCCGACGCCGAGATCGAGGACGCGGTCCGCGCCTGCCTGCTCGAGGACGTGATTGCGAACCTGCCGGGCGGCTACGACGCGCCGGTCGCCGAGTGGGGGGCGAGCCTGTCTGGCGGCCAGCGCCAGCGGATCGCGATCGCGCGGGCCCTGCTCCGCCAGACACCTGTCCTGCTACTCGACGAGGCAACCTCGAATCTGGACGGCGAGACCGAAGGCGCGGTCATCCGGGCGGTCTTCAACCGGCTGCCTCGCCGAACGCTGGTCTTCGCGACGCATCGCCTGGCCACCGCGGAGCTGGCCGACCGCATCATGCTGCTCGACGAGGGCCGGATGCTGGCCGTCGGCACTCACGCCGAACTGCTGGTGACCTGTCCGCTCTACGGTGACCTCCAGGGACGGCGGGGTGCTGCGAGGCATGCGGAAGCACGTCCCCTCCGCGCTCCGCGCGCCCAGGGATAACCAGAGTCCGGGAGCCGGAAGGAGACCGGAATATGGCCACAGACCCCGCGCGAGCGCACGCACCGCGTGCGGCCGACGGCGAGCCGCGCTTTCGCCTCGTGCTGCCCGAGGGGCCGAACGACGAGGTGCCGGGCGGCAGGGTCGTTCGGCGCGCCATTCTGTGGGTCGCCCTCGTGTTCATGGGTCTCCTCGTCGCCGCAGCCGCGGTCCTGTTTGTCGTCGAGATGGACGTCACCGTGACCGGTCATGGTGCCCTCGAGCCCGCGGAGATCCGGCTGGTGCGTGCGCTGGAGTCGGGCATCGTGATCGAGGTGCCGGTCAGCGCCGGTGACACCGTCGTCCCCGGGATGGTGCTCCTCCGGCTCGACCCGCTGGAGCACCGGCAGGCCTTGGCCGACCTCCAGTCCCGGCACCGGCAGCGATCGCTCGAGCACCACAAGGCGACCGCTGCGCAGCCGATCGAGGTCGCCCGCCAGCGCGATCGCACAGAAACTGCGCGCACGGCCGTCGTGCAAGCCCGCGCGTCGCTTCGCGCCGAGCTGGTGAACCGCGACATGCCTCCGAACGTGGACTCCGTGCTCGAGCACCACGCTCCCGGGTCGGCTGTAGCGCTGGACCTCAGCGTGTCCGCCCTGCAGGCCGCGCTCGCCGCCGCGCGAAGTGAAGCGAATGGCCTCCGGCTGCTCGAACTGGCTGAGTTCGACCGGGCGCGCGAGCGGGCGGAGCTGGCGTTCCTGGCCCGCCAGATTGAGACGGCGCGCGAGCGACTGGAGCGGCTCACCGTCATAGCGCCCGGGGCCGGCGTCGTCCTCACCGACGACCTTCAGCGCCTGGTCGGTGGCCGTGTGCAAGCCGGCGATCTGCTCCTCGATATCGGCGACCCCTCCAGGTGGCGCACCCGGCTGCTGGTGCCCGCGCATGACGTGCACCGGGTGCGCGCCGGCGACTCGGTGCGGGTGACCCTCAGCGCCTTCCAGCGCGAGGATCACCACCGTGTCGACGGGATTGTGCGGTTCGTCGGCTCGCAGCCGGCCGTCGCGCAGACGGTCCCGCCGTCCGGTGGCGTTCCGGGCGGCGGGTATCGCGTGGACGTGGCGCTCGACGAGGAGCAACTCACGCTGCTCGGGCGAGACCGGCTGCGGGCCGGATACGCCGCGGAGGGCAAGATCGTCACGCGCTCCGGCAAGGCCCTCAAACTGCTCTGGGGCTCGCTGCGCGAGCGGTGGGACCGATGACGACGGGTCCGCGGGTGGCGGTGGTGGATAGCGGCTGGGCGCGTCACGTCGCCGAGCCGCGCGTCCACACCGGCGTGGGCCTCGTCGACCCCGCCGACGAGCTACGCCCACTCCTGTCCGGCGACGACGCCGATCGGATCGGCCACGGCACGGCATGCGCCGACCTCATCCTGCGACTGGCACCGCGCGCCCAAGTCCTGCCGATCCGCGTGTTCGGACGCCGGCTCGAGACATCCGCGGAGATTCTCATAGAGGCGCTGGACTGGGCGCGAGGCGCGGGGGTCCGTGTCGTGAACGTGAGCCTCGGCACTCTCCGCACGGACGCGCTGCCAGCGCTCTACGCGGCGTGCGATCGCGCGCGCCGCGCGGGCCTGGTGATCGTGGCCGCGCACGCCATGGGCGCCCCGGCGACCTACCCCGCAGCCTTTGACAACGTCCTCAGCGTTTCGAGCGCGTCCCGCACTGGCGGCCGGCGGATCGTCTTCCGCCCCGGCGCGGCGGTCGAACTGCTCGCCCCCGACCGGCATCAACTGCGCTGGGGAGATGGCCACAGGCGGTACGTACGCGGCAGCAGCTTCGCCGCCCCGGTAATCACGGCGATGGTCGCTCGCATGCTGCATGAAGAACCCGACCTCGACATCGAAGGCGTGCGGAGTCTGTTGGGGCGGCATCCGGA
>Ga0214472_10004701_pt1 | contig 14403 bp, 15 predicted proteins | sample RVTome_6_FD_207662 | JGI IMG/M metagenome (GOLD analysis project Ga0214472, IMG submission 207662) | Soil microbial communities from uranium-contaminated site in the Upper Colorado River Basin, Wyoming, United States - RVT140D175 | ecosystem: Environmental > Terrestrial > Soil > Contaminated >... | reverse complement strand
AATGCCAGCGGATAGGCCTTTTTCAATCCGACAGCCGCTTTAGCCAATAATCGGGTTTCCGACGTCCGTGTGCTACCGGGGTCAAGTGCACACGGCGCGTGGCCGGTGTCTTTGCCGACGAGTTCACATCGGACGGCCGCGCAAATTGCGTCCCTGCGACAGGATGCGCAATTCTCAACGCACTTCGTTACGATACGTTATTAATTGGTGTCGAATGGGCTACAGTCCAGACCCATCATGGGATCGCGATCCCGTGCCAATTCGCCTTCTAACTCGTCGAACCGGCACAACATCCAAAAACACGCCGGCCGAGCCGTGACGCGAAACGCCGTACCATGAGCCTTCCGCCCTATTACCCTATCAACGAATTCGGCCCGGCGATGAAGGGGGCGGTGATCGGCAGTACGGGGATTGTACACGTCTGCCTGGCAATGTTCGCCATCGGCGGCGGGATGCTGATGTGCTATTTCCAGTGGCTGGCCCAAACCGGCCGCTGCTCACCGGCGCGGCGATTCGTCGACGGGTATTTTAAGGTCCTCGTGCTGGTCAGCTTCGTGATTGGCGCGGTGACCGGCGTGGCCATGTGGTTCACGTCGATTCAGGTCAGCCCGCGCACCATCGGCATGATGGTCGCCCATTTCCACTGGATTTGGGCCATCGAATGGACGTTCTTCAGCCTGGAGATCGCATCGGGATATTGTTTTTATCGCTACGCCGGCCGGTTGGACGACCGCGCGCGGTTGACGCTGCTGGCGCTGTACGCCGTGGCCGCCTGGTTCAGCTTGTTCTGGATCAACGGCATCCTGGCCTGGCAGTTGACGCCCGGCGATTGGCTCCAGACGCGCAACGTGTGGAGTGGTTTTTTCAATCCCGGCTTTTTCCCCTCGCTCGTGTTTCGCACGGTCACCGCCATGGCCATCGCCGCGCTGGCCGCCTGTATTGTGATCAACGCCATGCCGGGTTTGGACCGCTCGCAGCGGCAGGAATTGATCCATCGCGCCGCCCACTTCCTGGCGCCGATGTTGTTGATTCCGGTGCTGGGTTATTGGTATTTCACCACCATGCCGGAAGACAGCCGCCAGATGGTCACCGGCGGCAGCGTGGTGATGTCGATGTTTTTGGCCCTCTCGGTCGGCGCGTCGTTGATGATCGGGCTGTACGCCTGGGTCGGCCTGCTGTTTCAACGGCTGTACATCAACGGCGCCACCGCCACGTTGTTGGCCGGGCTGGCCGCGTTGGCCGTGGGTGGCAGCGAGTTCGTCCGCGAAGGGGCCCGCAAACCGTTCACGATCCGGCAGGTGCTGTACTCGCACTCCGTCACGCCCGACGAAGTTGCCCGCCTGCGGCAGGTCGGCTGCGTCACGCACGATCCGTATCCGCTGGCGGATGCCGACCAATACCCCACCGAGCAATTGCGGCTGGGCGCCCGGGTGTTTCGCTTTCATTGCAGCATCTGTCACACCATCGACGGCAACAACGCCCTGGTCCACCTGGCCGGCAGTTGGACGACCGAACAGAAACGGATGAACATCGCCAAGCTGCAGCGTACCAAGTCGATCATGCCGCCGTTTTGCGGCACCGCGGAAGAGCTGGAAGCCTTGGTGCAGTTGATCTCCTGGCACGCCGATTCCGAGCCGGCCGATTGGCCGGTGTCCGACGACGCTCAGGTACTGACGCAAATCAACGCCTGGCTGGAGGAAGTCGGCACCGCGCCGGGCATTGATCTGCCCCACCCCGCACGGCAACACAACGCGTCCCCGCGAACAACCGCAAACGCTGGTGATTGAAAAAAGGAGATGCCTCTGCTGGCTTGTCCAGCAGTGCTTGCGGAAAAGTCCGTCTGGCCCGGCACTGCTGGACAAGCCGGCAGTGGCACCCTGTAAGACACTTGATGGTAGGCACACAAACGCCCTCTCTCCCGAACCAACATGTATCGAACTGCTGGCGAATTGCGTGAAACTGCCGAACAAATCTGGCAGGCCGGCGTGGACGCAGTGCGCCCGGAGAAACTGATTCGCAACGCGGTGCGCGTGAACGGATCGAGTTTAGAGGTCGGCGAGGCGTCCATCGATCTGGGCTCTGTCGGCCGCATCGCGGTTGTCGGGGCCGGCAAGGCGGGCGCGGGCATGGCGGCGGCCCTTCAGGATGTGCTCGCCGAGGAGTTGTTGGCCGAAAAGCGCGTCACCGGCTGGGTCAACGTGCCCGACGACTGCGTGCTGGCGCTTGCGCCAATCCACCTGCACGGCGCCCGGCCGGCCGGCGTCAACGAGCCAACGCCCGCGGGCGTCGTCGGCGCTGAGGAAATCCTGCGGCTGGTGGGTTCGCTGGCGGCCGAGGACTTGTGCATCTGTCTGATATCGGGCGGCGGCAGCGCGCTGTTGCCGGCGCCGGTCGAGGGGATTTCGCTGGAAGACAAACTGGCCGTCACCCGTCACTTGAGCGGCGCCGGGGCCAATATCCAACAACTCAACACCGTGCGTAAACAACTCAGCCGCATCAAAGGTGGCCGCCTGGCCGCGGCGTGCGGAGCGGGACGGCTGATCGCGCTCATCATCTCTGACGTGATCGGCGACCCGCTGGACGTGATTGCCTCGGGGCCGACGGTCGCGGATCCGGCAACTGCCAACGACGCTTTGGCGGTTTTAAAACAGTTCCAGTCCGCCGGACACGTGCCGGCCGGCGTGTTTGAATACTTGGAGCGGGCAGATTCAATTAAAACCCCGGCGTCGCACTGCGAAGTGACCAACCTGGTGATTGGCAACAACGCCACGGCGGTCGACGCGGCCGGCGCGGAGGCCGTGCGCCAGGGTTTGAACCCGGCGATAATGGCCGCCACGGAATTGGAGGGAGAGGCCGAAGGGGTCGGCCGCCACCTGGCCGCGATGGCCCTGCGGATGCGCGATCAGCCGGGGCCCAATTGCCTGATTCCCGGCGGCGAGCCGGTCGTCCGCCTGGCGCCGCCGGAGCGCCGCGGCGACGGGGGGCGCAATCAACAACTGGTGCTGGCCGCTTGCCAGGAATTATTTGACGACGGCGCGGCCGGAATCGCCCTGCTTTCCGGCGGCACGGACGGGGAAGACGGACCGACCGACGCCGCCGGCGCCGTGTTGGACGCCGACGTCATCGCCGCCGCCCGCCGCCGGGGACTCTCGCCGGGCGATTTCCTCGAGCGCAACGACGCCTACCATTTCTTCGAGCCGCTGGGCGGTTTGCTGAAAACCGGTCCGACCGGCACGAACGTGTGCGATCTGCGCGTGGTGGTGGTTTCAAAAGGTTGACAACCCACACCAACACGGTTCGTTTTACGCGTTATGCCATCCGCCAACCTACGGGCCGCATGGGTCAGCGTTTCCACGGCGGATTCAACACGGCAGTTTTTAACAGGCGGCGGTGGTGCGCGGCGTCCGCATTTCGCACTCGAAATCGGAGCTTCGAGGCGGCGACAATCGCAATAATAAAAAGCAGCCAGACGCACGCGTCCGGCACCACGTTTTCAACGTGCAACACGCCGGCACCGGCTCGCCACGAATAAATGGGGGCAGGCCAACCGCAACGATGAGAATACCAGCTATCTTCCGTGATGTGCCATCCCTGGCGTGGAGCGAGTGCGGTCGCGCACACGAGTGTCACAATCAACAGCGTCGATAGACGGAATTTGGGCCGATACCACGGACCCGTGGGTCTCGGTATTCGCAATGTAATTTCGAAGTATTCCATGGGTTGTTTCGTTCGCTCCCAAATTTCGGGCGACAAAGGCATTAGTAACCTGAGTTCGGTTTAACGTGTGCTCGACAGGGCGAGCGCGGTCAGTTGCCGGCGCTGTTCATCGCTGACTCGCAGCGTCGGCTTCTTGGGCTGGTGAGTATAGCTGATCAGGCCGGCCAAAAGGTTTACGACGAAGTTGGTCGGGCTGCGGTGCCGGGTGTGCTCGACTTGGGCAATGTTCTTGAGCTGGTCGTTGACAGTTTCGATCAGTGATCGCTTGCGCAACAGGATTTTGTCCAACAGCGGCATCAATCGGTTCGTCATGTTGGCACGGATTGTGGTGATCAGTTGCACGCCCTGCTCCCAAAGTCGCCTGAACCACTCGGCCGAGATGTAACCCTTGTCTCCAAACAGTTTTCCGGTCAATCGACGCGCCAGGGTTCCCAATGGCTGGCGATCGTCCACGTTGCCCGGCGTGAGGACCACACCCAATAACTCTCCTCGTTCGTTGATGACCAGGTGCAACTTGAAACCGAAAAACCAACCCATCGTGGAGCGGCCCAATTTTGCGATTCCAGCAAACACGCGGTTGCGCACGATGCGTTTGTTGCCGCATACGGCCAGCTTCGTGGAATCGACGAACGAAATGCCGGTCACCTCGCCATATCGCGACTGCAGGTAGGCTGTCAATGGCACGAGCACGGTCGGCATCAATTCGACAAACCGCCCGTAGCTCACCAGATTCGGAAACTCCGTCTTGTTCTGGGACCTCAAATTCAGGTAAAAATGCTTGAACGTGCGACCATTGCTGGCATGGAAGGCGATCAAGATCGTCATGATCTCGCTCATCGTTAACCGCGTGCGGCGCCTGCGCTTGCGCTGGCCATCAGCGATCTGCCGCTGTTGCCATAGCGGTTCGAAGTACATGCAAAAGTCGTCTACGTCACAAAACAGCGTTTCCCAATCCATGGTATTCTCTCCAGTTTGGCTTCCTTTGCCCTAACGAACGACTGGGGAGAATACCTATATTATTACGCCGCCTTCAACACCGGTTCCTTAAGCCGAACTCAGGTTAGTAGGGACCGACAACAGTTTAAGCCCTCGGTATCTTTGCACAATGTTCCTCGTGCGGAAACTTGCCGAAACAACGTGACCACGGCATCAGGACCGACGGCAAGCCCGCAACGCCGCGCGTATTCGGCTGAATTCTTGCGAATTCAACTATTGTGATTGTCTGCCTTCGCTAGGGAGCGCCGCACATACTCAGAAAGGAACTCCCACGCCCTGCGTTCCTCCGGGCCGCCGGTTTTTTCGACCAACGGCGCGAGCATCCGCAGTTGCGCCTGGATTTCTTCCGCCGGTAAGAATGCGGTGCGGGTGGCCAGGATCGCGGCTTCCACGACGGCGTGCTTGGCTCGATTGAAGCCGAAAAAATCGCGCAGCCGGCCATGTTCCACGACGTCTGCTTCGATCGTCACGCGATCTTGACCGTCGTCCAGGGTCCGCACGCGGAAAGCATACCAACGGCACGCGCTGGCCAAAACGCGACCGGTAACAGCATTGGCGGGAAACGTCTCCGGCGGCGGGTCGACTTTGCCGACGGCGGCCCGGGCCAACAGCCACACGTCATCGGTGACGTGGAAGACGCCTTCGCCGGTGCGCTTCAAATTCGCATACGTCGTACTGGTCTGGAAAGGCCGCAGCACTAAGGACTTCATCGCCGCATCGACGGTCGGACCCATCGGCGAGATGTTGAGCGATTGATCGGCGTTGAACGTCGTGACGATGCCTTCGAGGATCATGGATGCGGGCAAGTCCAGTTCGATAATTCGTGATATGGCGTGTCAAAAGCCCACCATGAAGGACATGAAGGGCATGAAGGAAGGGATTGAAAGAATTGTGAATATGAATCCAGGTTCGCGCGAGTCATTTTTCCTCACAGACCATTTAGAAAAAACCACCGGTGCATTGCGCATCCAGCGTAGCAGAATCCAGCGTGCTTCTTGCACTTCATGGTTTATCCACGTCCTCCGTGATCCCAACTCAAAACGTCACCGGCGCGCAAGGCAACTCCCGCCGGTCGCTGCCGGCTGGCTCGTCCCGTTCTTGGGCTATCGTCGGCACGTTGACAGTAACGGCGATGCCCGCCAGGCGCAAGAACGCCGCCAGCAGCGGGTAACCGACGTCGGTCAGTATTGATTCGGGATGAAACTGCCAGCCCACGATCGGCCGTTCATGGTGGGCGACCGCCATGATCAGGTTGTCGGCGGTCCGGGCATCCACGCGCAGGCAGTCCGGGAGCGTCGTCGGATCGGCGATCAGCGAATGATACCGGCACGCGGTCAAAGGGTTGGGCAACCCGGAAAACACACCTTCACCCGTATGAAGAATCTCAGAAACCCGCCCGTGCATCGGTTCCGGCGCCCGCACGATCTTGCCCCCCAACGCCGCCACGATCGTCTGGTGTCCCAGGCAGACGCCCAGGATGGGCAGTTCTTGATAAAGTTCTCGCACCAGCTTCAGCGAGCTTCCCGCCTCGCGCGGAGTGCAGGGACCGGGCGACAGCACCAAGGCGTCTGGCCGCCGCGCCCGGACATCGGCCACGGAAATCGCGTCGTTGCGGACGACTTCGGTCGGCTGCCCCAAGCGTTCGAAGTACCGGGCCAGGTTGAACACGAAGCTGTCGTAGTTGTCGACGAGCAGGATCACGGCATTTGCCAACTTCGAGTCAACCGCATCAATGATGCCAATCCGTCCGCAGGCAGCAGGCGCCGGTTCCGATCGTTAGCGACCTACGGTGTCGAGCGGACAATTGTCTGACATACGCACGACGATAATGATGCTACAACGTGTTTGACTTGGTCGAAAAGCCAACCGTGAAAACCGACTCAACCATGCCGTCCGCTTGCCGGCGGAGCCTGGCTGTCGCCAGGTTTTGCCGTTGCTTGTGAACCACCTTGCCCTACGGGCGGAGCCGGACGCGTGTGGTCGTTCAGCGGCGGGTTGTGACCGCCCTTTTTCACCAATCCCGGGGTAATTCGTCCGCCTTCAATTTTTCGCCCGTACTTTTCAATCTTCGTCACTTTTTTCGTCCCCTTTCTTTAAGCGTTCGACGACCTCCGGTTCCGGAACGGGAAACTCGATGGTCCATTCGCCGTCCGGTCGAGATATGTAAATGGCGGGGATTGAATAAAGCCGCTCTCCGCTATCATTCTTATACACGATTGCGTCTTGAATCAACAACTCTCTCGGTTTCTCGGTGTCGGAGAAGGCATACGCATAACCCTGAATTACAAGATTGTTCCGAATATCACGGACGGCGACCCATTTCAGGTCCGGCGAGTTGAATGCAAGACCCCAAACGTCGTGGTCGCCGAATCTGTTGGACACGCGCAGAAATGCCGCGATCCGATGAAGCCACGAATGGTTCGCCGCGTAGCTGTAAAGGAAGGCAACGGGAACGGCCAATGCGGTTGTTACGGCCACTTCTGGCAACTCGATTTCCGCATTCTGATTCGCCAACGCCCGCAAAATCGCAACGGCGTTCGGCCATCCAAACAATAACATCGATATCTGAGCCAGCCCCCAATAAACTGCATACGCGATCACGCCGAACAGGTACGAATGCAGGACGAAACGAAAGGTGCTGCGCGCCGAGTGAATCGTCAGGGCATCAACGACAATCACGGACAGGATTCCGGGCAAGAAAAGTACAAGCAGCCTGATGGTCAATTCTGACAAATTCATCGAGATTCCTTTTCCGGCGCACGACTCAGTTCGAAAAATAACTTCCGTTCACGTGCGGATCGGAACGTACGGCGCATTCCCGTTCGTCCCGCTGACGCAAACGGAGGGGGACGGTCAAAGGCAAAACTGTTTCTTCGGGATCCGCAGGATCACGGTTCAAAGGCTCTCAACATCCCGGCGGCTTTGTGCCAGGTTTCTTCATATTCCAGGCGGGGCACACTCTGGGCGACGATGCCGCCGCCCACGGGGACTTGCCACCAGCCGCGTCCGGCGGTGACGGTGCGGATCAGAATACTGGTGTCCATCGACCCGTCCAACCCGACGTATCCCAGGCAGCCGCAATACGCGCCGCGGGCGGTCGGTTCCAGTTCGGCGATGATCTGCATCGCGCGGACCTTCGGGGCGCCGGTGATCGACCCGCCGGGAAAAGCCCTCCGCAGCAAATCCAACGCCGTGTGTTCGTCGCGCAGCCGCCCACGCACAGCCGACACCAGATGTTGCACGGTCTGGTAAGTCTCAAGTTGGCAAAGTTGCGTGACCCGCACGCTGTCGGCCTGGCAGGCGCGCGACAGATCGTTGCGCAGCAGGTCGACGATCATCACGTTTTCGGCGAGGTCTTTTTCACTATTGCGCAGATCGTCCGCGGCGAACAGGTCGGCTTCCGGATGCCGGCTGCGGCCGCGTGTGCCCTTGATGGGCCGCGCTTCGACTTCCCGGTCAACGACACTCAAAAACCGTTCCGGCGAAGCGCTGACGATCTGAAACTCCCCGGTGTCAAAGTACCCGGCGAATGTCGCCGGGTTGCGCTCGCGCAGCCGGCAGTAGAGCGACACCGAGTCGTCGCGGGCCGGATAGAGCAGCCGCTGCGCCAGGTTGACCTGAAACACGTCGCCGGCGTGGATGTATTCGATCGCGCGCTCGACGGCCTGTTGATATCCGGCCTCGCTGAAGTTGCTCGTCAGGTCATCCAGCACGCCGGTCTTATATTGAGCGCACAACTGCGCGGGCCGCAGTGATTGGTCGGATCCCATCCGGCGGGTGCCACTGCTGGCTTGTCCAGCAGTGCCCACCCTTAGCCATTCTTTCGCCGCAGCCAACCGTCGGGCCGCGCGTCGCGTGCGACTCGTCGGTTCCGTCTCCGGCAGTCCCTGGGAGATGATCCAGGACTCGTTCCGCTGGTGGTCGAACGCGATTACGACGTCGTATAGACCAACGGCCAGCGCCGGCACGCCGAACTCATCGACGCCCGGCGGCGGCAACCGCTCCAATTGGCGATTCAAGTCATAGCTGAATAACCCGGCCGCGCCGCCTTGAAACGGCGGCAATTCGGGCAGCGATTCCGTTGGGAAGCGTTTCAGTTGACCGGTCAGCGCCGCCAGCGCATCGTCATCGTCGGAAGCCATTTGCAGATAAGCGAACGGATCGGCCGCGACAAACGAATACCGGCCCAGCGTGGGGTGGCGCAGCACGCTGTCGAAGAACACGCAATGGCGCTGCTGGGCAAGTCGCCGGAAAACGTCCAGCGGCTGGACGCTCGCCAGCAGCGGCTCCACCAACGGCGCCGCCGCGCGGACCGCTCCGGGAGGTGTCGGAAACACGGATTCCGTCATGGCGGGCCGTCCTTGGCGTCGGGTCGCCGGCTGTGTCTGGCATGGCGGCCGGCCGTCGATTCCGGCCGGGTCAGATATCCCCAGTCCAGCGCCTCATCCTGCGTGTACTGCTTGCCTAGTGTCAGCGCCGTCGTCGCCTTCGCCAATTCGTAACCCAGATAAAAGGCGTGCCCGGCGTCCAGGTTTTGCGGATCCGTTGCAAGCAGTTGGTCGAATAGGGCAAAGGGGTCTTCGTCCTCCAAGTGCACGTCGGCATTGATCAAGTGCAACCGGCCGCGCTCGGCGAACAGCCGAAAGTTGCGATCGCGGACGGCGTCGCGCAACCGCTTGAGACCTTCCTCGCCGTGCTGCATCAGTTTCGGATCGCGCAGGGCGACCAGCCGCGGTTCCAAGTGCTTGGGCAACACGCGCCCGTTCACGGCGTGGTAGGTTAAACGGCGCGCCAGGTCACATTCGCGCACGGCGCTGCGGGCCCAGTTGATGACCTGCGTGGTCAGCACGCTGCGGATGCCCAACTCCTGGCAGAAACCCAGCAACAGCACGTTGACGCCGGCCGAATCGACGTCGGTCAGTTCGGTCAGATTGCCGACGCCCATCATCAGTTCCTCGTCGGGATAGCGCCGGCGGACTTCCAGATATCGTCCCAGGCTGGCGGCCAGGCCAAACCCGATCGGCTCGATCACCGGATCGATCCGCAGCGACACGCCCTCGGTCGTCAGATACTCAATCGTTTCGTCCAGTCCGCCCAGCGTGTGCGGATCATTCGGCACTACGACGACCTCGCAGCCCCAATCGGCCGCCGCGCGTCGATTGCTGGAATTGACCGACAGGACCAATTCCGCCCCGGCGGCGACGGCGGGAGCGATTTCCGCCGTGTTAAAACTGTCGATCGAAACGCGCTGCCCTCGATCGATCAGTTCGCGGACCACTTCCGCGACGCCCGACCACGTCCCGCCCGGATCGCAGCCCAGGTCGATGACGTTCGCGCCGGCGGCGGACAGATAATCCGCCTGTTTTAAGATCTCGGCGACCGGCAACCGCGGAGCGTGGTTGATTTCGGCGACGATCTCAATGTCGTACTCGTCCAGTTCGGTGATCTCGCGGCGCGGACCGCCGAAATAATCGGGCAACTCGCGCAAATCCTTGGGTCCGACGTCGACCGGTAGTTCGATCGCCGCGGTGATCGGCCGCAAATCTCCCGCGCAATGTCCGGGCAGCATGACGCGCGTCGCCGCGGCCGGCGGGTGGATGCGCGGCGCGGCCCAGCGGGGCGTCATCAGCGCGGCAACGGTGATGCCTAACACGTCGATCGAGTAATCGAATCCGACAGCCGGCGCCAGTTCCTCGAGCGTCTTACGCAATGAGTATTCGGCCAGGCGCCCGGTGACAAAATGGATGTGCTCGCGGGCCATCGGCGATTATTTCAACCCACCGTTGATGTGCACAATTTGGCCGTTGATAAACTCGGCCTCCGGAGATGCCAAGAAGCGGGCCACCCGGGCAACGTCTTCGGGAGTGCCCCAGCGGCCGGCCAACGATTCGCTCTTCGCCCGCTGCTGCCAATAGTCCGACGCCGCCTGGCCCCAAGCCGTTTTGATCCAGCCCGGCGCGAGACAGTTCACGCGTACTTCCGGCGCGAGCGACTTGGCCAAGCTTTTGGTGAACGCCATGATCGCCCCTTTCACGGCGGCGAACAACTGGCCGCTGTCGCCCGCCATGCCGGTTTCGGCCCGGTCCCAGCCCATGTTCAAGATGCACCCGCCGCCGGCGGCCTTCATCCGCTCACCGGCCCCCCGGGACAGTGCGATGGTGGCGGCCACGTCCACGCGCCACAACTGTTCCAGTTTTCGCTCAAACGGCCAATCGGCCGCCGCGCCGGTCAGCACATCGGCGCCGGCGTTGTTGACCCAGATGTCAACTCGGCCACGCCACCTCCAGGCGGCTTCGATCAACTCATCAAGCTGACCGCCGTCGGACAGATCGGCCAGCACGACCGTCGACTCTCCGCCGGCAGCCCGGATTTGGGCCGCCACGTCTTCGGCCTCTTGCCGGGAAGTTCGTGCATGCACAAGGCTGGCGGCGCCGGCGGCGGCCAACTCCAGCGCGATCGCCCGGCCGATGCCCGTGGCGGAACCCGTCACCACGGCGGTGCGGCCGGCCAGCAGTTTGTGCGCGGGTGATCGTGGCATGAAGCGGGTCCTAACTCGTCACGTAGCGTGCGACTGACTTCTTGACCGGTGGAGAGAAGCAGAAACACTATTGTCGCAAACCCGCCGTAGGCGTCAAAGGACCCAGGGGGCGGGCAACCGAGCTGCGATTGGGGGAACCGATTCGGGCAGCGCACCGACCGCTGGACGGTTGAATTTTGAAGTGGGCCGTGTTTGCTTGGCGCCCGACTTGATTGCGTCGCGCTGCAAACGCCGCGCAAAAAGATCGCTGGGAAAGGCCGGAGGGCCGTCTTATTGACACGCCGAGATAGCCGGCTAAAATTGCGGCGTCCGCTGCGCGGAAACAAGTCTCCCGCGCATTCAAAACCCTAGTGCTCTGTCAGCCGTGAACTGATCGGTGTAGCCGAATTCGCCAGTGTTTGGATTCCGCGGATCTGGCCAAAGTCTGGCGACTTCGGCTACCACTCAAAATAAGATTGACAGAGCACTAGCGTCATCCGCCGTCCTATGTTACTAGGGAGAGAGTGCGATGCCCAAGATTGATGCCAAGGTCGTCAAAGAAATCGACAACCTGAACCAGAAGAATTTGAAAAAAGTGGAATCGGGCGGCAAGATCGAATTCCTGCAAAAGGTCGGTCTGGTGTTGATCGGCAAGGGCCATAAAGAGGAACACCTCGCGTTGGCCGAGGATGGCGACAAAGGCACGATCGAGGTCAAGCGCGTGAAAGGCCCTGCCGCCGGTGAAGTCACAGTGAAAGGGAGCCGTAACCGTCGAGAAATGGAAAACGCCATCGGGCGGATTTCCAAAAAGACCGTCAAGCACGAATGACGGTTCGACAACGTGGCGTTTCATCGCGCGTCATCGGCGCCGGCCGCGGACTGCAGTTTGAGTTTGCGGAGTTCGGCGTCGACCCGGTAAACATCGGCGAGCGCTTCCTCTGCCATGGCTCGGAACAGGTAGTAATGTTCGCGGGCCTGGGCTTCCAACAACAGTTCGAGGGTCACGTGACCCTAATCGTACGCCGCCTGAACGGCGTCGACTTGCCGCATCGCGGCGATCAACGTCCGCAAGGTGCCGTGCAAAAGTGCCGTTGTGATGCTGCAGGTGTCCATCGATTACTCCCCCTCGCGTTGGCCGCGGCTGGACTGGCTGCGGCGCTCGGCTTGGGCGATCATTTGTTTGAGTCGTTCTACTTCACCCGGCGACAGACGCTGCCGGTTGATCAAATGCGCCACCAACGGCACCACCTGCCCCTGGCTGACACGTTGGACGAGCGTGTCCAGATCGTGAGCGCTGACCTGCTCGGCGGAGACCGCCGCGGTGTATTTGGCCGGCCGCCCGCGGGTTTTGCCGACGACTCCCTTTTTCACCAGCCGATTGAGTCGCGTTTGGACCGTCGTGTAGCCGATCGACAACCCCAACGCCTTCTGGGCTTCCAGGATCGTCACACTGCCGGCGTTCCAGAGCATCTGGAGCATTTCCAGCTCTCCGGCGGCGAGGCGGGCTAATGGCTTTTTATTGGGCATGTGGACCGTGATGGGATGAGACAATTACGACCGTCGTCATAGTATTACGACTTTGGTCATAGTGTGCAAGAGCGGTGTAAGGCTGGAGGCTGGAGGCCGGAGGGATCGATCTGGCGGCGGCTGGCTTGGGAATTCTGCCAGGCAACAAACGTGCGTCCGATCCCTGTCTCGTCCCACGGCTGACCTCCGGCCTCCCGCCTCCCGCCTCCCGCCTCATCAACAAGCTGGGCAATCCGGGAAGGCTTTGGCGCCGGCGCGGGTGGCGATCTTGGTATCGCTGTAGATCGGCGGCCGTGAATGCCGATTTGACACACCAGCCGCGTTCGAATTCCTGCCCCTTTTTTTGAGCAACGGCCCGGCAGCCGCGATCCGCCTTGCGCCCAGTGACTTGTCACGCTATGATCCTCGCCGGCTGGTGACGATGCAATTCAACCGAAGTTCCCAACGCGACGATCGACGGCGGCGAGTCCTCAACGACGAGGCGTCGCTCGACACGTCCCGGACGGAACGAATCGACACAAGCGCCGCGACGGCCTCCGCGATGGACGGAAACCCGAACAACTCTCCCACGCCCCGTTACAGCGAAGCCGCCCGGCGGGAGCGGCTGCCGAGTGTGATGGATCTGGTGCCGCGGCGAGGTTGGGTGATTGTCGTGTCGTTGCTGCTGGCATTGGGAGTGATCGCCGGCCTCGAGGCGTTGTATGCGTGGATGCCGGCGCTGGCGCACGAAACGACCGACGGTCGGATTGCGGCCTTTGACCTGGACGGCGAGGGCAGCCTGTCGCAATGGTTTTCTTCGGCAACGTTGGCGCTGGCCGCCGTGATGGCGCTGCTGGTGTACACGGTCCGCCGGCATCGCGTCGACGACTACCACGGCCGGTATCGCGTCTGGCTGTGGGCGGCCGCCTGTTGGACGGTCATGAGCATCGACGAAGGCGGCAGCTTGCACGAGGGTTTTAAGGAACTGATGGTGCAGGTGACCGGCGCTCGGCTGATGGGCGACGGATCGATCTGGTGGACGGGTCCGTATTTTGTGGTGCTCGGTTTCGTGGGCGTCCGGCTGCTGTTGGACATGCGCCCCTGCCGCGGTTCACGCGCTGCGCTCATCGGCACGGCCGTTTGTTACGTGGTGGGCGTGGTCGTTCAACTCGGTTGGCTGCTGCCCGAGGCCGGCGCCCGGGCGGTCATGTTCGAAGAAGGCGCCGAAATGTTGGGCAACGTATTACTGGTATTGGCCATGTCGCTGCACGGTCGATTTGTGATCCTCGAAGCCGGCGGAAAGTTGCCGGAGCGGAAACGGCGCCCGCGGTCCGCGCCGGCTCGTGCTGATAAAGCGACACCTTCGGGCAACGCCACCGCCGCGCCGGCAGCAAGCAGCGCCACCCCAACTCGTCCGCGGCGCACCGACTTGGAACCGGCCGAACTGCACGCACGGGCGGCGGCGCGCAAGGTGGAAGACGAACTGGAAGATCAATTCGACCAACAGCCGGTCCGCCGCGCCGGCCGCAGGAAACACCGGGTCGATCCGGCGGAGCCGGAGAATCCTGACAAGCTGTCGAAAGCGCAACGCAAGGCGCTGCGTCGTCAGAAAGAGCGCCAGCGGCGAGAAGGCCTGCGGTGAGCGGAATTCCGCTCGTGGAGCCCGC
>Ga0214472_10004700_pt1 | contig 14403 bp, 15 predicted proteins | sample RVTome_6_FD_207662 | JGI IMG/M metagenome (GOLD analysis project Ga0214472, IMG submission 207662) | Soil microbial communities from uranium-contaminated site in the Upper Colorado River Basin, Wyoming, United States - RVT140D175 | ecosystem: Environmental > Terrestrial > Soil > Contaminated >... | reverse complement strand
CGCGGTCATCTACGCGGTGAAGGGGCTGCGGGCGGTCACGCCGGCCGAGGAGGAGGACCCGTTCGGGATTGACGAGCCCGGCGTCTATCAGCCACCGCGCCTGTCCGCGCGCATCGCCGCGCAGCGCAACGTATTTACCGTGCATCCCGATCCGACCTGCCCGTTCGACCCGCCCGACCTGGTGAAGTGGCCGATCTCGGGCGAGACCTGCGCGCGCATCAAACTCGTGCTCGATGCCTGCGCCATCAACGAGAGCGCGCTGTTTCCCGAACTGGACGGGCTCGCCCGCTACCTCGGCTGGCGCTACCGCTGGGGCCGCCTGTAGCCGGTCCTTACAGCAGATACGCCCAGCGCCGGGCGAACCATTCGAGCATCCGGTCGACGAGGCCGCGCCGCGCCCACTCGGCGGGGTCGACCTGGCGGGCGATCTTCTCGTCGCGGTGGAACATCTGCTCCATCTCGCGCCCGAAGGCCGGATCGAGCAGCAGCAGGTCGACCTCGTAGTTGTGCACGAAGCTGCGCCAGTCGAGATTGGTGGAGCCGATGCTGGACCACACGCCGTCGATCACGGCGGTCTTGGCATGGAGCAGCGCGTCGTGCCGCTCGAGGATGCGCACGCCCGCCGCGAGCAGCGCCGCGTAATGCGAGCGACCGGCATGGAAGGGCGCCCAGAAGTCGCTGAAGCCCGGCAGCACGAGGCGCACGTCGACGCCGCGGCGGGCCGCCCCGATGAGCCCTTGCAGCATGCCGTCATCGGGCACGAAGTAGCCGTTGGTGATCCACACGCGGCGGCGCGCATGTTCGATGGCCGACAGCAGCGCGACGTAGAAATCGCTGCGGCCCACTTCCGGGTCGGCCGCCAGGAGTCGCATGGCCTTGTCGCCGCGCGGCCGCTCGGGCGCCACATAGTCGCCGACCGGGGGCGCCGAGCAGCGCTGGCGCCGCCAGCTGGCGAGGAACAGCTGCTGGAACTCGCTCACCACCGGCCCTTCGACCGCCACGTGGGTGTCGCGCCAGCCCTCCTCGACCAACAGCCCCGCGCGGCTCGACCCTGACGAGCCGGCGCTGTAGACGCCGCTGATGTTGATGCCACCGGTGAACGCCACCCGTCCGTCGACGACCAGCAGCTTGCGATGGTCGCGGTTGTTCAACCGCCAGCCCACCGCGCGCCGCAGCGGGTTGACCGGATTGAACTCGCACACCTCGATGCCGGCCGCCTTGAGGCGCTCGAAATATTCGGGCGGCGTGGCAAGCGAGCCGACGCCGTCGTACAGGACCCGCACTTCCACCCCGGCTGCCCGCCGTTCGGTGAGCAGCGCGGCGAGGCGCTCGCCGGGCTCGCCCGTCTCGAGAATGTAGGTTTCCAGATGAATGTGCCGCCTGGCTTCGGCGATGGCGCGGAACATCGCGCGATGGGTGGCGGGGCCGTCGATCAGCACGCGCGCCTCGTTACCGAGCACCAGCGGCGCGGCGAGCGCCCCTTCCACGTGTGCGAGGTGCTCGGCGAGCAACTCGCCTTCGGTGGCGTTGTCGGTCACGCGCCGCGCGACCTCGTCGGAGGTGCGCAGCGCCGGCTTGCCGCGCTCGTCGACGACGAACACCGGCGTTGCGGCCACCCCCCGCGGGTCCGGCCCGGGGGGTGGCGTTGCGCAACCGGCTGCCGCAGCGAGCGTCAGGGCGATGGCGAGCCTCAGCAGGCGGCGCGGGTGCGCGGGCAGGCAGGTGGATCGCAAGGCGCGTCCCGGCAGGCCGGCGCGCCGACTGGCCCGGCGCGCCACCGATCCACCCCGATCATGACGCCGGCTTGATCCGGATGTCGTTGCGCACGGCACTCACGCCGGGCACGCTGCGCGCGAGCTCCACGGCGCGCCTGGCCGACTCCTGCGAATCGACGAATCCGCTCAGTTGCACGACGCCGTTGTAGGTCTCGACCTGCACCTGGGTCGCCTTGGCGACCGGATCCTTGGCGAGCTCGGTCTTCACCTTGGTGGTGATCACCGTGTCGTCGATGTAGGCGCCGGTGGACTGGCGCGTTTCGGTGGGTGCACAGGCGACCAGCCCGATGGGCAGGCTCATGGCCAGAAGCACCGCGGTGCATAGGTTGCATGTCGTGATCATTGGATGGTCCTCCTGAGAAGAGTCGGGTGCGTCGCGGCGACTGCTCACGACGACCCGCCCGATGCGGTCAGCTGGTTGACGACTTCATTCACGCCCTCGACACCGCGCGCGATCGCCTCGGCGCGCATGATCTGGGGCGCCGGCACGACGCCGCTCAGCGTCACCTGGCCGCCGGTCACGGTGACGCTGATGTCCCGGCCGTTGACTTCGGGTTCGGCCAGCAGCGCCGTCCTGACCTTGGTCGTGATGACCGAGTCGTCTACCGCGGCGCCTGCCTGTTGGCCAGTCTCCGCAGCGCTGCGGGGACGCTCGTTGACCTGCGCGCTGTCGTCCGGCCCCTGACCGCAGCCGGCCGCGCCGAACAGTGCCGCCAGCGCCACCGCCAGCACGATTGGATACGATTTCATGCGGCGTCCTCCTGCCTCAAAGTCGGCTCTCCCAGTCGGTCACCTGCTTTTCCGCTTCGTCGCGGGTGATGCCGTACTGCTCCTGAATGCGGCCCACAAGCTGGTCGCGCCGGCCGGCAATGCGGTCGATCTCGTCGTCGGTGAGATTCCCCCATTGCTCCTTGACCTGCCCCTTGAACTGCTTCCACTGTCCTTCGATGCGATCCCAGTTCATGTCCAGCCTCCGCTATCGTCGTATCAGTCCGGCCACGAGCGAAACCAGCGCGACCACCAGGAATATGTAGAAAAGGATCTCCGCGATGCCCGCCGCCCCGGCTGCGATGCCGCCGAAACCGAACAGCGCCGCGATCAGCGCAATCACGAAGAACACCGCGGCGTAATACAACATGCCAATCTCCATTGGTTGATTTCCCCGTTGCATGCGGTGCAATCGGCATGCCAGCGCGAAACGGAGCGAAATTCGGGGGAAAAATCGCAGAAAGTGGCGCGAAAAGCGTGAAAGAAAGGGGGCGCCCTTGTAACTATTGCGTGCTGTGGGCCTGCTTCGCGCACGGCGCGCGGCCCACCGCCGTGCGCGCCCTCAGCGTGGCGGCGGCGGCGGGGCGAGCCGTTTGGCGCGCCGCGGGCCCCGCGCCGGCGGGCGCTCCCCGGCCGGGAACGAAAGCTGCGGACGACAGGCTGCCGCGGCGTTGCCGCACTTTCTGCGCGAGGCCCAACATGACCCTTACCACCATCCTGCTCATCGTTCTGGTGCTGGCGCTCGTCGGCGCCCTGCCGACCTGGCCGCACAGCGCTTCGTGGGGTTATGCGCCGAGCGGCGTGCTCGGCCTGCTGCTCGTCATTCTGCTCATCGTGTGGCTGCTCGGGGCAGCTTAGCGAGGCGGGTGCCGCCGCGCGCGATACCCGCCGGCGGGCCGGCCGCGGGCCGGCTCCTCGCATCTCGGCGCGCACCCGCCCGACAGCCCGGGCGGGGCGCGTTCGCACGTGTCCTTTTTCGGCAATCTCCCGCAGCGTATCGCCACTGCCCCCCTCCCCGGCCCGCATGCCGGGCCGGGCACACCCGGCGTGGCTACACGCGCCCGGGCGTGGGGGCGGCAGGCTCGGGATTACTGTCCGGACGAGCCCGGCTTCGTGGTGGGCGAGCCCGATTGCGGCTGCTCACGGGACGATCCCGACTCGGCCTGCTGCTGGCGCGACGACCCCGACTGCTGGCCGACGCCGTGCTGCGGTTGCGAGGGCCCCGACTGCTGCTGCTGGCGGGACGACCCGGGCTGGCCCTGTTGCGGGGACGACCCGGACTGGCTCTGTTGCGAGGACCAGCCCGTCTGCTCGCGCGACATGCCTGCCTGCTGCTGCGACGAGCCCGCCTGCTGCTGGCCGGCGCCCCATTGCCCTTGCGCGGATGTCGACTGATGTTGCTGCGGCGACGATCCCGACCCCGCCTGCTGCTGCCCGGACGGCGACGAGATGCCGCACACGGCCTGTCCGGCCGGCCTGGCGCCCTCGCAGTTGGCGATGTCGGCCAGCGCCACGATGCCCACCAGCCGCTTGTCGCGGTTGACCACTGGCAGGCGGTGCACCTGGATGTCGCCGAGGTTCTGCGCCACGGTCGATACCTCTTCGTCCTCGAAGCAGTACTTCACGTCGCTGCTCATCACGTCGCGCACCCTGGTGTCGGGCGAACGGCCCTGGGCGACCGCGCGCACCGCGATGTCGCGGTCGGTAATCATCCCCACCAGCCGGTCGTGCTCGCCCACGGGCAGCGACCCGATGTTGCAATCGGCCATCATTTGCGCCACATCCCGGATGCTCTGATCCGGGTTGGCGATCCGTACATCGCGCGTCATTGCTTGACTGACTTGCATGGTTGTTCTCCTATCCGGTTGCCGGAGGAAAAGCTGCGGCAAGAGGATTCAAGCAACGCTCATTCCCGACTGCCGCCGGCGGCCGGGCGCGACCGGCGGAGTCGGGCATGCGGTGGCTGCTGACGGTGCACCTGGGCGCGCTCATCGTCTGGTGCGCCATGCTCCTGTACTTGCCGGTGCTGGTCGCCGCGGCCGGCGACGGCGCGACGCCGGGGGCGGCGCTCGCGCGCGAGCCGATCGCGCTGGCGCGTCCGCTGTTCAACCTGGTCGCGACGCCGGCCGCGCTGCTCGCCATCATCAGCGGCACGGCCCTGTTCTTGCTCGGGCAGATCGTCGGCGTGTGGCTGGTCGTCAAGTTGAGTGCGGTGTCGGGAATGGTGATCTGTCACGTGCTGTGCGGCGCGCTGATCATGCGGCGCGAGCGCGAACCCCTCGCCCGCGTGGTCGCGCCGAGCCGGGCGCTGGGCGTGCTGGCGGCGCTGCTGATGACGAGCGTGTTGTGGCTGGTGCTGGCGAAACCCTTCCAGTGACCGCCGCGCCGACCCGGAGGAGAGCCCATGACGCGTCGCATCGCCGCCCTGCGCGCCTGCCGCCGCCCCGCGTCGGCGCGTGGTTCAGCTCTCGACTTCCACCCCGACCGCGTGCTCGTACACCAGCAATCCGCCCAGCCAACCGGTCACCGCAATGAGGACCCCGGTGAGCAGCGACACGTACAGCCCCCACGGAAACACCGCCTCGCTGGCGGCATAGCGCTGGAGCCAGTTGAGCGAGGCGAGCGAGAGCATCATCACGGCCAGCACGGCATGGCACCAGCCCGTCATGAGACGCCGGATGCGGCGCACGGTGAACAGATCGACCATGCCGGCGATGCTCGCGAGCCACCCGCCGAACATCCCCACGCCGGCCAGCCACAGGCTGGCGCGCGCCCAGAACAGGTCGCCGGTGACGAGGTAGGCGACGTCGCTGGCGACGAGCCCGATCAGCGCCGCCACCGGAAAGTGGATCATCGCAGGGTGCAGCGGATGGCCGCGGACGGCGGCGCGGCTGCGGATGGTCTGCGGGGTCTCGTCGGGCATGGCGGCGTCCTCGCCTCGGGCCGGAAGGGTGCGACGGCAAGCGGCGCGGCGCGGCCGTTGCGTGGTTTGACCGCGGGCCTGACCGGGGTGATGCTCGCGCTGGTGCCGTTCAACTGGCAGGTGCATGACACCCAGTTCGTGGTGGCGCACATGCACTACGTGCTGGTGGGCGGGATGCTCTTTCCGCTCATGGCGGGGCTCTACTACTGGCTGCCGCACGTCTCCGGGCGCATGCCCTCCGAGCGGCTCGGGCGCTGGGGCTTCTGGCTGGTGTTCGTCGGCTTCAACCTCACCTTCCTGGTGATGCACTGGACGGGGCTCCTCGGGATGCCGCGCCGGGTCTACACCTACGAGGCCGGACTCGGCTAGGATGCGCCGAACCTGGTGTCCTCCATCGGCGGCTTCGTGATGGCCATCGGCATCGCCATGACGCTTGCCGACCTCGCCCTCCACTTTCGCTTCGGCCGCCGCGCGGCGGTCAATCCGTGGCATGCCGACACGCTCGAATGGGCCACCAGCATGCCGCCCAGCCCCTACAACTTCGTGAGCCTGCCGCCTTGCCCGACGCGGCATCCGCTGTGGGAGCAGCCCGACCTGCCCGCCACCATCGCCGCGGGACGCCACGCCCTGTCGGCCATCGACCACGGGCGCGAGACCTGGGGCACCGACCCGGTGAGCGGCGCGGTGCGCGAGATCATCCATCTGCCGGGCAACACCTGACTGCCGTTCTGCGTCGCGCTGGCGCTCGCGGGGGTGTGCGTCGCGCTGCTCGCGCGCGCCTACCCGCTGGCCGCGCTGGCGGCCGGCGTCTGCTTCGTGCTGGTGCTGCGCTGGTCGTGGGAGAACGGCGCGCATCCGCTCGCCGCGCCCGACGCGCGCACGCGGGAAGGCGGCCCGCCGCTGCATTCGCGCACCTTCGACGGCCCCGGCCTGTGGGGCATGGGGGTGACCCTGCTCGCCAACGGCGCGCTGTTCCTGTCGCTCGTGTTCGGGTGGTTCTACCTGTGGACGGTGTCCCCGCTGTGGCAGGCCCCGCCCCGCCCGCCGCTCGCCGCGTGGCCGTTGTTCGCCGACGGCGTGCTGCTGAGCGCGACCGCATGGTGGTTCCGGCGCGTGGTGCTGGGGCTGCGCCGCAGCACGATCGAGGTGCTCGAGCACAAGCTGTGGGCCGCCGCCGCACTGGGCCTGCTGCAGACGCTGAGGCTCGCTTGGGTGATCGCGCGTGCGCCGCTCGTGGCCACCGCCAGCGCGCACGACGCGGTGATGCTGGTGATGCTGCTCTACGTGCTGGGGCACTGCGCGCTCGCCGGCGTGCTGACCGCGCTGCAGGCGTGGCGCGTGCGGCGCGGCTAGGTCGGACAGCTCGCCCCGTACGAGCCGGCGGTGGTCGAGCAGTGGTGGCACTACAGCGTGGGCGTGTTCTGGGTGAGCTTCCTCGCGCTGGTGCTCTTTCCCACCACCTGGAGTACCCCATGAAACCGGCCCCCACCCACGCCCTGCAACTGCCCTTCGGCTTCATCGTATGGAGCGTGTGGTTCGTGGCCATGTACGGCGGCCTAGCGGTGGGCTGCGCGCTTGCCCCGCCGCCGCCCGCGGCGGGCGCGCTCACCTGGCTCAACGGTGCGCTGGCCGCGCTCACGGTACTTACCTGCGGCTGGCTGCTGGGGCGCGCCCGGCGCTGCTGGCGGGCCGCCACGCTCGGCGGGCGAAACGCAGGGCCGGTTCGTGCCGATGGTGGGGGCCGGGCTGCATCTGGCGGCGGCGGTCGCCACCGCCTTCGTCGGCCTGCCGCTCGCCGGCTTGCCGCCATGCGTGTAGCGCTGCGCCTCGCTCCCGGCGCGCTGGCGGCGGCCGCGCAGATGGCGAGCGCGTGGATGGCGGCCGCGCAGACGGCGAGCGCGCACGGCCCTTTGCCCGCGGTACCTCCCGCGGTGGCGGCCGATTCCCTGCCGACGCTGCTCGTGGCCTTCGTGCTGGCCGCCGGCTGGTTCGCCTACCTGGCCGGCGCGCGGCGCGTGCCGCCGCGCGCATGGCAACGCCGGGCGCTGGGTGCGGCGTTGGCGATCGGCGCACTGAGCCTGCTCGGCCCGATCGAGCGCTGGGCGCAGCCGGGTGCCGCCGCGCACATGCTGCAGCACATGCTGTTGATCGCGGTGGTGGCGCCGCTCGCGGTGCTCGCGCAGCCGTGGCCGCAGTGGCAGGCCGCGCTGGGCGCCGGCGCGCGCGGCGTATGGCGGACGGTCGCGCCCGCGGTGCGCCGGCCGCTCGTCGCGGCGGCGCTGCATGGCGCGCTCATCTGGATGTGGCACACGCCGCGCGCCTACGGGCTGGCGCTCGAGAACCCGTGGTGGCATGTGCTGGAGCACGCCTCGTTCGTGGTGAGCGCGTGGCTCTTCTGGCACGCGGTGCTGCGCGCCGCGCCGCGCGAGGAGGCGCGAGCGCTGCTCGCGCTCTTCCTCACCTCGCTCCACACGGGACTCCTCGGCGCACTGCTCACCTTCGCCCGCGCGCCGCTGTACGCGGACGCCGTCTCGCTCGCCGACCAGCAGCTGGCGGGCCTCATCATGTGGGTGCCGGGCGGCGGCGCCTACCTGGCGGCGGCCGCGTGGTGCGGCCAGCGCTGGCTGCACCGCCTGTGGCGGCGCCGCGCCCCGGACTGAAGGGCCTCAGCCGGCCAGCGCCTTGGCCATGATCTCCGCCACGTCGGGCGAGAGGCCCGGCGCAGCGGCGACGCGTGCGAGCTGCGCGCGGATGCTCGCCTGCAGGGCCGGCGTGAAGCGCCGCCAGTTCTCCAGCGCGCGCGCCATGCGCGAGGCCACCTGCGGGTTGCGTGCATCGAGGGCGATGACCTGCTCGGCCCAGAACGCGTGGCCGCTGCCGTCGGGCGCATGGAACTCGGCCGGGTTGGCCTTGAAGAAGCTGCCCAGCAGCGCGTACACCTTGTTCGGGTTGGTGAGGCTGAAGGCCGCATCCCGCATCAGCGCCCGCACCCGCTCGAGCACCGGCGCGGCGGCCGGATCCCAGCGCCACGCCGCCGCCTGGATGGCCAACCACTTGTCGAGCACCAGCGCGTCGTCGCGGTAACGCGCGTGGAAGGCGGCCAGCGCCGCCTCGCGCGCGGGGCTCGCGCTGTGCACCAGCGCGGCCAGCGCGCCAAAGCCCTGTGTCATGTTCTCCGACTGCTTGAACTGACGCTCGGCGCGCGCCAGGCCTTCGGCCACGCCGGCCGCGGCGAGATATCTGAGCGCCAGGTTGGAGAGCGCGCGGCGCCCCGCGTCGGCCGGGTGATAGCGGTACGCGCCGGGCACCTCGAGCGCGCTCGCGAGCGCGAGCCAGTCGGGGGCGAGACGCGCGCCCAGCTCGCAGGTGACGTGCATCAGGGCCGTGCGCAAGGGCAGCGGATCGGCCGGGCTCATGCGCTCGAGCAGGTAGCTCTCGCCCGGCAGGGTGGCGGCCAGGGCACGGAAGGCCGGATCGAGCGCGGCATCGGTCAGCAGCGCGCGGAAGGCCGCGACGAAGGCATCCGGCACTACCAGCGGGCGGACCGCCGCGGCGTCCGCGGCGAGCGCGAGCACCAGCCGCTCGGCGAAGCGCTGGGCGGCGTCCCAGCGGTTGCAGGCGTCGGCGTCGTGCGCCATGCGGAAAGCGAGCGTGGCGTCGTCCTCGGCCAGCTCCAGGATCACCGGCGCGGAGAAGCCGCGCAGCAGCGAGGGCACCGGCGCGGCCGGCAGGTTCACGAAGCGGAAGGTCTTCTCCGCTTCGGTGAGCGCGAGGACCCGGGTACCGGCGCCGCCGCCGTACTTGTCGCCTTCGAGATGAAGCGGAAGATCGGCGCCGTCCGGCCCGATGAGGCCCACCGCCACCGGGATCACCAGCGGCAGCTTTTCCGGCTGCCCGGGGGTGGGCGGGGTGTGTTGCGCGAGACGCAGGGTGTAGCTGCGGGTGGCGGCGTCGTAATGCCCCTCGGCCCGCACGCGCGGGGTGCCCGCCTGGCTGTACCAGCGCATGAACTGGTCGATGTCGCGCCCGCTCGGCTCGGCCATGGCGTCGACGTAGTCGTCGCAGGTCACCGCCTGTCCGTCGTAGTAGCTGAAGTACTGGTCCATGCCGTTGCGAAAGCCTTCCGGCCCAAGCAGCGTGTGCAGCATGCGGATGACCTCGGCCCCCTTCTCGTACACCGTGGCGGTGTAGAAGTTGTTGATCTCCTGGTAGCTGTCGGGGCGGATCGGATGCGCCATGGGCCCCGCGTCCTCGGCGAACTGGGCGCTGCGCAGCACCCGCACGTCGTCGATGCGTTTTACCGCACGCGCCGAGGCGGCGCCTTCGGGGCCGGCCGCGCGCGCCAGCATGTCGGCGGAAAACTGCTGGTCGCGGAAGACCGTGAGCCCTTCCTTGAGGGTGAGCTGGAACCAGTCGCGGCAGGTCACGCGGTTGCCGGTCCAGTTGTGGAAGTACTCGTGCGCGACCACGCTCTCGATGTGCTCGTAGTCGCTGTCGGTGGCCGTGTCGGGCTTGGCCAGCACGTACTTGGCGTTGAAGATGTTGAGGCCCTTGTTCTCCATCGCGCCCATGTTGAAGTCGCTCACCGCCACGATCATGAAGCGGTCCAGATCGAGCTCGAGGCCGAACGCCTCCTCGTCCCAGCGCAGCGCATGCACCAGCGAGTCCATGGCGTGCCCGGTGCGGTCGAGGTTGCCCTCCTCCACCCACACCTGCAGCAGCACCTCGCGCCCGGAGGCGGTGGTGACGCTGCGCTCGAGGGCCACGAGCTTCGCCGCCACCAGCGCGAAGAGGTAGCACGGCTTGGGAAACGGATCCTCCCATTTCGCGTAGTGGCGGCCGTCCTCGAGGGGGCCATGGGCGACCAGGTTGCCGTTGGAGAGCAGTACCGGGCAGCTCTCGGCGTCCGCTTCCAGGGTGACGGTGAAGCGCGCCATCACGTCGGGGCGGTCGGGGAAGTAGGTGATACGCCGAAAGCCTTCCGCCTCGCACTGCGTGAAGTAGCCGCCGCGCGATTGATACAGGCCCGACAGGCTGGTGTTGGCGGCCGGATTCACGCGGTTCACCACTTCGATCTCGGCGGCGGCGCCCGCCAGCGCGAGCGCCAGCCCCTGCTCGGTGGCGGTCACCTGCCCGGCAGCGGGTTCGGCGCCGTCGATGCGCACGCTCACCAGTTCGATGTCCTCGCCGCACAGCGTGAGCGGGGCGAGCGGCACCGCGTCATTGCGCACGCAGCGCATGCGGCTGGTGACGACGGTGGCCGCGGGATCGAGGCGGAAGTGCAGGTCGATGCGCTCGATGCGCCAGGCGAGCGGCGTGTAGTCGGCACGGTGGATGGTCGGGGCGTGATCGGTCTTCATTATTGGTCTCCGGCGTTCCCGCTTCGGCGCGGGCGCGACGCGCAGTATACAAGCAGCGGTCAAGCGGGACGACCGGCGACCCGCACGTCCGCCGCCGACTGCGCCAGCAGGGGTTTGGTCACGCTGCCGAACAGGAGTTCGGCGAGCGGGGTCGGGATGCGGGTCAGGGCTGTTCCCCCTCTTCGGTGTGGGCCTGCAGTTCCGCGGCGAAGGTGCGCGCGGCGTAGTCGGCGGCGTCGTTGAACGGATTCAGGACGCGCTCCACACCCGCCGCGCCGAGCGCCTCGGCATGCACGTCATCGCGCACCACCCCGGCGATACGCCCCTGGAAACCCGCCGCCCGCAGCGCGTGCAGAAAGGCGCGGTTGGACTCCCATTGCGGGAAGGTGGTCACCACCCACGCCGCGTCGGCGAGCGGCAGCGACTCGAGGAAGCCCGGATCCTCGCCGTCGCCGAAACGCACCGGCAGGTTGCGCCGGCGCAGCGCGCGGATCGCTTCCGGGTCGAAGTCGACGCCCAGCACGTTGACCCCGGCCGCGCGCAACTCGGTCATGAGACGGCTGCCGTAGCGGCCCACCCCGAAGATGATGAGGTCGGGCTGGGCGCGCAAGCGCCGCTGGCGCTCCACCGCCAGCTCGCGAAACGGCCGGCGCCGCTCGAACACGCGCAGCAGCGGCGAGAGCCGCTCGTAGAGCGGATGCGAGTACAGGATCAGGTAGGTCGACAGGGTGATCGTCGCCAGCCCCACCAGCGTGGTGAGACCGAGCGTCTGCGCGCCGATGTGTCCGAGGGTGATGCCCATCGCGACGAACACGATGGAGAACTCGCTGATCTGCGCCACAGTGAGGCCGGCGAGAAAGCCGGTGCGCCTGCGATAGCCCATGTAGCCCATGATGGCCATCACGATGAGCGGGTTGCCGACGAGCACGAACAGCGACAGGACCACCGCCGGCCACAGCTCGTCGCCCAGGGTGGAAAAATCGAGCTTGGCGCCGAGGTCGATGAAGAAGAAGAGCAGCATGAAGTCGCGGATGCCGGTGAGGCGCGCGTTCATCGCCTCGCGGTAGCTCGTCGAGGCGAGCGAGAAGCCCGCGATGAACGCGCCGGCCTCCTTGCTGAAGCCGGCCCACTCGCCCAGCGCGGCGAGCCCCGTACCCCAGGCGATGGCGAACACCAGCAGGAGCTCCTGCGAGCGCGCCATCGTCGCCACCAGCCAGGGCAGCACGTAGCGCATCAACAGGTACATGAGCACGGCCGCGCCCACCAGGCGCCCCACCAGCGACACGAGCACCTCGCCCAGGGCGGCGTCGGCGGCCCCGCGCAGCGCGCTCATGGCCATCATCGCCAGCACCACCGCGAGGTCCTGCACGATGAGGAAGCCGACCGCGATGCGCCCGTGCAGCGAATCGAGCTCGCGCTTGTCCGAGAGCAGCTTGACGATGATGATGGTGCTGGAGAAGGTCAGCGCGACGGCCACGTAGAGGGCTTCCATGCTGCCCTTGCCCATCAGGAGGAGCAGCACGAAACCGAACGCGATGGTGAAGGCGAGTTGCCCGAGTCCGGTCGCCACGGCCACCGGACCGATGTGGCGGATGTGATGCAGGTCGAGCTTGAGGCCGACCACGAACAGCAGCACGGTGACGCCGATCTCGGCCAGCAGGCTGATCTCGTTGTGCGCCTTCACGAGCCCCAGGGCGGCCGGCCCGACCAGGATGCCCACCACGATGTAGGCGATCAGCACCGGTTGGCGCAGGCGCACGGCGACGGCGCCGGCCAGCGCCGAAACGATGAGCAGGATCGCGAATTCCGTGTACGGACCCTGCGCGGCGAGCGTCTCGAGGTTCATCGGTCAGTTCCGGCCGGCGACGCCCCGTCCGACCTCCTTGAGCAGCGCCTTTTCCGCCTCGACCACCAGCAGCACGGCCACGCCGAACGCGAAGATGCGCAGCCACGAGGCGACGTCGAGCCCTTCGCTGCGAAACAGCGTCTGCATCGCGGGCAGGTAGGTGAACAGCGCCTGGCACGCGAGCATCAGGGCGATGGCGAGCAGGACGTAGCGGTTGCCAAGGAAACCCTCGCGGTTGAGAATCGAATCGGTGAAGCTGCGCACGTTGAAGAGGTAGAAGGCCTCGCCGACGAGCACGGCGTTGACCGCCGCGGTGCGTGCGAATTCGAGGCTCGCGCCGCGCGCCAGCTCCCACAGGAACATGCCCAGCCCGCCGCCCACCAGCAGCAGGCCGACGAACACCACCCGCCAGGCGAGAAAGCGCGTCAGCAGCGGCTCGGCCGGGTCGCGCGGCGGGCGGCCCATGATGTTTCGCTCGGGCCGCTCGAAGGCGAGCGCCAGCGCGAGCGTGACGGCGGTCACCATGTTCACCCACAGGATCTGGGCCGGCGTCATCGGCAGCGTGATCCCGAGCAGGATCGCCACCACCAGGATGGCCGCCTGCCCGATGTTGGTCGGCAGGATGAAGGCGATCGCCTTGCGCAGGTTGTCGTAGACGGTGCGCCCCTCCTCCACCGCCGCCGCGACCGAGGCGAAGTTGTCGTCGGCGAGCACCATCTCGGCCGCCTCCTTGGCCGCCTCGGTGCCGTTCTTCCCCATCGCCACGCCCACGTCGGCGCGCTTGAGGGCCGGTGCGTCGTTCACCCCGTCGCCGGTCATGGCCACCACCTCGCCGCGCGCCTGCAGGGCCTTCACGAGCCGCAGCTTGTGCTCGGGGCTGGCGCGGGCAAAGATCGTCGTCGCGCCGACCGCCTCAATGAGTTGCCGCTCGTCCATGGCCTCGATATCGACGCCGGTGAGCGCGCGCACCTCGCTGGCGAGGCCCAGTTCGCGGCCGATGGCGCACGCGGTGGCGACGTGGTCGCCGGTGATCATCTTGACCCGGATGCCCGCGCTGCGGCAGCGCGCCACCGCACGGATCGCCTCCTCGCGCGGCGGATCGGAGAGGCCCAGCACCGCCAGCAGGATGAAGCCGCCGCGCTCGATGTCGGCGAAGTCGAGCGCCCTGAGCGCGTCTTCGCCGGGCCGCAGCGCCACCGCCAGCAGGCGCATGCCCTGCGCCGCCGCCTCGTCCATCGCCTGCTGCCAGGGCTCGCGCCGCAGGACGCGGCAATCGCCGTCCTGCCACTGGCTCGAGCACAGCTCGAGCACCCGCTCGGGCGCCCCTTTCAGGTAGATCAGCCCGTGGCCGGCGTGGTCGTGGTGCAGGGTCGCCATGAAGCGGTGTTCCGACTCGAACGGGATGGCGTCCGTGCGCGGCAGCGCTTCGCGCTCGTAGGCCTCGTCGAGCCCCGCCTTCCAGGCGAGGGTGAGCAATGCCCCCTCGGTGGGGTCGCCGCTCATGAACCAGGCCTCGCCCTGCGCGCGCAGCGCCGCGTCGTTGCACAGCAAGGCGGCGCGCGCCACTTCGGTGAGCACCGGCGCCTCGTCGAGCGCGAGCTCCCTGCCGTCGCGCGCGAAGCCGCCATGCGGCGCATAGCCCGCCCCCGACACGGCGACCACGCCCTCGGCGGTGACGACCCGCTGCACGGTCATCTCGTTGCGCGTGAGGGTGCCGGTCTTGTCCGAGCA
>Ga0214472_10004699_pt1 | contig 14403 bp, 11 predicted proteins | sample RVTome_6_FD_207662 | JGI IMG/M metagenome (GOLD analysis project Ga0214472, IMG submission 207662) | Soil microbial communities from uranium-contaminated site in the Upper Colorado River Basin, Wyoming, United States - RVT140D175 | ecosystem: Environmental > Terrestrial > Soil > Contaminated >... | reverse complement strand
CATGGCGGACGAGCTCCCCTGCCGCCGGTTTCTGGTTCAGATCGAGCGGGAGAGCCGAGAGGTCACCGGCGAGATGGACGCGGTGGTGACGCCGGAGATGGACGCGACCCAGATCCAGCAGGCTAGGGAGAGCAAGCGCTCCGAGATCGAGCGAAACTGCCATGGGGAGAAAGGCGACAACTACTCTTGCGACGTTGTGGACTTCAATAGCGGTGCTCGAAGTCTTCTCATCGTCTACCAGGAACTCAAAGACGTGCGGCTCGTCTACGCGCCGGAGGTTCAGCTCGGTTACTTCGGTGGCGACGAGATGAACTTCCGTTTTCCTCGCTACGTGTCCGACATCTCGATTCTGCGGGCCTACGTCGGCGAGGACGGCGCTCACCGCGAGTACCACGAGGAGAACGTCCCCTACCGCCCCGAGCACTACTTCCGCGTGACCTTCGACGGTATCGGCGAGGGCGACTTCACCCTGGTGGCGGGCTTTCCCGGCAATACCAACCGCTATCGCATGAGCTACTCGGCCGAGTACAACGTTCGGAGGGGTATCCCGAGGATCATCGGCGATCTCGAGACCGAGCTCGAGCTGCTGCGCGGCTATGCCTCGCGCGATGCCGACTACGACGTGCTGCTCAAGAACCGCATCTTCGGTCTCGCCAACACCCTGAAATACCAGCGCGACGTGCTGGAGGCGCTGAAGGCGAACGACGTCGTCTCCCGGTTCCGCGAGCGAGAACGGGAGTTCATGCGCTTTCTCGAGGGCAAGCCCGAGCTCAAGGCGCGCTTCGGAGACGTTCTGGACGCTCAGGCACGCGTCTACGCGGAGGACGTGGAGGCAAACGACGCGCTCGACACCGCCATCCAGTGGCTTCAGCGTTCGACGGTTCTGAGCTACGCCTCCGGGCTTTACGAGTTCGCGCTGGCTCGGGCCGAGCCGTCCGACGCGGAGCGGGAGCCCGAGCTCCAGGAGCGCCACTGGCCGCGCGTGCGGCAGATGCTCTCCAACGAGGAGCCGATGATCTTGGATCTCGAGAGGGACTACCTGGCGCGCGGATTCGAGCGCGCCCTCGCCCTCGAGCCGGCCCAGCGCATCGGCGCGGTGGAAGCGCTTCGAGAGCGCGTTGGCCAGGACCCTGCCGACCCTCGCCGGCTCGCCGGGGCGGTCCTGGAGGGGACGAAGATTCCCGAGGTCGAGACCCGGACGCGTCATCTCGAGGCGAGCCTGGACGAGCTGAACGCATCCGACGACCCCGCCATCGTCTTCGCCCGAGCGATGGAGCCGACGCTCCACGACCGGAGGCAGCGGGTTCGCGTCCTGAGCGAGAAGCTCTTCATCAGCCGGGCACGCTTCGCTCGCGGCATGGTGGAGTGGAAAGGCGGGGAACTCTACTACGACGCGAACTTCACCCTGAGAGCGACCCACGGACAGCCGAAGTCCTACGTGAACCGGCAGGGAGAGAAGGTTCCGCTCGCCACGCGCTTCGAGGGGCTTTTCCGCCTGGCGGAAGAGCGGGGCAACCGGGGTGAGTTCGCCCTGCCCAAGAAACTCCAGCTCTGGAAGGAGTCCATCGGTGAGGCGGCGTTTCGCGAGCGCTACGCCGATCTTCCGGTCGACTTCGTCACGACCAACGACACCACCGGGGGCAACTCGGGAAGCGCGATTCTCGATTCGAGGCTTCGCTTGGTCGGCCTGCTGTTCGACGGCAACGAGGATTCGATGGCCAGCGACTGGATCTACAGCGAGACCACTGGCCGCGCCATCGCCACCGACATCCGATTCGCGCTCACCGTTGCCCGCGAGGTGCATGGGGCCGGCTGGATCGTCGACGAGCTGGGGAGTGACGAATGAGCGATTGGGACGAAGTCGAAATCGAAAAGCCGACAGAGGATCTCGGTCCGAGACGACCGGGCCTCCTGCCGGTTGGAATCGTGGTGGCGCTGCTGCTCATCGGCATCGGCTTCTATTTCTTCTACTGGAAGAATCGCACCGCTCCCGAGCCGTCCCCGACGGCCGAGACTCTTTCCGCCCCGGAGCCGGTCGAAGCGATCGAAGAGGCCGAGCCCCCCATCGAGCTTCCGCCGCTTGGCGAGAGCGACGCACTCCTGCGGGAGCTGGTCGCCAAGCTCTCCTCTCACCCGCGATGGGCTTCGTGGTTGGTCCAGCGCGACTTGATACGAAGATTCACGATCATTGTGGACAACATCGCCGAAGGCGTGAGCCCCCGGGCACATCTTCTTTTTCTGGAGCCCAGCGAAGAGTTTCGGGTGGTGGAGCGGGAGGGGGGGGCCTACATCGATCCGGCGACCTACGACCGCTACAACCTGGTGGGCGAGGTCTTCGCCTCGCTGGACACTGCGGGCTCAGCGAAGCTCTATCGAGACTTCAAGCCTCTCATCGAAGAGGCCTATCAGGAGCTAGGCCGTCCCGCTCGGAGCTTCGATCAAAGGCTGGCGCTCGCGATGCAGCAGCTTCGGGAAACGCCCGTTTCCGAGGGTCCGGTGGAGGTGATTCCACGGATCAAGAGCTACGGCTTCGCGGATCCCGAGCTGGAGTCCCTCACCGAGGCGCAGAAGCACTTCTTCCGCATGGGCCCTCGAAACATTCGCAGGATCCAGTCGAAGCTGGGCGAGCTCGAGCCTCTGCTCACCCGGAGGTGACCCGCTTCGGCGGGTAGCTGGCGGGGTTTCGGGAGTCCCAACCCGCAGAGCTTCCCAATGAAACCCCGCCTCCCTTGGTCCCCGCCAAGGAGTCGTCATAGGCAAATACCGCGCCACACCGGCTGGCTCTGGATAGATCTGGCACACAACAACTTACGGGATGCGGAGGATTACCGACGTGTGGGGAAAGATCTACACGCGCGATCGAAATCCCCCCGTTTCGTTCGACACCGCCGCGTCAAGCTCCTAATCTCCCTGTAACCTTACCTTGATCGTCGGGTTGTCAGGATCCAGCTCCAACGCCTGGGCGAACATGGTCTTCGCCCGGCTCGCCATTCCCGCCGCGTCATAGAGCTCGCCTAGGCCCACCAGGCATTCCACGTCACAGGGACTGAGCTCCAGAGCGGCCTGAAAATGCTCCTCCGCCCTTCGTCTCCAATTCGGGTTCTTGGCCAGGGCGCTGGCGAGCAGTTTGTGATATTGGGGCTTGCCGGCATCGAAGCGCACCGCCTCTTCCATGAGCTCGATGGTCTCGTGGAAGCGGTCGTCGGCAAAGTGCTTTTTCGCCTCCCGGTGGTAACGCGCGGCAATATGCTTCAGCGAAGTCGCGGAGCTACTCTCCGGCGGCTTCGACGGGAAGCTCCGGGGGCTCCGGTCCTCGCCGCGGGCCGCTTCGGTTCGAAGGGAATTGTCGAAGCGGCGCCGGTTTACCGGGTCGGAGAGAGTCTTGTAGGCCTCGGTCACCTTCGACAGGATGAGCTCGAGATCGCTCCTTAGGTAAGAAAGACGCGGGGAATGAAGACGATCCGGGTGGTAGCGCTTGACCATGGTCAGATAGGCCTTCTTAAATGCGTCGGTGTCGGCACCCCGCCGCACCTCCAGCCAGTTGTACAACGTCCCGGTAGTCACCGAGGAACGCTTGGCGAGGATGTCGTCTCGGATCCATTGTTCCTCGGCTGATAGCTCTTGCGTCTGGGCATCAGACTTTTTTTGGGGAGGCTTCGACCGGACCTGCTCTTCTCCGAGCGGATCGATACGCTTCGACGACGGCGTCAAGTGCCGGCTCTTGCCTCCCAGTTCCAGGAACCCGCCCGCGATCAAGGCGTAGAGACAGCGCAGGGTCTCGTCTTCCGCCAGCGGTGAGATGGAGAGGACGTCGGCGACCGAAGACTGACCATCCACCCGAGAAAGCACGAAGCTCTCTTGGGGAGTCAGGGTGCAATCGGGGGAGGACATGGAGAAGTCTCTAGCGTAGCTGACCAGGCTCTTCGGGTCGCCCAGGGTGCGGCGAATCGCCTCCGGATCCTTGATGTGTCGGACACCTTCCAAGATGACCGGAATGGTGGGCAGCTTCAGGGCCAGCTCTTCGGCAATAGGATGGGCGTGCTCCTGAAAACGATACTCGCCGCTGTCCCAGGGGAAGAGCGAGTAGATGATGGAAAGGATCTGCTCGGCTACTCGCACCTCCATCTCCGTTTCGGTCATCAGGCCCATGGAAACGAACGTCTCGCCCAACCTCCGTCCGGTATCCGCCACTTTCTGCGAGGCCAACGCCAGGATCGAGTGCGTCATCTTCCCGTTGCGAACCAGGAACTCGCCCAACCGGTCCCCTCGGAAGCTGGAATTGGCAAAGATCATCGTTCCCGCGCCGAAGTAGATTCTCTTACTGAGCTGGGCCCGGGAAAGACCGAGGATGCCAGTCTCCCGCGAGTCGTGGAGCGAGTGGATGATGTCAGGAAGGCGGTCCTGCCCTAGGTTCCCGTGCACGAAACACCTCCTCGAGATCTGGGTAGCTTGGATACGTTTGAACCGGCTCCGTGCTCACGGACGCCAGCCGATACGATGGCGCAGTCGATTTGCCGGGAACCTACGGATTGACGGGATCGGTTTGTCATCGCTTGGGGCACGACGTCAACTTTGCAATGGCCTTCTGTCGGTTCCGGAGTAACTCTCTTCTGGATGCATGATGGTATCCCTCCTGGCAAGCTCCAGATATGCGTTCCAACACGGGAATTCTCCGACACGGAGACAGGGGGAAAGCCCCACGGTCGTCTGAGGCGGGTCCCTTCTCGACCGAGGAAATTGCGTTAGAGGGACACGTTCCCCCCTGCGGCAATTGTGTTATTCTCGCCGAATTCTAACGGTAGACCCCTTCGACGCGTCGAGCCCGGCATGGAAACCCTGAAGAACCTCCTTCTGACTTGGGGTCTGCCGGGTCTCTTCTTCATCTCGCTTCTGGACTCCGCCGGAGTGCCTCTACCCGGTGGCCCAGACGCGGTGGTCATGCTCCTTTCTTGGCAGCGCCCGACTCTGTTGCCCTTGGTTGCGCTCGTCGCAGCGGCGGGTTCCACGGTGGGCAACTGGATCCTCTATCAGGTTGGAAGACGAGGCGGCGAGCTGGCTCTGGCCCGCTTCGACGCGAAGAAGCGTGCCTGGGTGGTGGACAAGCTCCAGCGCAACGACTTCCTCGCCATCGTGGTGGCCATGATCGGCCCACCGCCCTTCCCCACCAAATTGTTCATTCTCTTCGCGGGCACCTTCCACATGAGCATGCGAAGGTTTCTCCTCGCCGTTTCCGGGGGACGCTTCGTCCGTTACCTGGGAGAAGGCTATCTGGGAGCGCGCTTCGGAGATCGGGCGGCGGAGGTGCTGGAGAGGCACTACGGGACCATCGCCCTCGTTCTGTTGGTCGTGGTCTTAGGTACTCTGCTGGGAAAACACCTTTGGCCGAGGTCATCGGCGCTCGAGCGCCCGCGCCAGTGACTCGATCTCTTTCCGGATCTCCTTACTTCCTGTCGACGATCACCACCGTGCCGGTCAGCGTGCGGTGCACCGGACACCTACCGGCGATCTCCAGAAGCCTTCGTTTCTGATCCTCGTCGAGCGGTCCTTTCAGTAGGATCTCCTCTTCGATCCGGTCTAGCAGTGAGCCCGCTTCACCATCCGTTTCGCCACACTCGGCGCAGTCCTCCCCATAGACTTTGGCGTGGCGTAGGCGAACCTCTATTCCCAGGAGAGGCCACTTCTTGCGATCCGCATAGAGCGTGAGGGTCATCGAGATGCAACTCCCCAAAGCGGCAAGGAGGAAGCCGTAGGGGTCCGGCCCTTGACCCTCGCCACCCGCTTCACGCGGCTCGTCGGCGAGGAGCAGATGCTCCCCGATCTGAATCTCGTTCTTGAACTTATCGATTCGCTTAACCGTCACCTGGCTCGCCATCTCCCCCTCCCGGAATCATGCATCCGACCATCCACTAGCCGCGCATTGCAGCCCAGCCCCAGCACGGCCTATAATCCGACTCCCCTAAGCTATGACCGTCGCGCTCTTGACCCTCCACGCGATTTCCCTCGTCACCATCACGGTGACCGTTTTCTACGGAAACATCATCCCTCAGGGTGGAGGAGCGCTGGGACGCCATCTGACACTCGCCCTCCTCGCCATACTACTGGCGGTGTTTGCGCACACCATGACGTTTTTCTACTTCATCGGCGTGGGCAGTTCCATCCGCCGGGCCGTCGCAGAAACCGGAGTCGGCAGCGAACAGTTGGGACAAGTACGGCGCCTCCGCGGCCAGGTTTTTCCTTGGGCGGGCGGAGCCATGTTGATCCTGATGATCGCTTTTATCCTGGGCGGCGCCGCACACACCCGGGCCCTCCCCAGCTGGGTACACGGTTGGTTGGGATACCTGGCGCTCATCAGCGGCCTGGTGGCCTTTCTCGTCGAGGCGGTCTACCTCATGCAACAGAACCGCGTCGTGTACGACCTGGAGCAAAAGCTTCGAGCCAGACCCCAGGCGCCCGAGGCCGAGACGACGTCCCCCGCCAGCCACATGCTATAGGATGCACCTCCCAAGGCGATTGCCCCGCCAAGAGGGCTCGGCGCTCGTGGCCTTTAGGGAGGGGAGGCATCAAGCTCTCGAGCGGCGATCCAGGGCGCTGCTGAAGGACATGGCTGGTTATGCAGAGTCGACGGTTTGTCTTCGGCGTCGATCTTGACGGTGTATGTGCAGATTTCTACGCCGGGCTTCGTCCCATCGCGGCCGAGTGGCTAGGCGTCGAGGTGAGCACCCTCCCGGAGCGAGTCTCTTGGGGCTTGCCAGAATGGGGCGTCGATACGGCCCCCGGCGGCTATGAGGCGCTCCACAAGTTCGCGGTAACCCAGCGAGAGCTCTTTCGTCGGCTTCCGCCAATGCCTGGTGCGCCGCAAGCTCTCAGGAAACTCTCCAAGGGAGACATTCGAATCAGAATCATCACCCACCGTTTCTTCATTAAGTATTTTCATCAAGCCGCGGCCCGGCAAACCATCGAGTGGCTCGATCATCATGACATTCCTTATTGGGACCTCTGTTTCATGCAGGAGAAATCTGCGGTGGGTGCCAACCTCTATATCGAGGACTCACCCGCAAACATCGCCAGGTTGCGCGATGAGGGTCAGAAGACAATCGTTTTCACTAACTCCACCAACGAGGGCTTGGCCGGGCCTCGCGCCGATACTTGGGAGGAAGTCGTGGAGTTGGTGCTGGAAGAGAAGGCTGGGTGGGAAGCATCCTGAGCCTCCCCAACCCGACGATTGAGACGAGATGCTATCCCTTGCTGCCTGCCTAAAATTAGGGAGCCGAGCTGGACTGCTGTTGGCGGGATAGCGGTCCCCATATTAAGGAGGCGTTGAGAATGCCTGCACACCACCGGGAAAGACACCGTACGGAGCGCATCGGCTGGCTACGCGCGGCAGTCCTAGGTGCGAACGATGGCATCGTATCGACCGCGAGTCTGGTGATTGGCGTCGCGGCTGCCACCGCGCCGCGCGGCGACGTACTTGTGGCGGGGGTGGCCGGCCTGGTGGCGGGGGCCATGTCGATGGCCGCCGGTGAGTACGTCTCGGTCAGCTCGCAGGCAGACACCGAGAAAGCTGACCTCGAGCGTGAGCGTAAGGAGCTCGACGCCGACGAGGAGTACGAGCGTGAGGAGCTGGCATTGATCTACGTCAAGCGCGGTCTCGACCCTTCGCTCGCCAAGCAGGTTGCCGCGCAGCTCATGGCCCATGACGCCTTGGGCGCGCACGCCCGCGATGAGCTCGGCATCTACCAGACGCTCAGTGCACGTCCGGTGCAGGCGGCCCTCGCGTCGGCTGGCACCTTTAGCGTCGGAGCGGCCATGCCTCTCCTGACCGTGGGCTTGGTTCCGGAGGGGAGTCTGATCCCCCTCGTTGCTGGAACTTCACTGATGTTCCTGGCGGCCCTGGGTGGGTTGGCGGCAGGCGCCGGCGGCGCAACCGTGACGACCGGCGCTCTGCGGGTCACGTTCTGGGGCGCACTCGCCATGGGGCTAACGGCGGGCGTAGGGTCCCTTTTCGGAACCGTTGTGTGAGCGTGGATGCATGACAAATTGCCCGGAAGTTCGGGACGACCGGCGTAAGACGTGCGGATCGCCTCTCCGCCGAACGATCCTTGCCGCGGCGACAGCGATCGCGATCCTCGCGTGGGGGGGAGTCTCTCCACCGCTAACGCTGGCAATCGCACTGGTCGGCATCCTGGCCGTCATCGTCTTCGAGCAACGGACGGACCGTCCCAAGGGTTCCATGGACGCCCGAAGTGAAGACGGAAGGCACATCGGCGGAACGGCGGTATGAGGCCAGGTCCACTCGCCACGGTTCTCTTCCTGGTTACCTTGCTCTAAGGAAAGGAGCTAGGACTTGTAGTCTTCCTTGGGCGGGCAGCTACACATCAGGTGGCGATCGCCGTAGGCATTATCGATGCGGGCCACCGGGGCCCAGAACTTGTGCTCTCGCACCCAGGGCGCAGGGAAGGCGGCTTGCTCGCGGCTGTAGGGACGATTCCAAACGTCCGCGGTCACCGCCTGCGCGGTATGCGGCGCGTTCTTGAGAACGTTGTTCTCCCGATCCGCCCGGCCTTCTTCGATGTCTCGAATCTCCTCGCGGATGCTGATGAGCGCGTCGCAGTAGCGGTCGAGCTCGGATTTGGACTCGCTCTCGGTGGGCTCGATCATCAGAGTTCCCGCCACCGGCCAGGAGACGGTGGGGGCATGGAATCCGTAGTCCATGAGGCGCTTCGCGATGTCCTCGACCTCGATCCCGGCGCTTTTTTTGAAGGGACGCCCATCGAGGATGAACTCGTGTGCCACGCGTCCGTTCTTCCCGGTGTAGAGGATTCGATAGTGCCGTTCCAGACGCTTCGCCATGTAGTTGGCGTTCAGAATGGCAACCTGGGTGGCCTTGGTGAGTCCCTTCGCGCCCATGAGCGCGATGTAGGCCCAGGAGATGGGGAGGATGCTGGGGCTCCCATAGGGCGCCTCCGACACCGGGCCGATCGCCTTTTCGCCCCCCACTGCCGACAGGGGATGCCCGGGGAGGAAGGGCGCCAGATGCTCGGCGACGCATATCGGTCCCATGCCCGGACCTCCACCGCCGTGGGGGATACAAAAGGTCTTGTGAAGGTTCAGATGACACACATCGGCCCCCATGTCACTCGGCCGGGTGAGTCCAACCTGAGCGTTCATGTTGGCGCCGTCCATATAGACCTGTCCCCCGTGAGCGTGGACGATCTCGCAGATGCGTTGAACACCTTCCTCGAAGACGCCGTGAGTCGAGGGATAGGTGATCATCAAGGCTCCCAGTGAGTCGTGCTGCTCTGCCGCCTTGGCCTCCAGATCGTCGATATCGACATTCCCCTGTGCGTCGCAGGCAACCGGGACGACCCGGAAGCCGGCCATTACTGCGCTCGCTGGATTCGTGCCGTGAGCCGATACCGGTATCAAACAGACGTCACGCTCTCCATGTCCCCGGCTCTGGTGATAGGCGTGGATAACCAAGAGGCCGGCGTACTCCCCCTGTGAGCCGGCGTTCGGTTGCAGGGAGACGCCACGCAGACCGGTGATCTCGCCGAGCCACTTCTCGAGCTGGCCGAAGAGCTCGTGGTATCCCTCGGCTTGATCGGAGGGGGCGAAGGGGTGGAGAGCGGCAAAGCCCGGCCAGGTGATGGGAGTCATTTCGGTCGTGGCGTTGAGCTTCATGGTGCAGGAGCCGAGAGGAATCATCGACGTGGTCAGGGAGAGATCCCGCGCCTGAAGTCGACTCATGTACCGCAACAACTCGTGCTCGGAGTGATAGCGTTGGAACACCGGGTGAGACAAAAGGGGGCTGGTCCGTGCCAGAGCCGCGGGGGGATCGAGATCGATCTCGTCGGCGAGATCCTCGACGGTGAAGGAAAGTGGAGCGGAGCCGGAGAAGACTTCCAGCAGAGCCTTCACATCATCCGCGGTCGTCGTCTCATCCAGTGATATCCCCACCGATCCATCCGCGAAGCGTCGCAGGTTCATCTGACGATGGAGAGCGTTCCCATGGACCTCTTCGGCTCGATCCTTCGGAAGTCTCACTTTCAATGTGTCGAAGAAGGACTCGCCACCCACGTCGAGCATCAGCCGCTGCAGTCCTCGCGCCAGCGTCGCGGTGAGGCCGTGGACCCGGCGGGCGATCGTGATCAGACCCTCTGGCCCATGATAGACGGCGTACATGCTCGCCAGAATCGCGGGAAGCACTTGCGCGGTGCAGATGTTGCTGGTGGCGCGGTCTCGCCGGATGTGCTGTTCGCGCGTCTGGAGCGCCAAGCGGTACGCCAGCCGCCCCTCCGCATCCTGCGAGACACCCACCATGCGCCCCGGCATGCGCCGCGCATGCTCTTCTCGAGTGGCCAGGAAGGCCGCGTGGGGACCTCCGAAACCGAGCGGGGCGCCAAAGCGTTGCGTCGAGCCGACCGCAATGTCGGCCCCATGCTCTCCGGGCGGGCGAAAGAGCGTGAGCGCCAGCAGATCGGTCGCCACCACCACCGTGGAACCGGCGGCATGCGCCCGGGCGATGACATCGCTCAGATCGCGAACCGCCCCGTCGGTACTGGGGGATTGCAGGAGCACGCCAAAGAGATCGGGATCATCGACAGCGTCTTCCTGCGGCGACCCGACCCGGACTCGAATCCCCAGGGGCCGGGCGCGCGTCTCGAGCACCGCGATGGTCTGAGGGTGACAGTCCTGGGAGACGAAGAAAGTCTTCGGCTGGGCTCCTTTCGCTCCGTGGATGGCCAAGCACATACTCATCGCTTCGGCAGCGGCGGTGGCCTCGTCCAGCAAGGAAGCATTGGCGAGCGGCAAACCGGTCAAGTCGGCAACCACGGTCTGAAAATTGAGCAGCGCTTCCAGGCGTCCCTGTGCGATCTCGGACTGATAGGGCGTGTATTGCGTGTACCACCCGGGATTCTCCAAGACATTGCGCTGGATGACGGGGGGCGTGATGCAATCGTAGTAGCCCATTCCCAGGAAGGAGCGAAAGACTCGATTCCGCTCGGCGAGCCGTCGCAAGTCTCGGACGAGCTCGTGCTCGCCGCGAGGTTCGGGAATGTCGATAGCGGTGCGTAGCCTGATGCTCTCCGGGATGGTGGCGTCCATCAGCGCATCGAGCGAGGAAACGCCCAACGTGGCGAGCATGGACTCGATGTCCTCGTCGGTGGGCCCGATGTGACGGCGCGGGAAGGTGTCGCTCGCCCTCAGCGCGTCCAGCCTTCCAAGCTTGTCCAGCAGACTCTTCGCCTTAGAGGCCTTGACCATCTATGAACGCCCCTTCAATCACTTCCCTCCTTCTCGATGAACTCTTGATATTGAGATGCGGTAAGCAACTTACCGAGCTCCGTTGCGCCATCGACGCGGATGACCATGAGCCAGGATTTCCCGTGAGGGTCCTTGTTCACCTGCTCCGGCGAGCCCACCACGTCTTGGTTGACTTCCACGACCTCGCCCCCCACCGGGCAGAAGAGGTCCGAGACCGCCTTGACCGACTCGATGGTCCCGAAGACCTCCCCGGCTTTGAACTTGGCGCCCAGTTCGGGGAGCTCCACATAGACGACGTCCCCGAGCTGCCTCTGAGCGAAGTCGGTGATACCCACGGTCCCGCGGTCGCCCTCCATCTTGATCCATTCGTGTTCCTTGGAGTACCGGCGATCATCAGGGTACATCTGCCTCTCCTGGCCGGCCCGCCGTGATCGCGGGCCAGTCCACGTTCACGTCAATGTATTCTAGTGCTACTCCCCGCGCCAACGGGCACTCTCTTCCTCTTGTAGAACGGGGTGGGAACCACGCGAGCCTTGGCGCGACGGCCGCGGATATCGACCTCGATCTCGCTCCCCGGAGACCAGGCGGAAGGGGGAAGGTAAGAGAGCCCGATGGACTTCTTCAGATAGGGAGCGAAACTCCCGCTGGTCACCGGCCCCACCGTCTGGCCACCTAATAGAACGGAATGGCCATTTCGGGCGATGCCGCGATCCACCATCTCGAAGCCCACCAGCTTCCGCGAGACGCCGTCCTCCTTCTGTCTCGCCAAAGCGTCCCGTCCGATGAAGTCCCCTTTGTCCAACTTGACCATCCACGCCATGTCCGCCTCCAACGCCGTGTGCTCCTGGTCGATGTCGTTCCCATAGAGCGCCATCTTCGCTTCCAGGCGCAATGTGTCGCGGGCACCTAGGCCGGCGGGTCTCAATCCCAAAGGCCCTCCTTCTTCCAAGACTCGGCGCCAGATCTTTTCCGCCCCTTCCGAAGGAATCAGGAGCTCGAAGCCATCCTCACCCGTGTAGCCGGTGCGGCATATGGTGGCCTCTTGCCCGGCCACATCCCCGGTCACGAAGCTGTAGTACTTCAGCCCCGCCAGACTGACCGGTGTGAGAGAGCCAAGGATCTCTTGGGCACGCGGCCCCTGGAGTGCGATGAGGGCGTAGTCATCGCTCACGTCGTTGACCTCTCCCTCGCCCCGGCGGTGCGACTCGACCCAGTCGAGATCTTTTTCCACGTTCGCCGCGTTGACGATGGCCAGGTAGCTCGAATCGCCCAAACGATAAAGGATCAGGTCGTCGACGAAACAACCCCGCGGGGTCGTGAAGGCGGAGTACTGGGCTTGGCCGACGGCGAGTCGCGAAACGTCGTTGGGGGTGAGCCGTTGGAGGAGCGAGAGGGAGCCCGCTCCCTCAAACAAGAGCTCGCCCATGTGGCTCACGTCGAAGAGTCCAGCGGCGGTGCGGACCGCAAGGTGCTCCGCCACTACCGCGCCGTAATCAACCGGCATCTCCCAGCCGGCGAAATCGACCAACCGTGCCTTGAGTTCTCGATGAACGGAGTAGAGTGGCGTTCTCTTAGGCGGGGCGTTCGACATTCATACCATGGGGGCAGTGAGATAGAACGACGCGGATCCTGTTGACCCCTCTGATAGGATGGCACCGTACCACGGGCTCGCGACCGTGTCAAGGAAACGGCTCTTGCCTGCGTAACCAGAGCTTCTTATAATGGAGTCGGTTAGACGGTCTCCGTGCTAGCTGCGCCATGGCCAAAACCAGCCAAGCTTACGTTGTTCGATGTTGGAACTGTCTCAATGACTTCGAGGCGATCGAAGCCGTCTGGTGCAACTGCGATCCCCGCAAGCCGAGCAAGCTCTGTCCGTTCTGCCTGCAATGCTCCTGTCCCGCCGATGAAGACTACAAGCACAATTTCTGGGCGCTCGCTCCGGACTCTCTTAAAGAGGAAGTGGCGATTCTGGAGCGCAGTCAAGATCGACTGGGTGAGATCCTCATACGTAACCAGAAGCTGACCACCCCCGAGCTATTGCGCGCCTTGGTGGAGCAGAAGCGGACCGGGGATCTTCTGGGCAAGATCCTGGTTCAGAAAGGTTGGGTTAGCGCCAGCGACATCGACGAGGCGCTTCGCTATCAGGGCTATAAGCCCTTGGTTGACGTGAACGGGGCGGAAGTGCAGGCCAGCCCCTCGGACAACCAGTCCGTCCCCCAGGAGACGCTGAACTACCTCCTCACGCTGGGTGCAAAAAAAGGGGCCTCCGATATCCACATCGAGCCCACGCAAGACGAGGTGGCGGTCAAGTTCCGGATCGACGGCTATTTCTACAAGCTGAAGCCGCTGCCCCGAGACGCCTTGGAGCCCTTGGCGGCCAAGATCGGCTCTCTGTTCCGCCTCGATCCAACCCGGGAGGGAGTTCCCCAGAAGGGGCGCGCGGCCACCCAGCTTCTAGAGCGCGAGTACGATCTGCTCGCGCAGACGTTGCCGACACAGAAAGGGATCAGCACCACCATCAAGCTCGTCGATCGTCGCTTCTTTCTCAAGAACTTCACCGCACTGGGATTGACCCCCGCCCACCAGCTCTTCCTGGTTCGCGCTCTCGACGCTCCCGCCGGCCTGATACTGGTGTCATCGCCTCCCTTCAACGGCGCCATGACCACCTGTTATTCCCTCATGGATCACTTGGCCAAATCGGAGCGCAAGGTGTTGAGTCTCGAGCCGTCCATCCAGTGGCAGGTTCCTTACGTCAATCAGATCGAAGTGAACGAGGATCGGGGATTCGGCATTCGGGAGGCCTTGCGCTCTTTGACCACGGTGAAACCGGACGTTTTGTTCGCTCTGGATCTGTCGGACGGGGTGACGGCCAGCCAAGTGTGTCAGCTCGCCACCTCGATGCTGGTCATTGCCACGCTCCCCGCCTTCAGCTCGGTGGAGGCCCTGTGGCGACTCTACGAATATGGTGTTCCGCCGTCTCTGATCAGCCGGTCCCTTGCCCTGGTTCTGAATCAACGTTTGGTCCGTCGCATCTGCACGAACTGCCGCGAGGGCGGTGACCCCGCCGATCAAGAAAAGCTCGCTCCCTATGGAATCAATGAGGAGGAGGCGGCGGGGTTGAGACTCTACCGCGGGAGG
>Ga0214472_10004697_pt1 | contig 14405 bp, 17 predicted proteins | sample RVTome_6_FD_207662 | JGI IMG/M metagenome (GOLD analysis project Ga0214472, IMG submission 207662) | Soil microbial communities from uranium-contaminated site in the Upper Colorado River Basin, Wyoming, United States - RVT140D175 | ecosystem: Environmental > Terrestrial > Soil > Contaminated >... | reverse complement strand
CCCGAACTGACAGGGAACACACCCAGGCCGGTTATCGGATGCGAAGCGTGCCACGGGGGCGGATCTCTTCATTTCGGACTCGGCCCCATCCCTGTCCCGAGCCCTGACGGATTGACTACCTGTATAAAATGTCACAATACAGCTGATCGGCCGACATCCGTACAAGAGCACCAACTGAGCGAGAACAATCTGACAGCAAAGTTTTTGACCTCCCGTCATGCAAATTCCACCAAAACTCCTCAAATGCCCTGCCAACGTTGCCACACTCATGAAGGGGCTCTTGCAAGCAATAGCGCGGGATACACAGGCGTCAAAACGGATCTTATGAATAGTGAAACGGATACCCCTCCCGGAAAACTCAACAAGGCACCGACAGAGATTTCCGCGCTCGATCAATCACCCATTCAGTGCACAACCTGTCACGATCCCCATATTGCCGGATAACTGAGAACGACTGCCGGTTGGGATCCGAATCAAAACGACACGAACCGCGATCAATTCGATCTCTGCACCAGCTGCCACAATTTGCTGACAATCGACGGGTCGCTCATCGCTTCGGGGTCAAACGGCAACGGACTCGGACCTGTCGGAATAGAGGGCTCCCCCATCGGCGGTGGAGCAGCCTTATCTCTATCCGATACATCTTCCTTCTTTCACGATGACACCTGGTACCGCATCCTGGCGACGACCCACTATGACGATCCGCTGACCGGCCATGGTTCAGTCGAACAAGTCCTGGAAGTACCTCCTGCTGACGAAATCGACGCCGAAGCTACTTTTATTGAAGGCTATACAATTCGATTGAACGGGGAAAACCCCTGCTTCGACTGTCATGGACACGAATTTTTGACCAATACGGAACCCTCTTTACCCCCCAAGGCCCCGACAATCTATACGCAATGGGCAAGCTCCCCTCACGGGGGAAGACTTTTTCAGGCCAAGCTGGCAGCTGCAGCAGCACTTGATCCCGATATCGACGGTGATGGGATTCTCCAGGCAGCCAATGCCCCCGTCGGCACTGTGACGGTAAATGAAGTACGAGCCGCCTCCACCACCTCCGCATCCGCGCAAAGAAACTGGGACAGGACCGGCCGAGCGTCCTGCCAGCGATGCCACACGTCGACCGGCGCCATGAACTTCCTGAACGCAAATGCAGATTTTGGAATCTACAACGCCGCCGATAACGACTTCTCTCACCTCCAGGGTTGGGCTACTGACCCCGCTTCAGGCTCACCCCAAAATGAGATGATCTTCTGCTGGGCCTGTCATTCGAATTCATCCGACGGGGTTCTGCGCAATCCCGGCGCTATCACCACGCAAGCAGGAGCAGCACTTCCCAACATCGGCAACTCCAATGTCTGCGTTTCCTGCCACAGCAACCGTGAGCGCAACGGTGCGCCCAACATTCACCACGCCCAATCCGGTGGATTTGTACTCAACGAATTTGTCAATCCAACTCTGACGCCACCGCTTTTTGGTGAATTTCCAGGCTTGGTTTATACAAACAATGACGTATTCAGGCACGACAACCTCGGCATGTTCGGCCCCAACCTGACTGCCGGAGCGGGCGATCCCGGCCCCTGTGTCAGCTGCCACATGGAAGGAGCTGAGTTCGCAAACCATACATTTGAAATGGTCGAGCGCAGCAGCACTGACAGGAACATCATCGTCAGCGTTCGAACTCAGAACGTATGCGGCGAATGTCATACTCCAGGCTTTTTTGAAATCACAAAAGAAGAACTCCAGCTTCGATTTAATGGCTATTCGCAAACAATCGACTATCTCAAAACAATTATCGGTCAGGGCCTACCGGTTGATGTACTCACTCAGATTCTCGATGAAAACGGCAATCCCGTTATCAACAACGATGTTACACCGCCCGCACCGTTTACCATTTCCAACAACACACAAGCAGTCAATAATTCTGAATTAATCGACAACGATCATCGTTCTCCATATGTTCACAACAGCACCTATATCAGGCGTTTGTTGTTCGACTCCATCGATTGGGTCGACAACGGAGCTTTCAACGGAACGATACAATTAACGGATATCGACATAAATGGAGATGGCCTTCCGGACGATCTTTCTGATGCCCGACTCTGGCTCGGCGGTGACGCCGTCAACGCATCAATCGCGCGCGACTCACTTCAAGACATCGACATTCTTCAATAACCTTGATCCATCCCAGACTCAACGGACCCCTCGGGTCCGGACAGCCCTTCCATGGCCCCGCCCTTAAGGCGGGGCTTTTTTTCAAGGATTCTCTTCTGCTGGAGGGTCAACTTGATTCTTGACACCATCGCTAGGGCTTTCTATCTTGAAGTCTTCGAAAACGGAGGACAATCAATGACCACCCCGTCGCTACAAAGCATGAAGGGCAGAATTCGTGAGGCATCCTTACACCATGGGGTCCGAACGGTTCACGCATTCGGCTCTTATGTTCGAGGCAACGCAACGGTTGAAAGCGACCTTGATTTGCTGGTTGAACTCGAACCCGGTCGGGACCTGCTGGATTTGGTAGGGATGAAACAGGAGCTGGAAGCGTCCCTGGGCCTGCGAGTCGATGTCGTCACGAAAGACAGCCTAAGCCCGCATCTGCGAACCCGAATTCTAAAGGAAGCTCAAAAGCTGTGAAGGACGACACGCTTTATCTGCATCATATCCGGGATGCGCTCGATGCCATCAAAGACTACACCGTAGGCGGCGAAGAGGCTTTTTACCAGACCCGAATGATTCAGGATGCGGTTATCCGAAATCTCGAAATCATTGGCGAGGCGACCAAGAATCTCTCGCCTGCATTACGAGAAAATCATCCTCACACACCCTGGAAGCAGATTGCCGGACTTCGCGACATTCTGATCCACCAGTATTTCGGGGTCGATCTCAAACTCGTCTGGACCGTCGTTCAGGTGCGACTTCCGGCACTCAGGGACCAGACAGACCAAATCCTCAACACTTCTTTCCCCAAAGACGGATAATCCCTGAGTTTTCGAACGATTTTTCGACAGCCCGTCGGATAGCTCCTGCCTTTATTTCCTCTGCGCTCCCTCCTTTGATTCTTGACACCATCGCTAAGGTTTTCTATTTTCGAAGTCTTAGAAAATGGAGGACAACCCCATGAAACTCTCGACAAAGAGCCGTTACGGGCTTCGGGCCCTTTTCGATATGGCCTACCATTCGGGCACCCTGCCCGTGCAGGTGAAGGACATCTCCCGCAGGCAGAACATCTCTCCCAGGTACCTGGAGCAGATTTTTCAGAGTTTGAAGAAGGCGGGATTGCTGGGAAGCAAGCGCGGGCCCCAGGGTGGGTACTTCCTGGCGCGCAAGCCGGAGGACATCAGCGTCAAGGACATCGTCCAGTCCACCGAGGGAGGCATTTTTCTGGTGGAATGCACCGATGAAGGCTCCAAGAAGAAAAAGGAGCGTTGCGAATTCGATTCCCAGTGCGTCACCCAGCTGGTCTGGAACGAGGCCAACAAGCGGCTCAATGACTACTTCGGTTCCGTGACGCTCAAGGATCTTTGCGAACGGGCCAAGGACATGGGGCTGGAGAAGGAACTCGACCACCGATTCATGTATTTCATCTGATATCCAATCACACAAGGAGAACCTCATGCCGAAGATCATCAGCGAAAGCGTCCTTGGACAGGTGTTCAATACTCCACTGATCCGTCTCAACAAACTCACGGATAAAAACTGCGCGAACGTCTGGGTGAAGGTCGAGGGGGCGAACCCCGGCGGCAGCGTCAAGGATCGCATCGCTTTTGCCATGATCGACAAGGCCGAGAAGGACGGCTGCATCAAGCCCGGCGACTACATCGTGGAGCCCACCAGCGGCAACACGGGCATCGGGCTCTCCCTCATCAGCGCCGTCAAGGGATACAGACTCGTCCTGACCATGCCGGACACCATGAGCCTGGAGCGCCGCCGTCTGCTGGGCGCCTACGGGGCCGAGCTGGTGCTGACCCCCGGCGCGCAGGGGATGCGCGGGGCCATCGAAAAGGCCGAGGAAATCGCCCGGGAGAAGAAATGCTTCATGCCCCAGCAGTTCAAGAACCCCGCCAATCCCGCCATCCACGAGATGACCACCGGCCCCGAAATCCTCTCGGCCCTGGACGGCAAGGTGGATGCCTTCGTCGCCGGGGTGGGTACGGGCGGTACCATCACGGGCGTGGGAAGAGTGCTGAAAAAAAACAACCCCTCGACGTTCATCGCGGCGGTGGAGCCGGCCGACTCCCCCGTTCTCTCCGGCGGCGAGCCCGGCCCTCACAAGATCCAGGGCATAGGCGCGGGTTTCATCCCCGAAATCCTCGACACCGGCATCTACGGCCGCGTCATCACCGTGACCAACGACGAGGCCATGAGCATGGCGGCACGCTTGGCCAGGGAAGAGGGGATCTTCTGCGGCATTTCCTCAGGCGCCAATATTACGGCGGCCCTCAAACTCGCCCGGGAGCTCGGACCGGGGAAGAACCTGGTGACCGTCGCCTGCGACACGGGAGAGCGCTATCTCTCCACCGGGATTTTCGACTGAACCATGGATATTCGAGTTAAATCCGACCGGCTCAAAGCCATTCTCTCGGAGATGGAATCGGCCCTCATCGCCTTCTCGGGCGGGGTGGATTCGACCTTCCTGCTCAAGGTGGCGAGGGATGTCCTCGGAGCTTCAAAGGTCGTCGCCCTGACGGCGACCTCTCCCACCTATCCCGAGTATGAATTCGAGGAGAGCCGCCGCCTGGCCCGGGAACTGGGCGTGCGGCAGCTGGTGTTCGAGAGCAATGAGCTGGAGATCCCAGGATTTGCCCGCAACGAACCCGACCGGTGCTACCACTGCAAGCAGGAACTCTTCAGCCTGTGCGCATCCAAGGCTCAAGAGCTGGGCTTTTCGGTGGTGCTCGACGGATCCAATCTCGATGACCTCGGTGATTACCGCCCGGGCCGCAACGCCGCGCAGGAGCTGGAAGTGCGCTCGCCTCTCGTGGAAGCGGGCCTGGGCAAAGATGAGATCCGCAGGCTCAGCCGCGAGCTGGGTCTGCCGACCTGGAACAAGCAGCCCTTTGCCTGCCTTTCCTCCCGCTTCCCGTACGGCACAGAAATCACGCAGGAGCGGCTGCGACAGGTCGGCCGCTGCGAGATGCTGCTCAAGACTCTCGGCTTCTGCGGCTACCGGGTCCGCTATCACGGAGACAGCGCACGCATCGAAGTCCCCCCCGGCGAATTCCCGAAATTTCTCGATGCCGCGCTTCGGGAAAAGGTGGTGGAGGAATTCAAGCGAACCGGCTTCACCTATGTCTGTCTGGATTTGCAGGGCTACCGCAGCGGAAGCATGAACGAAACGCTTTGACCGAGTAAAGGAAGCAGTCGATGCAGAGCCGCCGAGGCCAGACCGAAGCTCTTCTTGCCGCATGTTTCACAGGCGGATGCGCCGGTGCGCTCATCAACAGCCTGGCCGCCTGGCTTCTGGGGAACTGGGGCATCAGCGCCCTGCTCGGCGTACGCATCGCCCCGGACTTCACCCCCGCCTGGCTCTACCCACGCATCGTCTGGGGAGGCATCTGGGGCATCCTCTTCTTTTTCACCGTCGCTCACCGCCAGGCCCGCAGACGCTGGATTCGCAAGGGGTTGATCCTCAGCCTCGTCCCCAGCCTTTTTCAGCTGCTGGTTTTCTTCCCCGCCCAGCCCGGGGCCGGGATGATGGGCCAGGGCCTGGGCACCCTTACCCCCCTGGTGGTGGTGTTTCTCAACCTTGTCTGGGGCTTTTTCGCAGGCCTCTTCACACGGCTTTTCTGGGGCAAATGAACTTCCGCCTCCCGCTTCTTCTCTGCGCCCTCCTCTGCCTGCTGATTCCCGCCGACCTCTTCGCCCTGGAAGCCCGAGGACGGGTTCTGCGCGTCGAGGACGGAGACAGCCTGTTCGTTCAAACCCTCGGCAAGGTACGGCTCCTTGGCATCGACGCCCCCGAGTGGAAGGACGGACCAAGAGACGACTATTATCTCAAGCAGGGCATCTCTCAGGCGCAGCTCCGGGTCGTGGCAAAACAGGCCCGAAGCTATCTTGCCGGCTTGGTGATGGATCAGGAGATCCTGCTGAAAACGGAAGAGACCCGGCGCGACAGCTACGGGCGTCTGTTGGCGTATGCCTATCTGAAGGACGGCAGGCTGGTCAATCGGATGCTCATCGAAAAGGGCCTGGCGAGCACCTTTCGGCGATACGCATTTTCCCTGAAAAAGGAGTTTCTCAAAGCCGAAGACAGGGCCAGAAAAAAGGGACTGGGACTCTGGAGCACCCCGAAGAAGAGAAACCGATAGGAACGCCTCGACAGTGCGGAGGCGGCTTCAGGGCTAGATACCCGCACCCCGGTAGAGGAGGGTCGATGTCGTTGCCGCCAGCAGGCCGAAGAGCAGCACCCAGAGGCCGTTGCGGATGAAACCGTACTTTCGGGTCAGGCGGTGCTTTCCCAGATAGTAGATCTCGTGCAGGTAGGCGTCGTAGAGTTGTTCCTTGTCGGCGACGATCTGCTTGAACCGGCCGATGAATTCCTCCTCCGACAATTCCGAAAACGACCGGAAATAAAACAAGTTGACCCCGCCCTTGGCATGCAGGGGAGGGATGATGGCCAGGATGGAGAACAGGCTGGCCAGAACCCCGCTTGCTACCAGAAGCCCCATGGTGCGCAGATCCAGGCCGGCATGCTGGGTCAGGGTCAGCGTAATCACCAGAGAAGAGGCGGTCATGATCATCGCGGCCTTGGAATCCGCCATCTGGTTGAGCACCATGTGCTTCGAGAGATTGGCCCGCAGCGCGTTGCTGGCCAGGAGCCTTGGGATCAGAGGTTCTTCCACCGTTTTTTCGTTCATCATCCCTCCTGCCGCGTTCGACATTTCTTGTGCAAGGATACGCCCCGGATTCGCTCAATGCACGCTGTATCGAATGATTTCGCTGTGATAGTATCGCCTGCATGCGCATCGTCCTGAAACATCAGATCATCCTGGCCCCGGCGGCGGTTCTGCTGCTGCTGAGCCTGCTGCTGGGTTTTCTGCAATACAGCTACTGGTCCCTCTCCCACAAGCGCGAGCTGGCCCGGGAGCTTCGCACCCATTTCATCGCCCTGGCCGAGGCGGACATGGCCGTTCGCAGGATCCACGAGCAGGCCCACAAGTTCGGCATGGAGCATCCCCGCATCAGCCTGGAAGGGCTGGAGGAGATGGCCGCATTCCACAACCATTTCTCCGAAGCCGTCGGCATCCTTCTGCAGGACGAGGATATCGAGGACGAGACCCGGAAACTCCTTCATGAAAGCCTCGACATTTTCAAGCTGCAACCGGGATTCGATCTGAAGCGGGCCCTGAATACGGTCGATACAATCCGGCCCGTGCTGGCGGAACTTACGGATCGGGCCCGCCGGATGCAAAGGCAGCTCGGGGATCTCCACGCTCAGGAAATGGACTCCCTGGTGGCCAGAACGGCCCTCATCTCCACCACGGTGCTGGGGCTCTCCATCCTGCTGGGGGTCGCCCTCTCGCTGACCCTGGCCCGGCGCCTTCGCCGCCGCATCCAGAACCTCTCCGACAGCGCCAGGCGCATCTCCGAAGGCCACCACAGCCCCCCGCCCCACCCGCCCGGGGGCGTTCAGGACGAGCTGGACGATCTGGCCGTCTCCATCGCCAGAATGGCCGACGGGCTCATCCGCACCGTCGGGTCGGAGAAGCTGCTGGAGGGCGCCGAGGAAGAGCGCCGCCGCATCGCCATGGATCTGCACGATCAGACGCTCTCCGACCTCTCCTCCATCCTGCGCGGGATTCAGGACCTGCAGAAGCATCCCAAAACCCGGGCAGAAGCCTGCCGGCTCGAAGAGAACCTCCAGGGGGTCATTGCCGATCTGCGGGATCTGATGAACAACCTGCATCCCCAGACCCTGGACATCCTGGGGCTGGAGGCGGCGCTGGAATCCCACCTGGAACGCATTTTCCCCGACAGCGGCCCTCCCTCCTGGCACCTTCAGGTCTCCCCGAGATTCAAGGAGCTCCAGCTGGGCCGCATCGTTCAGATCACCCTGTTTCGCATCGCGGTGGAGGCCTGTCATAATGTGCTCAAGCATGCCCGTGCCAACAGGGTCGAGATCAGCCTGGACGTGCGGGAAAACTGCCTCAGCCTGGCCGTGGAGGACAACGGCCAGGGGCTCAAGAGCTCCGATCGGAACCGGGGCGGGCGGGGTCTTCTCAACATGGAAGAGCGGGCCAGGGCCATAGGCGCCCGGACCCAGTGGAAGGCTTCCCGATTCTCCAGCGGGACGAGGTTTGAACTGATCCTTCCCCTCAAAGCAGACGAAGAGGATAACGCATGGACCTGACGACCATCATCATCGCCGAGGACAATCCCAAGGATTTCGAGTTCCTGCTCCAGATGTTCGGCGGAGGAACCGAGAGCCTCTTCAAGATCGAGCGGGCCACCAACGGCAAGCTGGCCCTGGAGATGGCCCTTGCCCAGGAGCAGCCCCTGGTGGTCAGCGACATCCAGATGCCCGAACTCAACGGCATCGACTTCGCCAGGGCCCTCTGGGAGCAGCGCCCCGAGGCCCGCATCGTCTTCTGGAGCCAGTTCAAGGACGAGATGTACATCCGGACCCTGGCCAAGATCGTCCCGGCCGACACGGTCTACGGCTACGTGCTCAAGTCCAACCCGAGGGACCGCATCTCCCTGGCCATCCGCACAGTGCTGCTGGAGGAGCAGTGCTGGATCGATCCGGAGGTCCGCAAGGTCCAGGGCCGCACCGGCACCAAGCAGACGGCCCTCTCCGACATCGAGTACGAGGCCCTCATCGACATCTCTCTGGGCCTGACGGACAACGTCATCGCCAAACGCCGCTACCTCTCGCGACGGGGCGTGCAGAGCCGCCTCAACTCCCTCTACAACAAACTGGGGCTGGATCAGGAGCAGTTTCACAGCAAGGAGACGGGGGATCTGATCAATCTGCGCAACCGGGCCATGACGGTGGCTCTGCAGCGGGGGCTGATCAATGCCTTCGAGCTGGAGAAGGAAGAGGCCGAACTGCAGCAGTGGATGGAGAAATTCAAGAAATCGGAAATGGGCTGATCGCCCCAGCCGGTTCAACGGGGAAGACATCATGCCGGGGCGTGCGGGCCACCACGGCCACCGACACGGCCGAGGCCCCGGCGTCCCCGAGCAGAGTACAGATTTCCCGCACCGTGGCCCCGCTGGTCATCACGTCGTCCACCAGAAGAATGCGCCGCCCCCGCACCTGGGGCCCGGCGACAAAAGCCCCCTTGAGCACCTGCCTGCGCTCGGGCGCTCCGAGCCCCTCCAGAGGGCGGGTATCCCGGACGCGGGTCAGGGCGCCGGGGGCCGCCAGCTCCACCTCCAGCGCCTTTGACAGGACCTTTCCCAAGAGCCGCGCCTGATTGTAGCCCCGCTGACGAAGCCTGCTCCGGCACAGGGGCACGGCGACCAGCAGGTCCCAGGGCCCCTGCCGCCCGATACTTTTTCGCAGCATCCGCCCCAGAAGCATATCCAGCTCCGCATCCCCCTGATACTTGAAGCGGTGGATCAGATCCCGCAGCAGCCCCCGGTAGAGCCCCGCGGCAAAGACCCTGTCGAAGGCCGGGGGGGATTTGAGGCAATCGCCGCAGCGGTGGGCGCCGGGGGCGGCGGAAAAAGGAAGGGCGCAGCAGATGCAGCGCCCTCGGGGAAGTTGTTCGATATGTTGCCGGCAGACCCGGCACAGCAGAATGGAGCCGGGGCCATCCTGGCCGCAGCCGGGGCAGACCGGGGGAAGCAGGAGTTGAAAGAGGCCGCCGACGGACATTCGCAACTCCCTCGGGCCCGCAAACATCAGAGAAGCAGGGAGCGGCCCGTCATCTCCTCCGGGATGGCGAGCCCCAGCAGCGAAAGCAGCGTGGGAGCGATGTCCGCAAGCCCCCCGTCGCGCAGGCGCGCCCCCTTGTGCTGCGGGTCCACCAGGATGACGGGAACGGGATTGCTGGTGTGGGCCGTATGCGGCCCGCCGTCGGCGTCGCTCATCTGCTCACAGTTGCCGTGGTCGGCGGTGATCAGCAGCCGTCCGCCTCTGTCCAGCACGGCCTCCACCAGGCGCCCCACGCAGGTATCCACGGTTTCCATGGCCTCGATGGCGGCCGACAGCACCCCGGTGTGCCCCACCATGTCGGGATTGGCGAAATTGAGCACGACGAGATCGTAGTCCATCTCCCGAATGCGGCGAACCGCCTCATCGGTGACCGCAGGAGCGCTCATGGCCGGCTTCTGATCGTAGGTGGACACCTCCTGGGGCGAGGGAATCAGGGCCCGGTCTTCTCCGGGTAAAGGGTCTTCCATACCGCTGTTGAAGAAGAACGTCACATGGGCGTACTTCTCCGTCTCCGCGATGCGCAGCTGACGGCCGCCCGCCTCGGCGATCACCTGACCCAGGATGTTGGAATAGGATTCCGGCGCAAAGGCCACGGGCAGACCGAAAGTCTCGTCGTATTCGGTCATGCAGACGAAACTGCAGAGCGTGGGCCGGGACTTCCGGTCGAATCCGGAGAAATCCTCTTCGGTGAAAGTTCGGGTGAGCTCCCGGGCCCGATCCGCCCGGAAATTGAAGAAAATCACCGCATCGCCGTCGCTGACGCGGGCGAGGGGGGTTCCGTCCTGCGAGATGATCGCGGGCTCCACGAATTCGTCGCCCTTGTCCGCCTCGTAGGAAGCGGCGATGGCCTCGGCACCGGATGAGGCCCTTTGCCCCTGAGCGCAGACCATGGCGTCGTAGGCCCGCTGCACCCTGTCCCAGCGGTTGTCCCGGTCCATGGCGAAATAGCGGCCCATGAGGGTCGCGACCTTGCCTGTGCCGATGGCCGCAAGCTCCTCTTCCAGCTCCCGCAGGTAGCCCTGCGCGCTTCTGGGCGCAGTATCGCGGCCATCCAGGATGGCGTGCACATAGACCCGCTCCAGGCCGCGCTTTTTGGCCAGCCGAACCAGGGCGTAGAGATGGCTGTTGTGGGAGTGCACCCCGCCGTCGGAGAGCAGTCCCATCAGGTGCAGGGCCCCGCCGCGTTCAAGCGCCGCGTCCACGGCCCGGCAAAGAGCCGGGTTCTCGAAAAAATCACCCTCCTCGATGCTCTTGCCGATCCGGGTAAGGCTCTGGTAGATGATGCGTCCGGCGCCGATGTTCTGGTGCCCCACTTCCGAGTTGCCCATCTGTCCTTCGGGAAGTCCCACGGCCATGCCGGAGGTCGCAAGACTGGCGGTGGGATACTCCAGCATCAGGCCTTTGAGCACCGGGGTGCGGGCCATGCAGACGGCATTGCTTTCGCAGCTGCTTCTCTGCCCCCAGCCGTCCAGGATGAGCAGGACCACGGGACTTTTTTCGGAGATGCTCATGTCGCCGTGCCTCCGTGGGGGATGGGTTTGAGCTCGATAGGTCGGGCATTCTCCAGGCTCTTGCGCCCCGGAAGGCTGAACTGGCCCCAGGCGCCGCAGGCCTGGCAGCGGCTCTTCCACTGGGGGCTCTCGGCGCCGCAGCAGTCGCATTCGTACCCCAGATTCAGCTGGGCGTCGGCCCCCAGGGCTTTCTTGTAGGATTTGACCGACTCATCCATGCGGTTGCGGCGGCGGTACGCCTCGGCCAGCAGCAGATGCAGGCCGGGGAAATCCGCCCCCGAACTCTCCACGGTGCTGAGCTGCTCGAAGGCCTCTTCCACGATCTCCAGACGCAGGCAGAGCTTGCCGAAGAAGAATCGGAGCATCATGTCCGCCTCGTTCTCCCTCAGGCTGTTGCGGTAGTAATTGAGCAGGCGGCTGGGGTCCTCAGCCAGCAGGCAGGCCTCTTCCAGGCGGGCGAGAAAGACCGCCTTCTTCTGGCGGCCGTAGCCCTCCTGCCACATGCGGGCGGCCGCATCCAGATCACCGCGCTTGAGCAGCGAATCCCCCAGGGAAACCCGGGCCGGGGTGAATTCGGGAGCCTTGCCGACGATCTCGCGGAATTCGGACTCGGCGTTCTTGAAATCGCCCGCCTTGGCCGCCTCGCAAGCCACCTCGTACCGCAAATAGAAGAGGATCTGCTTTTCCGCCTCGGCCTTGGGTCCCGCCTTGACGGCCTTGATCAGGCGCTTCTGGGTTTCCATGGCCTGCTTCCACCGGCCGTTGCGCATCTGCAGATCCCGCAGGCAGCGAAGGGCCTTGCGGTTTTCCCGATCGATGCCGAGGATCTCCTCGAGCACCTTGAGATACTCCTCCGCCTGCCCCATGCCGTCGTAGACCGAGGCCAGCTTGAAGAGCACCTCCAGGCTCGAAGGCGCCAGGCTCCTGGCCTTCTGCAGCAGCTCCACGGCCTGCTTGGCATCGCCTTCCTGCTCCCTCACCCCCGCCAGGGCGATGTAGCACTCGATGCGCCCCGGCTCATGCTCCAGCACCTTCTGGAGCAGCACCGCGGCCCGCTTCAGATCTCCGGAGAGGTACCGGGAGACCCCTTCGCGGTAGAGGGTTTCATCCTCGCGTTGCTTCTTGTCCTTGCGGTTGCGACGCAGGTTCCTGAAGCCGCCGCTGACCACCGAATACAGGTGCAGCACCAGCCCCAGGATGAACCCGCCGAGCACCGAACTCACCACCAGGATGGCCAGGGAGACCTCGAAACTCTCCCCCGCCGCATAGAAAACGGTCAGCATCTCGGGGTTGAGGCTGTTGAAATAAATGAAAAACGCCAGAAACAGGATGATGACGAGCAGGACAGCAATCAGGGTCATGGGTTCCCTCCCTAAGGCCAGAGGCCGGATTATTCGCCGTACTTTTCCACCTCGGTCTTGCACTCCACACAATAGCGCGAAAAGGGGCGCACCTCCATGCGCTTGGTATCGATTTCCTCCTCGCAGCCCATGCAGACCCCGTATTCCCCCGTCTCGATGCGCTCCAGAGCCGCATCGATGTCCCGAAGCTTCTGACGCTGGTTCTCCGAGAGGTTCATCATCACGTCGCGATGATAGCTCGCGTAAGCCATGTCTCCGATGTCGGGAACGCCGTCCTGGCCCAGCTCCCGACTGGCTTCGGCGGCAGACTTCACCTCCAGGGTGATTTCCTGCCTCATCTTCAGAAGGCGCTCTCTCGCCTCGACCAGTTGCTGTTGTTCCATGCCGTCACTTCCTTTGTAAGTAGGTTGCGTATCCAAGAACCCGTCAGGCGTTATGATAAGGCTCGTTGCGGAGGATGGTCATGGCCCGGTAAAGCTGCTCCAGCAGGAAGAGTCGGGCCATCTGATGGGTGAATGTCATCTCGGAGAGGCAGAGCAGCACGTCGGCCCGGCTCCGGACGGCGTCACTGAGGCCGTAGGCGCCGCCGATGACGAAGCAGAGCGTCCGGGTCCCCTCCAGCATCCGGCGCTCCAGAAGCCTCGCGAAACCCTCCGAGCCGAACTGTTTGCCCCGCTCGTCCAGCACCAGGCAGCAGGCGTCCCCGGGCAACCTGGCCAGGATCCGCTCCCCTTCGCGCTCCCGGATGAGGCGGGGGTCCGGCTTCTTTCCCCCGGTTTTCTCTTCCTTGAGCTCCACCACCTCCAGGGGGAGATAGCGCCCCAGGCGCCCGGAGAATTCGTCCACCGCCTCCTGGAGAAACCGCTGGCTGAGCTTGCCCACCGCCAGCAGCAGGATTTTCATTACCGCCTCTCGCCGGGACCGGGCAGCTCCAGCTCGGGCACGCCATCCCAGAGGCCGTCCAGATCGTAGAAGCGCCGCACGGGCTCCTGGAAAACGTGCACCATCACGTCGCCGTAATCGAGGAGCACCCAGCGGCCCTCATCGGCGCCTTCCATGGCCAGGGGCGTGGTCTCGTGATCCTTCTTGAGCCCCAGGCGCACCGACTCGGCCACGGCCTGCACCTGACGGTCGGAGCCGCCGGAGACCAGCACCAGATAATCGGTGAGGGAGGATTTTTCCCGGACTTCCAGCACCCGGAGATTGAACGCCTTCTTGTCCAGGGCGTAATCGGCGCACAAAAGCGCCAGTTGTTTCGATTCCAAAATGTACCTTTACCTTTCTGTGGGACGGTAGAACCCGTGACGGGTGATGTATTCGCTGACTGCGGCGGGAACCAGATGATCGATGGGCAACCCCGCGGATACCCGTTCCCGGATCCGGGTGGAAGAGATGTCGAGCAGCGTCTCCTCAATGAAAAAGACCCGGTTACCGGAAGAATGTTTCAACGTTTTCAAGCCCTTGGGCGCGGGAGGATAACAGAACTCTCCCCGCATCGCAACCGGAGCGGCCGAAAGTGGATCCTCGAACTCCGTCCCCGGGCGCATCAGCACCACCAGATGGGCCAGCTCGAAGAGCCTGGGGTACCGGCGCCAGAGATGGATCTCGGCAAAGGAATCCATCCCCATGAGAAAAAAGAGTTCGTCG
>Ga0214472_10004696_pt1 | contig 14405 bp, 13 predicted proteins | sample RVTome_6_FD_207662 | JGI IMG/M metagenome (GOLD analysis project Ga0214472, IMG submission 207662) | Soil microbial communities from uranium-contaminated site in the Upper Colorado River Basin, Wyoming, United States - RVT140D175 | ecosystem: Environmental > Terrestrial > Soil > Contaminated >... | reverse complement strand
CCCCAAATTCGCCGGTCCTCCGAATTTTCGGATAGATACTTAGTACATATGTAAGGAGGGCAGCGATGACGGACACAGACGAGCCTCGGTATAAGGCCAACGGCAAGCTCAAAAACAAATTCTACCTGGCCGAGTTGGCGCGGCTGCAGGAAGAGCTCGTCAAGCTGCAGTACTGGGCTAAGTCGACCGGGTTCAGGGCCGTGATCCTGTTCGAGGGCCGCGACGCGGCCGGGAAGGGCGGAGTGATCAAGCGGATCAGCGAGCGGATGAACCCCCGGATCGTCCGGGTCGTTGCTTTGAGCATCCCGACCGAGCGGGAGAAATCCCAATGGTATTTCCAGCGCTATGTGGCCCATCTGCCGGCTGCCGGCGAGATCGTCCTGCTCGACCGCAGCTGGTACACCCGCGCGGTGACCGAATACGTGATGGGTTTCTGCACCGAAGACGAATACCAGGAGTTCATGCGCTCGTGCCCGCAGTTCGAACGGATGCTGGTCCGTTCCGGGATCCGGCTGCTCAAATACTGGTTCTCTGTCAGCGATGAGGAGCAGGAACTGCGCTTCCAGAAACGGGCGAACGATCCGAAGCGCCGCTGGAAGCTCAGCCCGGTCGACCTGGAGGGGAGGGACAGGTGGGAGGAGTTTTCCCGGGCGAAAGACCGCATGTTCGACTACACCGACATCAAGCAGTCGCCCTGGTACGTCGTCAACGCCGACGACAAGAAACGCGCCCGGCTGAACTGCATCCACCATATCCTTTCCCAGATCCCGTACCAGGACATCATGCCGGAGCCGCTGGAACTGCCGCCGCGCGACGCCGGGCACGGCTACATCCGCCCGCCGATCGACGAGCAGACCTTCGTACCGGAGGTCTATTGAGCCCGCCCGCAAGGTCGGGAGCTTCCGGCTACCATCCCGCCCTGCAGCTGTTCGAGGAGCTGCTCGTACCGTCGCCGTCGGGTCGCGAGTGGGACCTCGCCGCAAGGCTGCGTGAGAAGATCGAGGTCATGGGCCGGGAAGCCCAGACCGACGCGGCCGGGAACGTGTTTGTAAAACTCGGTGGGAGTAATCCGGAGGCGCCGCTGGTTTGCCTGGCGGCGCATATGGACGAGATCGGGATGGTCGTGACCCGGGTGGAGGAGGATGGGACTCTGAAGGTTGACCGGTCCGGCGGGCTGCGACCGTGGAAGCTGGGGGAGGGGCCGGTCGACGTGCTGGGGGATCGGGAGACCGTCGTCGGGGTTCTGTCGATGGGTTCGACCCACGTCGCCGGGAGCGAAGCGCGGGCAATTCGTTGGGATGACTGCCGGATCCTGACCGGGCTGTCTGCGGAGGCCCTGGCGAAGGTCGGGGTCCGGCCGGGGACCTGTGCCGTCCCGGCCCGCTCCCGGCGCGGTCCGGTCGTTTTTGGCGATCCGGCCGATCCGCTGGCCGGGGCCTGGACGTTCGATGACCGGATCGGCGTCGTCACCCTGCTGCGGCTGCTCGAACGGCTCAAGACCCTGGATATCGAGCTGGCCTACCCGCTGGTCGTGGCGTTCACGGTCAGCGAGGAAGTCGGTGGGCACGGGGCCAAGGCACTGGTGCGGAAACTCGATCCGGAGGTCTTCATCGCCGTCGACGGCGCGCCGATGCCGCCAGGCGCACCGCTGGCGCTCGACGGGCGGCCCGGGGTCTGGGCCAAAGACCGGACGGCTCCGTACGACCAGCGGCTGGTGCAGGAGTTGATGGCTGCTGCGGAACGGGCCGGGACAGGCTTGCAGCCGGTGGTCTACGACGGGGCGGCGAGCGATGCGAGCATGGTTGCGGCTGCCCTGGGGGTGCCGAGGATTGCGTGCGTGGGGCAGGTGCGCGCGAACAGCCATGGGTACGAGGTGCTGCGGGTGAGGGTGTTGGATCATTTACTCGACACGCTGTATCAATACCTGACCGGAGGGCAAGCCCCCGGTTGACAACGCCATCCGGATTCCCTATAATGTTATTGTGATAATAATCACAAATGGAGATTGCAAAAATGAGTGAAAATCAGGGGGTGAGCGGGCGAAGCCCGGTCACCCCCTGATTTTCACTTCACTTCAATCATCGGGAGGATCCCATGAGCTTACTCGACCAATTCGAACGCGGCATCGGCCGCCAGATTGAGCAGGCGCAAAGGGAAGGCCATTTCGACAACCTGCCCGGTAAGGGCAAGCCGCTCAAGCTGAACGCCAACCCGAACGCCGACCCCGCGCGGCAGGCCGCCTACCAGCTTCTCAACGATAACGATTTCACCCTGCCCTGGATGGAGAAGGGTAACAGGATTGACAAGGACCTCGCGACCGCCCGCGGCGACCTGTCCCGGACCTGGGACCTGGTCCGCTCCGCCGCACCGGGGGAGACCTGGCTGGAGGGGGAGTGGGATCGGGCCAGGGGCCGGTTCCGGGAGCGGATCGCGGCGGTGAACGCGCTCATCCGCGCATTCAACCTCGAAATCCCCCACCTGCGGCTGGAGCGGTTCATCCTGGATGCGGAGAAGGAGATCGCCCGCATCACGGACCGCCCGCGGCCCTGATATGGGGACCAATATCGAGATCAAAGCCAGGCTGCGGGACCCCGATCGGACCGCACGCCTGGTGGAGGAGCTGGCCAGCTTGCCGCCCGAGATCATCGAGCAGGAAGACACCTTCTTCCACACCCCGGCCGGCCGGCTCAAGCTGCGCGTCCTCGGCGCGGACCGGGGGGAGCTGATCCATTACGACCGGCCCGACTCCGAAGGTCCCAAATCATCAAAGTATGAAATTTTCCGGACGGCTGACCCGCAAAGGCTGCATGATGTCCTGGCTCAAGCGCTCGGCATCCGCGGCGTCGTCCGGAAGACGCGGCGGCTCTTCCTCGTCGGACAGACGCGGATTCACCTGGACGCGGTCGAGGGGTTGGGGGATTTCCTGGAGCTGGAGGTCGTCTTGGGGGAGGGGCAGGATCCGGTCGAGGGAATGCGGATCGCCGAAGATCTGATGAAGCAGCTGGGAATTGAAAAGGGGGACTTAGTGAAAAGGGCGTACATCGATTTGGTGGAGAAATAAATTAGTATTTATGTCCAACGGGTTAATACGCCGGGATACCGAAAAAGAATCGAAGAAATTCTCGATAAAATGAAAGTTTGGAATAAAGAAATTTCTGACTGGGCGATCGCCAATCTTGGTGTTTTAACTTTAGCTTATATAGGCGTGTTTGCATTCGATATCGTCGATAAAATTTGGTGGATTGAAATTCAGTGGCTGATTTTCATCGGTCTGGTTCATTTAGCCCTATATTTTTTGCAGACCATATTCTGAGAGCTTGGATCCATTTGACTGTATTGATTGGATATTTAATCGAATTCGTCACCTTGTTTTAAACAGGAAACAAATTCTAGAAACCAATATCCAAACCGGTAAGATAATTACTGAAGAAAGCGCGTTGAATATTTCAATGCGCTTTCTATTGAAAAATTCTAACCAATCAGCAGCTGAAGCGATTATTTATACAGGTGGTCAAATACTGATCCCACTTCTCACAGGCTTATCGTTTTTTATCGTAAGAACTTTCGAAGTGGGTTTCGTACGTCTTTTGGTAAGTTATCTTTGGTGTTTTACTTCAGCCGAATTGATAACGATTGCAATTACAAATCTTTTTTTTGCAAGGGTAATGATTAACCTTGAGCACGAAAATCAGATTGTGATCCTGGTGGTAAGAAAAGATTGATTTTATATTGAAGAGGTATGGTGTGATGGACGGACTTTTTGGCTACCTGAGATTGGTCTAAAAAAACAGCTTAATCGAAAAGCCCCATCTGCCTGACCGGCCGCCGCCCATTGAGCAAAACAAACGGCGCCAGCGGTTTCGTCCGGATCCCCAACTTCTGCAGGTCCCCCAGCGAAGTCAGCTTATTCTGCGGCCGGCTCCGGGCGATCCGTTCCGCCGTGCGCGGCCCGATCCCCGGGACCCGCAGCAGTTCGGCGTGCCCGGCGGTGTTCAACTCGACCGGCGCCCCGGCCAGATGCTCCTCCGCCCAGGCAACTTTCGGGTCGCGGTCCAACGGCAGGTTGCCGTCGCTGGTGAAGGGCAGGTCTTCGAGTGTGAACCCGTAATCGCGTAAAAGAAAGGATGACTGGTACAGCCGGTGCTGGCGCATCGGGTTCTCGGCCGGCAGGTTCTCGAGCGGGGTGTCGAGCACCGGGCTGAAGGCCGAATAGTACACTCGCCCCAGCCGGGCCTGGTCGTAAAGCTGCTCCGAGGTCGACAGCAGTTCGACGTCCGTCTCCCCCGCCGCGCCGACCACGAACTGCGTCACCGTCGACGGCCAGCGGCCGTTCCAGGAGCGGTGGGGTGACTTCTCACGGCGGATCTCTTCGGCCCACTTCAACGGAGTGACCAGCTCGCCGGTGAAGTCCTTCTTCGGAGCCAGCGCCTCCAGCCGCTTTGCGTTCGGCGCTTCCAGGTTGACCGACAGCCGGCTGGCCAGCTCCATCGCCCGGGCGACCTGGTCCTTCTCCACGCCCGGCATCAATTTCAAATGAAGGTAGCCACGGAAATGATATTTATTCCGCAGGATGTCGGCCGTGTCGATCAGCCGGTCCTGCGTCCGGACCCCGCCGCCGGCGATCCCCGAGCTCAGGAACAACCCCTCGACCATCTTCGCCCGGTACATCCCCATGAACACCGACGCCATCTCCTCCGGCTTGAACGTCGCCCTGCGCATGTCCCGTCCCGCCCGGAACGGGCAGTAGTAGCAGTTCCGCTCGCAGGCGGAGGTGAGCAGGGTCTTGAGAATCTTCAGCCGCTTGCCCCCGGGCATCTGCAGCTCGGAGATCGGGATATCGACCGGCTTCCCGCGCACGACCGGCCGGCAGATCTCCTCGCGAGTGGAGTCGGGCTCGAGATGCATGTCCTGGGAGAGGAGGGTCAGTTGTGCTGTACGGTCCATGACCCCCATTATAGAACAAGCGATCTAATAAAGCAAGAAGGAAAAAAGAAGGCCGGCGGTGCGCAGCACCGCCGGCCTTCTTTTTTCCTTTAATTGCCGGACCAGAGGTGGCTGGCGTCGATCGCCCGAGCCAGGACGATCTGCGTCTCCCCCGGGACGAAGGCCATGAGCTCGGCCAGCGTGGTCGCGTATCCGTCCAGGTCCATCTCGATCCGCTTCAGGATCGGGTAGGTCTGCCCCCCATCGTCACGGGCGACCTCGGTGAGTGCCAGGACGGCCCGGTCGATGTTGTCCTCGTAACGCCGGACGGCAGCATCCACGTCATCATATCGCCCCTGGACGATCAGTAGCTGGATCTCCGTCAGCCGGTTGCTGGCGAAACGACTCTGCAGAATGGCATCCTCAGCGGCGGGGGAGGCGAGCAGCTGCAGGCTCTCCAGCCCGAGCTTGCCCGGATAGAGCGCATCGCCGGGCAGGGCGTTCTGCACCGGGATCGAACCGAGCACGCCGATCAGGAGGATCCCGACCGCGACGGCCAGCCCGAAGAACACCCGGCGGAGCCCAGGGATGAGCGCGGCTTGCGGACCAGGAACGGGTTCCGCGCGCTGCGCGGGGAAGCGGGCCGCGACCCGGTTCAGGAGCCGGAACCGCGCACCGGACCGGAAGGTTTCGGAGGGCGAGACGTCCGCGGTCCGCCGGACGGCCGAAACCGTTTTGAGCAGTTCGGCCAGCTCCTTGCCAACCTCCGGATCGGACCGCTGGAGCGACTCCAGGGTCGTTTCCCCCTGGTCGATCCGGTCCAGCCAGGCGACCAGTTCGCGTATTTTCCTCGCGTTCATTCTTCCAAAAACTCCTTCAGCTTCTTCAGCGCCCGAAACTGGATCACGCGCACATAATTTTCCGTCAGCCCGAGCGCATCGGCCGTTTCCTTGTAGGTCAGACCGCCGACGAAACGCATCACGATCACCGGCCGGAAGGGCTCTTCAAGGCGGCCGACCGCCCGGGTGATCCGGTCCGATTCCTCGCGGAACTGGGCCCGGTCCTCAGGCCGGCCCGACTCGTCCGTGGAGGGCATCTCCAGGTCGAGCGGCAGCACCGGCTTTCGGGTCCGGTAATGGTCGATCACCAGGTTGCGGGCGATCCGGTAGATCCAGGCTCGGAAATTGGTCATGCGCCTGCCGGTCCTGAATTCCGGGAGGCCCTCAAAGGCCTTCAAAAAAACAATCTCGGTCAGATCCTCAGCGTCCTCCAGGCGGGAGACCTGGAAGCGGATGAACCGGTAGATGTCGTCGAGATACCGGTCGTACAGCGCTCCAAAGGCCTCCACCTCCCCGGCGATCGCCCGAGCGACGGTCTCGTGGTCGGGGCTCTCGGCGGCGGGGGGGGACATGGGTCTATTAAGCCAACGAACCCGGGGAGGAATTATTACAGTCCCGCTCAATCCACCGGGACCGCGGCGAGGATATCCCGGACGATCTCGTCCGGCGAGACGCCCTCCGCCTGGGCTTCGAAATTCAGGATCAGGCGGTGCCGCAGCGCCGGGTGGGCCACCTTGCGGATGTCGTCGATGGCGACCGCCTTACGGTCGTCGAGCAGTGCTTCCACCTTTCCGCCCCAGATCAGCGCCTGGATCCCGCGCGGCGAGGCCCCGATGCGCAGGTTCCGCCGGACCGAATCCGGCGCCGAGTCGAGGTCCGGATGAGTCGCACCGACGAGCCGTGCGGCGTACCTGTAGACCTCTTCAGCGACCGGCACCTGCCGCGCCAGGGCCTGCATCGCCAGCAGCGTCGGCCCATCGGCAACTTTCTCGCCGGTAGGGACCTCCGCGCCCGTCGTCCGGCGGGCGATCTCGATCAGCTCGGCCTCGCTGGGATAGGGCACGTCGATCTTGTACAGGAAGCGGTCGAGCTGGGCCTCCGGCAGCGGGTAGGTGCCCTCCATCTCGATCGGGTTCTGAGTGGCCAGCACGAAGAACGGCCGCGGGAGCTGGTGGGTCTCCCCGGCCACCGTGGCCCGGCCCTCCTGCATCGCCTCCAGCAGGGCCGATTGGGTGCGCGGGGAAGCCCGGTTGATCTCATCGGCCAGGACCAGGTTGGCGAAGATCGGGCCGCGTTCGAACCGAAAGCCGCGCATCCCGCCCTCGCCCATCGTGATGATCATCGTCCCGACGATGTCGGCCGGCATCAGGTCCGGCGTGAACTGGACCCGGTTGAAGCTGCAGTCGAGCACCTCCGCCAGCGTGCGAACCAGCAGGGTCTTCCCCAGCCCGGGGACGCCTTCCAGCAGGGCATTCCCCCCTGCCAGGAGCGTCACCACCAGGTCGTGCGTCAGCGCCTCCTGCCCGACGATGACCCGGCGGAGCTCGGCCAGGATATTCCTGGCGGTATGGTGGAATCGTTCGATTGAGATCGTCATATTATCCCTTTGTTATTGTATTTGAAAAATTGGGGATCGAGCCGGTGCACAGCATCGGCTCGATCCCCAATTTTTCAACCTTATCTCCACGGTATCCACCGCCTCCGGATCGCGATCTCCACCGGCCACAGCACCAGCAGCGCCAGAAGCAGCCGCTGGAGCACCTGGTTGGGCGACCGCACGGCCAATTCGCTCGCTTCTCCCTGCTCGAGCAGGGCGTCCCAGGTGGTCAGCTCGCCGGCGGTGAAATTCGGGGGCTGAACGGCGGGCCGCCACTCCGCAGGGTAGTTGACGACCACCGGCGCGGCCACCTCGACCGGGACCCCGGTCTCGTCGCTGTACTCGATCACCCCCCGGTAGACCCCATCCTCCGGCCTGGTCAGGGTCAGCTCGTACAGACCCGGTGCGACCTGCGGGACCGGATAAGTCCGCACCTCCCCGTCCGGTCCGGCCATCGAAAAGCTGACCGGCACGCCGCTGCGCGGCACTCCGGCGCCTGTCACGATCCGGGCGGAAACGGTCATCTCCAGCGCCGCGACCCGGACCGACACCTCGCCCGGTCCGAGCGCCGGATCGGGCAGGGTGTAGCGGATGACGTTCGCCCAGAACCCCGGCCAGCCGTCCCAGGCCGCCCAGTCCCGGCCCCAGTCCCCGCCCAGGTCGCCCGTCCAGGCCGCGACCCGGCCGAGCCCGTACTGCCAGACGGACAGCAGCGGGTCCTCGAAGGACGCCGAAAGCAGGACGTCCTCCGCGCCCTCTTCCGCCTTGCTTTCCAGCGCGTTGTACCCGCCCAGCGCCGGCATCTCCGACACGGACAGCCCGGACAGGACCGGGTGGTTCGTCTCGCCGACGATCGGAAAGACTTCACCCTCATGCACGTTCTCGTCCCGGGCGGCCTGGCTCTCGTCGATCAGGATCTTCGGCAGGTCGATGGCCTCCAGCACGGCGTAGTATCGGCCCCGGCCTGCTTCAGCCAGGAAAGCCATCAGCTCCCGGTCGGCCTCCACCCCCAGGGCGATGGTCGAGATCGTGATCTCCTCCGCCAGCGCCGCTTCCACCAGCGCCGTGTATTGCTCGAGTGAAGCATCGTCGTTTCCATCCGACAGCAGGACGATATGCCTCGTCTCAGATGTTGGGTTTTCGATCATCCCGGTGACGGCGGCGTCCAGGGCGTTGAAGATCGCCGTCCCACCCGAGGGGGACAGCGCCGCCATGGCGTCCTTGGCCTGCTGGAGGATGTCCCCGTTACCGGCAGACTGGATCGGGAGCGACCAGACCGCGTTCGCGTTGTAGGAAAGAATCCCCAGGTAATCCTCGGGGCCGAGCGTCTCGACCGACCGCAGCGCCGCCTCCCGGGCCAGGGCGATCGGCCGCAGGTTGTTCGGGGTGCCGCGCGGCCCGTCCATGCTCGCCGAGCGGTCCAGGACAAGGACCAGGGTGAGCGGTGAGTTCTGCTCGCGCGGGGGCGGCTCCAGCCGCACCGGCAGGATCGGCTCGATGACGGTGTCCCGGTAGCCTCCAAGGGTGAAGGCGTTCCGGCCGCCCGTGAAGATCAGGCCGCGCCCGAGCTGCTGGACGAAGTCTTTGAGCGCCCGCATCTGACCTTCCGCCAGGTCCGCGGCCAGGATGTTGTCGACCACGATGACCTGGTAGATCGAGAGGTCGGCCAGGCTGTCCGGCAGGTCCTCCGGGACGATCAGGTCGGAATCGAGCCCGGCTTCGGACAGCGCCCCGGCGAAATCCCTGGCGGTCCCGGCGTTCTCTGTTACCAGGAGGACTCGCGGCGCCGGGAAGACCCGCAGCGCCGCAAAGGCGCGGTTGTTCTCCGGGCGCGGGTCGCCGTCCGTCCGGGTCTCCACGGCGATGGTCATGATTTCACTGCCGGTGGTGCCCAGCCCGACGGGGACCAGGTGGCTCCCGGCCGGCAGGTTGAGGGTCTCCTCCAGCAGGATCTGCTCGTTGACCGAGACGACCAGGTCCACGTCGCCCGGCAGGAAGGTGTCCACCGGGATCACGGCGGTGAAGGACGAGTTCTCCCACATCGCCCCGGGGAGATAGATCCGCCCGGCTGTGGAATCGGCCGGGAAGGCGTTCGGCCGCAGCGGGATCAGCTGGACCCGGTGATCGGCGAGCGCTTGCAGGTTCCGGACGGCGCGGTCGAACGCCAGCGGGTCGCCCGGATATCCGTCGGTCGCGATGACGACCCGCCCGGGCTGCCGGCCGAGATAGGCGGCGGCCAGGTCCACGGCGGCGGCCAGGTCGGTAGCCGAGCCGTCCAGGGAGGGGAAAACGTCCCCGGTGACGGCCTCCGCCCCGGCGCCGGCCACGATAACGAGCCGGTTCTCTCCGGCGTCCAGCCACTGCCGGGCCTGGGCGCGCGCCAGGCCCCGGTCGTCCGGGGCGAGGCTGTCCGATTGATCGATGATGAGGACGGTCCGCTCCGGCGGCGCATTCACCGTGCTGCGGGTCTCCGGGAGCAGGGCTGCCAGCAGCGCGAGCCCCAACAGCCCGACCCGCATGAGCCAGGCTGGCCGCCAGCGCAGCCGCAGCCGCCAGGCGGCCAGCGCGAGCAGTGCGGCCCCGCCGGCCAGCCATACCCAGAACAAGGGTGGAATCCCGATCACGTGCCCCCCCACATTGCGTCCGGTGCAGCGCTCATCGCCAGGCCGCCCAGGCTTCGATCAGCAGGAGCAGGGCGATGGCCCCGAGCAGCCACGGCACCAGGCTGACCGGCTGATCGATCTGCGACACCGGGACCGGCGGTGAGACGATGGCGGACGGCCAATCGCCCGGGGCGATATCTGATTCATCCAGGTTTCCGGCGTTCACGCCCAGATCGAAACGGGTCTCGCCCCCTGCCTGGTCGTGCAGGCGGATGCCGTAGATCCCGGGCTCCCGCAGCCCCGCCCAGGCGTTCGGCCGGTCGGGTCCGAGCAGGGTCTCCACTCCAGCCGGGTCGATGATCCGGATCTCCGGATAGCGCTCCGGGGGCGGGAGCAGAAGCGGGGCGCCGGCGGCGGTCTGTGGCGGCAGATCTGCGCCGGCTGCTGCGGCGGCGATGTTGGCGACCAGGACCGGGAAGGCCGGGTGCCGCGCAAAGGCGGTCGGCGTCCCGTTCTCGTCTGCCGTCTCCACCAGCAGCAGGACGAGTTCGGTCAGACCGGTCCGGCCGTGATAAAGCAGGGTCGTCCGCCCGGCGGTCAACAGCGGCTCAAGACCGGGCGGAGTCCGCTCGGGGATCCAGACCCGGTCCCACCGCACACCGCCCAGATCGACCTCGTTGAGCAGGGGGTCGGCCTGTGGGAACGGCAGCTCGGGGACCGGCGCCGCCTCGATCTCCCCGAGCAGGGCGCTCACCGCCGGCGGGTCGACGACGAGCACCAGGCCGCCCGGCCAGCGCTCCGGCAGGTAGCCCCGAAACGCCACCAGGTCGAACGGACTTCCCGGCAGATAATCCTCCGGTGCGATGACCTGTACCGAGACCCGCGGGACGACCTGCAGGGCGCGCAGCACCGGCCCGGGCGCATCCGAGACGACGGCGGCGGAGAGCTGCGACCCCTGCCCGCCCGCGCCTGCTGCCGGCAGCCCGGTGAAAGCCCGGTCATCGGCCGGGAGATCGTCCGCGCCGTCCAGGGCGATCGAAAGCGATTCCGGACTGCCAAGCAGTTCCCAGGAATACGAGAGGCTGGTCCCGGGCTCCAGCGCGACCTCCTGACGGGCTAAAACCGTTCCGCCGCCGGAGAGGACGGCGGTCCGCGTGACGGTCTCCGGGCCGAAATTGGCGAAACGAGAGAAGACCTGGAACTTGTTGTCGCTCAGCCGGACCGCCTGGAGGGCGACGACGGCCTGGTTGTCCGCCGAATTCCCGTACAGGTGCCAGGCGATGGCGAGACCGAATTCGGACAGTCCCGGGGCGTCCCCGCCGGCGTCCGTGTAGATGTGGACGACCCCGGGGGTTTCCGGATGGGCGGAGGCCAGGGCCAGCGCGAGGCCGGCCTCCAGGTTCATTCCGGTTTCGCCGGGGACCAGGGATTCCAGGGCGGCGAGATCCTGCTCAAAACCCGGGGCGCGCGAATCGGCGATCGTTCGGGCGTCCCGGCCGACGGCGATGACGGTCAGCAGGTCGCTCCCGGCCCGCTGGGCGATCAGGGCCTCCAGGTCCGAGCGCGCGGCCGCAAACCGGGACGGGGTCGCATCGACCGCGCCCATGCTGGTCGAAACGTCCAGCAGGAGGATCAGGTGGCGGTCCGCCTGGCTGGTCTGCGCCAGATCCAGCCGCGGGCCAGCCAGGGCCATGCTGATCAAGGCTGCGATCAGCAGGTCGAGCAGCAGCAGCCAGGTGAGCGGGATGCGGCGCGCCTGTTGGCCCCGCACCTGCGGGCGCAGAAAATTCCAGAGCGAGAGGCTCGAGACCTGGTGCCTTTCGCTGCGGGCGCGCTGCATGTGCAGGAAGACGATGACCGGCAGCGCCAGCAGGCTGAGCAGGGCGATCGGTGTGGTGAGCGTCATGGGTCAGGCCGGTTCGAACACCCGCATTCGCAGCAGGTGGGGGATCGTCTCCCGCTCCAGCGACCAGCCTGTCGAGATCAGGGAATAGAAGACGGAATGCCGGATGCAGGCCAGCTCGATCGCCTCGCGCCAGGACGAAAAATGGACGCGATACGCCTCCAGCGCGGCGGCGTCGACGTCGTATCCGGCCTGTGCGCCGGTCTCCTCATCGACCAGCTCGAACTCGCCGAGCAGGCCCGGCTCGAGCTCGGCCGGGTGCAGGGTGTGCAGGACGCAGACCTCCCAGCCGGGCCTCGGGAGCAGGTCCAGCGCGGCCCCCAATTCATTTTCGTCGAGCAGATCGGAAAGCAGGAAGACGACCCCGCCCCGGCTGTGCTGCACCAGCTGCCGGACCGTTGGAAGCAGGCGGCTCTCCCCGCCGAACTGCAGCGCTTGCAAGGTCTTCCACAGGGCCGGGAACTGGCCCTTGCCTTTCAGGGACCGGTCGTCGCCGCCCGGCCCGGGTTCGTCCGCTCTAACCAGCGGGACCAGGTGCAGCCGGTCTTCGCCGCTGAGCGCCAGGTATCCAATCGCGGCGGCCAGCTGCAGGGTGGCGGGCCGCTTCGACGGAATCCCCCAGGCCATCGAACCGGAAAGGTCGATCAGCAGGTGGATCGTCGTCTCCTGGGGATGCTCACCCTGTTTCAGGAAGACCTGTTCGGACCGAGCCGAGGCGTTCCAGTCGACGAACCGGAAGTCGTCCCCGGCGACGTATTTGCGGTGCTCCCGGAAATCGGAGGCCGGACGGCGCCGAGAGCTCGGCCGGTTACCCGAGCCGGCGCCCCGGAGATGCTGGGTCGACCGGATTCGCAGCCGGTTCAGCTGCGTGAAGACGCGGCCGGAAAGGGAGACCTGGTCCGCCTCCCGGCCTGCGTCGTCCGGGATGGGCGGGGGGCTACGGCGAAAAATAGTCCGAAACCACATCGCGCCAGTTCCATGGAAAGCTGTAAGGCGTCAGGACGCTGTTGATCGGACCGGTAGTCCCCGGTGCGGTCCCGCCGCCGGAGGCAGCCTCCCCTCCCGTCGTGGTCACCGGGGTGCCGGGGCTGCCGGCGGGCTGCAGCAGTCCGGAGGGGTCATCCCCACCTTCGATGCTGAAGTCCTCGCCCTCGCCTTCCAGGCGGGACAGCGGCTCCGGGAGCCCCTGCACCCCTGCGCCGGACCCTGACCCGGATTCCCCGGCCGAGCTGCCGACCTCAGGCCCTTCCTGTGCGCCGCCCCCGTCCTGTTCGCCTGGCTGCCCCATCGAGGCGAAGGCCTCGCCCAGGTCGCGCAGGCTGTCGGCCAACTCGTCGAGGGCATCAGCGGCGAGGGGGTTGTTCGGGTCGACGTTGTCGAGGGCCTGGGCTGCCGCCTGGAGATCTTCCGCCAGGTCTTCTGCTCCGGCCTCCTCGGCCTGCTGGGCGGCCTGCTGCAGGGATTCCTGCAGGTTCTGGCGGGCGTCCTCTGGGAGCAGGTCGACATCGTCGGCCGTGCGCTCGATCGCTGCGGCGGCGCCTTCCAGATCGCCGTTCTGGAGGGCCTCGCCGATATCGGCGGTCTCCGGATGCTCGCTGAGTGACTCGCCGAGATCGGAAAGGATGTTGTCCAGATCGTTCAGGGCTTCTTCCCCCGGGCCGGGCGCGCCGGGGCCGGTGTTCCCCTCCACCCCGCCGGGGGCGCCGGCCGTCAGTCCGGGGATCCCGGAGGGGAAGACGTCGCTGAACCCGGGCGGGCGGTCGAGGGCCGGCAGACCGGCGGGATCGGCCAGGGAGGGGCTGAACTGGATCCCGGTCCGGTAAGAGAGGATGATGGTTCCCAGCAGCAGGACGACGACGGCCAGGGCTTCCAGGTCGCGGCCCAGGTTCCAGCCCCGTCCGGCGATGCGGGTGTGGAGCAGAGGGGATCGCGCGGAGACTTCGTCAACCAGCGTGCGCGCGACCGGGGTCTGGTCCGCTCCCACTTCGTCAACCCGCAGCGCAGTCGTGACCTGCTCCTGCAGGCCGAGCAGGCGGTCCATCCGCCAGGCGAGGCGGCCCAGCCGCAGCGGCCGGAAGGCGGCGACCAGGGGCGGGGCTGCAAATAAAACGGCTGCGGCGGTCCAGTGCCTTTGGTCCGGGAACCAGCCGTACAGGGCATTGAGCCCCCAGGCGACCAGGAAGCCGGCCAGGCCGAGCCAGGCGGCGCGGACGAGCAGCCGCACCGTGCGCTGTGCGATCACCAGGTTGCGGATCCGGATCAGCCCGGGGCGCAGACCGTCCATATCAGGTCTGGAGCCTCGCCTCCGGTGCAGGAAGCTCCCGCACCCCGCGCACGCGCCGGACAAGCACCAGGCAGGCCAGCAGCACGCCGAGCAGGGCGATACCGGCGGCCATGGCCGTGCGGCTGCGGTTGATGGCGCCGAGCAGTTCGGCGGCGGCCGCGGCCCCCTGGGGGTCGCCCAGGACGGTCAGCCGCCCTTCGATCTCCGCCAATCGGGGTCCGAGCAGGCCGGCTGCCAATCCGTCCGCCCGCGGCCG
>Ga0214472_10004695_pt1 | contig 14412 bp, 19 predicted proteins | sample RVTome_6_FD_207662 | JGI IMG/M metagenome (GOLD analysis project Ga0214472, IMG submission 207662) | Soil microbial communities from uranium-contaminated site in the Upper Colorado River Basin, Wyoming, United States - RVT140D175 | ecosystem: Environmental > Terrestrial > Soil > Contaminated >... | reverse complement strand
AGCCCGTTGACTGAGAAAGAGGCTGCTTAGGCGTTGAATTGATGCGCTGCATTGATCTGTTACCCTTGCCATTGGGTTTCTATAGGATTCGTGCGCCTGATTGCCAGAACTTATGACTCGGGAGTTATTTACAGAAAAGAGAAATACGGGGATGTCTCGATGAGTCTGTTCATCACGCTGACTGATGGTTTTGAGAGATGCTCGTTAGGCAGAAAGTCTGACGAGCCGGTAGGCTGGGATTAATCCAGGGTGTCCAGGGTGTCCAGGCAAGTAAATCGAACTGTGTTCGACATACTCGACCCTATCTTGTAGCAAGGATAATGTCGTTGGGCTCATGAGTATGATTCCCAAATTGGCAAGATGCTGGAGCCGAATCGCTCCAGCGGTCGTCTCCGATGCCGTGAGCGGTACGGCCGCTAGAGGATCGCGCCGACTTTTGAGTTCAATGGGGCCCGTATGCAACCCCATGCGGACCAAGGTGTCTATAGGTGCTTCGGTTTTAAGGGCCAGGCTCCGGTTACCGAGTTCCTTTTGGAGGTCTAGTCCAGCCCACGCGGCACGTTGGGCATGGTCCTCGTGCAAAGTCGGCCAGCCGAATATAAAGAGAAAACCATTCGAGCCAAAAAACCGGAAGCCCCCCTCGTACTGCTTTGCCACCTCCTGGGCTCGGGCGAAAAAAAACTGCCTGAGACCTTTTATAACCTCGCGCCCTAAATTCTCGCCTTGGGCCTTTATCGGTTCCAGAACGCCGCAAGCCACGGTAACAAACAGATAGTCCCCCCCAAGTACGTTTTGGGGACGACTAGAGGAGGTAGAGGATGAGAGCCCAGAGATACCTGCCATCGTATGGATGTCGGACGCCTCATCGAGAAATACGGGAGTTTGGGCGAATGCGCCGTCGGCGCCCAAGGCGACGGCAGGTTTCACTTCCTCTACCTTCGCCACGAAGCGATAACCGGCATTGTAGAGCGTTCGGATCATCTCTTGGCCGCCGCCGCTGTCTCCAATCGCCCGGCGCGCCGTCATAATACAATTCGTAATGATGCTCTCGCTAACGGATTGGTCCGGCCACAGATTGTCGTGAAGCTCATCACGCGAAACCGTATGGTCGCGATTTTCAATGAGGTATCTTAAAACCAGAAAAGCTCGGGCATCTATCTTACAGAGGTCGCCGCCACAGTGAAGCTCATAGGTTTGGGTATTGAGTTGGTAGCTTCCAAAAGCATAAATCATTTGGTACTCTCCCTAGACACTTGCGAGTTCCTAAGTTTGACCCTGATGTGACGGCTATCGTAATGGACCTGTAAAGAAGTGTCTAGTCGGTCCGCGGGCATCTACAGACTCGAATGGCAGCGTGGGCAGCAGATACGCCCGCCGAGTAGGTTTATTCTACCTTCAGCGAGGGGTTATTCAAGGGCATTGAGAACTTCATGAGATTTTCGTTATAAAATCTATACGTTTGAGCGCTCATCACTTGCGATGGTGTTACCGGACGCTCTGAAAGGGTCAGTTGGTCATGTCCCATGCCGCCGTGCGTTTTCTGGCTTCAACCGATCGATCAACTGACAACATCAAGCCTAAGCCGATACTTGGGCATTTGATTATCGGTGCGGTTTAGCCGGCGGAGCTGACAGATCGTCTCATGCTAGCCCTGCCGCGGGAAGCATTATGAAAGACCCTGCCCATCCTCATCGATTTGCTCGAAAATGGTCTCTCCGATCCTTCGTCGTTAAGGGCGATGGACGGCTACTACGGCGCAGCTTTCTGCTCGCCTTCCTCTTGGTGAGCGGCGGGCTCATGACGAGCGGCGTCATCGAGCTGATCTTCCGGTATGAAGAAAGTGTCACGAGCATTCGCCTCTTACAACAAGAGATGGCGGAAGGTGCCGCATTAAAAATCCAACACTACATTGAATCGATCACCCAACAGCTCGAGATGGTGAGCCAAACCCCGGAAATCGTGACCGAGGGTATCACGGATAGCTACCAGTTTCTGCTCCACAAGCTCCTTCGGGTTTCGCCGGCGATTACAACCGTGACGCTGCTGGACATCAAGGGACATGAAAAGCTCAGACTGTCGCGAGTCAACATGGTTGAGCCGAATGATTTGCCGGATGATTTCACCGACCAAGCCCTTGTCCAAGCCAAGACCGGCGCTTCATTTTTCGGCCCGGTGTACTTTGTCCGTCAGTCTGAACCCTATATGCGCCTTGCCGTTCCCATCGAGTTATTCGCTGGCGAGGTCATCGGTGTCCTCATGGCCGAGATCAATCTCAAATACATCTGGGATGTCATTTCAGGTATCCATGTCGGCAAGACGGGCTATGCCTACGTCGTCTCGCCAGAAGGCGATTTGATCGCGCATCCCGACATCAGCTTGGCGCTGCAAATGCAGAATCTCAAGCATCTTAGCCAGGTACAAGGGGCGCTGAGCGGCCGGTCGGCCCTATCCATGCAGCAGAATTTGCAGGGCGAGGACGTCTACGCCACACATGTGTCAATCCCGAACCTCGGTTGGGTGGTATTGGTGGAACGCTTGGGGCATGAAGCTTATGGCCCCTTGTATGCCTCCTTGATGCGTCTGGGTTTCCTCCTCGTGCTGGGCATTGGGATTGCCGGGGTGGCCAGTTGGCAGGTTGTCAGACGGGTCTTGCGACCCATAGAAGCACTGCGATGGGGGGCGGAAAAGTTTGGGGCCGGTGCGTTACATCACCGGATTAACATTGAAACCGGCGACGAGTTACAGATGCTTGCCGAGACCTTGAATCGCATGGCTGAGCAACTCCAAGCTTCCTATGCGAACTTAGAACAACAGGTGGAAGCCCGCACCGAAGAGTTGGCGCGTTCCGTGGCGGAACTGGAGATCGTCAGTCAACACAAATCGCGGTTTCTCGCTCATATGAGTCACGAGCTGCGAACCCCGCTCAACGCCATTGTGGGCTATACCGAATTGATGTTGGATAACGCTTACGGCGAGATCCCCTCTGAGGCTCGGGACAACCTAGAACGGGTGGAGCGTAGCTCCAAACACCTGCTCGGCTTGATCAACGCGGTGCTTGATTTCTCTCGCATTGAGGCCGGCCGGTATACGCTCTCGATCTCGGCGTATTCCTTGCGTGATCTCATCGAGACCACCGTGATCGCTCTGGAAAACGCGGCGACAGCCAAACGGTTGACGTTGACGGTCACCACGCCTGGCGAGTTGCCTATAGGCCGGGGCGACGAACGGCGGCTCGCGCAGGTGTGGTTCAACCTGGTGGGCAATGCCATTATCTATACGGAAGCGGGGGGTGACATTGCTATTGAAGCGATGGTTGTCGAAGAGGACGTTTTTAGGGTCGCGGTGACGGACACGGGTCCCGGGATTGCGCCAGAAGACCAGGCCCGCATCTTTGAACCCTTCGAACAGGCGCACGCCTCACCCAGCCGCGTGCAAAGCGGAACGGGACTTGGACTGGCCATTTGTCGGCAGATCATCGACATGCACGGCGGTTCCATCGGCGTCACGTCGACGCCGGGGCAGGGCTCCACGTTCTGGTGCACCTTTCCGGTTCGTATGGCAGATCAAAAGGAGCGATGATGGCGTTAGTGCTGCTCGTTGAAGATGATGAGGATAGTCGTCGCATCGTCAGAACGCTGCTCACCCGAGCGGGTCATGAGATGGTGGAGGCCGTGACGGGACCTGATGGCGTGGCTGCTGCTGGGCGGCATCTGCCGGATCTTATTCTGATGGACCTCCAACTCCCTGGCTATGATGGCTTCGAAGCGACGCGGCGCCTTAAAGCGAACCCCGCTTTGCAGTACATTCCTATCCTGGCCGTCACGTCCTATGTGATGAGCGATGATGAATCCCGAGCTCTGGAAGCGGGTTGTGATGGCTATGTTGCGAAGCCTTTCAGTCCACGCAAGCTATTAGACACGATCAGCAACTTTCTGCCCTAGGCTTCACGTTTTGGCGAGGAGGAAGAACCGGCATGCACACGCCGCCGCGTATTCTTGTCGTGGATGATCAATCCATGAATGTGGATATTTTGTCCACTCGTCTCACCCTGGAAGGTTATGAGGTCTTGACCGCGACGGATGGGGTTGAAGCGATCGCCATCGCCAATGATCGCCACCCGGACCTCATTTTGCTCGATGTCATCATGCCGGATCCGGATGGCTTTGAGGTGTGTCGCCGCCTGAAAGCGAATGCGACCTTGCCGTTTATACCGATCCTGATGATCACAGCCAAAGCGGAGCCGCAAGACATGGTGGCGGGCTTTGAAGCAGGGGCTGACGACTATCTGACTAAGCCTTTAGATCGGGCGGTGCTGGTGGCTCGAGTGGCGGCGCTGCTGCGTATCAAGGCTCGCCATGACGCGGCTCACGATAAGCGGATCCAACTTGAGCGGCAGGCGGCGCAACTGGAGGCTTGGGGCCACGCACTTGAGCATCAGCTCCAGGATCACATCATCGATCTGGAGCGAATGGGGCTCTTGAAGCGATTTTTGTCACCTGAGGCCGTGGAGGAGGCAATGTCTTTGGGGAATGAGGACGGTTGGATAGCCAGTCGGAAAGAGGTCATCGTTTTGAGTTGTGCGTTACATGGGTTGGAGACGTTTATCGAGATGACCGAACCCACAAGTGTCTTTGAGATGCTGCGAGACTACCACCAGGTACTCGCCCCCTTCATCAACGTGTTTGACGGAACATTGGCGCGCTTCGCCAGCGATGAGCTTCAGTTCATTTTCGATGCGCCGTCCTGTCGCAATCCAGCGGAACAAGCCGTGCGGATGGCCGTATCTATGCGGGATCAATTGGCTTCGCAATGTGAGCAATGGCGATCAATCCACTATGGGTTGGACGTTGGCATCGGCATCGCTCATGGCGAGGTGATTTTAGGTCTAATCGAGCTTGAAAGCCGCTTGGGCTATGCGGTGATAGGCGCAGTGCGACGTCTCGCCTCACGTCTCGGGGAAGCAGCGCAGGGTGCGAACATCCTCATTAGCCAAGCGGTTTGGGAAGCGGTGGAGAAGCGGTTCCATGCCGAACCTGCGGGTCAACTCGTGTTAAAGGGATATGCAGATCTGATATTCTTCTTTGAGGTCAAAGGTGAAGCAGACAATCCGTTATGACCGGGTTCATCGCTAAATTGGTGTACGAATCCCTTGTGGTCTGGTTTAGCGAACGACATGGTTGGCCCTGATGAGTACTGCCGGCGGTATGGCAATCCTAAGCATCTTAGCCGTCTTTAAGTTGACGGTAAACTTGATATTCGAGTTGACTTCCACCGGTATTTTTCCCGGATTTGCGCCTTTGATAATCTTCTCTACAATGTGTGCGGACTGCCGCCCCGTGGCATATGTATCTGGTCCGTAACTCGCCAGAGCGCCATGTTCAATCCAGAACCCAGCCGTATGGAACATCGTCGGCATCTGTTGATGTAATTCAAGTATCAATCCGGCAATGTTGAACACGCAGCACGTAGATGACAGAATGCCATCGATTTGGAGCGAGTCGATCTGTGAGAACAGCGTGTCAACTTCAGCCTGCGTGCTTGCCGCATGGACAACTAACTCGATCCCCAGGCGACGGGCAGCTCGTTTTAAGAGTCCCACAGCTTTGGCTGGGTAGACGTCAGTAGCGTCATACACAAATAAAACGCGGCTTAGCGTTGGAATGAGTTCCTGAAAAACTTGCAGGCGTTTCGGGGCGAGTTCGATATCTAAGGAAGAGACACCGGTTATGTTACCACCGGGTTGTGCGTAGCTCTTGATCAATCCAGAGCCCACCGGATCTTCAACCCCAAGAAAGATGATCGGAATTTGGGTCGTGGCTTGCTGAACCACTTGTGTGGTCACAATCGAGGTGGTCAAAATGAGGTCTGCTCCCGCCTGCATCAGATCGGATGTAGCTACGTGGAGATCGTGCCTCCTCCCTTGAGTGAATCGAATCCCGAAGGTGAAATCATGGTTTTCTCGGTAGCCTAGATCGATTAAACCATCCCGAAGACCCTGTATGTGGGGTGTCCCACCCCAGGAATCCGTTAAGACGCCAATCCGAAAAGGGGAGGCGGGCTCAGCATAGCCAGGACCGCTGATCGATAAGTGTACGGCCAACAGGATCAATGGCAGTATACACAGCCGGCCGTTTTGAGTCTGGCTTTTGAAGCGGGTCAGACCCTCAGAGTGATCTGTATTTTGACCTGTACGCAGCAAAACTCGCCTCGCGCCACATGCGCATGCCGCGATCAATTCTGAATCTCGCGTGCGACTTTTAGAATTGTTTCGCTGGGGAAGACTTTCCCACGACCCAGCCCCATCCATTTGCCTCGTACAATACCTTCTTTATCGATGAGGAAGTAGGAACCTCGGGCGACGGGTCGTTTGGCCTTGCCAACGTGTTTGAGGACATCGAATTGCTGAATGGTCGTGAGATCCGGGTAATCGCTGAGGAGGGGATAGTTCAGCTCCATCGACTTGGCAAACATTTTTTGCGAAAACGTGGTGTCGGCACTGATGGCAAGGATTTGAACATTGAGCTTTTCAAACAAACTCTGATCGGCCATCCTAGCCCGGAGATTCCCCACTCAAGTGGGATTGAAATCCGTCGAGTAGAATTGGATGAGCACGAGCTTTTTGCCCTTGTATTGATTCAGGCTGATCATACCGCCTGTGGTGCTTGATAGGGCAAATGCAGGTGCTTTCTCTCCAATCTGTAATGCTGTGGCTGTCATGGATCCCATGACTAGGCTAGCCAGAAGCAGGCAGCAAATCACGAGGCTCTTGGTGAGTGGGAGATTTGTCCTCATATGTCCATCTCCACTTGCAAATTGAGGCTATTTTTCGGTTTGTCTATGGTATGGGACCTTGGACTTCTGGTCGTAACCGGTCGAAAGGGAGCGATCATTTCTCTTTCCCTTTGAACTTACCGCTTTACCGCGTCAAAAAAGTTCAAAATCGCTGGTATGCTGACACCGCCTTCGACAGCGAATTGTTGAAAGCCTCGGGTGGTGTCACGTTGAATGGCGGCGAGGTCTTCCGCAGTGCCGTTGTACTCGCGCATAATGACGGCACTTGGACCAATATCACTCGCTAGATAAGCAGGTTCTTCTACCGCGCCAGGGTAAAACAGGTTCACGGTTTCGACCTCCCCTGAACAGTTCGAGAACCCTGCTTCCTCAAGGATTCCCAAAACGTAATCGATATTCGCGAAGGCAAGCGGGCCGGGCGCTCTTGGCGAAGGTGGGGAGGGCTTGCCTAAACGTGCAACCGCGGCATCTCGGGGGATCTCGAACCAAGGATTGCCGCTTATCGGCGCCCAACCCACAAAAGACAAACGGCCGCCCGCGCGCAATGCGCCGAACAAATTTTTGAAAGCTGCGATGGGGTCGGCGAAGAACATCACACCAAATAGAGATACCATCAGGTCAAAATACTCGGGGTCAAAATCATGGGTTTGTGCATCCGCCAACAGGTACCGGATATGGTCAAGTTCAGCGTTTGCCTGATGCGCTTCAGCTCGTTCCAACAGGAGACTTGAAATGTCCACACCCACCACTAACCCATTGCGTCCGATACGGGAGGCAATGTCCCTTGTCGTTGCACCTGTCCCGCAGCCGATGTCCAGCACGCGTTCGCCGGTTGTAGGAACCGCATGTTCCAGTAATCTCTCATTGATGGATTGAAAGACCGTATTCAAGCACTTTTCGTATACGATCCATTTCCTGCCAGGCTCAGTGTTCCAATACCTCGCTTGGTCGGCATTCGCTGTTGTCTGCACTTGATTTGCTGACATTTGACTACCCCCCAGATCAGTGATGCGATAGGACCATCCAATTTCCGTCATGGCTCGTCGTGGGGACCCGTTCAGTGGCGTCAGATACCCACAGATACACGTCTCATAACATGATCTCAGAACGCGTCACCCACTCGCTCAACGACCACTTCCCTTCTGATGAAGTAACAGAAGTAAAGTAGTCTAACTGAAATTGGCTAAGACTTTATCTGGAATTTTTCATAAATTTGTCATGAAATGATCATAACCCCTAATAATGCGCTTTTAAGCCTTTGTTTTATTTATAAAAATAGGAAGATGGGAATGTTCCAATGGCTCGGCTCGTCGCTTTGAACAGAGGTAGGTGTCGTTATGTTGGTTGTTCAGAGTCGATGTCCTGGAGCTGAACCGGGAACACTGGCGTGAACACGCTTCCCAGCATAGGCCATGGAGATAGGCGTAGGGGGTTTGGACCTCAAAAAGTGGATGTAGATGCGAAAAAACGACATGGCTGAGTGGTTTCTCTCATCACAGGTGCTGTTAAGAACCAGATCGGAGATTCTCAGCGCATGAGCGATTGAGGTTTTACAGTACTGTAAACCGTGATACATTAAGCGATACCGCCAAACTGGTTTTTGCAACAGAACCGCATTCTCGTACAGGACGCACGGGACGAGGGAGAGGCGCCATGCGCTTTGGCATCTACTATGGATGGCTCATCGCGGCAACGACATGGATGATTGCCTTCGTCACCATAGGTAGTGGGGGGAGTGGCTTTGGCGTCTTTGTCCTCCCGATGAGCCTGGAATTTGGCTGGCAGCGACAGACGATCTCGCTTGCCGCGGCCCTTGGCGCGCTGATGAGTGGTCTCAGCCAGCCCTTTGCAGGCCGTCTGTACGACCGATGGGGCGGGAGAACGCTCATACTAGTCAGTCTCGCGCTCTCGGGGCTGTGCACTGTCCTACTGGCCCTGACCCCGCATCTGCTGTTCCTTATGTTCATAGCATAGGAATTTGCATTTTTCCGGTCCCAGAAGTCCCCATAACTCAAGGATAAGTGAGTCGGGAGGGGGGGCAGAGTGAAGACCGATGAAGGGTGGAAGTAAGAGGTGAGATGTGGTAAAAATGCCACATCCCCAACCTCCAACACCTTGACTCGGTGCGATCTGATGATTGTCGAACCTGCTCGGGACTGGAATGTCTTCAAACGAAGAGCATCTTTTCCGTCGTACGGGCGGATGACTCGATTTTTGTCCACAAAACGCCGTCGTATGACGGAAAAGATGAGTTGAACTGAGCCGCGTGGATGAGGAGGCGCTGGAATCGGCGGTGCGGCGCTTGGGCTGGCGCATTTACAGCACCAATCAAGCCTTGGAGCAGCTCTCGCTTGAGCAAGCGGTGTTGGCCTACCGCAGTGAGTATTTGGTGGAAAGAAGTTTCGGTCGACTCAAGGGGCGACCGCTGTCGCTCAGGCCGATGTATTTGCAGCGAGATGATCATGCCACGGGACTGATTCGGTTGTTATCGATCGCGCTGCGGGTCTTGACGCTGCTGGAGTTCGTGGTGCGTCGGGGGTTGGCGGCAGAAGAGACGACGTTATCCGGGCTCTATGCCAGCAATCCGAAGCGCGAAACGGCTCGCCCGACAGCGGAACGCTTACTCGCAGCCTTTAAGGGGTTATCTGCCCGCCGCCTCGAAAAGGTATATTTCAGCTGAGTCAGAAGCTCACCATGTCCACGAATTTGTAACATTGTAGACAGTGAAAATCCCCCAGATTAGACCGTCTATAAAATCGTTTCTACCTATATTCGTAGAAAGCTTGTCTATTAAACGATTTAGTGGACAGGTGAAACGTAAGGATTTAATGAGAGCGCAACATCTTGTTCAAATGCCGTCGCACATCCTATATGGCTATTTTCCGTAGATTTCATAAGTCTATTAAAATCAATATGCCTGTATCATAGAAACTTCTGGAATAGACCTTTTCGAGGCGCGGGGCAAAAAACCCGTTTAAGGAGATCACGCTGACGGTCATTGAGGGTGCGAGTCAGGTCTATCGCCATTTGACGGCTCTAAGCCCACTGCAAGAGCGGATTTTAGAGCTCTTGGGCTTCTCTTCGCGAGTGTATAGAAGGCTTTGTACCGTTTCTCACGAACCACTCTGAAAATGGGCGAACCGTAAGAACAAACGCATCGAGCATCTCGGGTTAAGCCTGGCCGAGTCCAAACCACTCCTCGGCACCCTCCAGCGGCAAATCCTCCAACAGCAAGTCAACACCTTTCTCGACGCGCATTCGAGGTGCCCGGACTGCGGCACACCACTCGATCTCAAGGCCCGCGGCAGCAAATCGTTTCGCACCTTGTTCGGCACGTTTAAGTTTTATCGTCCGAGGCTGAAGCATTGCGACTGCAAGCGGCGCAAGACGGCGTCTTTCCGGCCGCTGTTTGTGGGGCTGTGCTTCACCTGCTCCGCCTGAGTCAGGCCGGCGGCCAACGCCGCACACAAGCCGCCAGGGGGAGCGGCGGCCGATCCAGCCTCACAGGTTGCAATCGCGTGCCAGCTGCCCTATAACCTCGTTTGATCTCGATGCGGTTGGCCAATTCGGGTTAAAGGGGAATCTGCCGGAAGATCAGGCCGAAAAAATGCTTTGGACCCATGCTCGACAAGAGGGCCAAGGGGAAGGATCATCAAGGATGAAGAGAGTCGAACTGGTGGCGCAGGTGGCAGCCAAAACCGGGCTGAACAAACGGGAGAGCGCGGCGGTGGTGGAGTGGTTTTTGCGGTGCATCGTCGAGGCCCTGCAAGCCGGCGACAAAGTGGAGCTGAGAGGCTTTGGCAGCTTCCGCTGCCGCCCCAGGCCGCCGCGCCGGGGCCGCAATCCCAGAACTACTGAGGCGGTCGAGGTGCCGGCCAAAACGGTACCTCATTTCAAGACCGGCAAGCCGCTGCATGAGCGGCTCAACCCGGAGCTGGCCCAGGCTGCCGACCTTGCCGAGGTAGCGTCCTAACGGCCAAGCCTGTGAGTGGCCGCGCCAAGTCTGTCCCTTGGCTTTGGTGCCGCGGCATGGACGCCGACAGGACAAAGAGCGAGTGGCAGCGGCGCGAACCGACCTCTGCCCGGTCAGCGTGAGAGAGTGAAACATCCCGCCGCGTACTCACCAATTCGATAACAAGAAGGGAGGGCCATGGCCACGCGTCACCCCGAATGGCGCATTCTGCGCGAGCTGGCCGAGCAACCGGCGGCCACTCCCGAGTTACGGGCTCGTTTAAGGAAGGATCAGCCCGTATCGTCCTATGTCCTGACCACCCGCCTCGGCCTTCTGCGGGCTTTGGGGTGGCTCAAGGGAGAGCGCAGCGTGGGACAGCGCCGATCGGTGATGATCTATACGCTCACGGAGCAAGGTCTAAGGGCCTTGAGGGTCGCTCAACAAAGGGGCTATGCCACGATGCCGCTGGCGTTGGCGCAAGAGATCCAAGATCAGGAGCCAAACGATGCCCATACCGCCTCGTGATCGGGCCTTTGACCGATGCAGGAGGTGCCACCAGGACAGCCTACGCCGGGTCAAACGTACGTGGTCCAAAGCCAACCCACGCCGCCGTCAGGCATAGTGCGCCGGCGGCGGCTGCCATCGCACCATGTGTGGGCAGATGAGCGGATGATCCCCTTTTTGCAAGGCGATCGCACGCGATGTAAACTCACTGGACGCCCCATCTTGACAGCTGAGTTGATTCCGATTGTAATTAGCTATATGACGTCACTTTGATGTCACTATAATCTACAAAAGAAGTCATAATAATATTATTTGTTGGCGGCGAGAAAGGCGGGGCGGGCAAGAGTCTGATCGGCGTCAGTCTTGCAACGATGAGAGCCTTAGAGGGATACGATATCTTGGTGATCGATGCGGATCGCCAGGCATCGGCAACGTTGTGGTCCAACATTCGCGTTACGGATCAGATTTTATCGGCCGTCGCAGGTATCGAAGAAACAGGAGAGGCGCTGGGCACAGCGGCTAAAGACTTGGCAACCCGCTAGGATGATATTGTTATCGACGCAGGGGGGCGGGACTCGGTGGCGCATCGGGCTGCATGAACGGTGGCGGATGTCTGTCTGTTTCCACTGGGATACGATTTTTTCGATCTCGGTATCTTGGGCTGGCTGAACTCGTCGACTTGGTCAAGCCCATCAATCCCACCCTTGTGGCCAAAGTGCTGGTGAACCGGACCGAGACTCCTCCACATATGAAAGAGGCCCAGACGGCTTACGAGGGGACCTCTGGAATGATCTGCAAGCCCCGGGTACGCGACCCGGTTTTGGGGGCAATGGCATTATCCACAGCGGAGCTCTACACGACCCGCACAAATGATGTCATATAAAAGTCAATATGATATTAAAATAACGTCATATTGGGAGCCTATTGACAGAGTTCGCTATCTCAATTACAATCGCTCTATGACGTCACATTAGCGTCAACATGAGTTAGAAAGGAGGGCATAGTGATACTACTCGTTGGCGGGGAGAAAGGCGGGGTGGGCAAGAGTCTGATTGCGGTCAGTCTCGCCACCGTCAGAGCGTTAAAGGGATACGATGTGTTGCTCATCGACGCCGACCGCCAGGCCTCAGCCACCTTGTGGTCCAATATCCGGGTGGCCGACCAGATTGTACCGGCCGTCGCGTGTATCGAAAAAACCGGGGAGGCCCTCGGCACCGCCGTTAAGGACTTGGCGAGCCGCTATGACGACATTGTCATCGATGCGGGCGGGCGGGACTCGGTGGAGCTTCGAGCCGCGTTGACGGTGGCCGACGTGGCCCTCTTTCCCCTGGGGTACGGTCTGTTCGATCTGGGCACCTTGGATAAGCTAGCGGAGCTGATTGACCTCGTCAAACCCATCAATCCCACTCTGAGTGCCAAAGTGCTGGTGAACCGGGCTGAGACCCACCCCAATATGAAAGAGGCGCAAACAGCCCAAGACGTGATCGGGGAATATCATAATCTAGCCCTTTTGCCGGGGGTGATGCGCAACCGGATTGCCTTTTCCCGAGCCCTCGAACAAGGGCGCTGTGCGCTTGAGCTAAAACCCCAAGACGAGGCAGCCAACGCCGAGCTGACCTTGGTCTACGAAGGAGTGTTTAAATGCCTGGTGCCCAAGACGCGCTAAGAAAAGCGAAGCGGACAGGGACGCCATCTGCGGTGGATGCCGAGCAGTTTATCAAGGGGGCGGCTGTCGACGCCCAAGCTGCAACGGAAACCGTCGTCCCGCCATGGGAAACGGTCGAGGAAACGTACAGCGAGCGGGGTAAACTGAAGCGGGTCAGTTTCCCTCTGCGCCTCAACCGGCGTGACAACGCGATGCTGGATTGGGTCGCACAAGAACTTGAAATCTCTAAAAACCAAGTGATTAGGCAACTGTTTCTGCGTAAAACCCTACCCGAGATGGCTCATGAGCTATGGGGCAAAAAGGTATCATCATGACGTCATTATAATATCATTATGACAGTATGTCGAAATCACTATCATGTGAGTAAGGTGTCACAATGAAGTCGTTCTACGATACCGACTTCAGTCGCTGGGCGGATGAAACGGCGCAGCGACTGACGGAGAAGCGTTTTGAGGAGATCGATTTGCCGGCGCTCATCGAGGAGGTGCAAGACTTGGCCGGTCGCCACCGGGATGCCTACGAATCGCATATGCAGACGATCATCACGCATGGTCTAAAGCTGGCCTATGCACCAGATGCGATCTATGCCTACAACGAACGGAGCTGGCAACAGTCGATGCGGGTAGCCCGGATCAATATCCGCAAGCTGCTGCGTCGCAATGCGGGAGCGGCTCGTGACCGTGACGAGGCACGCCTAAACGCCTTTGACGATGCCCGAGAGATTGTGCAAGGCGAGTGCGACGACTTTGGTGCCGTTACATGGCCTGAAGTGTGCCCCTGGACATTGGAGCAACTGCTCGACCCCGATTTCTTCCCGAGCCGGGACACGCGTAGTGCCTAAGCCTCAAAAAACGTCATTTCCCGATTTGTCGCCCTGCGAGCCAAAATAATCAATTTTGGCTCGCACCGAGACCCAGAAGCTTCAGTCAAGCAAAAAAGTCAATTCTCGTGGATTCTGAGCGGTCATTTTTTTGTGCGCCTGAAGCGCATCCTCTCACTAACATCTGAATCAAAGTTAGTGAGGCTAAACCCCCTCTAACACACATTAAAATAACACGTTATTGCAAACTCAACCCGACCCCTCAAAATTGGCGATGCTTTATCTCGCTAACTTATTTATAATGAGAGAGAAACTTAGCTACCCACTGAGAGGGAAGATGCATGGCATTTGCGAAGGGGGAAAATCCCCACCGGCCGAAGAAAGGGGACTCCATCCGAGTGGAGCCCATCCGCTCCAAAAAGCACATCCACAATATCAAAAAAATCCTGGCTGACAAACCCCGGGACCTGTGCTTGTTTACCCTCGGGATCAACACCGCTTTTCGGGCCAATGAACTCCTGGCCATCAAAGTCGAGCAAGTCCGATATTTAGGAATGAGTACACAATAATTTCTTCAAAGGGCAAGCTGTAGTATGCTGAGGCGGTTAATACCGGTGGCACCCCCAGCCCTTGGAGGCCGACTCATGCTCAGCTATAGCCCATCCATCGAAGATCAGA